>Ga0299915_10002155_pt1 | contig 14387 bp, 14 predicted proteins | sample RVTome_13_FD_200263 | JGI IMG/M metagenome (GOLD analysis project Ga0299915, IMG submission 200263) | Soil microbial communities from uranium-contaminated site in the Upper Colorado River Basin, Wyoming, United States - RVT92D227 (version 2) ...
TGCCACGGCCAACCCTGTAGAAGTAATTGTGGCCGAATCCTCCCAAGGTCGGGGAGTCCTGGGAGTCATTGATGGATTCCCGCCCAAAGGAGTCGAGGGACCGGAGGACGTAAAATGGCGAACAGAATTTTTGCGCAAGATCGGATACAAACTTTAAGAAACCATGGATGATGGCTTTGAAAAAGGTCCCCCGCCAAGGCGGGGTCCTGCGCTTCGCGGGATTGCGCGCCTGATCCCGCGAAACGCGGGAAAGCTTTTTACTTTGCCGTGCCTCTGAAGACTTTTTACGAGATGATCATGGATAGTTGATTTCATTATTCAGAGATGTTATTCTAAACTAAGGGTGGTTAAGGATTTTATACATTACTTAATTTTCTTGCCGAAAGAGGCTTAGAAATGAGCGTACATGGAAACAGGAAAGGTTGTCGCTTTCTTTGAACAAAAAAAGATTTTTTGTGCAGTTTGCCTCGAAGTTAAAGAGAATAAGTATTATCTCCTCAGCGAAGAGAACCGGGAAGTCACTCTCGGTGCAAACCGCATCGCTCACGTATCTTCCAACTATCTAAAAGCCAGTCTTCCCCGCGATACTTTGGTTGAACAATTAAAAATTATTGTGGAACGTCAAAAAGCCCTGATGGCCTCATTGGCGATCAAAGAACTTTGGGAGTTGGTCAACGACGAGGGAAGGGGGTTTCGTTTAGGCGAACTGACCGAACTGGTTTTCAATCCTCCCTATTCAGGCGACCAGGAAATGGCCCTCTTCCGGGCGCTGGCGGATGACCGGCTTTACTTCAAGCAAAAGGGAGAACTTTACGAAGCCCGTGAACCGGAAAAAGTGGAACAAATTTTACTGCAGTACGAGCGGGAAGCTGAGTTAGAGCGGGAGAATCAGGAAGCCAGCACATGGCTGGCCGGGGTATGGGCGGGAGAAATGAATTCTCCTCCAGCGAATAAGGCGGCCATCGTAGGCCTTTTAAAAGAGATGGCCCTCTTCGGGTCGGAGGCCCCTGAATTCACCAAAGGAAAAACTCTGTTGCAAAAGGCCGGGATTTCTTCGCCGCAAGGTCCTTTTGAACTCTTAGTGAAGATGAAGGAATGGGAGGAGGATGAAAACCTTTTCCTGCACCGTTATCAGATTTCCAAAGGTTTTCCGAAGAATGTTCTCGAAGAAGCGGAAGAAATCCTTTCCCAGGCCGCCAAAGGTTTCCTCCCCCACCCCCAGGACCGTGATTTAACGTTTTTACATCCCCTGACCATCGACAGCGAATACACCCGGGACATCGATGATGCTTTGAGCCTGGAGCAGGTGGGGGGGGATTATCAAGTGGGTATCCATATTACGGATGTGGCTACCTTCCTCAATGGCCACCGAGAAATATTTCAGGAAGCCATGTCCCGGGCCATTTCGATCTATCTTCCCGATCAACGCATTCCCATGATTCCTCCGGCGCTTTCCGAAAGCACCTGTAGCTTAATTGTCGGGGAGCAACGCCGGGCGCTCAGCTTTTTGGTACAAATCGACGAAGAGGGGAAGGTGCAGGATTATCAAATCCTCTCCAGCATCATCCAAGTGGAACAAAGGCTTTCTTACGACAGCGCTGACCAGCTTCTGGAAGAAGAGGAAGAAGAATTAATCATTCTGCAACGGATCACCAAGAAGCTTTTTCAACGGCGCATGGGTTCGGGGGCGTTTTTTATTCCTCGGCCCGAGCGGGTGATTCGAGTAAACCGGGAAAAAGAGATCTCCATTTACCGGCGCGACCGGGAAAGCCCTTCTCAGAAAATCGTCTCCGAACTCATGATTTTAGCCAATTACTTAGCGGCGCTGTTTCTTAAAGAGAAAGGCATTCCGGCCATCTACCGGAGCCAGGCCGAACCCAGGGACAAGATCCCCCCGATCGACAAATTTGATCCTCTCCAAGCCTATCGCCTGCGCCGGATCATGAACCGGGTGGAAGTTAGTACCCGGCCTTTGCGCCATGCTGGCCTTGGAGCGGAAGCATACCTTACCTTAACCTCACCCATTCGCCGCTTTTATGATCTTTTGATCGAACAGCAAATCCTGGGAGTATTACGGGGAGGACTGGTTCTCAGCGGGGAACAACTGGGAGAAATCATTACCCAGGTTGGGCCGGCGATCTCCAAAGTGGGGTTGGTGGAAGAACTTACGGAACAATATTGGATCCTGCGCTATTTAGAAAAACGAATCGGTTCGACCACTACTGCGGTTGTCCTCGACCGGTTTCCCACCCGCTACCTTGTGCATCTGAACGAATATCTCTTAGAGATAGATATGGCGGCGACTTCCGGGCTTGATTTTGTACCGGGAGATCAGATTTTGGTTCGGGTGGAAAAAGCCCATGCCCGGTCCGGAGTTCTTAAAATTGCTCCCGCCTAAAAATATAGGGTTCCAGGATTCCAGGGGGCAAGGGTTCAAGTGAAAATAGTCAGGAAGGATTTCTGCTATTGCAGTTACTTAGTCACTTGACCCCTAGAATCCTGGAACCCATGAACCCTCTCGTTATACAGCAGCCTTCAGCAGTTCCTGTTTTTGTTGAAAGAGTTTTTCGTCTAAACTGACATGATAGATATGAGGATTCTGCAGGCGTTTATGTTCTGGCCGGAGATATTTAAGGTTTTGTAAGGTGTTGCCCTGAATTTCCGGCAAAGATGGGCTGTGATAGACCAGCTTTCCCGCTTTGATGATCGGGATGAGGATTTCCTCTTTTTTAAAATGTCCGGGATAGGTTTTGCTGATATGAGAGAGCAGGGGATGAAAAGCCTTAACCGGCTGTCCTGGGGGAAAAGTTTCCTCTTGTAAAACGATCACGTCCCCACGCATAAAATTTCTTTCATCGTAAAACCGCACTATTTTTTTTACTCCCGGGTTGGTGGTTTTTTCCGGGTCATCGGAAACCTTCAGCTTGGGGCGCATATGTCCATCTTCGAAAATAGCCGATAGCTTGTAAACTCCCCCCAGAGCCGGACACGAATAAGAAGTTACCAGTCGGGTTCCTACGCCCCAGATATCAATCTCCGCCCCTTGTTTCTTGATGGATTCGATCAGCCATTCATCGAGATCGCTTGAACCCAGAATACGCGCGCGCTCAAATCCTGCTTCGTCAAGCATCTTGCGTGATTCCCGGCTTAAAAACGTCAGATCGCCGCTGTCCAGGCGGATTCCCGCAAGATCTCCTTGTTTTCTTTCCCGAAGCTCTTTGCCAACCTGCAGGGCATTGGGAACCCCGCTGCGTAGAGTATCATAGGTGTCAACCAGGAGGAGGCAGTTCTTGGGGTAGATTTTCGCGTAGGCCTGGAAGGATTCCAATTCAGAAGAGAAGGATTCCACCCAACTGTGAGCCAAAGTGCCCCGAACCGGGATGCCAAAAGTTCTCCCCGCCATCAAGTTCGAGGTGGCCCGGGCTCCGCCGATGAAAGAGGCCCGGGCGGCGCTCAATCCTCCATCGGGACCATGGGCCCGGCGAACTCCAAATTCAACGACCGGATCGTCACCGGCGGCGATACAGAGGCGAGCGGCCTTGGTGGCTATCAGAGTCTGAAAGTTGAGGATATTCAAGAGGGCGGTTTCGATGAATTGGGCTTCAGGTAATGGGGCGGTAACTCGAACAATGGGTTCTTGGGGGAAGACCAAAGTTCCCTCGGGAACGGCGTAAAGGTCGCCGGTAAAACGAAGTTTACGGAAATAATCCAAAACTTCCGGTGGAAAAATCTCCAAGCTTTTCAGATAATCGATGTCTTCCGGATCAAAGTGAATGTTTTGGATATAATCGATCAACTGTTCCAGACCAGCGGCGACACAGAAACCACCTTGCTCGGGAATTTTACGGAAGAAATAATCGAAGTTGGCTTTTTCTTTGGTTTTACCCAGAAGGTAATATCCTCCTACCATGGTCAATTGGTAGAGATCCGTCAATAGAGTCATGTTAGCCATTGTTTCCTCATCAATTCTTTTTGGTGTCTTTAAATTTAAATCCCCCCTCGCCCCCCTTTCGCAAAGGGGGGTTGGGGGATTTCAAATGTAATTTTCCATCAGGCGGTAAATCTCTCTTTCAGCTTCCTCGGAGAGCAGGGCTCCTTCTTGGTTATGGGAGCGCCGAACTTCATCGATCATTTGCTCCATCCGCCGCCGGAGGGGCAAGTCTTGCAGGTCATCGAGACTCCGATAATAACCCAGCCTCCGGCCCACCCGGTAGAGAAGGCGCTCCTCTGCGGGTAAAGACAGATAGCGGTCGATGGTCTCAATCATCTTTTCCCGCTGTTCGGGAAGCTTACCCTGAACTTCTTCCAGCAAGTTTAGGATGTGGTCGCTTACCAACGTACTGTGAATTCCATCGAGGGTTGAGATGAAGAGCTTGATCTCCGCGACGACTTGGTCGTCCGAGAGCCGGATAAATTCACCGTCTTCGACTTTGCGATACAGGGGCATATTGTGGCGTACGTATAGGGTGCGTAAGCGGATAAAATCAGGATTGATTTGATTCAACACCCTGGCAGTTTCCACCGCGTGTTCCCGCCACCATTGGATTCCCCCCAGACCCGGCATGACGTATTCGGAAAGAGAGATACCCGATTCCACTACATTTTTCCCGGCCTGAATTTGTTCTTTGGCCGTGACCCCTTTCTTCATATATTGCAAAAGAGGATCGTAACCGGTCTCCATCCCGATATGGATGCGGGTGAGGCCGGCCGCACGGAGTTCCTGCAGCTCGGATACGGATTTTTTGGCCAGGGTCCTGGCCCGGGCGTAACTGGTAATGCGCTGGATGAAGGGAAATTTTTCATGCAAGTAATTGAGTATCTCCACCAAGTCGGCCGTCTTGACCAGGAGGGAGTTGGCATCCTGAAGGAAGACTTGAGTCCCTCCGAAATACAACCATCCGATAACGCTATGGAAAGCATGGCTATAGCGCGCAGGTCGATTGGAGAGGGTGCGCAGAAGATCCTGGTGGATCTCTCCAGCGTAACCCAGGCTCCAGGAGAGCTGGCGAATTTCATCGGTAATCGCCTTGACGCCATCTATGTCTTTCTTGATTTCTTCGACCGACCGGAAGGAAAATTGCTCCCCTTTATAAGTATGGCAAAATTCACACTTATTCCACGGACAATTGCGGGTCACCCGAATTAAAAGGCTTTGAGCCTCGCTGGGCGGGCGAATAGGCCCCAGTTCAAAATAATCGTTCATGGTACTCCTCTTAAAATAAATTATCATGAATTTGTCTATTTATCAATGTTCTCACGCCTTTTTCCTTGCTGGGTTCTTCTCCCTTGACTTCTCCCCAAAATACCTTTATAAACATCTGGGTAGGTAAAAATTGCCGGGACTTTAATCTTAAAAATATTTTTGCAAGATATGATGGGTGAAGAAAATTTCTATCCCAAATTGCGCCAAGTCGAGGTCTTTCCGGCCGAATTATCCGGGCAAAAAGTAATCTGCCTGCGCGACCCCCTCAACCTCTCAGGCAAGATTCTTTTCTTTCCCTATCCTGCTTTTTTTATCGTCAGTTTATTTGATGGCCATCATTCCCTTACGGATATTCAAGTTGAATTCATGCGCAGGTTTGGGAATCTTCTTTTCCGGGAAAAAATTCAGGAACTCGCCAACCAGTTGGAAGAGCATTTTCTCCTTGACAATGAACGATTCCGCCAATTACAGGGGGAGATGATCGAGGCCTTTAGAAATGCTCCAGTGAGGCCGATGGCTTTAATCGGGGCAGCCCATGAGGCAGAGCCGGATTACGTAAAGAAAATGGTCGAATCTTATTTTACACCGCCGGAAGGTCCAGGGTTGCCAATGGTTGGCCAAAACTCTGGCGACTTGCTTGGGGCCATCGCTCCCCACATTGATTATCGGAGGGGAGGGAATTGTTATGCCTGGGCTCACAAGACAATCCAAGAATCCTCCCCTATCGATCTCTTCCTAATCCTGGGTATAGCCCATTCCCCCACGCCAAGACCCTTTGTCCTCACCCGGAAAGATTTTCAAACGCCATGGGGGCCAGTGGAAACCGATCGGGCTTTCTTGGCCGAGATCGAAGCCGATTGTCCTTTTGACTTATACGAAGACGAATTCGTTCATAAGGCGGAGCATTCCATTGAACTGCAGCTCATTTTCCTCCGGGCTCTGTGGCAGCGGCAAGATCTTTTCCAAATTGTCCCTGTGCTTTGCGGTTCCTTGCATGAGGCCATCCTCAACAATAAAAGCCCCATGGAGCTGCCCGGAGTAAGCCATTTCATTGCCGCCTTGAAAAAGGCTATGACCAAGAGTCAAAAAAGGATCTGTTTGCTAGCCAGTGCGGACCTGGCCCATGTGGGCCTACGTTTCGGGGATCCAGAGGCACCCAATCGTTTTTCTCTGCAATCCTTGGCGGATGAGGATCGGAGTTTGCTTGGGTTTGCCGAAGGGGTCGATGCCGAAGGGTTTTACGAAACCATTCGGCGGGAAAAGGACCGACACCGCATTTGCGGCCTGCCCTCGATCTACACCTTTCTCCATCTGATAGGTAACCGGGCCCGCGAAGGGAAGCTTCTGAATTATGGCCAATCCATGGATGCGGGGAATCAGTCAGCGGTCACTTTTGCCAGTTTAGCCTTTTTTCGTTGATATATTTTTACCCCAGAGCGCGCAGAGAACGCCGAGGTTTTCGTTTCCGACTACAGACCCCCCCCGAGGGGGAGGGTTGGTTGGTAAGAATAAAAATTTCGCTCGCACCATTTCCTGTCTTCCGTGGAGGGGGGAGGAAGAGCAGAGCGGAAAGGAGGGAAGGGGAATGGAGAAAAAAAAATTCCTGGATGGAAAAATGGCTATCATCACGGGGGCCTTGATTTTAAGCCTATTTGCCGGCGGGTCAATCCTTGTTAAGGATTCATCCAAAGCTTTTGGGGGAGGATTCATACCCCAGACGGCCCAGCAAGGAGGGCGGTACCAGATTGCCGGGTGCGATACCAATTCTGCCTGGGTGATCGACACGACCATGGGGGACGTTTATTTGATCTATTCCAATGGCAAGTGGAAAGAGGTGGGGAGTATCATGGATGAAAAGAAGCGGATAAAAAAGTAAAAAAAATGGAATCCTTACGAATGGGTACGTTAGCTCGATTGTATAGGAAATTTCTTTTTGGACACGGATTCACTCTGTTAGATGTTTACTATCTAACAGGGTAAACCCAGAATATCAGGATAAACTAAAAAGAAAATAGTTATCTGCAGTTATCTCTGTAAATCTGCGTCCTATTAAATTTAGATGACAGGGTCGATTCGTTCGTAGACCTGCCGCTTAAGAATTCTGAAGAAAAAAACGGAGGTGAAAGATGGAAGAGAGCGTAACCAAAATTAGTGAAGAAGAATTTGTTTTCAGGGCGATCAGGCGTTTGCGCAAACCACCTTACAATGGGATTCACAGCGTCTATAGCGGTTTCAACCAGGCCTTCAAAGAACATTTTGAGAAGAATCCGGTGGAAGTTACCAAAAAGATGGCCGAAGAAGGAAAAATCGTCACCCGGCCTGTCCGCGGGGGCGTAATGTTATACCTTCCAGAGGAAGCCCCCAAGGGGAAAGAGAGCGTTCTTAAGAAAATATTAAGTTCCGAGGAGGATTCTTAGCCGTTTTTGGTTGACTTTTATCATTAAAATCATTGAGGGTATTGGGCCATTTCCCTTATTCCATAAGCTGAAATGGTAATTTTTACGTTTTCTGTACGTTCTCTCTGGTGAATTTTTTCCCCAATCTTCATAAAGGACAGAAGGTATGAAACTCAAAGGAAAAGTTGCGATCATTACCGGGGCCAGCAAAGGGATTGGCAAAGGGATTGCTGTCCGGTATGCCCAGGAAGGAGCGGCTGTGGTCCTGGCCAGCAGGGCCATGGATCTGCTCACCCCCATCGCCAGTCAAATCAATCAGGAAGGCGGAAAAGCCCTGGCTTGGGAAGTGGATGTGACCCGGTTCGAAAGCGTTTCAACCATGGTTGACAAATCCGTAGAGCAATTTGGCCGGCTGGATATCATGGTCAACAACGCCGGAATTTCCATGGCCCATCCTTCAGAGGAACTTTCTCCCCAGGATTGGCAGCGAGCCTTAGACACGGACCTCTCGGGAGTGTTTTACGGATGCCAGTGTGCCGCCCGCAAGATGATCCCCCAAGGTGGGGGTTGTATCATCAACATTACGTCGGTCTACGGCATCGTGGCTGCACCGGGAAGGGCGGCTTATTGTGCCGGTAAAGCGGCTTGCAACATGCTCACCAAAGTTCTGGCCATTGAATGGGCGAAAAAAAATATCCGGGTGAATGCCATCGCTCCCGGATATATCCGCACCGAACTGGTCCAGGGAGTCATTGACAAGGGGATGCTTCCCATCGGGGCCATTGAGAAACGAACCCCTCTCGGCCGCATCGGTGAAGTGGAAGAACTCCTTGGCCTATCCGTCTATTTAGCCGGTGATGAATCCGGCTTTATGACCGGGTCGGTCGTGAATATTGACGGCGGCTGGGAGGCGTATGGGTACATCTAAATTGCGGATTACGGAATCCGGAATTAAATAAGGCGCAAGGCCAAAGGCTCAAGTCTTTAGCACTGGCCAATCAGGTCTTTTGGATTAGGTATTCAGGCGCATCCTTTTTTAGAAAGTCTTCTCGGATCGGGGAAAAAATATCCAGAACAATAGCGGGCTCTTCTCCCAATATCTGCGCCTCATGGGGTTCTTGGGAGGGAATCCGGTAAAGGGCGGGGGCTTTTAGGATCGTTTCTTTTCCCTGGATGCGCCATTTCATTTTGCCTTTAATCAATATTCCCATTTGTTCATGCGGATGGGAGTGTTGTCCTACCAACACACCCGGATCGATTTCAAAATAAATGCTCATGACCTGATTCAAGGTGAAAATAAAACGCCGAATCCCCGGAGCAATTTGGTCCAAGGTCATATTCCCGAGTTCTTGAAAATATTCCATGGTAACTCCTCCCTTTTTATGTTTTCAATATATGGTGGAAGCTATCACCGGTTAACTTTGATGTCAAGCAATCCGGTACTTTATCAACAGCCTGTAAAGATTCGACCTCATTTCTTACATTTCCTATGCCAATTTATTTATACCGTTATCGAAAGAAAAAGGATGAAATATGCAAAAGGGGGTTAATGAATTGAAACCGGCAAAGACCACGCTAACTCACGAATTGGGAATGTTTTCCCGGCAGCGGGGGGCTGATCTTTTTGGAATTGCCGGCTTGGTGCCGGCCCGTGATTTCATCGCATCCGGGAGTGATCCCTTTGTTGCCCAGTTCCCCCGGGCTATATCTATAGGGATGCAATTATGTGACGGTATTGTCGAACAACATACTCCTGATGAGCCGCGCCGGCATAGCCTTTACTGGCATCATGTATATGAAGTAGTTAGCAGGGCGCTGGACTTCTTGGCTTATGATGTCGCGCGGTGGCTGATCGAAAAGGGCTTTAAGGCATTCCCGGTTCCGGCGTCTGCGCCTTACAACTTTGATAGGCTGGAGGGAATTTTTTCCCACAAGCTGGCTGCCCATCTGGCAGGGGTGGGCTGGATTGGTAAGAGTTGCCTGCTGCTGACGGATCGCTTCGGGCCCCGGGTGCGCTTGGTCTCGGTGCTGACAGACGCCCCCCTCGATGCTGGAACACCCTTCGATCGGGCTTGCGGCAAATGCCATGTTTGCGTGGATACCTGTCCGGTGAAGGCCTTTACCGGCGTGGAGTTTCGGGCTGACGAAGGGCGAGAGGTTCGTTTTGACGTGCTCAAATGCAGCGAATACCGTCGGGAACATCCCTGCGGGCTCTGTGTCTCCTCTTGCCCCATGGGCAGCCGCCGGAGACACCGGGATTAGTTAAGAGCATTCTTTATCGGCGGCTTTTCTGGCCTGACACCCTTACACTTGCTAACGGCTTTTGGAGGCATTGATATCCCAAAGGACACGCCGGATGTAGGCGGCGGCTTCTGAGACTTTTCTCTCCAGGTCTGTGTATCCTTTTGCGGCGGTTGCTCTCGAAGGATACCCCCATACGCCGTGGGGGCTCACGCCGCCGATTCCCACAAAGTCAAAGGCGGAGGCCGGGCATTTGGGGGAAAAGTCCACGACCCGATCGGCCTTGAAGCATTCCGGGTAAAACGCCTGGATGAAGGATGCTTCCGACTCACAGGCGTGGAGCTGTTCCACCGGAACCTGTCCTCTGTAAGAAAGTATATCTCCCGTTGAGATGATCCTGAAGGCTTCGTGCCTGCGGTTTATTTCAATCATCGTCGGTTTAAGTATCCAATTACCGCCGTGAAAGTTCACAATGACCGCCGTCCGGTATCCACCCGAGTAAAGGCTTTCCGCAATATCCTCGAGCAAACGCCTGGCTGTCATGGCACAGAAGGTAATGGTGCCTCGAAAGCGGATGTGCCCCCAGGAGGTCAGGATCGGCAGCGCAGGAAGCAGGTAGGCATTTAGTTCTGCGGCCAACCGACGAGACAGTTCTAATGCTTGCAGGTAATCGGTGGCCAGCGGCTGGGAAGGAGAGTGCTGTTCGGTTGCCGAAGTAGGAATGATGGCAAGCTTCACACCCGCGCCGGCAATCCTGCTGAGGGAGCTGTTCCAGTCCATGCCGCCGTTTTCGACACCCGGGATGTCTCCCTTGGGCCACCACATCTCTTCACTCTCGTGATCCTCAACGGGAGTCCCATCCGGAAAAAGCCCGAGAGCGTAATGAACGAACTCGTGCGTTTTCTCAATCATTACCCGGTACAGTCGTTCTCCCATTTCGGCGGTGGCTCGGGAAGGTTTGCCCCAGAATCCTTGGGGAGCGACTGCCGCCAAACCCTGGTAGTCAATATATTCGCGAGGAAGATGGGGGTCGAAATCCTCGAGGGGAGGGTAAAGCCATCGGTCGCCCAGAAAGCGGGCCAGGGAGGTTTCAACAGCCCCTCCCCCATAATCCGGTAACAAATCCGGTTCCACCGCCGCCTTGGCGAACTCCTTCGGGTTGACCCAGACGGCCTGGATCATCCCTTTATTGAGATTAAGTTCCCGCACCGCATGCTTCAATATCCAGTTGTAATTGCTGAAATCCAAAATCACCAGACGTTTGAAGCCGTGGCGGGTAAGGTTCGCTGCGATATCTGAGACAATGTCCCACAGGGTTTGCTGCTGGAGAGAGACGGTTCCGCAAAAACCCCTGGTTTCCATCGCGGTGGAAAACGGAAAAACCGGCAGAAGATATACGGCTTTCCCGGTGCAGAAATCTTTTACGAATCGGTTGGCGAGGATGAGATCAAAACCCACCGGTAAATGGGGCCCTTTGGGCTCTACAGAGCCTAAAGGGAGAACAGCGGTATTCACAGAAGACTCCGCCAGCTCCTGCGAAGTGTTGAAGAAGTTATACATCTTTCACGTCCTTTGCTCATTTTCCGATACGGCGGTCGCCGACCCGTTAGTTCCAGCGATTAAATTATATATCTCGACTTCAAGCTCTCCGAATCTCTGGTCCGTCTTCACTTCAATGCCTCGCGGTTGTGGCAGGTCGACGGGAATGGTGGCTTTGATTTTGCCGGGCCGTTCGCTGAAAACGATGACGCGGTCGCCCAGCAATACGGCTTCCGGAATGTTGTGCGTCACAAACAAAACGGTTTTTCTTTTTTCCCGCCAGATTTTGAGAAGCTCCAGGTTGAGCTGGTCGCGCGTTAGCGCATCCAAGGCTCCGAAGGGTTCGTCCATGATAAGGATATCCGGATCCAAAATCAGCGCTCTGGCGATGGAGACCCGCTGTTGCATTCCCCCTGAGAGCTCTCTCGGATACTTATCTTCGAAACCCTCTAATTTAACCAATCGAATCAAATCGTGCGCCTTGTGCAGGTAGTCTCTTTTTTTGAGCCCCGCCAATTCTGCGGGCGCCAGCACGTTGGCCAATACCTTGTGCCAGTCGAAGAGAACCGGCCTCTGGAAGACAAACCCGACGCCCTTAATGGGACCCCGCACCGGATTCCCTCCGACAAAAACCCGCCCTTCCGTGGGTTTGAGCAACCCGGCAATGATGCGCAGAAGCGTTGACTTCCCGCACCCGCTGGGGCCGACGATGGTGATGAATTCCCCAGACCGGATATCAAAGGAGATATCCTCGACGGCCGTGATCGTATCTCCCGAAAATGTGCTAAAAACTTTGGAAACCGACTCCACTCTTACATACGGCTGATCCACTCACCCTCCTTCACCCTACAGCGGTTCATCGGGTCCCTATTTCTTCTGGGACACCCACTGCTGGTACAACTGGTCTACGGTAGGCAAGTGGTTGATGGAAGGCATCTTGTAATCCGGCAAAAACTCCACGGTATATATCTCCTTAGCGGTCACGGGTCTTTCCACCGTAAAATATTTATTGATGTTATTGACCGTCTCCTCCATCCTGGCGTCGTCCATCCAGCCGAGCTTGTATTTTTGGTTCATCGGGACATCGACCAGACCCTGGAGGTCATCTACAAATCGGACCATGGCAGCCAGCGGCGGGACCTCCGGATTGGACTTTACGAAGATTTCAGCTGCTTTTTCCGGATTCTCGATGGACCACTTCCATCCCTGCATGGTCGCATCTAAAAACCTGCGGAGCATGTCGGGCCGCTCTTTGATGATTTTCTCGCTGGCCATGAGCGCATTGCCGTACGGGTTGACCCCCCACTTAGACCAGGGTATCAGCACCAGCTTGTCTTTATCGAGCCCGGCCTCCCAATACCCCAGGTTGCCTACAATCCAGTCAAAAACCGCATCCACTCGTTTGGCGGACAAGGATTGGGCCTTGGCACTCGGTTGGATGTTGATCAGGGCAACCTTGTTCATGTCGATTCCGTTGGCAGTTGCCAGGGCGGGCCAGAGAACCCGCTGCGCATCCCCTGCGGGCACACCTACTTTGCGGCCCTCGAGATCTTTTGGTTTTTCGATTCCGGAACCCTTCCAGGTTTTGATCCCGTTGGGAGAGTTGGAATAAATCATGGCAATCACCTTGACTTTGGCTCCCTTGGACCGGGCCACCACCAGGGTTCCGGTATCGGAGAGCCCGACATCAACCGTACCCAGCTCCACCCGCTTGACCGTATCACCGGATCCTTGCCCCCGCTCGATGTTCACCTCCAATCCTTGCTCTTTGTAAAATCCTTTTTCCTTGGCCACAAAATAGTAGCAGTGATCACCGCCCGGAACCCAATTGAGTTTGAGGGTGATTTTTTCCGCCCATACTGTAGCGGAACTCATCAGCATGACAGCCATGAAAAAAACCAAAACCTTCCAGCACACGTCCTTTTTCATCAACATATTGCCCCCTTTCTTATCGTTTTTGGGTTAGGTATTGACAGGAGGGGAAAACGCATCCTTTATATTCCAACTTTGGGCAGAAACGCATCGCTTGTTTAATCGTTGTTTTTGATCTTGGCCCAGGGCATGAGCAACTGTTCGATCAAATTGATCAAGCCGAAAAGTACCATGGCCATGATCGAGATCCAAAACAATGCTCCCACCATGGCCCCCGTCTCCAGATAGCTTTGTGCCTGTAAGATTAATGCGGCCAGGCCCTTTTCGGAGGCGATGAATTCGCCCACAATGGCACCGGTAACCGCCATGATGCTCGCCAGCTTCACGCCGGTCATAATATACGGTAACGCATACGGAACGTGAATCAGGGCAAACCGCTTCCACTTTGGCGTGTTGAAGGTAAGGGCCAGTTCGATCATTTCGTAGGGAACCTCGCTCACCCCCCTGGCCGTATTGAGCAAGATGGGGAAAAAAGAGATCAGAAAAGACATGACGATATTCGGCAATACGCCGAAGCCGAACCAGACCAGAACCAACGGGGCAGCGGCAACCTTGGGCATGCTGTTAAAGAATATCAGGATCGGCATCAATGTCCGGTGGAGAGTATCGTTCCAGGAAACGACCAATCCCAGGAGGACCCCAACGATAACAGCGATCACAAATCCTCCCAGAACCTCTTGGGATGTCGTTAGAATTTGGGGAAACCACCGCCACCTTCCATCGGTCAGCTCATGGACGACTTGGGCGGGAGAAGGCAAGATATATTTCGGAATATCCAGCAGGGAGACCCCCCACCAGGCTGCGACCAAGAAAAGAAAAGGCGCTATCGGCGGCAGATAAGCTCTCATCCGTGACCGTAGTCTCTTTTTCCAACTGTCGACCGGCATCTGTCTGGGCGTCGGTTCTTTTGCCACGTCGGTTCCTTTCTTTCATATCCCATTTTTTTTAATATTATCAGATACCCGGGCAGGCGGCAAGGGGACATTTTCAACCTTCACTTTTCAATAGGTTGATGAATTTCCTTTGATTAACGGACCTCGGACGGGAGGGTGATGAAAGAGGGCGCACCGGCGGGA
>Ga0299915_10002156_pt1 | contig 14386 bp, 12 predicted proteins | sample RVTome_13_FD_200263 | JGI IMG/M metagenome (GOLD analysis project Ga0299915, IMG submission 200263) | Soil microbial communities from uranium-contaminated site in the Upper Colorado River Basin, Wyoming, United States - RVT92D227 (version 2) ...
ATGCCCTGAAGTTCATGTCCACACCCGCTTCCTTCCCCCCCCTGGGGCTCTTGACCGTAGCTGCTATGCTCCCCAAGGAGTGGGAAAAGAGGCTCATCGACATGAACGTCAGGCCCTTAAAAGATGAAGCCATCCGCTGGGCCGACTATGTCTTCATCAGCGCTATGGCAGTGCAGAAGGAGTCGGCGCAAGAGGTAATCGAACGATGCAAAAGGTTAGGGACAAAGACCGTGGTCGGCGGCCCTCTCTTTACTGCCGATCCAGAAGCCTTTGATGGCGTCGATCACCTGGTCCTCAACGAGGCCGAGGTCACCTTTCCCCGCTTTTTGGCGGACCTCCAAAAGGGGACTGCTCAGCACCTCTACACCACCCCTGACTGGCCCGATCTTCACGGGACGCCGATCCCGCTCTGGGGACTCCTCAAGATGAAAGACTATGCCTCCATGAACATCCAGTATTCCCGGGGGTGCCCCTTTAATTGCGAGTTCTGCGACATCATCGTCTTGAACGGCAGGGTGCCCCGGACAAAGGGCATGGAACAGATCGTGGCCGAGTTGGCGAGTCTCTATGACCATGGGTGGAGAGGGCCGCTATTCTTTGTCGACGATAATTTCATCGGACACCGAAAAAAGTTAAAGGCTGAGATCCTGCCGGCCATCATCGCGTGGCAGAAGGAACGCAAGTATCCCTTTTCGCTCTTAACCGAGACATCCATCGACCTCTCCGACGACGAAGAGCTGATGGGTTTGATGGTGCAGGCGGGGTTTGACTTGGTATTTGTCGGTATCGAGACCCCCCATGAGGAGAGCCTGGTCGAATGCAGCAAGTTTCAAAACAGCAATCGTGATCTCGTTGCCAGTGTTCAAAAAATTCAGCAAAACGGCATGCAGGTCATGGGGGGATTTATCGTGGGTTTTGACCAGGATCCTCCCTCCATCTTTGATAGGCAGATCAGCTTCATCCAAAAGAGCGGGATCGTCACCGCCATGGTGGGGCTGCTCAATGCACCCCGGGGGACCCGTCTTTACAAGCGCCTGCACAAAGAAAACCGTCTGTTGCATGATATGACGGGCAATAACACCGACTGCTCCATTAACTTCGTGCCCAAGATGGGTCATGATGCGCTTCTCGATGGCTATCGGAAGATCATGAAGACCATCTACGCACCGAGACATTACTATAAGAGGATCAGGACCTTTTTACGTGAATATAGACCGATGCACAAGCGACGTGTTTACTTCAGTGCTCCCCACATCAAGGCATTTCTGAAGTCCTTATGGCTCTTGGGGGTACAGGGCAGGGAGCGATTTCAGTACTGGAGGCTCCTCGCCTCCACGCTGATCAGGCGCCCGCGCTCCATCCAGCTGGCCGTTACCTTTGCCATCTATGGCTTCCACTTCCGGCGGGTCTTCAAGGAGCTCGTGCGGGTTCCCCGTGAAAGAGGGATCGCATAAGGGGGTATTCCCACCCATCAGCTCTGTTCTGAAACAAGTAAACTATCCCGCTATATGCGGGATAGTTTTTGCCCCGCCCTGTCGCACAGCCCGTATTCTCTGATCTATGCAAAGTGTCCCACCCTACTTTGTATAAAAATCTGAATGGTGGGATGTCGCACAGCGACAGTGCGGGATTGGCGGGATTGAACCCTTTTGAGACAAAGGTCGAACTAGATGTTTCGCCTAAAGGCGAGCTTATGGTCCCTGATTGGAACAATGATGCCGGGAGAGCTCTATGGGTGATCTGAGGGACCAGATCGCCCAGACCGTTATGATGGGGATCGATGGACCTGCCCCTTCTCCCGAGGAAAAGAGGCTGATCGAGCAAGGGGTAGGCGGCGTCATCCTCTTCGAGCGCAACTGCCGCCATCCGGCCCAGGTGGCCGAGCTGATCGATAGTCTGCAGGAGATTGCCCGCTCCAAGGGGCTGCAAGCACCCTTGGCAGTGGCTATCGATCAAGAGCACGGCCCGGTAACCAGGATCAAGGAAGGCATTACCCCCTTTCCTAGCGCCGGGAATATGGGCAAGATGGGGGAGAGCGATCTGGTGCGCCGCGCAGCCCGGATCATCGGCCGGGAGCTGGCCTTGATGGGGATCACCATGAACCTGGCGCCGGTGGCCGATCTCCTTCTGCACCCGCAGAATCGCGTGATCGGCAAGCGGAGCTACGGCAGAGACCCCCATATTGTCGGCGCGATGGTAGTGGCTGCCATCGAGGGGCTCCAGGCACAAGGGGTGGCTGCCTGCGTCAAGCACTTCCCCGGCCATGGGGCCACAGCAACGGACAGCCATAAAGCCCTCCCTACTTTGGAGCGATCCCGGGAGGAGCTGGAAAAGGCCGAGCTGATCCCCTTTCAGATGGCAGTGCGCGCCGAGGTGGCGGCAGTCATGCCCGGACACCTCCTCTGCTCAGCCCTCGATCTTAAGCTGCCTGCCACCCTCTCCCCTTCCATCTTACAGGGCCTGCTGCGTAAAGACCTCGGCTTCGACGGCTGTGTGCTTTCCGACGACCTCGCCATGAATGCCCTTGCCTCCTGGGGCACTATAGAACAACGCGGCATCGCCGCCTTCAAGGCCGGCGTGGATCTTCTCTTGGTTGCCAAGGGCACGGTCCAGGGGCTCCTCGATGCCTTAAAAAAGGGACTTGATACCGGCGGAGAGATCCTTGAGCAGCGGGCGGAAGAGGCCCTTGCGCGCATCAGGCAGCTCAAGGAGCGCTATCCCTATCAAGGAACCGGAGACATCAGCGGCTTGCGGCAGGAGCAAGACCTGGCCTTCGCACAGCAGCTCTTTGTCATGGTGGGCGATGAAGCAGGTGATCTTAGGGATCCAACAGCTTAAGGCGGCTCCTCCCCCCTGGCTCAAGCAGGCGCGCATCGGGCTTTTGTGCAACCAGGCCTCCATAGATTCCTCTTCCAGACCAAGCAGCAATATCATCGCGGAGCTGGCAGGAAAGCGTCTCAAGGTCCTCTTCTCCCCCCAGCACGGCATCACAGGCGATGCCCAGGCCAATATGGTAGAGACAGAGGACGGCGTCGCTCCTGAGCTCGCCATCCCCATCTACAGCCTCTATTCATCACAGACAAGAACCCCGACCGAGGAGCAACTGGCACAAATCGACTGCCTGCTCATCGATCTGCAGGATGTGGGCACCAGGGTCTACACCTTTGCCACCACCATGGGCCTCTGCCTGGAGGCAGCAGCCCGATATAAAAAGAAGGTGGTTGTCTTGGACCGCCCCAACCCCATCAACGCCGAGCAGGTGGAGGGAAATATATTAAAGGAACGCCTGCGCTCCTTTGTCGGCTTCGCCCCTATGCCCATGCGCCATGGTATGACCATGGGAGAGCTGGCAGGGTTCTTTAATAAAGAACGCAAGATAGGGGCAGACCTCGGGGTGATCCCCATGCAGGGTTATAAAAGGGAATATTTCTTTTCCGACACCAATCTCCCCTGGATACCCCCATCACCCAATATGTTGACGCCTGCCACTGCCCTGGTATATCCCGGCCAGGTCCTTTTGGAGGGGACCAATTTGTCAGAGGGCAGGGGCACGACCAAGCCTTTTGAATGTCTCGGCGCCCCGTTTATCAATCCAAGTCTTCTCAGACAAAAGCTGGAGAAACGAAAACTCCTTGGCTGTTGCTTCCAGGAGATCTCCTTTACCCCGCAATTTGACAAATGGCAGGGAGAACTCTGCCACGGCCTGCAAATCAATGTCACAGACCCCAGGGCCTACAAGCCCTACTATACGACCCTCGCCATCCTGCAGGAAGTCATTAAGACATGGCCTGATCAATTCTGTTTCATCCCACCACCCTATGAATACGAGTTCAAACGCCTCCCCATCGACATCATCACCGGAGATGAAGAGATCAGGAAGGGATTAGAAGTTGGAAGGGATTTGGATGAGATGGAACAAAGCTGGCAGGAGGAGTTGAAGGGGTTTCTAGTTAAAAGAAAGCAGTATCTGCTGTATTAAATCCTTGGCAAAACAGACTGGCTTTAGCCTTTTCAATCTGGATTCTCGATCTTCCATTTCTTATATTTATGCAAATCTTGTCTGACCATGAGCAGGCAAGCCGCTATCACCTGCATAAAAAGGCATTTTTTCATTATCATTTGGGCATTCTCTTTTTTCCGATTAACCCAGTTCTCCGGCGCCAGCGCCAATACAGGAAATGGTTCAGCGGCCAGCGTTTGCGTCCGTACAGATCGAAAGACCACCTGATCAGCGCTCGTAGTTGCACGGGAAGACGGCTCGCGCGCTGGTAGTGGAGCCTCAATCCCTGTTCCGATACGACCGTCGCAAGCTCCATCAGCAATTCAAGCCGAAGTTCTTCGGCATTGTGACGCAAGGCCTTCACGTGCGACGACTGCGGAAAATTCGAGGCAAGAGAGTACATACGCCACAGGGGTGCCGGATATTTCAGAACGCTGACGTTCCTTCTAAAATCGAGCCGCATTTTTGTAGCCAGGACACGTTGCAGAAAATCATGGTCGTTTCCTACCTTAACATCAGGCGACCAAAGGCCGACGACTTCTATCATGCTCTTTCTGTGCAGCCAGTTGCTCGGTGAGAGCATGGCCTTCAGATCCCAGGCTTTGTTTGGCAGGGTGAATGTACCGACGGCACCTTCCGGACCAATAATCACGCCCAAAGAGTAGACAAAGTCGCTGTTACTTTTCTCAATGCAGTCCACGAGCTCAGACAAATGCCAGGGGAACCAGAGATCGTCGTGCCCGAGATATGCAATAAACCTCCCCCTTGCTCGGCGCAAACCCTCGTTTCTGGGCATGCCGGGAGTACCCGAGTTTGTAGGTAGGTTCATCCAATGCACACGCTTGTCGCCAAAAGAGGAGACGACTGTTTCGCTATCATCGCTACAACCATCGCCCACAACCCAGACCTCAAAATCACTAAAATCCTGACGTAGGACAGTTTCGAGCGATAGCCTCAACGTGCCGCTACTATTATAGGTGGGAACGATGACGGTAACGGCCGGCCGATGATCAGTCATGCGACAACCTAAAGAATATGCGGAAACAGGAATTCATCTCTTGAAAATGGGAGCGACCCATCGGCAGCTTTCTGCCCGCGCTGCATGAGCTGTTCGACGAGGCTATTATACAACACGCCTCTATGCCTGCTGCCGATGGCAGAATATGTCTTGCTGCTGACAGCTTGGATGCGCTGTAACCTTTCGCTTTGCCACAAGAAATCATTGCGCCAGTTGCCCGCCACATCTGCAATAATGTGCTGCCGCTGGTATTTAACTTCAGCCCCAAGATAGTTCATCCCGTCAGCACCAACGACAAGAAGAAAATGGGCGGAGTGATATCCATTGAATTCGATCTTATTCTCCATGTATCTATCATGGAAAGCGAAAACTCGAAAGCCGTCCGGTTGACTGGCTTGGCACTCTTCAATCTTGTTCAACACACCCTTTTGATCAACGCGCGACGGAGATCCAGTTTCCCATTTTGTACACAGAGGATGGAAATAGATCCAGTGACCCCCTGCTGATGCTACTTCCTGAGTGACCGCACTCAGCCCCTTGGCATTTTTCTTCGAAGTCAATGCGCTAACTCCAATTTGAAGCTTACTGCCTTCTTGATCGATCCTCGATCTTAATGCCTCGATCCGTTTTAGGGTAGGATGCAGTCCGCCGCAAGACTCTGTGCTCCAATCGTACAGGGATACGCGAACAGCCGAAGCATATGTCAACAACGCGCTAGCAACCTTTGCTTCATTCAAAAAAGTACCATTAGTGACGACAACCACATCAACAAAGCCATGCTTCCGCGCCAGGCGTAAGGCCTCCGGAAAGGTGGGAGCCATTGTTGGTTCCCCACCCGTTAGGAGAAGCCCCCTCGTCTGCCCTTCCAGCAGAGAAAACAGGCGCTCGATAAAGTCAGTTTCCAAAGTTTTGCTTGGCAAGCTTGTAGTACTGGGGCAGTCGGGGCATTTCCTGTTGCATACACTTGTCAGATCAAATTCGAGGGTCGCGGGGAATATGGATTCGTTGCGCAAGTAGGATTCGAGCTTTTCTTTATGACAGGTTATTTTGAAAGGTGATGCGATTTCGGGCATGTATTCACCTCTGGCATGATCCGACGTGGTTAGTCATCCCTAGTCCGGATTGGCGATCTTCCATTTCTTATATTTGTGCAAATCTTGTCTGACCATGAGCAAGCAGGCCGCGACAACTGCCGCGTCGTCGATCTGGCCGACCAGGGGGAGGAAATCCGGGATGAGATCAAGGGGGTTGAGCACATAGAGCAGGGCTCCAACAATAGCAGCTATGGTCCAGAACGGTATTTTCCTGTATTTACCACGCCGGTAGTCTTTGACAACCGCAATCAGCAGTTTAAAATCGTCGACGAACTTGCCCAAAGGCCCGCCGGTCTCGAAGCGCCTGCGTATCTCCTCCGACTTTGCCAGGACCTTTGTTATGTCCTGATCAGTGACGCGCTCGGCCTCTTTGGTGACGATTGCCGTTGCTTGTTCCTTCGAAATCCCCTTATCTCTTCTTCTCCACATAGGTCTTCTGCAATCTCTCTCTCGCAAACGGCTTCCCATGGCCGGGATAAAAATATTCGCACCTGATCTCCAACAATTTCTTCCAGCTCTTCAGCAATCCTTCCCGATCATTCGCATAGGGAGGATAGACGCTATGCTTAAAGACATTAAAGAGGGTATCCCCGACTATGGCATGGTTGTCTTCGATGACGACACTGAGAGAACCCGCGGTATGCCCAGGGGTTGGCAGGATGTAGCCGTCTATGCCAAAGGGCCGTAAATCAAACCGCTTTGCGATCGCGATATCCGGGGCAACAGGTGCATACCGGCCCACCCATTTATTAAGGGCCCTGCCTATAGCAGACATGATCTTGGGAAACCACATGGTGCCTTTGGGGAACGCGCAATGCCCCTGCGCGAGGCATGAGGCCTCTGCCTTATGGACGAGAATCTTCGCCTTGGTGATTTCCTGCAAGGCCTTAATGCTCCCAGCGTGATCATAGTGCGTATGGGTGAGAATAATCAGTTGTATATCTTGGGGGGATAGCTGCATCTGCTCCAGGGCGGCAAGGAACTTCTTTTCTTTCTTCTTCATCCCGGCATCGATCAGGATGGCCCGCTTGCCGTTCGCCACCAGATACGCATTCGATGTCATCATGCGGATTGTAGTGATGCGGTTCTGTCTTCCCTCTTTCATAGATTGCCTAGAAAATAACTTTATTAAATCCCTCCCCTCCTCCCTTTCATAAAGGGAGGTGTAACTTCCCCCTTTGGGAAAGGGGGAACGAGGGGGATTTTCATCGCTCCCGGAGGTGACCCTTTGGTCAGTGGGTGCCGCTCCGTCATGCCGCCGGAGCCGAAGGTGGCCCCTTGGCCAGTGACCCCTTGGTCAATGGCTTATTGTGTGTAGATGCTTTGATCGTATTCTAGCCGAAATACGCCGCTTCGCCAAGGGCAACCCAAGGTCGCCCTATGCCTTCATGATCTCCCTAGCTGTGGAGAGGCCGATCATGTAATTGCCTCCTTCCAGGGCTCAAGATCCCGCAAAGCCCGCTCTGCCAGGCGCTGCCGATTCTCCCTCCGCCCTCCCCGGCTGCCAAGCGGCGGGAAGAGACCGAAATTGACATTCATCGGCTGAAAGTCCCCGGCGAATACATTGGTGACGTGGCCGACCAGGGCCCCCATGGCCGTGAAGCGCGGCGGCAGGATGATCTCCTGGCCCGTCATAAGACGAGTTGCATTGACCCCGGCCAAAAACCCCATGGCCGTCGATTCCATGTAGCCCTCGATCCCGGTGAGCTGGCCGGCAACGAAGATGCGGGGATCTGCCTTGAGCTGCAGGGTCCCCCTGAGGAGCCTCGGAGCATCGATGAAGGTGTTGCGGTGCAGGCTCCCGAGCCGGACGAATTCCGCGCGCCCCAACCCGGGTATGAGGCGGAAGATCCGCTCCTGCTCGGGATAGGTGAGCTTGGTCTGAAACCCCACCATGTTGTAGAGGGTCCCCTCCTTGTTCTCCAGGCGAAGCTGCACCACGGCAAAGGGCTGCGCATTGCTGCGCGGGTCCAGCAGCCCCACGGGCTTCATGGGTCCGAAGGCCAGGGTGTCTCTTCCCCGCTCGGCCAGGTCCTCGAGGGGGAGACACCCCTCAAAGGGCACGGCGCTTTCGAACTCACGCAAGGGGACCTTCTCCCCCTCCCGCACGGCCTGGACAAAGCGATAGTATTCCTCCCTATTCATCGGACAGTTGACGTAGTCTGCGCCCCCCTTGCCATATCTCGATTGCTTAAAGGCGATGGTAAAGTCGATGGATTCCGCCGCCACGATGGGGGAGATGGCATCGTAAAAGGCGAGGGAGCGGCGATGGGTCATTCCCATGATGGCCTCGGCCAGGGCGTCGGAGGTGAGGGGGCCGGTGGCGATGATGACTATCCCCTGCTCGGGGATGGAGACAACCTCCTCCCTGACGATCTCGACCTCCTCTCTGCCTTCCAGGGCCTCGGTGATGAGGCGGGCGAAAACCTCCCGGTCCACAGCCAGGGCGCTGCCTGCCGGCACCCGGCTCTGATCAGCCGCCTGGATGATGAGGGAGCCCAAGCGCCTGAGCTCCTCCTTGAGCAGACCCGGGGCGGTCTCCAAGGACTCCGACTTGAGGGAGTTGCTGCAGACGAGCTCCCCGAGCAGGGGAGAGCGGTGGGCTGCGGAGAAGCGCTGGGGCTTCATCTCCCAGAGAATCACCCCTACACCCCGGAGCGCAGCCTGCCAGGCAGCCTCGCTGCCGGCCAAGCCACCGCCGATGATCAGCAGTTTCTTGTCACTCATCTTCAATTTTCACTGTTCGCATTATAGCTGCCATTGTACCCATCACCTTGTTGACAAGGGGCCCTGCTGCACTTCCTCTCCCCTGGGGGACGGTACCGCAATGCAAATATTTCCCTCTCCCCACTACCCTGGGGAGAGGGTGGGGGTGAGGGGTTCAACGAATAAAAAGCATTTAGCATATTGTTTTTATTGTAACCCCTCATCCTCTCCTTCTCCCCTTTTTTAGTAAGGGGAGAAGGAATTGGGAAGGGAGAGTGCATATTGTTATTGTTCGAGGGTGATATTCCGTCATGCCGCCGGAGGTGACCCTTTGGTCAAAGGTGGCTCTTTAGCCATAAGGATTGCTTTGCAGTATAGGGCAAGTCAGGTAAGTTATCAAGAATGCGGTGGTTATTGATATAATGCACGCAATATGGTAAACAAGGGTGGAGGAAACAGGTGATGACAGGGGTCGATCTCAAGTTTGATAAATTAAACGGCCTGGTGCCGGTGGTGGTGCAGGACTACACCACCGGGGAGGTCCTGATGCTCGCCTTTATGAACCGCCAGGCCTGGGAGCAGACCCTTAAGACCCGCCAGGCCACCTACTGGAGCAGGTCCAGAAACGAGCTCTGGGTAAAGGGGGAGACCTCGGGGAACCGGCAGGAGGTAAAGGAGATCTACGTGGACTGCGATGAGGACACCGTCCTGCTCAAGGTGATCCAAAAGGGAGGCGCCTGTCACACGGGTTACCGCTGCTGTTTCTATCGCCGTCTGGAAGGGAAAGAGCTGAAGAAAGTAGGAGAACGTGTCTTTGATCCGAAGGAGGTGTACCGGTGAAGCTCTTGAAGCTCGGCATACCCAAGGGGAGCCTGGAGAAGGCCACCATTGAGCTCTTCCGGCGTTCGGGCTGGAAGATCACCATGGACTCCCGGAGCTATTTCCCCTCCATTGACGACACCGAGATCCGCTGCACCCTGGTGCGGGCCCAGGAGATGTCCCGCTTCGTGGAGATGGGGGCCCTCGACGTGGGGCTGACCGGCAAGGACTGGATCCTGGAGAACGGATCGGATGTGGTCGTGGTGCAGGACCTGGTCTACTCCAAGACCACCCAGCAGCCTGCCCGGTGGGTGTTGGTGGTGGCAGAGGGCTCGCCGGTGAAGCGCTGCGAGGACCTCAAGGGGAAAAAGGTCTTTACCGAGCTGGTGAATTTCACCCGCGCCTACTTTGTCGAAAAGGGGATAAAGGTCGATGTGGAGTTCTCTTGGGGCGCAACCGAGGCCAAGGTCGTGGAGGGCTTGGCCGACGCCATTGTGGAGGTGACGGAGACCGGCAGCACCATAAAGGCCAACGGCCTGAGGATCGTCGAGGAATTGATGACCACGACGCCGCAGCTCATCGCGAATAAGAAAGCATGGCAGGACCCCTGGAAGCGGGAAAAGATTGAGCAGATCGCGAGACTCCTCAAGGGCGCCCTGGATGCCGAGGGGATGGTCGGCCTCAAGATGAACGTGCCCAAGGAGCGATTTGAAGAGGTGATGAAGATTCTGCCCAGCATCACCGCCCCCACCGTTGCCGATTTGTACAATCAGGCGTGGGTCTCGGTGGAGACGGTCATGTCGGAGCTTGAGGCGAGGGAACTTATCCCCCAGTTGATCAAAAAGGGGGCAGTCGGGATCATCGAGTACCCCCTCAATAAGGTTATCTAGCCCTTCTTCTTCAAGACCACAAAGAAGTTGTGATAGTCATTGGCCTTCATGCGCACGGTGAGCAAGAGGGTCTTTTGCTTCTTGTAAGACTCGATATATTTACGGAAGTCGGCCAGACCCTTGATCGGGTTGTGTTCCACCTCGATGATCACGTCCCCCGGTTGTAGGTTTTCTTCCTCGGCAGGCGATCCTGGTTCCACCTCGGTAATCACCACGCCGGCATTGCTCGGCAAACCCAGGTGCGCAGCCATATCCGGGCTGATATCCTGGACCTTGGCGCCCCAGCGATCTGTCTCCTCTGGCTTGGGTGCCGCGGCAGTGACCTGCTTCTCTGAAAGCTCGCCGATGGTCACCCATAACGTCTTTTGCTCCTTGTCGCGCAGGACGAGGAGCTTAACCTTTTTGCCGATGGGGGTTCTGCCCACCATCTTGGTGAGCTGGCCCTTTTCCTCCACCTGTTTCCCGTCGTACTCCAGGATGACGTCCCCTTTATTCACTCCTGCCTTTTTTGCCGGGGAGTCCGGTGTGACGTCGGAGACCAGCACCCCCTTGGCTTCCTTGAGGCCGAAGGAGGTTGCCAGCTCCGGGGTAATGTCCTGGATATAGACGCCGAGATAGCCGTAAACCACCTTGCCCTTTTTGAGCTGAGGCAGCAGGCCCTTGGCCATATTGACGGGGATGGCAAACCCGATCCCCTGCCCCCCCGCGACAATCGCGGTGTTGATCCCCACCACCTCTCCCTTGAGGTTAAAGAGGGGTCCCCCGCTGTTGCCCGGGTTGATGGAGGCATCGGTCTGGAGAAAGTCGTCATAGGGGCCTGCCCCGATCACCCGCCCCTTGGCGCTGATGATCCCCGTCGTCACCGTCTGCTCGAGACCGAAGGGGTTCCCGATGGCAACGACCCACTCACCCACCTCCAGTTTGTCCGAATCTCCCAGGCGGACCACCGGGAGACTGCCGGCGGCCTTGATCTTGATCAGGGCCAGATCCGTCTTGGGGTCTGTCCCGATGACCTGGGCATCATATTCCTTTTTATCCGAGAGCCTGACCTTGATCTGCTGGGCCTTCTCGACCACGTGGTTGTTGGTAATGATATAACCCTCCTTGTCGATGATAAAGCCCGACCCCAGGCTCTTTTGTCTGAACTCCCTCGGATGCTGGTCTCCGAAGAACCTCCTGAAAAAATCATCCCCGAAGAAGTCGGGGAGGTCCCGTCCCCGGAAGAAATCATCCATCGGGCTGCGCACCAGCTTGGTGGTGCTGATGTTGACCACGGTGGGTTTCAGCTCCTTGACCAGCCCTGTCAAGGAGGGGAATTCGGCGGCCGCTTGCGCCGCGACAGCGGGGGCATGAAAGGAAAAAAGGATTGCCAGGGAACAGACGAGAGACACCACCAGCACGACCTTACCAATAAACTTCATCTTCTATTCTCCTTTGTGTATAGAAATTTTGTTCGCAGCGGTGAAGAAAATAAAAATGGAGGGGGAAGATCAATTGCGGTTGAGGTAAGGATTCCTCCTCTCGCGCCCCTTGCCATGGCTATACTCTCGCCAGGAGATCTCTTTGATAAGCTTGATGCCGCCACCGAACTCCTTCTTCTTCAAGCGGGGGGTATGGATCGATCTTGCCAGGACTGAGAAGATGTCGTCACCCTCAAAATACCGCACCATGTCGTAGCTCTTCCCCGCCCCTACATGACCGCCTTCCATCACCAATTTGAAATACATTTGCTTCCTCGATTTTTTGTTGCCGCTAGTATAACCGAGGAAGATTAACGGTACATTAAAGAAAGATTAAATCTTTTTAATCTTTCATGGGCAGGGTAACCGTAAAGGTGCTCCCCTTCCCCACCTTGCTCTCCACCGCAATCCGGCCCTTGTGGGCCTGTGCAATCCACTGACAGATGCTCAACCCCAGCCCCGTTCCCCCTGTCTCGCGGGACCTCGCCCCGTCTACCCTATAGAAACGATCGAAGATCCTCTTCAGATCCTTCTGGGGTATCCCGACACCCGTATCGGTGACCAGGAGCCTCACCACCCCTTGATCGCGGTCGCCCTTCACCTTTACCGCCACCTCGCCACGCGCCGGGGTATACTTCAGCCCATTCTCCGTTAAATTCAAGATGAGCTGTCTGAGAAACAGGGGATCTCCCTCGACCCGCGTGAAGCCGTTGTCCATGAACTGCAGCTGAATCCTCTTCTTCTTGGCCAGCAGCCGAAGGTCTCGCCAAACCTCCCGGGCGAGCGCGGACAACTCTATCTCCTCGCGCTCCATGGTCAGTTCCCCCATGTCGGCACGGGAGAGGGTAAGCAAATCCTCGACGATGCGCGACATGCGGTTTATCTCTTCCAGGTTGCTGGCCAATATCCTCCGGTATTCCTCCAAGCCCCTCTTCTTCTTGAGCCCCACCTCCACCTCTCCCCTGAGGATGGTCAAGGGGGTCTTGAGTTCATGTGAGGCATCGGCGGTGAAGCGCCTTACCTGGCGGAACGATTTCTCCAGTTTGGCGATCATCTCATTGAAGGTCGAGGCAAGCCTCCCGAGCTCATCATTAACCCGCTTGATCCGTATCCTCTGGCTGAGGTCGCCGGAGCCGATGCTACGGGCGATCCGTGTAATCGCATCCACCGGCCTTAAGGCCTTGTTGGCCAAAAAAAGCCCTCCGGCGCTGGCAATCAACAGGGCAGCGGGGACGGCAATGAGCAAGATGAGGAGGAGCTGGTGCAGGGCCTCCTCTACTCCCTCCAGGGAACTGCCCACCTGGACGATCCCCACCATCTTTTCATTCTCTATGATCGGCATCGTCACTATTCGCAAGGAATACTTCCCCATGACCTGGACGGTTTCAAAGGTGATGACACCCTTGGACGCCGCCTTCATGGTCTGGACGCTGATGGGGATCTGCACATCCCTCAGGTTGGTCGACCTGTCTCCGATCCTGCCCGATTCGTCCAGTATCTGGATAAACCTCCCCAGGGGCCTGATCCCGAAGCGCTCCGTCATGATCTGGTCGAGATCGGCCGTGCTGGTACCCACCCCCAAGGGGCTGCGCGTCGAGGAAACGACGATCTCCGCCATGGTCCGTATCTTGTTATCCACCCCCTTATAGAGGCTGTCCGCAAGGGTAAAATAAAGGAAGAGACTAAAACAAGAGAGGATGATCCCCAGGATCGCTACATACCAGAGCGTCATCTTGAATTTTATGGTCTTAAACAATATCATTCCTTATCCTGTAATACGTACCCCACCCCTCTGACGGTGTGGATCAATTGCTGTGAGGAGTCCAGATCGATCTTTCTGCGCAGGTGATTGACATAGACATCGATGACGTTGGTCATAGGGTCAAAATGGTAGTCCCACACATGCTCCGATATCATGGTCCTCGTCACGACCCGGTTGGCATGGCGCATGAGGTATTCGAGCAGGGCGTACTCCTTTGCCGTGAGATCGATCTCCTGCCCCCCCCTCCTTACCATGTGGGTGGCGGGGTCTAAGACCAGATCAGCCACCCGCAACTCCCCTGCGGGCCCCCGCTCTTTCCTCCTCAGCAAGGCCCTCACCCTGGCGAGCAGCTCGGCGAAGGCAAAGGGCTTCGTCAGATAGTCGTCGCCCCCGGCGTCGAGCCCCTTAACGACATCCTCCACAGAATCCTTGGCAGTCAACATGAGCACAGGGATGGTTAAGCCCCTCTGCCGCACCCCCTTTAAAACCTCCAGGCCATTGAGCTTAGGGAGCATGATATCGAGGAGTATGAGGTCATAGTCGTTGGTCTCTACCATAAAAAGGGCCTCCTCGCCGTCGTAGGCGCAATCGACGGCATAGTACTCCTCCTCCAGCCCCTTCTTGAGAAAGCTGGCCA
>Ga0299915_10002157_pt1 | contig 14385 bp, 15 predicted proteins | sample RVTome_13_FD_200263 | JGI IMG/M metagenome (GOLD analysis project Ga0299915, IMG submission 200263) | Soil microbial communities from uranium-contaminated site in the Upper Colorado River Basin, Wyoming, United States - RVT92D227 (version 2) ...
ACTTGAGGGTGACTTCATACTCTTTAGGGCTTTCCCTCAAGAATGGAACCAATTTCGTTCCCTCGTTGATGACGACAGGCAAAACGCCTGTCGCAAACGGATCAAGGGTTCCGATATGGCCCGCTTTCTTCACACCCAATCGATGTTTGATCTCTCTAACCACATCGAGGGAGGTGATCCCCTCAGGTTTATCCACGATGAGGAGACCGTCAATCCCCTTCTTCTTCTCCATGGGGCTCCTTTTCCTGATGGAGGCTTTGGATCAACTCTTCCATATGAATGGCATACTCAATGGAAGGATCAAATTGAAACATAATTTCAGGAGTATATCTCAGTCGGATCCGACGCCCCAATTCTTTTCGAACATATCCTTTGGCGCTGTCCAGACCCTTCATGGAACTCTCCCTCTCTGCCGGGGTCCCTGCCACACTAAAATAGACTCTTGCAAACCGACAATCTTCAGAAACCGTCACCCTGGTGATGGTGACGAAACCAATACGAGGATCTTTGATCGACTTCACCAGCATTTGAGAGACTTCTTTTTGGATCAAATCCGCTACTTTATCGGAACGTTTCCCTTCCATCCGCCCCTTCTAAAAATTATACCGTGATGATTTCAATTTCTGAATGCACCATCTCGACGAGGTTCATTTCCTCGATAAAGTGGACCACTTTATCCAAGCTCGAATTGATATGTCGTCGATCATTTCCGACCGTGCAGAAGCCAATCTGTGCTCGTTGCCAAAGATCATTATCGCCGACTTCTGAAATGGCCACATTAAACCGATGTCTTACCCGATCGATCAATTTCCGGAGCACATGTCGCTTTCCTTTCAAAGAATGATTTTCCGGAATCCGAAGGTCGAGTTGGCAAATCCCGATCACCATCTCCCTCTCCCCTTCTCTTCTCAAAGAACCGGACCTTCTTGAGGAGGACCCCGACGGGAGCTCAGGTTAACCGAGCTTGAACTTCTTCCACCTCATAAGATTCAATGACATCTCCAAGTTTAATATCATTAAAATTCTCAATGCCGATACCGCACTCGAGCCCTTGGCTACAATCCTTCATATCGTCTTTGAATCGCCTGAGTGAAGAAATCCGGCCATCGTAGACAACGACATTATCTCGAAGCAATCTCGCATGGGATCCTTTGACGACTTTTCCATCGGTCACGAGGCTGCCAGCCACGGCTCCTACTTTGCGGATGTTAAAAACCTGTATCACCTGCGCCCTTCCTAAGATATGTTCCTTGTAAGTAGGTTCCAGTAATCCTTCCAAGGCATTCGTAATATCGGTGATCGCATCATAGATGATGGAATAAATCCGGATATCGACGTGCTCCTCCTCGGCTAAGGACTGGGCTTTCGGACCCGGCCTTACATTAAAGCCAATAATGATCGCATTGGAGGCCGAGGCTAAATTCACATCCGTCTCTGTAATCCCGCCGACGGCATCATGAAGGATATTGACCTTCACCGCATGCGTAGAGAGTTTTGTCAGCGCCTCTCTCACGGCCTCGATCGATCCCTGGACATCTGCCTTAATAATGACATTCAGATCCTTGACTTCCCCCTTCTTAATTTTATCATAGAGCTCTTCTAAGGAAACTTTGCTCAGCTTTGAAAGTTCTTTTTCACGAATTTTTTCTTGTCGGTAGAGACTGATCTGTTTGGCCATTCTCTCTTCGGAAACGACAATGAACGTCTCTCCTGCCTGGGGAATATCGGTGAACCCCACCACCTCCACAGGAGTAGAGGGACCCGCTTCTTCGATCTTCTGGCCTTTATCGTTCAGCATGGCCCTGACCCTGCCATAATGGGAACCGGCGAGGAAGGCATCCCCTGTTTTTAACGTTCCCTCCTGCACCAAGAGGGTTGCCACTGGACCTCTCCCTTTATCCAGCCTTGCTTCGATAATGATCCCTCGGGCGGGTTTATCCGGATTCGCCCTCAATTCCAAAATCTCTGCTTGCAGGAGGATGGTATCAAGCAGCTCTTTGATCCCTGTTTTCTGTTTCGCCGATACTTCGGAAAAAAGCGTTGTTCCGCCCCATTGCTCTGGAGCGAGGCCATAGTCCGAAAGGTCTTTCTTCACCTTTTCTGGGTTCGCCGTCGGTTTGTCAATCTTATTAATCGCCACCACAATCGGGACCTTGGCCGCTCGAGCATGATCGATGGCCTCCTTGGTTTGCGGCATCATTCCATCATCCGCGGCGACGACCAAAACGACCACATCTGTCACTTGAGCTCCCCTTGCCCGCATGGCCGTAAAGGCTTCATGGCCGGGGGTATCAATAAAGACCACATGCCCATTCTCTAACTCGACATCATAGGCCCCGATGTGTTGGGTGATGCCTCCGGCTTCCCCTCCCATCACATTCGTTTTTCTTATTGAATCCAAAAGCATGGTTTTCCCATGGTCCACATGACCCATGATCGTGACGACGGGCGGTCTGGGTTTCAACTGTTCGGCGAGGTCCTCCTTTCTTTCCAGAAGGTCCTGACGCTCTAAGGAGGTTTTCTCCACCTCATAGCCAAACTCCGTGGCCACGAGAGAGGCGATATCCGCATCGATGAGCTGGTTGATATTGACCAGCACACCCATCTCCATTAGTTTCTTAATCAATTCCCCACCCTTGACACCCATTCTTTTAGCAAGATCTCCGACAGCGATGACTTCAGCGATTCGAATGATTCTCTTGATGGGTTTGGGAACGGTGACCTCTGTCTTCTTCGGCGTCTTTAACACCACCTTCTTCTTCATAGGCCGGAAGGGTCTGAAGCTGACCTCCGCCTCTTTTCCTTCAGGTTTCTCTCCTTCGGCCTCATCCTCCCCCAACATCCTTTCCTCAATCCTCTTCCTCTTTTTTATAAAACCCTTCTTCTTGGCATAAGGCCCTAATTTCTCTTTTTCCAATAATTCTTCTTTTTCTAAGAGCTTCGCCTCAATGGGTTTAAGAGGGGTTTCCTTCAGCTTAGGTCTCTCAACGTCCTTCTTGTCCTTGGACGGCTCTTCTGCCTTTTGAGGGGGTATCTGGGGATGTGCTGCCTCGACGGGTCTGGGAAGTATCACCTTTTTCCCTTCAGCTTTTGCCTCGGCGGATACTGCAGGCTCTTCGGGTCCTTCCTTTTTCTTCCTTCCTCTCGTGGGCTTGGCAGGAGGTTTCTCCGCCTCTTTCAATTCTTTTCTCTCTCCCGCCTCACCCTTTGGAATCACAATCTCAGGTTCGACCACAGCTAATGGAGGAGGTGGGGAAGGCTCCACTTTAACTTCGAGGGTTCTGGCTCTTCTGCGAATCACCGTGGCTTTGACCCGCTTCTCAACGATTTCTTTCTCAGCATCCCTTTCAATGATCTTCTCATCAGATGGAGATGCCTTCTTTTCAGGTTCGGCAAGTTTCTTGTCTTTTACCTTTACCCCCATCCGTCTTAATTTCAAAAGGAGTTTATCATCCTCCATCCCGACTTCCCGTGCAAGATCGAGGACTTTACTTTTCGTCATTCCCACCCTCCTATGTCAAAAAAACCTTTTGCCGTAGGATACCGGAAATCCATCGTTTCCAAGAACCCAACCCCTTTGTTCTTTTTCTTCGCCACGCTTAAACACCCAATATCTGGACAAAGATAAAGTCCTCGTCCCTGATGAGGTTTCCTCCCATTCACCACCACCATCCCCCCAGGATGTTGGGCCAACCAGATCATTTCTTCTTTCTTCCTTTTCTTTCGACATCCGATGCAGGTACGAATGGGAATATGTCCCTTCTTGCTCACGTCTTCTTTCCTTCGATATAATGTTTTGCGGATTGGATCAATTTTTCACCTTTCTTGATCCCGATCCCCGGAATGGCAGAGAGCTTCTCGATATTTGTTTCCAAAATATCGTGAATGGTTTTGAAACCATTCTCTTCCAATAGTTGGGCTGTCTTTTCTCCTACCCCTTCCATCCGGTCAACCGGGTCGAAGGCGGGATCCCCAGCCGTTGAAAGAGTGACCTGGCTAACCCCGGTTCCCTCTTCCCCTTGGGATATCTGAACTGCCCTTTCGACAATCTCGATAGCCTTTTCTTTCTCGATCTGTAAAACCTTTGCCAATTCTTCTGGGTCGACTTCAGCCACCTCCTTGATCGATCGGAAACCCTCGTTATAAAGAATACGGCTCGCCACATCTCCGATATTGGGGAGGTCCTTGAATTTTTCCAAAATTTCACTGGAGATCTTCTCCATTCTGGATTCGCTCTTAATATCGATTTTCCAGCCGGTCAACTTAGAGGCCAATCGGACATTCTGGCCTTTCTTCCCGATCGCGAGGGAGAGTTGGTCGTCTGCTACGACCACTTCCATGTGGCGATTCTCCTCATCGATATAGACCCGAGAGATTTTGGCCGGAGCCAATGCATTACAGACATATTTGGCTTGATCTTGAGACCATGGGATGATGTCAATCCGTTCCCCTCGAAGTTCTTGAACGACGTTCTGGACTCGAGAACCTTTCATGCCGACACAGGCTCCCACCGGGTCCACATCCCGGTTGGAACTATAGACAGAGATCTTTGCCCTCTCACCCGGTTCCCGGGCAGCGCTGATCAGTTTGATCACTCCCTCAGAGATCTCGGGCACCTCCATATCAAACAACTTGATCAAAAATCCCGGATGGGTCCTGGAAAGAAAAATCTGTGGTCCCTTTGAGTTTTTCTGGACGTCAAGAATAAAAGCCCGAAGTCGCTCCCCTTGTCGATAGCTCTCCCCGGGAATTTGTTCTTTCGACAAGAGAACGGCCTCGGCCCTTCCAATGCCAATGAAAGCATTTCCCTTCTCCATCCTCTGAACGGTTCCGCTCACCAAATCTCCCTTGCGGTCCTTAAATTCATTATAGACGTTTTCTCTCTCAGCGTCTCGCACCTTCTGGATGATCACTTGCTTCGCCGTCTGGGCTCCAATTCGGCCGAAGTCGGTATTTAGTTTTACCCCCAAACTGTCCCCGATCTGGGCCTCGTTGTCCAATTCTTTTGCTTCCTTTAGAGAGATCTCCGTCGATGAATTGGTCACTTCCTCCACCACCTGTTTGAACTGGAACAACTCGACTTCGCCCACCTCCTCATTATAGTGGACTTCTATCTCCCCCTGGTGTCCGTACTTCTTTCTTGAAGCCGTCAGCACCGCTTGTTCCAAGGCTTCGATGATCACCTTCCGGTCGATCCCTTTATCCTTTCCCACTTGATCAATTACATAATTGAGATTGGATGGCATAATTCATTTCTCCCTTTTAAAAATGAAGCCTCTATCTGCCCCTCGGACTCAGCGAAGCTTCCCGGAAATGGTATCTTTCTTGGAAGACTCCTTACGCAGCGCATCCCAGTCAACCTCTAAGTGGGCCTTTGCGACATTGGAGAGAGGAATCTGAAATATCTCCCCATCCACTTCCATTTCTATACGGTTTTCGGAGACCCCTAAGAGTCTTCCTGTAAACTGCCGCCGATTCTCCAGGGGATCGACGGTCTTCACCTTGATCAAAGAATCCAGATATTTCATAAAGTCTTTTTCGGTTTTTAATGGGCGAGTAAGACCGGGTGAGGAAACCTCCAACGTGTAGGGCGCTTGTATAAAATCATCTACATCTAAACTCCTTCCGACTTCTTGGCTAATTCGCGTGCAATCGTCAAGGGTGACCCCTCCTTCTTTATCCAGGGTGAGGCGAAGGACCCACCCCTTCGATTCTCTTCGGTATTCAATATCCACCAACTCCATTCTTTCATCCAAAAGGATGGACTCGGCCATTGCACGGACCCGATCCACAATCTCCCTTTCCATCGTCTCTTTGGCCTTGGTCATAGGAGCTTATTAAAAAAAAAGCGGGCAAACAGCCCGCTTTTTCAGCAGACCAACGAATCTAAAGAATTTATACTACAATTCCCTCCGAAATGCAAGAAAAATTTTAGGCCATCGACGGGGGCTTTTTTTCGTGATGCTATTGCACTTTCCCTGGTTGATCATAAGGTTAAACCTCTTTCTTAAGATAGGAGGGTTGATCCAAACCAGGACCCCGAAGAGATTGGATCTCTTTCTCCAATTTGTCAATCGTTTTTTGGTTTTGACGAACCATCTTTTTAAGTTGAAAGCGTCTATAAATATCACCTACCCCACCGATCAAGATTCCCAAAAAAATAGAACAAAGAACGACCAAGAAGAGAGGGAGAGGGACTTCTGGAATTTCAAACCACTGATAATTCTCCCAGGGGAAAACGAAGTGAAGGGTGACCTCGCTTTGATTTTGAACGAAAAATAGGACCCCCAGATAGATGGCCACTATCCAAAATAATGTCTTGACCCATCTCACTTTTTCATCCTCCTTTCTGGACTCTCTTTTTTCGCAATAAATCCGCAAAGGCAGAGTGAAGTTTCTGATAGGTTTTTTCCAAATATTCGGGGATGATCTTCGTTTCCCCTATCACTGGCATAAAATTGGTGTCTCCTGCCCATCGCGGGACAATATGGAGATGGAGATGGTCTTCTCCGGCCCCCCCCATCTTACCAATGTTCATCCCAATATTGAATCCATGTGGATGGAAGCTTGCCTTCAGCACCCGTACGGAGGCTCTTAACAGGTCGAAAAGCTCTTTCAATTCCGTATTATCCAATTGCTCCAAATCGAGGCAGTGGCGTTTGGGCACAACCATCAGATGACCGTTGGTATAGGGATATTTGTTCATGACTACAAACACGTATTCACCCTGGTAGAGGATGAGATTTTTCTTGTTCTTTTTCTCTTTAAGCTTTTTGCAGAAGAAACATCCCTTTTTTTTCCTTCCTAAAATATAATCCATTCGCCACGGGGCCCAAAGATACCTCATCTCTTTCCGTCCCTTCGAAAACCGTTACACAGCTTTCATTTCCATAAAAAGCTTTGCTGAAACTTTCCTTCTTCCCTGTTCTACTTTCCCAGTTCATATCCAAACTCTATATGAATGAGTTGGGGTGAAATCTAAAAGTAGAGATACCTATGGTAATGATCAAGAAGCCAACTCTAAATTGAGGTAGAGATAATCTTTCCAGTGATCCGGGGTCTCTTTGATCCCAAGGCTCATCGGCAGTAAGGGTATCCAGATCGGTGCTCTGGGTTTTCGGATCAGCGACATCCCTGCTTCTTCGGGTGTCCTCCCCCCCTTTTTGAGATTGCAGGCGGCACAGCAGGTCACCACATTCGTCCATTCTGTTTGCCCACCTTTGGAACGTGGAATGACATGGTCATAGGTCAATTCCTTGTGTTCAAAAGGGGCGCCACAGTACTGACATTTACCCCGATCCCGGACATAGAGATTCTGACGGGAAAATTTTACGATGGGAGTATTTCTTTTAATAAAACGATTTAATCGAATCACAGCGGGGAGCCGTAAGGAAAAGCTGACGCCTCGAATCATGCGATCGTATTCTTCAACTACCTCTACTTTTTCAAGCGTCACCATGATGATCGCCTTTTTCCAGGTCACCACTTTGAGGGGCTCAAAAGTAGAGTTGAGAAGTAGTGTCCATTCCATAGTTCAATGGAAAACCGAAATATCCCCTTGAATTCTGAGTAGATATATCGATTTTTAATCCAATTGTCAAGTATTTTAGGGAAACTCCTGTGATTCAGACAGTTAGACTGTAGACCTCACATATTAGACTGAAAAGAGAAAATGCCCAGGGATTACATAAGGATAAAGGCTTGGCAGTTATCGGTGGAACTGACACTCTTGGTAAAAATGGGACGTAAAAAAGAAAGTTACATTCCGTCCATTTCATGTTAATCTATTAATAAATATTTTTGATGGAGTATACGCATTGGCTGAATTGATCATCATAGGTTCGGGAACTGGCATTCCTTCTTTAAGGAGAGGTTCTCCAGGTCTTGTCGTCCTCTCAGATAGCGCTAAGTTATTGATCGATAGTGGGCCTGGAGCCTTGAGGAAGATGCTTGAGGTAGGGATAACCTACCAGGATATTGACATCCTTCTCTATACTCACATCCACCCTGACCATGTTTCTGACCTTGCCCCAATTCTTTTTGCCTGCAGATATGCCGATGTTCCGCGTGAAAAGGATTTGTTGTGCATTGGAGGGCCTGGATTTAAATCTTATTTTGAGAAATTGAAGAACCTTTATGGCTCCTGGATTGAACCCCAATCTTACCGATTGACCATCAAAGAGATCTCTCAAGAAGCCCTTCTCTATCGGGACTTGAGAATCTTATCAAAACCCATGGCTCATATTTCTGAAAGCTTCGGCTATCGGATCAAGTTTAACGATGGAAAATCGATGGCCATTTCCGGGGACACGGATTATTGTCAACATATTATTAATCTGGCCTCTGAAGTGGACCTACTTGTTCTCGAGTGCTCCTTTCCTGATGGGAAAAAAGTAGAAGGCCATCTCACTCCTTCATTGGCTGGAAGAATTGCATCAGAATCGCGCTGTAAAAAACTTCTTCTCACCCATCTCTATCCAGTTTGTGACCAATTTGATATCGTGGGCCAATGTAAGAAAATATTTCAAGGTCAAATCATCCTGGGAGAGGACCTCATGAGGATTAAGATTTAGACTTCTTGGGATAATTTGACAATCTATCTATTTTGTGGGATATTAAATTCTTTAGGAGGGCAAATCTTGAAAAGAAACAAACTCTTATTCATTCTTTCCATCTTTTCCCTGTTTGCTTTTGTTGGTGCGATTCCAAGCCAAGAGAAGGCACCAGTCTTTACCATCGAGGTAGATGGAATTATAAACCCCGCCACTGCAAAGTTTATTACGGATTCAATCGATCAAGCCACTAAAGAAGGTGCCCAATGTTTGATTATTCAGCTCGATACCCCTGGAGGCTTGCTGGAATCGACGAGGATGATCGTTAAAAAGATGCTCACCTCTAATATGCCTATCATTGTATATGTGTCTCCAAGCGGCGCAAGGGCGGCTTCTGCTGGCGTATTTGTCACCATGGCTGCACACATTGCTGTGATGGCTCCTGGTACTCACATCGGAGCAGCCCATCCGGTCACATTGGGAGGAGAAGGAAAAGAGAACAAAACGATGACGGAAAAAATCGTCAACGACACGGTTGCCTTCATTAAGAATATTGCCAAAACCCGAGGGAGAAATGCGGATTGGGCTGAAAAGGCGGTAGTGAAGAGTGTCTCCATCACTGACGAGGAAGCAGTTAATCTGAATGTCGTTGATTTTATTAGCCCGGATATTTCAAGCCTTCTCGCCAAGCTTGATGGGAAAGTTGTAAAGTTTGATGGAGTCACCCGGACCCTTAACACGAAAGGAGTTCAGCCCAAACCTATTCAGATGAGCTGGCGCGAAAAACTTCTGGATGTCATCTCCAATCCTCAAATTGCCTACTACCTTCTCATGTTAGGGGGGATGGGAATCTTTTTCGAATTATCAAACCCTGGAGCCATTCTTCCTGGAGTCGTTGGGGGAATTTTCCTTATCCTTGCTTTTTACGCGTTGCAGGTGCTTCCGGTCAATTATGCCGGCTTAGCACTGATCCTCTTTGCCATCATCCTATTCATTGCCGAAATCAAAGTGGTTAGTCATGGATTGTTAGCGGTTGGTGGCGTTATCTCCCTTTTCTTAGGTTCACTGATGTTATTTCAAAGTCCAGCTGAATATATGAGACTCTCTTTGAGTGTCATCATCCCTGCCGTTCTGGTTACGTCAGCCTTCTTTATTTTTGCCGCAACCATGGCGATCCGGGCACGTCTGAGAAAACCGACGACGGGAATGGAAGGCCTTATCGGAGAAGTGGGAATTGCTTCCACAATGATTGCTCCGGAAGGAAAAGTCTCCATCCATGGAGAATTCTGGAATGTGGTCAGTGACCAAAATATAGAGAGGGGGGAAAAGGCTCAAGTCATTGGAGTAACCAATTTAAAACTGAAAGTTAAAAAAATCGAATAAGGAGGGAATAATATGGGCATGACAGGTCTTCCATCAGGTTTCTTTTTTCTTATTATCTTTATTTTGATCGTAGCTGCCTCAGCCATCAAGATCCTCAGGGAATATGAACGGGGGGTTATCTTCCGACTGGGGAGGCTTATCGGAGCAAAGGGTCCAGGGATTATTTTCATCATCCCTGGCATTGATAAGTTGCTAAGAATCAGTCTGAGATTGGTCACGCTGGACATCCCCCCCCAGGATGTGATCACTCGTGACAATATTTCCATTAAGGTGAATGCCGTTGTCTATTTTCGCGTCATGGATCCAAATAAGGCGGTCGTCGAAGTGGAGAATTATCTTTATGCCACCTCCCAATTGGCCCAAACCACACTCCGAAGCGTTGTGGGTCAGGCGGATTTGGACGAATTGCTCTCCCAGAGAGACAAGATCAACCTGAAACTCCAAGATATCCTGGATAAACACACAGAACCATGGGGAATCAAGGTCTCTCTGGTGGAAACCAAACAGGTAGATCTGCCGGAGAATATGCAGAGGGCAATTGCCCGCCAGGCAGAGGCAGAAAGGGAGAAGAGAGCCAAAATCATCCATGCCGAGGGTGAATTCCAGGCTGCAGAAAAATTGACTCAGGCTGCAAATGTGATCAGTGCCAATCCCACAGCCCTCCAGTTAAGATTCCTTCAGACCTTAGCGGAGATTGCCACGGAGAAGAACTCAACCATCGTCTTCCCCGTGCCGATTGATATTGTTACGCCCTTTTTGAAAAAGTAGTAAGATCACTTCCAGAAGATACTTTGATGTTTAATTGAATTCCGTCGACCCCTTTTCATCAATGGTTCAGAAAAGGGGTTTTTTATTTCTTATACCCCACCGGCATAATCAATAAGGGTTCGTGTTTGGGAGGTAGGCCTGCCCCTCTTGAAACCTCCAAGTCATTAAATGCTCCCACGATCCCTGCCCCCAATCCCAAGGTCTCTGCCTGGAGAAACAAATTCTGACCCACATGGCCAGCTTCGATGAGGGCATATCGTATCCCTCTTTCCCCATATTTCGCGGTGATCCTTCGATATTCAGCTGTGATGATGAAGATGACGGGTGCCTTAGCCATCCACATTTGCCCTAAAGAAGCGGATGCAATCTCTTTTCGACGATCTCCTTTCGAGATCGGTAAAACTGAATGCTCTTTGGGTAAATAGAGATAAACACCTGCCTCTATTTTTTCGACCCCATTCTCTCCGGCAAGAATATAAACATCTAAGGGATACAATGCGCCTCCAGAAGGCGCAGCTCTTTTCCTTTCTATCGGATCTGTGATCCCTTGTGCAGCCCATAAAAGTTGTGAGAGATGAGCAAGGGAGAGAATCCTTTCTTTAAAATCTCGAATGGTTCGTCTCTCCTTGATGGCCTTCTCCACAGAAACCTTCCCATCGGAAGAAGGCCTAGGGAGCAAGATAGAAGCATGTCCCATTCTTACTTCTAATAGACTCATTGCTAAAAAGAACGACAAAAACAGTCCTATCCATTTCTCTAACATTTTTTCCTCCCTTGTTTAGAGGTCTTTCCTTTCCTTAATTGGTGATCCATTTGGCTCCAAATACCCTGCACAATCTGAACCTCTCTTACATCCATCTGGCTTCTTCCAAATAGCCGTCTGAGCCCTTGCATGATCCTTTTAGGATGGTTGGAATCCAGGAAACCGATTTGGATGAGTGTCTTCTCCATATGCTCGAACATCTTCTCCAACTGCTCAGCTTGAGCCAATTGGATAGGTGCTTTTGGAATCTCTTTCGAGGCTTGAAATAACTCGTAGCAGATTACCATCACTGCCTGTGCAAGATTGAGGGATGGGAAGGACTCCATGGAAGGGATCCTGACATAGAAATGACAAAGGGACAATTCCTCATTGGTCAATCCCTCTTTTTCTGAGCCGAAGACCAGGCCAATCGAATTCTCCTGGGAGAGAGGAACAATTTTTTTTGCCAGGGCTTTCGGTGTCAGATCCGGGTGCCTGTCTCTTCCTCCACGTGAAGTCGTCCCGACCACACATCCCATTTCAGAGATCGCCTCTCGTAATGTAAAAAACTCCTCTGCCCTTTCCAAAATATCTTCAGCTCCTGAGGCTAATTTATAGGCGTTAGCATGGAGGGGAGAAGATCCGTTGACGACGATCAACCGGCTCAACCCCATATTCTTCATCGCCCTGGCCACTGAACCAATGTTTTCAGGGAATTTGGGCCTGACCAAAATGATTGAAACGGAATCAGGATTGATCTTTCCCTTCATAGACCCTATTATAGCGATGAAAAATTACCTTGACTATCAATTTTTTTTATCTTAATTAAACTGCATATTCACTTTAGAAAGAGAGCATTGATGAAGACGAAAATTCCTTTTTTTGATTTGGCGGCTCAGTTTAAATCCATTGAAGGTGAAATTAAGTCTGCCATGGACGAAGTGTTTCAAAACCAACAATTCATCCTGGGATCTAAAGTGCAGACCCTGGAGGAAACCATCGCTCAATATTGCCGGGCCCGATATGCCATCGGAGTAGCCTCTGGTTCAGACGCCCTGCTTTTAGCCTTAATGGCCTTAGGAATCGGGACGGGCGACGAAGTGATTCTCCCTCCTTTTACCTTTTTTGCCACAGCAGGGGCTGTTTCACGCCTTGGCGCCATCCCTGTCTTTGTGGAGATCGACCGAGAGACTTATAACATCGACCCGTCCAAAATCGAGGAGAAGATAACAACGAGAACAAAGGCCATTATTCCTGTTCATCTCTTTGGACAATGTGCAGATATGGCCCCTCTTCTTAAAATAGCCAAAGAGAAAAGACTTTTTATCATCGAGGATGCTGCCCAGGCATTGGGAGCAGAATATAAGCCTACGCCTGGATCAGAGGGACGTCGGGCCGGGCAGATCGGCGACCTTGGGTGTTTTTCTTTTTACCCGACAAAAAATTTGGGTGCCTTTGGAGATGCCGGGATGGTGACAACGGACAACTCCGGTTGGGCAGAGAAGCTTCGATTGCTGAGAGTCCACGGAAGTCAGCCCAAATATTTTCATAAACAGATTGGGATCAACAGCCGTCTCGATACCCTTCAAGCCGCTATCCTTTTAGTGAAATTCAAGTATCTCGAAAAATGGACCGCAGAGAGACAAAAGAAGGCTGAACGTTATCGGTTGTTGTTCCAAGATCTTATCTCTTCTGTAAAGGGCTTTATGCTCCCAACCGTTCAATATCAGAACCGCCATATCTTTCATCAATATGTGATTCGTGTTCCGGAAAGAGATCGGCTGAAACAATTCCTATCGGAGGAAGGGATTGGCACAGACATCTATTATCCTGTGTCTCTCCATTTGCAGGAATGTTACTCCTTTTTAAAATATCAGCGGGGAGATCTCCCAGTTTCCGAGAAGGCCTCCGAAGAGGTTTTAGCTCTCCCTATTTATCCTGAGATGACAGATGATCAGCAGATGGCCGTCGTGGATCGAATCAAAGCATTCTATAAAAGAATCGGGGCCAAGGGGTCTGAGGTCCCAGTGGTCAAGTGAAATATCTATTACTAAGGAGTCCATAATTGATTAGACATATTCTTCCGAAAATCTCCCCTAACCCCTCTCTGCCTGTCTAATGACAGGAAAAGGATTACCAAAGAGGGGAATTCCTCCCTTTAGTAAAGGGAGGGAAGGAGGGATTTGGTCTTCGACGTCCGTACTTCTATGGACAGATTAATAGGAAGAATTACTTGAACCCTTGAACTCCTGCCTACCGGCAGGCAGCCACTCCTCTCCCATCAAGGGAGAGGGAGAAACAAGGGGCGATATTTTTATATGAAAGGGAATATGGAAGAACAACTCATCCAAAAGATCCGCCAAAAAAAGGCCTTGATCGGCATCATCGGGATGGGATATGTTGGTCTCCCTTTGGTCTTAAGATTTTGTGAAGAAGATTTTAGAGTCTTAGGATTCGATGTCGATTCTAAAAAAGTCGCCACCCTGAAGAGAGGGAAGAGCTATTTAAAATCCATTCCCCCCTCCCGGATTTCCCAGTTCATCCGGAGTGGCCATTTAGATGTGACCGATAATTTTTCACGTCTTAATAAACCCGATTGCATCCTCATTTGCGTCCCCACTCCCTTGACTGAGAAAATGGAGCCCGATCTCCAGTACATAGAAAAGACGACGGAGGCCATCCGTCAGAATTTGAGGAAAGGTCAGCTGATTGTTTTGGAAAGCACCACTTACCCGGGAACCACTGAAGAAATGGTCCTTCCTCGATTGGAATCAAGTGGCTTAAAGGTCGGAAAAGATTTTTATCTTGCCTTTTCGCCGGAAAGGGAGGACCCGGGAAATAAGCGATTTACAACCCATCAAATTCCAAAGGTGGTGGCCGGAGTGACCCCATCCTGCCAAAAAGTTGTCGCCGCCCTTTACAGCCAGATCATTCAGAAGG
>Ga0299915_10002158_pt1 | contig 14381 bp, 13 predicted proteins | sample RVTome_13_FD_200263 | JGI IMG/M metagenome (GOLD analysis project Ga0299915, IMG submission 200263) | Soil microbial communities from uranium-contaminated site in the Upper Colorado River Basin, Wyoming, United States - RVT92D227 (version 2) ...
TGGATGAACTGGTTACCTTAATTAATACATATTCCCTATGAAAATGAGAATCCTTATTGCAGTCATGGCAGTGCTGATCTGCCCGTTATTCTTAAGTGCCCAGCAATCACAGGTTGTTCAGCCGGGGCATCCCGACAGCAAAGCTTGGAATAACCTGTTTGCTGCCGATTTATCCGATGCTGAGTTTCCGGCAGGAATATGGATATGCACGGATGGTATCCTTACTGCAAGTGAGGATCAATGTATATGGAGTGAAAAAGACTATAAAGATTTCATGCTCGATCTGGAGTTTAAAACGGCAGAAGGCACAAACAGCGGAGTCATCGTCTATTGCACCGATACGAATAACTGGATCCCCAATTCCGTAGAAATTCAGATCGCGGATGATTTTGCCAAACAATGGGCCGAGAGTCCGAAGACCTGGCAATGTGCGGCTATTTTCGGCCATCTTGCTCCTGTGAAAAGTGCGGTGAAAAAGCCCGGTGAATGGAATCGCATGACGGTTACCTGCAAGGGGCAGAACCTGGAGGTGGTGCTCAACGGTGAGAAGGTAACCGAAATGAATATGGCATTGTGGACCAGTGCCAAGACCAATCCCGATGGCAGTGAAATACCCTCCTGGTTAAGCACTCCTTTTGCTGACCTGAAAACTCACGGCCGGATTGGTTTCCAGGGTAAGCATGCAGGTGCACCGATTTACTTCAGAAACCTGAAGCTCAAGGAAATGTAATCAGTATTCGGTATTCAGTATTCGGTATTCAGTATTCGGTGTTACCGTTTACCGCTAACCGGCTGTTCACTGCTTACCGCTTACCTTTTTACAGCTCCCATCCCGTCCTGTAGGTCGGTTTTAGCAATTTGTTCGCTTCCTCATTGTTCGTTTTGAATCCAACCGGATCCCACGTCAGCCTTTTCTTTGTAAGCATGGCGATGATGGCGAGGCCAAAAGCCTCGGTTATCGGGGCAGCCGATTCAAATGTGCAGCGGGCAGGTTTTCCTCCCCTGCATGCAGCGATCCAATCCTCATAATGCCCTTTGGAACGCTCGATGGTAGCCGGAGGCTTAATAAAAAAACCCTGCCTTGATTTGGGCACCAGCCTGGGACTTTCGCCCTGAAAACCACAGAGGATCTTGCCATAATCTCCTACAAATAACAATCCCTCAGGAGCAAGATCAAGGCCGTCCTCATCAAACTCAGCCGGTCGGGCAAACTTCATGCCCCCGTCGATCCAGTAAATTTCAACCGGAGGCATTCCGGCCCTCGCCGGAAAGGACAGGTGAGCATTCATGGCAAGCGGATGGGAAACATAGGTGAGGGAGGCCGGATTACCGTTTTTCACGCCGACTGCAGTATTCGCCGAGGCTTCGACCTTGCTGACATTGCCCAGTTTAAGTGCCCGGTAGATGGTTGCAAAGGAATAGCATCCCATATCACCCAGGGCGCCAGTTCCAAAATCATACCACGAGCGAAATACCGTATGGGTGTAATCATAGCTGAAAGGCCTGTATTCTGCCCGGCCTAACCACAGATCCCAGTTGAATCCTTTTGGTATCTTCTCCTCTTTGGGTAGTTCGGTAAACCCGCTTTGCCATACCGGACGGTTTGACCAGTTATACACTTCACGTATGGGTCCTATGGCACCGCTCCATATCATCTCACAGAGCAGGTCGGTTGCTTCGGATGAAGCATTGCCTGTTGCCACCTGAGTAGCTACCTTGGTTTTGGTGGCTGTATCAGCCATAAGGCGTGCTTCATATACCGCATTGGTCATCGGTTTCTGGCAGAACACATGCTTGCCCTTTTCCATGGCTTTCACGGCAACCTGGGCATGCTGGTGATCAGGAGTGCCCACCATCACAGCATCGATACCTGTTTCCTTTGCCAGCAACTCCCTGAAGTCTTCATAGGCCGTGCAGGCCTTAAAGGCTATATCCTTCTGTTTGCCGTACCAGGTATCTACTATTTGCCTGGCGGGCTCACGACCTGCCCTGCATCCTTTTACCCCTTCATCCCATTTGGGTTCACCTATTGAATACCGGATGTTGTTACGCAATTCATTTTCTCCCCAGTTCTGATACCGGTTGTCATCTTTCACCGGGTCTGCGACTGACACGACCTGTACATTGGGTAGTTTCAGCAACTGAAGCATCACCCTGATTCCCTGGGTTCCCGTACCTACGCAGGCCAGGTTAAGCTTGTCACTGGGGGCTAAAAAACCTGCACCGCCGAGCACATGCCTGGGAATTATCGTGAATCCAGCGGCAACGGCAGTTGTTGATAGGAAATTTCTTCTTTTCATGGCTTCTAATATGAAATGAGTTTAATGGTTGTATAAGTTTTAAATCAATATTAAGCAAATACTTCCGGTTTACAGAATAAATTTACAAATATCTCGTGAAATCAAAGAAGCCGGGGTTGATTATTTTATTCCTTGTTTAAAATACAGGCGTGTTTCAGGCTGAACTTCTCCGGAGGAATGTGAATTGTATTAAAATTAATCCGGCAACTGTTACAATAAACCCGCCGATTCTTTATATTTGATTCTGCATTCAGGTTCTACAAATTCAGATTACTAACCTTTTAAGAATATAATTATGACTGACAGAAGATCATTTCTCAAATCGGTGACTGCAGGAAGCGCTCTTGTTGGTTTGGGCGGGGCAACCCTTGTAAGTCAGGCCGGCTGCGCACCATCAGATCAAAAAAATCTTTCGGCTGTTGAAAAGGCTGCACTTCCTGAATTGAGGCTCTCCCTCCAGGAAGGGGTTGCACCGGGTGAAACACTTACTGAAAAGCTCGATTTTATGGAGGCTAATGGTGTGATGGGACTCGAGATATGGGGTGGAGGGCTGGAAAAAAGGGTCACTGAGTTCAGCGATGCCCTGAAGAACCGGAAGATCAAGGTGGGTGCCATCTGTGCCGGCTTTGAAGGTTGGCTGATTGCTGCCGATGAGAAAAACCGGAAACAATGTATGGAAACATCCAAAGTCATACTCCAGGCGGCCGGTGCTCTCGGATCGTACGGAATGATCCTGGTACCCGGTTTTAATGATCAGAAGCCTTCGCTTCCCAATGTGGAAGCCCGTGCCATGCTGATTGACCTTCTGAAGGAGCTGGGAGAGTTTGCTTTACAAAACAAAACTTCAGTCATACTGGAGCCGCTCAGCCGGCAGGAAGCATGGTTCCTGCGACAGGTGGCGGATGCTGGTGCCATATGCCGCGATATCAACAGTACCGGTGTAACATGCATGGGTGATTTCTGGCACATGACCTGGGAAGAGACCAGCGATATGGGTGCCTTTCTTTCTGGCGGCAAATACCTGAACCATGTACATATCGCCAGCCGGAAAAACAGGAATACGCCCGGAGAGGACGAGGGTGATAACTATGTGGATGGTTTCAAAGGACTGAAAATGCTCAATTACCAGCATGATGTAAGTTTCGAATGTGGTACGGCAGGCGATAAAAAAACAGTTATTCCTGCAGCACTCAGTATGTTGCGTGAACAGTGGAACATGGCTTAAATTAATCATTCTAAAATCTCAGCATAGTGATAAACCGAAAACTCAAGATGGGTATGGTCGGTGGCGGAAGCGATGCCTTTATCGGCGCTATTCACCGGCTTGCTGCCCTGATGGACAATCAGATTGAACTGGTATGTGGTTGCTTCAGCTCCGACCCGGATATCTCTTTATCTTCCGGAAGATCCTATTTTCTGCCTGAGAACAGGATATACAAAACTTACCGGGAGATGTTTGAAAAGGAAACCAGGCTGCCTGCCGGTGAACGGATGGATTTTATCTCGATAGTAACCCCTAATGTGGTTCATTTTGATCCTGCCAGAATGGCGCTTGAAAACGGGTTCCATGTAGTGATTGACAAGCCCATTACTTTTACCCTGGAGGAAGCCCTGGAACTGAAGAATTTAATTAAAAAAACCGGACTGACACTGGCCCTGACACATACCTATTCAGGTTACCCTGCGGTAAAGGAAGCACGTGAAAGGGTACAACGCGGCGATTTCGGTAAAATCAGACGGATCTATGCCGAGTACCCCCAAGGGTGGCTCTCGTCAAAACTAGAGGATACGGGCAATCCCCAGGCATCATGGCGAACAGATCCAAAGCGCTCCGGCAAGGCAGGCAGTATGGGTGATATCGGCACCCATGCCTTTCACCTGACCGAATATATATCAGGTCTGAAAGCAACGGAACTTTGCGCAGAACTGAATGTGTTTGTCCCGGGCAGGTTGCTCGATGATGACGGCGCAGCCCTGGTGCGTTTCAACAATGGTGCCCGCGGCGTGATAATGGCCACTCAGGTGGCAGCGGGCGAAGAGAATGCAATAAAAATCCGGATATATGGGGATAAGGGGGGACTGGAATGGACACAGGCAGAACCCAATACACTCTGGCTTAAATGGACGGACCGGCCTGTTGAAATGGTACGTACCGGTCACCCATATATGGGTCCTGCAGCCAAACACAATACCCGTACACCGGCAGGTCATCCGGAAGGATACCTGGAAGCATTTGCCAACATTTACCGGAATTTCTCACTTACTGTCAGGGCCAGGTTGGATGGCCAGGAACCCTTACCGCTGTGGCTCGATTTCCCCACTGTGGATGACGGCATCAGGGGGATGCAATTCATTGATGCCGTGGTAAAGGCAGGATATGCCGATGCCCCGAAATGGGTGAAGTTTTGAGAGTAAGTTATATTCGGAAACCAGTTTGGTAATAGTATTAACTAAATACAACAAGGAACAATGCGACCTGTAACATTATTCACAGGACAGTGGGCAGACCTCGATATTGAAGAGATCTGCCAAAAGGCCGGAAACTTTGGATACGATGGTGTGGAACTCGCCTGCTGGGGAAATCACATGGAAATCGATAAAGCTGATGAGACTTATTGTGCCAGACGTAAGAAGGTACTTGATAAATACGGGATGAAGCTTTTTGCCATATCCACCCACCTGGCGGGTCAGGCGGTTTGTGACCCGATCGACATCAGGCACAGGAGCATCCTGCCTGATTATATATGGGGAAACGGAGATCCGGAAGGGGTGAGGCAACGGGCTGCCCGCGAAATGATTGCCACGGCACAAGCTGCCAACAGGCTGGGGATAAGCATTGTAAACGGCTTTACAGGCAGTCCCATCTGGCAGTATATGTACTCGTTCCCGCCTGTTTCGGATGAAATGATTGAAAACGGATACAGGGATTTTGCCGCAAGGTGGAAACCCATACTGGACGAATACCATACACTGGGCGTGAAGTTCGCACTGGAAGTTCATCCTACTGAGATAGCCTTTGATATTGCTTCAGCGGAAAAAGCACTGAAGGCGCTGGATTATCATCCTGCCTTTGGATTTAACTATGATCCAAGCCATTTCGGATACCAGGGAGTGGATTATATCGAATTCATCCACCGCTTCGGGGAACGAATTTTTCATGTTCATATCAAGGACGTTTACTGGAAATCTGATCCCGGCCCGGTTGGTGTTTTCGGTGGGCATGTTAACTTTGGTGATCCCCGGAGACATTGGAATTTCAGGAGCCCGGGGAGGGGATGTATCCGGTTTGAAGAGATCATCAGGGCGTTAAACCATATTAATTATCAGGGTCCGCTTTCTGTTGAATGGGAAGATTCCGCAATGGACAGGGAGGCCGGCGCTGCTGAAGCCTGCAAATTCGTGAAAGGCCTTGACTTCAAATCTTCCAGTGTTGCATTTGACGCTGCTTTTGAAAAGAAATAAAGAATATTGATCTTAACAATAACTAAAACCATCATCCTACATGAACCGAAGAAAATTCATAGAAGCATCCGGGGTGGCTGCGGGAGCAGCCATGCTGGGAAGTGTAAACCCGGCTGTCAAAGCTAATACTTCTTCTACTGCCCAAAAATCAGACAGGGCAGGAAACATAAAACTCGGATTGTATTCCATTACCTATGGTGGAGTATGGTACCCCGGCACTGCCCTTACATTTGAAGAGCTGGTCAGAACTGCCAAGGAGGTCGGATTTGATGGCATTGAGCTTGATAATAAGCGACCCATGGGGAATCCAATGGATCTGGATCAGCGCAAAAGAGACGAAATGCGAAATGTGCTTGACAAATTCGGAATGGAGATACCCTGCGTGGCAGCCAATAATGATTTTTCAAGTCCGCTCCCCGAGCACAGGGACTGTCAGTTGCTGATGGTGAGGGAAACTGCCAGGCTTGCGAAAGATCTGGGAGCAAAGATTGTCAGACTGTTTGCTGCATGGACCGGGGTCCCCATACATGAAGGGGTTGGTACTTATGATTTTGTTCATGAACACGGCGGTTACTATACCTTCCTCAGGCAATATCCCTATGCAACACATCTCGACAGGTGGAATTTTGTCAAAGACTGCCTGAAAGAAGCTGCCAGAATGGGTGAGGAGAATGGCGTGGTAATGGCGCTGCAAAATCATACTCCGCTGATACGTAACTGGAAGGATACCTACAACCTGGTTAAAGAAGTTAATTCGCCCTGGCTGAAAGTATGTCTCGATTTGCCCATCATGGAAAATCTCGATAAGGAGTATGTCGCCAATGCAGTTCGGACCGTAGGCAACCTTCAGGTTCACTCACATTTCGGGGGAGAGTATTACCGCGATGCTTCAGGTGCAGTGAAGCAGAAAGTGCTGGATTATCACTTTGGTGAGCCCCTGCCGGATTATGAGCACTACATTGGATTGATGCATGAAATCGGCTTTAATGGGTACTTTACTTTTGAACTTTGTCACCCGGTACTGAATGACGATCATACCAGGGGCGGTATCGAATACGTGCACAATCAGGTCAAACTTGCCCGTGAATTCATGGCAAAAATCCTGGGTCGTTAAAAATTATTTTAGACAGGAAAAACAAGGCTTTCAGTGTATATTTTTTTATTAAAAAAGTTGGAATTTTCACCATGATTTTTTACCTTTAGGAAAGATATACATATTCACAGACCGTTTAACGGTCACAGTAAAAAGTCTTGGCCCAAGAGGCCTGTACAGCGCAAAAATGATGCGACTGTTTAACGCCCGGCACTTTTGCCGGGCTTTTTTTAAATGCGGAGCTTTAAATTACACCAGGTTTCAGTAATTTTCTTTTATGAGTATGGATAAACTATATACCATCATCAGCCAATTTTCAACAACAGGTAAGATTCAGGAAATCACCCCCATGGGTTCCGGTCACATCCATGAAACCTATCTGGCAAGAACAGTTTCTGACAACACCGATGCTTATGTTCTGCAGCACTTCAACATAAATGTCTTCAGAGATCCTGAGGCCGTGATGCAGAATCTGGATCTGATTACCGCACACATTCGGCAGAAGCTTGAATCACAGGGAGAATCTGATATCAGAAGGAAGGTAATAACTCCGGTTAAGTTGAGGACCGGCGGGCTCATGTATCGCGATGATGAGAACAAGGTGTATCGTTGTTTCCTGTATATACCAAAACATAAGACTTTCGACCGTGCCGTGAGTACAGAACAGGTATACGAAGGAGGGAAGGCCTATGGTATGTTTCTGTTGCAGTTGTCAGATCTGTCAGCCAACAGCATTAAGGAGACCATCCACAGATTTCATGATCTGGACCTGCGCCTTGGCCAGTTTGAGGATGCGTGCAGCAATGGTATAAGGGACAGGCTGGCTGAAACGCGGCACGAGATTGATATGTTACAGAGCAGAAAAACGGAAATGCGAACCATTCTCATGCTGGGGAGGGAGGGGAAGATTCCTTTACGGATAGTGCATCACGATACGAAAATCAACAATGTTCTTTTTGATGAGAATGGTAAAGGCTTATGTGTGATTGATCTGGATACCGTTATGCCCGGCTATGTGCATGACGACTTTGGCGATTCCATCCGTACCTTTACCAATACGGGTGAAGAAGACGATCCCAACCTTGATAAAGTATCCATGAACATCAGGTACTTTGAAGCCTTTGCCCGTGGTTTCCTGGAAATTACCAGTACCATGCTGACGCAGGCAGAAAAGGATCATCTGGCGCTGTCGGCCCGGGTGATAACTTACATGCAGGCGCTCAGGTTTCATGCGGATTATTTAAACGGTGATACCTATTACCGTATCCACCATCCGTCGCATAATCTTCAGCGCACCAGGGCCCAGCTGAAGCTGCTGTTGAGCATGGAGGAACAGTACGGGGAGATGAAGAGGATAATACGTGATTTGGGGTGAGGCAACCCTGATGATGTCCGCCAGTATTTATTCTTCATAACGGCCAGGGTTTATTATTAAATGAGCTGGATCAAATGTAATAAAAAATCAGATTTCAATAATCTCCGCTTACTGTTATTGAAATAACAAAACTTTTACTACCTTTGTCCCGATTCTTTTGAAAGCACCGTCTGCGCTGCGGATTCATCTTCAGCAAAGACCCTTGTGAAATCAGTCTGACCCGGAGGAGTACCAATGGAAAAGAGAATAGGAGCCATCATTATTTTTATTAAGGATAAGGAAAACGTTCATAAGATGAACGATATTCTTTCCCATCATGCTTCTATCATCATTTGCCGACAGGGCATTCCCATCCGCGACAGGGGAGTGAACATCATTTCATTGGTGGTGGAAGGCACCCATGATGAGATCAGTACGCTCTCCGGGCAACTGGGGAGACTGGAGGGAGTGACGGCGAAGGCGCTAATGGCAAAGGAATGAGTAACGAATAACGAGTAATGAGTGGGAATAGGGAGTAGGGGCAGGTCGGGACCTGTCCAGTCCTCGATGGATTAAATGATAAATAAAATTTCAAATCAAGACATTGTCAGCAGCATATGAAATTTAAACCGGAAAAATATCACATTGCAGATGAACCAATGAAACCGTTTATTGATGCGGCTGAAATTGAGTTTTTCCTGCAAAACGCAAAACCGGATAAAAACATTGTCAGGGACATTATTGCAAAATCACTCGATAAACACCGTTTGGGCCTGGCCGAAACAGCCATGCTCCTGAATGCCGGTGATCCTGAATTGATAATGGAAATAAGGGAAGGTGCCAGCCGGCTTAAGCAGGCTGTTTACGGCAACCGCATTGTTCTGTTTGCGCCTTTATATATCGGTAATAAATGCATCAACAACTGTCAGTATTGTGGCTTTCGGGCATCCAACGAGGAGGCAGTCCGCACAACTCTGACTACTCCCGAGATCATCAGCGAGGTGGAAGCACTGGAGAACCAGGGACAAAAAAGACTGATTCTGGTATTCGGTGAACATCCCGATTACAGCCCGCATTACATTGCTGATGCAGCGCGAACTGTTTATTCAGTGAGGAAAGGAAAGGGCGAAATCCGGAGGGTAAATATAAATGCCGCCCCGCTTGATACAGAGGGATTCAGGATTGTTAAGGAAGCCGGAATCGGTACCTATCAGATCTTCCAGGAAACCTATCACCCCGAAACATATAGGCTCTACCATCCTTCCGGAAAGAAAAACGACTATGATTACCGTCTAACGGCGCTCGACAGGGCGCAGGAAGCCCGACTGGATGATGTGGGAATAGGGGCATTATTTGGATTATACGACTGGCGTTTTGAGGTGATGGGCCTGATCAGGCACACCAACCACCTGGAGGCCTGTTATCATGTGGGACCGCATACGATTTCCTTCCCCCGCCTGCAGGATGCTTCCTCGTTCCGGGTGGATGAAAAATACCGGGTAAGCGACGAGGATTTCGCCAGGCTGGTGGCCGTATTGCGACTGGCCGTGCCCTATACCGGAATGATACTGACAGCACGGGAACCGGCTGCCGTAAGGTCCGAACTGTTGCGTTACGGTGTCTCTCAGATTGACGGTGGTACCAAAATAGAGCTGGGCGCTTATGCCAGAAACGGCAATTATGTGCAGAACCTCGATAAGGAGCAGTTCAGGATCAATGACGACCGCACGCTGAACGAAATAATTGATGAACTGATGGATACGGATCATATTCCTTCCTTTTGCACCGCCTGTTACCGCCTGGGCAGAACCGGCGAACACTTCATGGAATTCTCAGTGCCCGGATTCATCAAGAACTTCTGTTCACCCAATGCCATGTTAACACTGACCGAATATATCGAAGATTATGCCGAACCGGAAACCGCCCGTAAAGGCTATGAGATTATTGAAAAGAATTTGCAAAGGTTGAACGGGAATATTAATACCGGCGAGGTACGCAGAAGAATAGCCAGGATCAGGGCAGGGGAGCGGGATTTGTATTTTTAGGTTGCAGTAAATATTTATTTTGAACAGAATTGTTGATGGCCATGGATAAAGGAAGGGAACACAAGCCCCATATCGGTATATTCGGACGAAGGAATTATGGTAAAAGTTCTCTGATCAATGTCCTCATTGGACAGGATGTGGCCATTGTTTCGGAACAACCCGGTACCACAACCGATCCGGTTAAGAAATCCATTGAGATTCCCGACATAGGTCCTGCGATCATGATTGACACAGCAGGAATTGATGATACGGGATTACTGGGTAACCTTCGCGTCCAGAAGACCAGGGAGGTCCTGAAAATAATCGACATGGCCATCCTGGTACTCAACAACAACGAAATCAGCGATTTTGAGGAAAATCTCTTAAACGATTTTTATGATGCCGGCATTCCCTGCCTCTTTGTCCATACCAAGTCGGACCTTAACCCCCTCGATGCAGCCTTCGGTAAATTACTATCTGACAAACACAATACCCCCGTAATTGAATTCACGTCAACAAATCATACCAACCTGGAAGGACTCGTTACCGCCCTCCGGAAAATAATGCCTGAAACGGCTTACCGTAAGCAGTCATTGCTGGGCGACCTGATAAAGAACGGCGATACGGTTTTGCTGATCACACCGATTGATACCGAGGCACCTGAAGGCAGACTTATTTTGCCGCAGGTTCAGGCCATCCGGGACATACTCGACAATGAATGTATAGCCATTGTCCTCAAGGAAAGTGAGCTTGATGGGTTTCTTATGAAATCAGGTATCAGACCGGACCTCGCCATATGCGATACTTCGGTGATAATGAAAGCAGATGCATCGGTTCCCGCAGATATCCCGCTCACCGGATTCAGTATTCTTCTGGCGCGTTACAAAGGGGAATTCGAAAGTTACCTGAAGGGTACACCTGCCATCAGCGGACTAAGCGACGGTGACCGGGTATTATTACTTGAATCCTGCACGCACCATGTTTCATGTGATGACATCGGCCGTACCAAAATTCCGCAGTGGATGAGCAACTATACCGGCAAACAATTGCAATTTGACGTTGTTGCCGGATTAAACCGTCTGGAGAGGCCGGTTATCGACTATTCTCTGGTGATACAATGCGGCGGATGCATGATAACCCGTAAACAGCTGGTTAACCGGCTTAAACCTGCCATTGACGCAGGAATACCTGTTACCAATTACGGCATGGCCATTGCCTACATGCAGGGGGTGTATGAGAGGGCAATAAGGCCTTTTGTGAAAGAAGTAAGGATTAGGGAGTAGAGTCAAGTCGTGACTTGATCCAGCCAAATGTTTTTATTGAATGCAAAATTTAGACAATATATTACAAAAACCTGATCTGGATCATAAAGACATTGTTTTTCTCCTGGGACTGAAGGGTGACGGGAAAACCCGCCTTTTCGAACATTCGGCACGGATAAAGGAGGAAAATGTTTGCAACAAAGTGTATTTCCGGGGATTGATCGAATTTTCGAATATCTGTCTGAAAAACTGCCTGTATTGCGGGATCAGACATGACAACAACCTGGTAAGAAGGTATAACCTGACTGAAAAGGAAATATATACTGCCGTACAGTTCGCCTTTGAAAATAACTATGGTTCCGTGGTACTGCAGTCGGGTGAGGTGGAAACGGAGAACTTCTCCGGACAGATAGAAAAGGTATTGTCAGGAATTCAAAGGATTACAAGTGGCGGACTAAGGATTACCCTGTCGTGTGGCGAACAGGAAAGGGATACCTACCGGAGGTGGTATGACAGCGGTGCACACCGTTATCTGCTGCGGATCGAATCCTCCAATCCTGAATTATACCGGAAAATGCATCCGCAGGATGACCTCCACAGCTTCGGGCGCAGAATGGATTGCCTGCATAATCTGCAGGATATCGGTTATCAGGTTGGTACGGGGGTGATGATCGGACTTCCTTTTCAAACCCTGGACGATCTGGCCGGCGACCTGCTTTTCATGAGGCAGTTCGATATCGACATGGTGGGAATGGGCCCCTATCTTGAGCATGAACAAACACCCATGATTGCCTATCGTAATCAGCTGCTTCCAAGGGAGGAAAGGTTTCAGCTGACCCTCAAAATGATTGCCATTTTACGCATCCTTATGAAAGACATCAATATTGCTGCAACTACGGCTTTACGGGCCATTGATAAACAAGGACGTGAAAAGGCCATTAAAATAGGTGCCAACGTGATCATGCCCAATATAACCCCCGGAAAATACCGTGACGACTATCTGCTTTATCAGAACAAGCCTTGTGCAAATGAAAATGCCGAGGATTGCAAAACCTGTCTGGAAGCCCGGATTGCACTTGCGGATAATGAGATAGCTTATGGAGAGTGGGGCGATTCGGTGCACTTTAGGAAGAAAGGGACAAGGGACGAGGCGGGGAGGTGAAGCATGACAATTATCTTATTAAGAAATTATACAATTCAGTAAATTTGATCAGGTCTGATAATTACGGATATGATTAATCAGCAATTGCTTAATCCTGCGAGTATAACAGTGGTTGGTGGGTCGAACAACCTGCGAAAGCCGGGGGGGAGGGTTATTCAAAACCTGGTAAAAGGAGGTTATGCAGGAGAACTGTTTGTGGTAAATCCGAAAGATGAAATGGTTCAGGGAATCCAATCCCATTCAGGGGTTAAGGATCTTCCGCAGGTTGACATGGCTATACTGGCGATCGCAGCCAAACAGTGCCCGGAAGCTGTTCGGGTGCTTGCAGAAGAAAAAAGTACCCGAGCTTTCATAATCCTGTCGGCCGGTTTCAGTGAAGATAGTGAGGAAGGACTGCTTCTGGAAATGGAAATTGTTCAGACAGTTGAGAAGGCAGGTGCCTGCCTGATAGGTCCCAACTGTATCGGGGTGATTACCCGGGCTTATAATGGCGTATTCACATCACCTGTTCCCAGACTAAGTGACCGGGGCTGTGATTTTGCATCAGGATCGGGAGCCACAGCCGTGTTTATTATTGAATCGGCCCTTCCCAAAGGTCTTACATTTGCAAGTGTTTTTTCTGTTGGGAACTGTGCACAGACAGGAATCGAGGAGATTCTGGAATACTGGGATATTTCCTATGAACCCGGAATAAGTTCACCCATAAAACTCCTGTACATAGAGAACATTAAAAATCCCGACAAACTGCTGCATCATGCCTCCTCACTTATCCGGAAAGGATGCAGGATAGCAGCCATTAAGGCAGGTACAACCGAAGCCGGTAGCCGTGCCGCATCGTCACATACAGGGGCTTTGGCATCGTCAGACTCAGCAGTGGAGGCACTTTTCCGCAAAGCAGGAATAGTAAGGTGTTTTGGTCGCGAGGAACTTACCACTGTGGCTTCAGTATTTACCCATAGACCTTTCAAAGGCAAAAATATAGCCATCATTACCCATGCCGGGGGACCGGCCGTGATGCTTACCGATGCCCTGGCATCAGGCGGGCTGAATATTCCAAGAATTACAGGAGAAGATCACGACAGGCTCCTGGCCATGATGAATCCTGGTGCCTCTGCCGGAAATCCAATCGATCTTATTGCTACGGCAACTTCTGAGCAACTGGACAGGGTAATCGAATATGCCGACAAGAAACTGCCATCGATGGATAGTATCATTGTGATTTTTGGCAGTAACGGTATGATCGATATCAGGGATATATATGAGCTGTTGCATAAAAAAATTACAACATGCGATAAACCTGTTCTTCCCATACTTCCATCCGTAAGCAGCTCAAAGGAAGAGCTTGATTATTTTATGAACCTGGGGCATGTGAACTTCCCCGATGAAGTGGTACTGGGCAGGGCGCTTTCACGAATTGCCAATACACCTTACCCGGCAGAGGAAAAGATAATGCTCGATAATGTGGACGTACCACTCATCAGAAAAATAATTGAAAGTGCACCTGACGGATATCTTGAACCGGTAATGATTCAGCAGCTTCTTGCAGCAGCGGGTATTCCTGTGGTTAAGGAGGGAGTGGCATCTTCCGAAAAGGAATTAAAAAAGGTGGCCGCCTTAATTGATTTTCCCCTGGCTTTAAAGGTAGTGGGTCCGGTTCATAAATCCGACGTGGGTGGAGTAACGTTGAATATCAAATCGGATGCACACCTTATGGCAGAGTTCCG
>Ga0299915_10002159_pt1 | contig 14380 bp, 8 predicted proteins | sample RVTome_13_FD_200263 | JGI IMG/M metagenome (GOLD analysis project Ga0299915, IMG submission 200263) | Soil microbial communities from uranium-contaminated site in the Upper Colorado River Basin, Wyoming, United States - RVT92D227 (version 2) ...
CTTCCGGGATTCCAGCCCAGATGACAGCAAAAGCCCGTGCCCACGCCGGCAGTCTTATTTTCTCTGCGACCTCTGCGTCTCTGCGGTTTGCTTTTGATTGGGTTGCGGCCGTTAGGCCGCGCTAGGATCCTGTCAATGGAAGTACGTCACCGTATGAATGGATAAGGGCATAAGGGGATAAGGGTATAAGGGGCAGCCGGCGCCGGCCGCGCCGAAGTGGTGAACGGCCGGCAGCTTGGAAGTCATGCCTGAGGACTTGCAATCTCTCACGGCACCATTTATTCTCGTGGTCGTTGTTATGAGTGCCATGCGGCCTGAAGGTCATCGGTCTTTTCTTCAATTTATGAATATAAGGGTCTGTCAGGAAATAAGTGGTGCACTTCGCTGCAGGCTCGCAGGCCCGCTGGCGCGGCGCGAGCGACGAGCATACCCCTTGGTATGTAAGGAGCGAGCAACAAAGCCAGCGGGCCTGGGAGCCGCAGCCCGAAGGGGCGCGGCGGCGGGCGGGCATCTGCGGCGTTGCCGCTCCTCGACGATGCACCGCGGCATCGCCTGCGTCGCGGCGCCTTGCACCTGCCCACCCGGCGCGCGCGCCGAAGTGCATCACTTATTTCCTGACAGACCCTAAGAGGACGACTCGATCATTCCCAAAATGCCGCAGGCCTGCAAAAGAAAATTAATGGCCCGCGACGCACGTTTCGCAGGGCAAGAGTTCGGAGGATATCGGATGGGCATTTTTAAAGAGAAGGGCAAGATCAAGACGACGGCGTTGCGCGGCACGTCCTCAGGCGCCAGGGCCGAGATTTCCCCATTACGCCCTGTGGCTATCGACAAGCTTCCGCCGTGTACGGGACATTGTCCGAGTTCGAACGACATCCGCGGATGGCTGACGGTGATTGCCCTGCGCGAGAAGACCGGCATTTCGCTCGAGGAGGCATGCGACAGAGCCTGGCGCATCGAGGTTGAGACCAATCCTTTCCCATCGGTAATGGGCCGAGTATGCCCGCATCCCTGCGAGACGTACTGCAATCGAAAGGAAAAAGATGGGGCAGTGGCAATCAATTCAGCGGAGCGCTTCATCGGTGATTGGGGGATCAAGCGCGACCTGCCGCTGCCACTGCTGGACGCCGGCGGCCCCTTCGAGGAAAAGATTGCAGTTGTCGGATCCGGGCCATCGGGCCTGTCCTGCGCCTATCAGTTGGCGCGCAGGGGCTATAAGGTGACCGTGTTTGAGAGCTTTGAGAAGCCGGGCGGAATGTTGCGTTACGGCATCCCGCAATATCGCCTGCCGCGGGAAATCCTCGACGCCGAAATCCGGAAGATACTGGACCTGGGCGTTGAATTGAAGTGCAGCACCGCGGTCGGCAAGGACATCAGCCTGGAGGAGCTGCGCAAGGAATATCAGGCCGTTTTTGTCGGTATCGGGGCGCACAAAGGCAAGATGATGGGCATAGCCGGAGAGAACGGCCCGGGCGTTTATACGGGAACCGATTTTCTCAATAGGGCCAACTCCGGCAAGAATGTGGAGATCGGCGACAAGGTTGTGATCGTCGGCGGCGGTGACACCGCCATCGATGCTGCCCGGGTTTCGCTGCGACTCAGCTCCGATGCAGCCACCATGTCGCGCCGCCTGGGTGCGGAAGTGACAATCCTATACCGGCGCACCCGTGCGGAAATGCCGGCCATCGCACGCGAGATCGATGAGGCGCTCGAAGAGGGAATCAGGATCGAATTCCTGGCTGCGCCCGCCCGGATCATCCGTGACGAGTCGGGAAAGATGGTGAGGCTTGCCGTGCAGCGCATGCAACTGGGCGAGCCGGATTCATCGGGGCGCCGCCGTCCGGTGCCGATCGAGGGCGGCATCGATGAGATGTCGGCCGACACGGTCATCATGGCCGTCAGCCAGGAGCCGGATTGGTCGCACCTCGGTGCTGTCAAGAGCAACGGCTCATGGCTCAAGGTCGACCCATGGGGACGGACCGGCATGGAAGGAGTCTGGTCGGGCGGCGATACACTGTCGTTGGGTCTGGCAACCATTTCCATCGGACAGGGGCGCAAGGCTGCCGAATGCATCCACGCAGAGTTGCGCGGTGGCGAGCCCAGGGAAGCTCCGGTCCGTCCAACAGTTGGGCCGGAAAACCTCAAGCTGGACTGGTACAAGCCCAAGGAGCGAGCCCAGAGGATTGTGCGGTCGCCCGAGGAACGACTGGCCAAGCCCATGGATGAGCTCGACCTGGGCATAACGGCCGAGCAGGCAGTGGAGGAAACGGTCCGCTGCTTCAGCTGTGGGCTCTGCTTCGGCTGTGAAAATTGCTGGATGTACTGCCAGAACAGCTGCATCAAAAAAGTTGCGGAACTGCAGCCGGGTCATTATTACGACATAGACCTGGCCACATGCGACGGCTGCAAGAAGTGCGCCGAAGAGTGCCCGTGCGGTTTCCTCGTTCTGCAGTGAACTGCTCTTGTCAGCTCGGGATCCATAACTCGGGAATCCGGGGCCGAGAGGAATCGAGGCCGAAAACTTTGGTTTAACAGGCGGAGGCGGTTTGATGGAGCAGGACCATTTACGATACGTGCACGGGCTGTCCAGCCTGATCGGCAATACCCCTCTGCTGGCGGTCGATTTCATGTTTGGCGGCCGAAAGCGGACCATCTATGCGAAAGCCGAAAACCTGAACATGACCGGGAGTATCAAGGACCGAATGGCCTTCCATATCATCGAGCAGGGATATGCCCGAGGGACCCTAAAACCCGGAGATCGCATTGCCGAGGCCACCAGCGGCAATACGGGAATCTCATTCTCGGCCATCGGACGCGCTCTTGGGCATCCGGTTACGATTTTTATGCCGAACTGGATGAGCGAGGAAAGAATCAAGCTGATTCGCAGCCTGGGTGCGGAGATCGTGCTCGTCAGCAAAGAGGAAGGCGGATTCCTCGGCAGCATCAGCCGCGCCGAGGAGTTGGCCGCGACCGCGAAGGGCGTGTTTCTGCCGCGACAGTTTTCCAACCAGGAAAACGTCGAGGCTCACTACAAAAGCACCGGACCGGAAGTCTGGTGGCAGCTCTACTTTCGCTCGATAGTTCCCGATGCCTTTGTGGCAGGCGTCGGAACGGGCGGAACCATCATGGGAGCCGGCCGGTTTTTGAGGGAGAAATACCCGCAGGTCCGACTTCACCCTCTGGAACCGGCGAGCTCGCCGACGCTGAGCACCGGTCACAAAGTCGGGAAACACCGCATCCAGGGGATCTCGGACGAATTCATCCCTCCCATCGTCGATCTCCAATTCCTGGATAGCGTGGTCAGCGTGGATGACGGCGATTCGATTCTGATGGCCCAGAACCTGGCACAGAGCCTGGGGATCGCGGTAGGGATTTCTTCCGGGGCCAACTTTCTGGGCGCCCTGATGATTCAGGAAGAACTCGGCGGCGATGCCGTGGTGGTCACGGTGTTCTCCGACGATAACAAGAAATATCTCAGCACTGATCTGCTGCACGAGGAACCGGCCCGGGAAGGCTTCCTGGCCCCTCACATCCGTCTCCTGGGAGTGCGTGCCTTCAAGCGGGTATGCTCCACGTGCTGTGATCCCGTGCGCTGCCAGGAGGAGCTTTCCATGGAGCTGGTCCGCGAACAACACTTGCCGGGCTGCCCGATCCGCTGCTAGCCCGTGTTTCTCAGGTGCGGCTGGGGCGATGGAAGGCTTCTCTTTTGAACCTGGGCTTAGAATATCGTATAAATAGCGGGATCTTAACCAGACTGAACGCGATGCCCGGATGTGCGGTACGATCCTGAGGGGGTTGACCGGCATCAGGCGCGCAAAGGAGACAAGAGAAATGCATAGAGGAGTTGCCATCAACCTCTCTTTCCTGATGTTCTTTTCGGCGTGCGGGGCAGCGGCTCAGGCCGGCGCTGCGCAGGCGCCGGCCGGCCAAGCCGCCGCTCCGGCTGCTGCCATCGAAGCTGCCAAAGTGGCCTGGATTGACCTCGAACAGGTGATCCTGAAGTGCGAGGAAGGCAAGAAAGAGCTTGCGGAGCTGCAGCAACTGGTAGACAAGCGGACCAGTGAATTAAGAGGCCTCCAGCAGGAAGCGCAGTTGCTCAGCGACCAGTTGCGCGTGCAGGGCGACAAGCTCAAGATCGAGGTGCGCGAGGACCTGCAAGGCCAGATTGAAGCCAAGAATGTCCAACTGCAGCGCTTTCAGGAAGACTCCCAGAAGGAAGTCGAATACCGGCGCGCGCGCATAACAAACAGCATGGCGAAAAAAGCCCTGCCTGTAGTCGAAAGACTGGCCAAAGAGAAGGGATTGACCTTCGTCATGTACCTCAATCCCTCGCTGGTTGCCTGGGTGGACCCGGCCATTGTCATCACCGATGAAGTGGTGACTGCTTACAATGCCGCCTATTCTGTCACCGCGCAGCCGCCTGCTGCCGAAAAGGAGCCCTGATTACAGGCGTGCCTGTCCGCTTGGGTCCGGGCTGCGATACCGGCTGCGCTGCTGGTACGACCCTGTTTTAACGTTGCCGTTTGTTAGAGCGGCTGTCCCGATGGGTTAGCCCGCGTTTGGCGAAAAATCTCGCCGCTTGAAACTTTTCGTCGCTTTGCAGGTTTAAGTATTCGAGGTTGGTGCAGTCAACTCGATTTCCAATAGGAGACATTTATGACTCGGAGGCTTGTTCTGGTAACCGTTTTGCTTGCGATATGCCTGGTTGCCGCGGGCGCTCCAGCCCAGAGCCGCACCCCGGCCGCCGCTACTCTGGTCCGTGCCGCCGCTGCGCCGGCTCAGGAAGCCGCCGCTCCGCCCCCCCCGCCTCAACTGGCGGCCCCCGGCGTGCCCCCCCTCCGACTAATCGTGCGTTTCTTTGAACTTACAGAAGAACAGATCGAGCTGCTCAAGGGCTTTTTCGAAGATCAAAAAGAGATTGTTCAGCCCCTGATGGAACAGATCGCGGAAAAGGAGAGGGAATTGAAGGAGGAGCTTTCAGGCGAAACTCCTGCTCCGGAATTGGTGGGCCGGCTGGTAATCGACATCCATGCCCTGCGCGCACAGATCGGCGAGGCTCACAAGGCGCTCATGGAGAATTTCGTGAACATCCTGAGTGAAGAGCAGAAAAACAAGCTCCGCGCAGTGCACCACGCAGCACGCCTGGAGCCGGTGGTGAACGCCATGCAGCAACTGAAACTGTTGCCTGGGCCGCCTCGATAATCAGGCGACTCACAAGACTTCCCGGACCGATTCCCGGATGTCCTCCATGCAAGCTTCCATCCTGTCCAGATGGGTTCGGAAGGACAAGATGCAGATCCGTATGACAAACTTGCCGGCGAGGGTTGTGGCCGTCAGATAAACACGATCCCGGGCGTTGATCGCTGCCAGCAAGCGGCGGTTCAGCGCGTTCAATTCCGCATCGCCGAGCCCCGGCGCTTCGAGTCGGAACGCGACAATGGTCAGCTGGGGTTCGGCGATAATTTTTATCCCCGCGGTCCTCCTGAGTTCCTCGGTAACCCAACCAATAAGATCGAGTTTCTCGTCAAGATTTTGCCGGAACGGTGCAATGCCGTGCAGTTTGAAAGGGAGCCATAGGCGCAACCCGCGAAAATCCCGCGACAGCTCCGGCGAATAGAGGCAGAAATCCACGTGGTCGGCGTCCTCCTGCATGGGCGGCATGTAATGGGCGTGGATTTCATGCGCGCGCCGCAGCGCCTCGCCGTCGCGCACCAGCAACGCGCCCGTCCCATAGGGCAGGAAAAGCCCCTTGTGGGGATCCATGACAATGGAATCGGCCCGCTCAATTCCCCGCATGGCGTTGCGACCGCGCTCGGTGAGCATAAAGAAACCGCCATAGGCCGCATCGATGTGCAACCACAGACGCTCGCGCGCAGCAATGCCGGCCAGGGCCTCGAGGTCGTCCACAGCGCCGGTGTTGGTGGTGCCGGCGCTGCCGACCGCCAGGAACGGGGTCCGGCCGTTGCAACGATCAGCCGTGATACGCTCCTCGAGTTCCGATGTCCGGATGCGGTACTTCTCGTCCGATGAGATTTCCACAACGTTGGCTTCGGGAAATCCGGCCATGATAGCTGCCTTGACTACGGAGTGATGAACCTGGTCCGAGGCGTAGACAACACCGGCAAGAAAATCATCGGGCAACTTCTCGCGGCGCGCGGTAACCAGGGCGGTAAAATTGGCCATCGAACCGCCGGTCGTCAGTATTCCCTTTGCGCTCTGCGGGTAGCCGACGATTTCTGAAAACCAGCGAACAACGTTGGCTTCGATCTCGGCAAGCCCGGGCGCCGCCGCCCACACTCCTACGTAGCGGTTGGTCGCATCGGCGATGAGGTCGGCGACTGCAGCGTGAAAGATTCCTCCTCCCGGTATGTATGCGAGATAGCCGGGAGAAGCGGTGTTATAGCTCCTGGGGATGAGCCGGTTAAAAAGCTGATCCAGGAGCGCACAATAATCCGACCCGGTTTGCGGCAGCGGTTCCGTGACCGAACGCGCCAGATCGACGCCTTCGCCCACGTCAGCCATCGATTGCACGGGCAGCGATTCGATATGGGCTACAATTCGCGCCATGGCCTGATCGACCATGCGGCGCATGGCTTCGGAGGAAAGCTCGAGCTCCCGGGGATGGGCGGGACTGGACCTTTTCGGCGGCTGAGTCGGCATTTTGGTTCGGGGTCAAGGCAGCGCCGCTTGAGGCGGGACGGCTGCAATGAAATCAAAATGTTGACGGCTGAAAGCCTGGGGCCTTTGCCCAACTGATGTTCCTGCCGCATGCATAGGGCATTTCTTTGGTTTCGGATTGTCCGGGTTGGGCACTCTTTAGCTCTTTTCAGAAAAAGAGTCTATCGATCGCTTTCGGCCATTTCAAGAGCGCCCGCGGCATGCCGCCGCTCGCCGCACTTGAGCGAGCGCATAATTCAGTGTGTGAAAACGGCGAAAAACGAAAGAGCCTGTTTGACTTACGGAAATTCGGATGCTATACTCGATGCGATTTCGCGGTACCTACGACACGTTTTGTCAGGTCTTTGATTTTCTTGTGGTAATGGTGGTTAGTTGACGCACATTTTAATCCGAGGAGATTTCACCTCCTGGCATCGGTGGAGCATTCTCGGGGAGACGTTTCTACGGAGACTACAAGCGATGAATGAGAGAAAGTCAGCAGCCATAGTGCTCGTTGTAGTTTTGTTGTTTTGCCTGCCAGGGCTTGCCCAGGATCAACCCAAGAGAGTTCAGCTGGGGTCTACTCTGGATGGCGCTGCGGGGCTCTTTAAGACCATGGACGCGGAGCCCTTGCGTCCGGGAGATTTCAATTTCAGTCTTGGCTATGATTACTTCAACCGCGATCCGGGCAAGCTGAACTTTCAAAACCTGCCGGCGGGATTCGGCATCGGTCTCTTCGAACGCTTCGAACTTTACGGAGCAGTGGATGCCAGCAGACGGGTCAAGGCGAGCGGCATCCGTTATTACCGTGTCCTGCCCGGCCAGTTGCCGCGCCTGGCGTCGACATCAGGAGGGGGGACGCTCGCATATAATGACGCACCATTCATTGATGTGCCCGATGCCAGAGGGTTGGGCGATGTCCGGTTCGGGCTGAAAGTGAATTTCCTGAGCGAACGACGGGGAGACTCTCTGGGGATGAGCTTCCTCACTTTCATGCACGTACCTACACACGAATCGGTGTCGTGGCTCAACCGCGGCCTGGGAACGGGTGAAATCTCGGGTGGTGCCGGACTTTTGTTCTCGAAGCGCGGTGGCGACAAGGCTCAGCTTCATCTCAACACCCTGATCCATTTCCAGCCCGGGGCTTATGTAAACGCCGTTAAGATCGCCGATCTGCAGAGCTATTTGACGGTTCGCGGCGGCGGGGCATTTCCGGCGAGCGGAAATTGGCAGGTTATTACGGAAGTGGATGGCAGGGTCTTCTTCGGATCAAAGACGCAACGATTGAACCCAAGGAGCCCGGTCGACGTGATTGTTGGCCTGCGCGCCTACCCCAGGGAATGGATGTCGGTCGGCGCCGGTTATCGTGCGACGTTCAATCGTCTGACTGAGGATCTCCCCAATCAGATTTACACGGTCAGCCCTCACGGTTTCCTTGTCCAGATGGGATTCATGAAGCGACAGAACGATCCGCCCACCGCCACCTGCGCCGTCCAGCCGGCTTCGATCAAGCAGGACGAGACCGCCATGGTGCGGGTGAGCGCGGTTGATCCCGATCTGGACCCGATTACTATCTCATGGAGCACCAGCGGTGCGAAGCTCACCGGGTCCGGCGAAGCAGTCACTTTCGATGCCACCGGCGCTGCTCCCGGAGATTACACGGTCACTGCAAGCGTATCGGATGATCATGGTCATACATCGACATGCTCGTCCAAAATCACGGTGATCAAGAAAAACCTGCCTCCGACTGTCAAGTGCGAGCCTGCCACGGCCAGCCTGATTGTCGGCGAAAGCGTTACCATCCGCTGCCAGGCTTCCGATCCCAACAACGATCCGCTCACCTATGCGTGGACCGCGGGCAGTGAGAAACTTGCCGCCACCGGTGCTACCATCACCTTCGGTTCGGCAGGGAGGCAGCCCGGAACCTATGCGGTCATGGTAACGGTTTCCGACGGCGAGTTCACCGCCAACAGCACCACTACGGTGACCGTACGTGAAAAACCGAATGTGCCGCCCACCATTCAGTGCCAGACAACAACGGTAGATATCGCATCGGGCAGTACTGCCGAACTGCGGGTCAGCACCAGTGATCCGGACGGCGATCCCACGACCGTGACATGGACCGCGAGTGCCGGGACCGTCTCCGGGACGGGCCAGACGGCCGTATACAATGCATCTGGCCTGCGTGCAGGCAGCAATACCGTGACGGCCACAGTAGAGGACGGGCGCGGCGGGCGCGCATCCTGCACCATGACGGTAAACGTGAGCGAACGCATCGTCGTCCTGACCGACAAGGGCGGCTGGTTCGCTACCAACCGGACGCGTCTGGACAACATAGCCAAGGCTATTCTGGACGACATTGCCGTCCGGATGAATAATGATCCGCGGCTGCGCGCCAATATATTCGGCTATACCGATACCTCCCGCCAGGATACGCGCGTGAAGGATCTGGGGCTTAAGCGTGCCGCAGAGGCTTCGAAATACCTGCAGAGCAAGGGTGTGGATGCTTCCCGCATCACCACAACCGACGGCGGCACGACAAATCCGCTGGGAGACAACAGTACCGCCGACGGGCGCAAGAAGAACCGCCGCGTGGAAGTTGTCCTTAGCGTACGCTGACAGTGCAGGGCTGAGCGGGGCATGTGGTCACCTGCATGCCCCGGCAGTTCAACCGTTCGCCGGCGAAGAGCGCTGATGCAAACGATCGCATCACCGAAGCGCCCTTGTATTTTGGATCAGCCTTTTGAAATTGGATCAATAGGGGACGGCCCGTCCGGGCCGTCCTCGTCTTTTATAACCACCCGGCTGGAGATGGTGCGAAGAGACATGACAGCAATGCGCTTGACGATCCTGGCCGCGGTAATGATGGCGGGCCTGCTGTCTTTGTCTGCGGGATCGGGCGCCGGCGGGGCTTTTCCGGCGGGCGTGCGCTTTGAGCGCGTCGGCCCCTTCGGGGGTACGGTGCGGTCTCTGCTGATCAGCTCGCACCAGGCGGACCTGGTATTCCTCGGTACCAGCGACGGTCAGATCTTGAAATCCCTGGACGGCGGAAGTTCGTGGAATACCGCCCATCCGGGCCTGGAACAGCGCCGCCTGGTGATCGACACACTGATCGAGCATCCCGCCGACAGAGGGCGGTTATTCGCGGGCGCCTGGGATCTGCGCACCGAGGGCGGGGGGCTTTTCGAATCCCGTGATGGTGGAAATCATTGGAACCGGGTTCCCTTGCCTAATCCGTTCGCCGCCGTGCGCGACATGGGCATCAGCGCCAGGGACCCGAGCCGCATGGTTGTGGGCACCCATCAAGGCGTCTTTGTGACGGATGACGGCGGGCGGAATTGGCACGAGGTTCAAAGGGATCATGAATCGTTCCAGCACATCGAATCGGTCGCGATCGGCGCGGACGACCCTCGATCGCTCCTGGTGGGCACGTGGCGGCTGGGCTACAGGTCGGCCGACTTCGGCAAAACATGGGAGGCGAACAGCAAAGGGATGATCGTCGATTCCCATGTTTTTTCCATCAGCGTTGATGACACCAGTCCGCAGAATGTGTTTTTGGGCGCATGCTCAGGCGTATATCGTTCTGCGAATGCCGGCAGAAGTTGGACCCGGCTAAAGGTTCTGGTGGATCGGTTTACGATTCGCACGCACGTCGTCTACGTCGATCCCACCAGTCGGCATCGCGTCTATGCCGGAACGACCGTGGGGCTATATGTCAGCGAGGATGGCGGTCGCGAATGGCGCCGCCTGACATCCAGACAGCTCACGGTGCATGCCGTGCAAGTGGACCCGCGTAACCAGCGGAAGATCCTCATTGGGACGGAGCTGGAAGGCATTTTGAGAAGCCATGATGGGGGGCGGACCTGGGCGGCATCGAATACGGGTTTTGCCAACCGCAGGGTTTCTCGAATTTTGCCCCTGCTGGATGAGGGGGGACAGCTTGCCGGGCTTTTATCGGACGGCACAACCGGCGGATTTTACTCCTTCGATCAGCGGCAGGGCCAATGGCTCCCGCTCGAAACGAAAAAGAAGTTTGATCTTCCGATTCTCTGCATGCTGTCGCTGCCCGAGGGCAGAGGCAGGCTTATTGGAACGCCTCGCGGCGTTTATTGGGAAAAGCCGGATGCTGTCCATGCCACCGTGCTCGGTGGGACCATCAGCAGGTTTTCGGCTAACGACTTGACCCTGGACAGGAGAAGCGGATGGATATATGCCGGCACCAGCAATGGTATCTATCGGGCGCGCGTCCAGGATCTCAATTTTCACAAGCCGGCGGGGTATCGGCTTTTGCCCAGAGTTTCATCTGTTGTTGTCTCGCCTTCTGCGCCCGGCATCGTATATGCTGCCACACACATGGGACTGTTGCGCTCCCGGGATGAAGGTGTTACCTGGGATGTCATCTCGGCCGGATTGCCCGAGAACGGTATTGTGGAATCTCTGACCGCCAGCCCGGCTGACGCGGCGCGGCTTCTCGCCGGAACCATGGTGGGGCTGTTCGAATCGCGGAATGGCGGAATCTCGTGGTCCCGGGTGGATGATGACCGGCTGGGAGGCCATGTGCCAACGGCAATCTTCCTCGATGAAAGCGGCATGCGGATCATTGCCGCGGACCAGTGGCACGGCGGCGTCTTCCTCTCTGATGATGGCGGCATCACCTGGACCCGGATCAACTCACCGCAGTTCGGATCGCCTGTCAACTGCCTGGTCCGGGATCCCACCCGGCCGCGATCTGTTTTCCTCGGCACCGCTTCCGAGGGGATATACCGCCTGCAACTGGAGGAAGCCCGGCCGACGAAGGATACACCCCAATCCGGACAAGCCGGAACCCAAGAAAGGCCTGATGCATGCGGCACGAATATCAGATGAAAATAGGCATCCAGCTTTCAGCCGTCAGCACTCAGCTATCGGCCTTCCATGAAAGCGCGCAGCATTCCTGCTACCAGGGAGAGCTGAATGCTGATAGCTGATGGCTGACAGCTCCAAACCTGCGCCCGACCATTTATTGCAGCCGTAGGCTCCGCGGTCAATGCGCTATAATTGCAGGCGGAGTCGGATGCGATGAAACTACATTTCTGGCCCGCAGGGCTCTTGTGCGCCTGGCTGGCAACGGATAGCGCCATCGAACAGCGGCGGCCGCCGCGCCAGGCGGATCAGCGTCCCGCTTATCTGGCGCAGCTCGCCTCATTCGAACAGAGCGCTCCCATCACCCGCGTCAAGTTGAAGAACGGTCTACGCGTTCTTCTCCACGAGACGCACTCCTGGCCGGTGGTCTCCATCATGACGGTGATGGAGTATGGGCGCGCGGATGAACCGGCCGGTCAGGAAGGATTGTCCATTTTGCTTCAACGCCTGCTCCTTAATCAAATGGAGAGCGGCCCGTTCGGCGACTTAAGCCGGGAAATCCAGACTTTGGGCGGCAGGCTTCACACCTCGGTTGCGCACGACCGGACGATTTACGAAATAGCGGCTCCGGCGGCACAATGGAAAAAAGCCATCGAGCTTCACAGCCGACTTCTGACGAAGCTCGAATGGGCTGAAGAAGAATTCGTCCGGCAGCGCGATGACCTGCTCGGTGATGCAGGGCAGATCGCGGCGGAGGCTGCAGGCTTTCATGACGAACTGATGGAGCTGGCCTATCCGGGCATCCGCCTGGCCCCCGGTGGCGGGGGGTGGGTGCAGGCGCTGCAAGGCATGACCCTTCAGGATTTCAACAGCCACGTCCAGGCGCTGCATGGGCCGAACCGCGCCATGTTGATCGTTTCAGGGGACATAATTACCTCCGATGTTCTGACCGAGATGGTGCGGTTTTACGGCAGGGGCCCCCGATCCCCCCAGAAACCGCGCCTGCCTTCCAAAGCGGCTCCCGATTCCGGATTTGCTTACTTTCAGAAGCGAACCCGCGACGCTCTGCCTCGGATACTCGTTGGATTCCGCACTCCTTCATGTTCTTCTCCCGATTTCGCGGCCGTACAGGTGCTGAAAGCGATTCTGGCGGAAGGGGAGGGCTCGATCGTCAAACGGCGGCTCAGGGATGAAAAGGGAGCCGTGCTGGACGCCGAGGCAGAACTGGGCGGGATCGAGAACCTGGGCCTGTTATCCGTGCAAATGACCGTCCATCCGGCGGACATCGACCGCGCCGAAATCACTTTCTTTACCGAGATAGAGATTCTGAAGCGGCAGGATCCCGATAATGAGGAGTTGGCCAGGGCCGTCGCTCAGCTGGAAATGCTTTACTGGTATGGACTGCAGACTGTCAGCGAGCGGGCGGCGGTTCTGGCGGATCACGAATTCCGGAACGACTGGAAGGGGATGTCTTCATATTTGGACCGTCTGCGCCGGGTGAAGGCCGCCGACATCACGCGCGTTGCGCGCCGGTACCTGAACCTTGACGACTGCATCCTTATCGAGCATCTTCCGGCGCAACATGAGGAGAGGGCACTAACACGAGAGGCGGTGCGCGAGCTGATTATGGGGCTCCTCAAACCTGCTACGGAGCAGGAAATGGCGGCACGCGAAAAAGTGACCAGACCCGAATACCAACTGCCGCGCAGAACCGCCGCCTTCAAGCTCAGCGAGCTTAATTACCCGATGAAGCGAGCCTCTATTCTCCGCGGCCCGGAGCTGTTCATCAGAGAAGACCATACCCAGCCTCTGATTTACATGGGGCTGTACTACCCTGGCGGCAGACTTTTCGAAGAGGGAAAAAACGCCGGCATTACCTCATTATTGCTGGCGACTCTATTACGTGATACGACTGAGACTTCCAGCGAGCGGCTTTATCGGCAGCTTGAGATTTATGGCGGTCGCATCATGCCGATCGTGAAGGAGGATTACTTCGGTGTATCCTTCCTGGTTTCCTCTGCCAGTGTGGAGCCCGCGCTCGATTTGTTGATCGAGATGTTCAAGTTTCCCAAGCTCGAGGATGACGAAGTGAAACGCCAGAAGGAAATTCTGCTGGCGCGCATCAGCCGGGAGCAGGCCGACGCGGATGTGGCGCTGCATAGTGGGATCCGCCGGAACCTGTTTCAGGGACACCCATATGCGCTTCCCGGGTATGGACATGAAGCCGGCCTGGCGGGTCTCACGCCGCAGGACGTCCGCAACTGGTATGAAAGTACCATCTACCTTCGCAAACCGATGGTCGTCATCATAGGGGACACCCGCGGCACATCGCTGGCGGAATATTTTGTGCGCAATTTTTCGGGATCGCGCTATCAGGATACGAAATTGGCCGAAAATTTCCCCAAGGCGCTTGAAAAACCGGCCAGTGATGTTGTGGAGTGGAGCGGTCAGCCGAGCCACGTGGCTATCGCGTTTCAGGTTCCACCGTGGGGAGATGAGGATTCACCGGTGCTGGAGGTCCTGCGCCACTATATGGCCGGCGCGGCGCCCGGCATTGCGGCAGCGCTTCGAGCGCGGCAGGCCCCCATCCGTTTGCTCCGGGTCGACGGCGCTGCATGGCTGCGGGGCGGATGGTTTGGACTTCGCGCCGCGACTGCGGCCGGTTCTGCGGAGGGTGCGGTTAAAGGCCTGCAGGACCAGATCGGCCATCTGATGGCTTCGACCATGGCCTACCGGGATTTTCGCGCTGCCGGGAGCGCCGCGATTGGAGAGTATCAGATCAGGCAGCAAAACCGCCTGGCAGAGGTAAATGGGCTGGTAGAGGGTATACTTGCAGGGCGACCCCTGAAGGAATCCCCAAGTTGGGTCGACGCGCTGCAGG
>Ga0299915_10002160_pt1 | contig 14372 bp, 10 predicted proteins | sample RVTome_13_FD_200263 | JGI IMG/M metagenome (GOLD analysis project Ga0299915, IMG submission 200263) | Soil microbial communities from uranium-contaminated site in the Upper Colorado River Basin, Wyoming, United States - RVT92D227 (version 2) ...
CGCCAAATCATCGCAAACCAGGCCGGCGCGCGCCATGGGCTCTCTGATCAGCGCAACCGCCTCCTCTTCTTCCAGCAACCCCACCTGATGATATATGCCCAGGTTGAACAGAAATGACCAATAATCCTTGCCAAGTTCTTCCAGGCGATGGGTGCCGGAGAGCAAGAAAGAGAGGCGGGTGTGCTGAAAAAGGTGGCGGAGTTGCCCGAAGATCGCCTCCGGCAGGAGGCCGGAGCGCACCTTGACTTCCAGGTCATCAAACTCGTCCAAGATGAGCACGAGGGGCCGCCGCCCCAGCCGCGCCGCCTCCTCGAGATAGCAGCCGTTCAGCAGGCGCTCTTCCCCGAGACGGGGCCTCTCCATGACCACTCCGGCCTGCTCCAGAGCCTGGTTCGCCCGGCAGGAGAGCTCATAAAAGAAAAGCGGCACTGAATCCACCAGCACTCCCTGGAGGTCAACATAGATGCACTGGAAGAGGTGAGCGTAGCGGGCGGCGAAGGCCTTCACCAGGCTCGTTTTTCCATTTCTGCGCTGGCCTGTGACAATCACCACTCGGCCGTCTTCTCCGCCAAGTGTGCGGGCGAGGAACTCGAGACTTTTTTGCCGCCCGTAAAAGATCGGGCTGTCCGCTTCCAACGGCTTCCCCGGCAGATAGGGATTTGCAATCTTGGCCGCGGTCCGCGGGTAAAGCATCTCCACCTCTCCCTGGAGGGGAAGCGTTCCTCCGCCCCAGGTGATTTCGCCCGAAAACGAGAGCCGTTTTCTTCGCCGAAGATCCAGACGCTCTGCGGGGAGGGTCGTCTCAACCCTCTCCGATTCTTCCGGCTCAAGCGCGCCGATGGAAACGGGGCGCGAGGCAACCGGCTGCGAAATCCGCACCGTGACTTCTCGCAGGGGAGAGTGACTCTGATTCGTGATTAGCCAGGCGAGGGTTATTTGCGGGCCAAAGAGGCAGCGCCGAGAAAGCAATCTGCACTCCAGCGGTTCGGAAGCCGGCTTCTCCAACGCTCCCAGCCACCCCTCCAGTTTCTGCAGGAGGTGGGAGATGGCGCGCTCTTCCGGCGGGCCAATCTCCTCGGCCAGATCGGTGAGAGGCTGCAGGGGCCGCGCGAGAGGCGATTTCCCGGAAGAGTCCCTGCCGGATATGAGCCGGTCAATTCCGCCCGCCGCGCTCTTCAAGGCCGCAAGACAAACCGAGAGATTGACATCGGGCAGTCGCGGCACCCCCTTGCGGCCCAAGGAGACGAAGGCGCGAAGGTCTTCGACACCGAGATACTCGGCAAATCTATGCAAGCCGGGCGCGAGCCTGGAAATTCGGGCAGAAGGGAAGGCCGCAGCCGCCGCGGCCAGTTCCGCCCAGGCGGCAGGCGGAGGCGCAAATCGCACGGCTTCAAGCCAGGCCCGGGCAAAGAGACGCATTTCCGCCGACCCCAGGCCGGAGGCGAACTCTTCCAGCGCTGAAGAATCCTCCGCCCTCTTCGTTGAAGGCGTCGCTTGAGAGAGCGCCCGAAGAAAGAGGAGGATCTTTTCCGGCGCGCGCTCCGCTCGCCGCGCGAGGCCTATTGCGGCGGCGAAACGGGGGCCCGATTCCTGCACGAGAGAAAGAAGTCTTTCCTCCCCGTCGGAGCCCAGGAGACCCAGAGCCGGCGCGGCCGCGGCGCGGACGCGGGCGTTTTTGTCGGAAGCGAGAGCCAGCAGGAGCCGCGCCATCTGAGCCCTCTTCTGCGGAGAAGGAGGGCCTCGCAGGAGGAGGCGATCGAGAGCAAGCGCGGCCGCCACCCTTACTTGCGCGGCCCGGTCTTGGGACAATTGCGCCAGCCGCTCAATGCAGGTTTCTCTTCTCGACGGGTGAAGCGCCGACAGGGTAAAGACAATTTGCGCTCTGACGGCCGGATTAGTATCTGAACAGAGGGCCTCCAAACTTTCCCAATATCCGCCTATTTCTCTTGAAGGCAAATGCGAGAGGGCCGCGGCGGCTCCGATGCGCAAAGCCGCATCTTTGTGACAACAGAGTTCCCTTAGGAGATTGTCTGCACCGGGCAAGCCTGAGGCTCTGCCCACGGCTTCCGCCGCCTGGGAGCGAACCGCCCCATCCCGATCAGCCAAGAGATTCTGCAGGAGGCGAAGAATCTGGGCCGCCCGATACGGAGGAAGCCTTTTCTGGCCGGCAACCTCCCCCAGTGATGCTGCCGCCGCGGCCCGAACCAGAGACACAGGATCTCTCGAAACCACGGCGAGGAGCCTGATGGCCACGGAGGGCGCCGCGCCGCCCAGGGCTTTCGCCGCCGCCAGCCTTACACCGGCCTCCGGGGATTCGACGAGCCGGCCCAGCAGTTTTCCCCGCCGGAGCGCGCCTGCGGCGCTCTCGTTTGTCAGCGTCTCCGGCTGCCAAAGAGCGCCGGCATCTCCTATTGCCACCATTGCCCCCCGTTCTCTTGTCAGACGCTCCAATTCTTCCATATTTTCTTTCCCAGGCGCCGAACTGAAGGGGAACAAGTCTTGTTGACACACATTTTGGGGGAGCGCACAATATCCCTGGAAATGGAAAAGGGAGAAAAGCAGTCAGCCGAAGGCCTGGAGATTCTCCGCCTGCGCCTCGAAGATTCTAAAGACGCCGCCTCCCCGGGGCGTTTTGCTGCACAGAGCGTAGAGGACCTGGTGGCAAATGAGCGCCCGGTCAGCATCGAGGTAAACGGGAAATTGGCGGCGGTGGTCATGGCTCTGCCCGGAGGGGAAGAGGAGTTGGCGGCCGGCTTTGTGCTTGGGGAGGGGCTGATTCGCAGCCGCGAGGAACTGCTTCTTCTGCGGGCGTGTGAGCCGGAGCCTCCCCTCGATGGAAAGGGTGATCCGAGCCGGTGGCCTGTGAAAGTGAAAGTGGTCATACCGGTTTCGCGGCAGCCGGACAAGGCGGAACCGGCGCTTGTCCGATACGCCTGCGGGGCCGCGGCAACCGCGCAATCTGCGCCCCTGCAGGAGCCGCTTCCATTGGGGTTGAAGGTGCGGGCTGAGACCCTGAGAGAGATGCTGGCGCACTTCACCGCCGCCCAAGAGACCTTCCGCGCCACCGGCTGCACCCATGCAGCCGGGCTCTTCGAGGCTGACGGAAGATTGGTAATATTGCGAGAGGAGATCGGCCGGCACAATGCTGTGGACCGCGTCTTGGGCCATGCGCTGCTGAATGAAATGGGATTATCTGACAAGACCTTAATCGCCAGCGGGCGCGCCAGCGCAGACCTGGCGTATAAGGCGCTTTCCGCGCGGGTGCCTATCTTGGCTTCTCTTTCCGCGCCTACCGCCCTTGCCGTAGATTGGGCCAGGAAAGGCGGCCTCACCCTCATCGGCTTTCTCCGCCCTCGAAGATTCAATATCTACGCCTGGCCGGAGCGCATCCTCAACTGAGTGTTGCAGAGAACGGGTTCAATATCAACCTTCAGGAGGCTCTCTAAGGGCGCGCCGGGTTATGCTATAATCTCTTCTCGGCCTTTGCCGTGAAGCCTCTTGCCCGGATGCAGCAGATGATCTTCGATGCCCATGGGCGCCGGCTGCGCTATCTGCGCATTTCTGTCACCGACAGATGCAATCTGGAATGTGCCTATTGCACGCCGGCGCGGGGAATTCGGCTCTTCCCTCCGGATCAGATGCTCTCTTATGAAGAGATCGAACGGGTCGCTCGGATTGCGGTCACCCTGGGATTGAATCATATCCGGCTCACCGGCGGCGAGCCCCTGGTGAGAAGAGACTTCTGTTGCCTGGTGAGGCGGCTGGCCCGGATTCCCGGGCTCGCCGACCTTTCTCTGACTACAAACGGTATTCTTCTGGAAGGGCTGGCCCCTTCCCTGCAAGGGGCCGGAATCAAACGGGTGAATATCAACCTGAACACACTGGAGGAGGAGAGATTTCGCCGCATTACCGGTGGAGGGGAATTGAGCCAGGCGCTGGCCGGCGTCCGCGCGGCGCTCAAGGCAGGGCTGCACCCGGTGAAAATAAATGTGGTCCTCTTTGCAGATGAGAGCGGAGAGCCGCCCGAGGCCGACATCTTGGGCTTCGGGGAGATGAGCCGAAACCTTCCCGCGCACATAAGGTTTATCGAATGGATGCCATTGCTGGAGGAATCGGCTTCTCTCACCGGATGCGGCCAGGGCAAGAACGGGCTCAGGCCGCTTTTCGCGGATTGGGCCAAGGGGGTGCTTTGCAGGCTGGGTGAACTTCATCCTTGCCCCGGCCCCGCGGGAAGCGGCCCGGCGCGCTATTTTCGCTATGCCGGCGCGGAGGGAAGCATCGGCTTCATCACTCCCCTGAGCGCGCCTTTCTGCGCAGAATGTTCGCGGCTCAGGCTGACTTCCACCGGGCGGCTGAGGTTGTGTCTGTTGGACCGCAAGGAGGTTGATTTGCGCGCGGCACTGCGCTCCGGCGCGCAGGAGGAAGAGATCGCCGCCCTCTTCCTGGAGGCGGCCAGAGAGAAGCCGGCCTGCCATCCCGCGGAAGCCGCGGGAGTGGCCTCAATGCGTCAGATCGGCGGGTGATGAGACGGGGGAATCCGAAAGATGCTATATTTTCTGGGCCGGGCGATCTTCAGGGTTCTCTTTCGCTGCCTGTGTCTTTGGGAGGTGGAGGGGCGGGAGAATTTGCCGCCGCGCGGCGGGGTGATACTCGCCCCGAATCACACTTCCTATCTGGACCCGCCTCTCGCCGGCTCGGCCGTGGGCAGGCCGGTCTATTTCATGGCGAAGGAGGAACTCTTCTCGGTTCCGATCTTGGGGTGGCTGATTCGGCGCACTCACGCCTTTCCGGTCCGGCGCGGGGCGGCGGACCGACAGGCATTGAAAAAAGCCCGGGAACTGCTGGAGAGGGGAGAGGTGTTAGTGATGTTTCCGGAGGGGCGGCGCAGCCTTGACGCCCGGCTGCAGAAGGCCGAACTGGGGCTGGCCCTGGTGGCGGCAAGGGCGAACGCGCCGGTTGTGCCGATGGCCCTTATCGGTTCAAACCGCGCCTTGCCGGGGGGCTCGCCCTTTTTGCGCCCGGCCAAGATAAGGGTTAGGATAGGCGCGCCGATTTTCTTCGCCAGCGTGACAAATCAGGATATCTCACGACAAAGCCTGCAGGCGTTCGCGGATAAGATTATGGAGGCAATACGTTGCCTGCTGCCGGAGGAGATGGGTGGAAGGTTCGGGCAGGTGGAGGGAGGTTCAGATGCAGCCAAATAGGAATTGGCCGATACACTTATTTTATACGGCCGTCATTATCGTCATCAGCCTTCTTTTGGGGGTTACCCTCGGCCTGCTGGGGCAGCCCGGAGGCCGGTCGAGCGCTGCGGCCGCGGCTCCCATCAGTGTGAGGGGATTGGAAGGGCTGCAGACGGCCTTCAGCGCGATTGCCCAGAACGCCGCCCCCACGGTGGTAAATATTCACACCGAGCAGACCATCGAGCGCCGCGATCCCATGGACGAGATCTATCGGGAGTACTTCGGAAGGCCCAGCCCGTTCACCTATCGCGAGCGGTTGACCAGCCTGGGATCAGGGGTAATCCTCCGGCCTGACGGCTATATTCTTACCAATGTGCATGTGGTTGCAGGCGCGGAACAGATAAAGGTACGGCTTTCTGACGGAAAGAGTTATGCGGCGGTGCCGGTTGGCGTCAGCCCGGGCAATGATTTGGCGATAATCAAGATTGAGGCCGGGAAGGCCCTGCCTGCGGCGCGACTTGGAGACGCGGAGGCGACGAAGGTGGGTTCCTGGGCGATTGCCCTGGGCAGCCCCTTTGGCCTGACGGAGACTCTGACCGTAGGAGTGATAAGCGCGAAGGGCAGGGTCTTGGCGGGACAGGGAGGAGAATATCGCGACCTCCTGCAGACCGACGCGGCGATAAATCCCGGCAATAGCGGAGGGCCGCTGTTGAACCTGCAAGGTGAGGTCATTGGCATTAACCAGGCGATTTTTTCACCTGCGCGGGTGGGGAATATCGGCATCGGCTTCGCCCTCCCCATAAATGCCAGAACCAGGAAACTGATTGAGCAGATGGTCGCCGGTAAGGCCAGGCTCGGCTAGCCGGTGCAAAGATATCTCGTGGAGGCAAAGGATGAGTGAAATTACTGCGGTAACCCAAGATACTTTTGAGAAAGAAGTGCTTCAGGCATCCACGCCTGTGCTGGTTGACTTCTGGGCGCCGTGGTGCGTCCCCTGCCGCGCCCTGGCCCTGGTATTGGAGGCGGTGGCCAAGGAGTATGCGGGCAAGATCAAGTTCGCCAAGGTCAATGTTGATGAGCATCCCGCGCTGGCGAGCAAATACGGCATCGTCTCCATTCCCTCCCTCTTTCTCTTCAAGAACGGCACGGTGGCGGAAAACCTGGTCGGCTACATCTCGGACCGGGATCTGCGCGCCAAACTCCAGCCCCACGCCGGCTGAGGTCAAGCGGCGGAATTCGAGGCCGCAGGAGCGAGAGAAAAGAAATGGCAAGAGAGTGCATGCGCCACCATGATCTGGTGATTATCGGAGGCGGTGCGACCGGCATGACCGCGGGCGTATATGCGGCGCGGGCGAGGATGGACGTGCTCGTCTTGGAGGCGCTCCTGCCGGGCGGCCAACTCAACAACGCCGATCTCATCGAGAACTACCCCGGCTTTCCGGAAGGCATCATGGCCACCGATTTGGTGGAATTGATGGAGAAGCAGGCGCGCCGCTTTGGCGTGAAGATTGAACGGGCGGAGGTCGAGGTTCTTCAGCCGCGGGAGAACGACTTTCTGCTGCAAACTTCGGCGGGCGACATCTGCGCCGGGGCTGTGATCGTCTGCACCGGCGGCCAGCACAAACACCTGGGAGTGCCGGGGGAAAGGGAGTTCGCCGGCAAGGGGGTTTCCTATTGCGCCACGTGTGACGGGCCTCTCTTTCGGGAGCGGGAGATTGTGGTTGTAGGAGGCGGGAATACCGCCATAGATGAGGCGCTTTTTCTGGCGCGCTTTGCCAGGCGCGTATTCGTGGTGCATCGGCGTGACCAGCTGCGGGCGGAAAAGATCCTTCAGGAGCAGGCCTTCGCCAATCCCAAGATTGAATTCCTCTGGTCAAGCGTGGTAACGGAAATCCGGGGCAAGGAGTTCGTCGAGGGTGTGATGCTAAGGAATCTCAAGACCGGGGAAAGCCGCCTGCTGGCGGCGGGGGCGGTCTTCATTGCCATCGGGATGCAGCCCACGGTGGGATTTCTTCCGGACGGCGTCGCCCGCGATGATTTCGGATTTATCATAACCGACCGGTCAATGCGAACCTCGGCGCCCGGGCTTTTTGCCGCCGGAGACGTCGTTTCCGGCTCCGCCCGTCAACTCACCACAGGAGTGGGCGAAGCTACGATCGCGGTCCTCTCCGCGCAGCAATATCTCGATTCAACCTCAGCCAAGAAAACGTGAAGCCAATCCTCTCAGCCATCCTCCCCGCTCTCAGACTCCTCCGCCTTCCCGCCGCCCCGCCGAAGGCTGGCTTGCGGAATGGCAGAGATGCCGGTAGAATGATTCTCGTGGAGTTCTCCTTTGATGGCGGAAGAGAAACTGGAAGAGCTGCTGGCGCAGGAGATCAAAGGCCGGCTCCTGCGAATAACCCTGGAAACCGAGATCAAGACCGCCGCCTGCTGGCTGACTGCCGCGGACGGGCAGAAGACCCTCCACTCCCGGCTTCACCCCGATGATCCCCTCCCCTTCTCCGACGGCGAATGGGGGACGATCCTCCTCGAAGACCTCCTGGGAGAGATTCCCGACCCCCATGCGGTAATGCGCGAGGCCTGGCGGGTGGCGCAATCCCGCCTCCTCATAGTTCAGAGGCTGGGGGAAGGCCGCAGTTTCTCCAGGCTGCGGCAAATCTCCGCCAAGTATTCCCCCCTTCTCGCCGGCAAGACGTTGGGCTTGTCGGGAGAAGAGACTGCCCTGCTGGTAATCCCGCGCGAGGAAACGCCCCAGGTGCGGGAGGAGTTCTCTCGCCGGCCGGACCGCTTGCCGCTGCGCTTTGTCCTCAAGATTGGAGCGCCTTCTGCGGCTCCGCCTTCTTTCTGGGGAGATATCCATTATGCAGAAGGTTTCCAGCGCTCCCTGATTGCCGCGGGCCACGAGTGCACCCTCCAGTATCTATCGGACTGGGAAGAGCGGGACGAGGATTTCGACATAGTCGTTCACCTGAAAGGGCTCTCCCGCTGCCGGCTGAAACCCTGTCACATCAATATCATGTGGATGATAAACCATCCGGAATTGCATCGAGAGGAAGAACTGGCCGGCTACGACGGGCTGATGGTCGCCTCGCGCAGTTATGCCGAAGAACTGGCTCAAGGCCTGGATCGCCCGATTGCCTATGCGCCGCAGGCAGTGGAGGTGGAACGCTTCGCGGAGGTTGCTTCCAGTTCGGGAGAGGGCGGAGACTTCGACCTTATCTTCATCGGAAACAACCACCAGCGAGTGAACAACCAGATGCGCGCTGGGGTGGCGGATTTGCTGAAGGCCTGGCAATCGCGGGGCCGGGCCTGGAAGGTGGGCCTATGGGGGAGGTACTGGGAAGAATGGGTGCCGCCAGAATGGATTCAGGGCCAATCGGTCCTGCCGGAGGAGGCCGCCCGACTTTATCGCCGGGCCAAGATCTCCCTTAATGACCACCACCCGGGGATGAAGTCACACGGCTTTGTCAATGAGCGCACCTTCATCATCGGAGCCTGCGGCGCTTTCCAGATTTGCGACCATGTGAGAGGAATCGAGGAGTTGCCGGTAGTCTTCTATGAGAGTGCAGAGGACCTCGGCAGCAAGATAGAGTTTTACCTTTCTCACCCCGAAGAGCGAAAGCAGAAGGCGCAGGAATTGCAGGCACTGGTGCCGCGAGATTTCACCTTTGCCGGCAGCGCGGCAAGACTGGAGGGACTGCTGGGCGAGGTGAGGAGCAGATTCCGCCAGGGCCATCCCGGCCCGCTGGTGAGCATTGTCGCCGCCACCTATAACCGCAGAAAGTTCTTGCCGCGGGCGCTGAAGAGCGCCCTTCAGCAGACCTTTCGCGACTGGGAGATGATTCTTGTCAATGACGGCGGGGAGGAGGTCGGCGATATTGTCGAGCAACAGGGCGACAGCAGAATACGCTATGTCAACAGCGACCATGTCGGTAAGGGCCACGCGCTGAATGTGGGCTTGCGGCTGGCGCGAGGGAGGTATGTCGCTTATCTGGACGATGATGACTACTACCATCCTGAGCATCTGGAGAGACTGGTGAAGGCGCTGCGGGAAAGCCCGGCGGCGAGGATGGTCTATAGCGACTACGAGGAAATCTGGGAAGAGACCGAGGGCCCCGAGGCGGGCCGGACAAGGCGGGCGAAGCCGGTCCTTGACCGGGTTTCACCCTTCCTGGCATTTGGCCTGCAGCACATGACTCTCCTCCACTATCGCAGCCTGCTCGAGGAAAGCGGCGTATATGATGAGAGCCTCCCGATTTTCATAGACTGGGACATGACCCAGCGGCTGGCGCTGATCTCCAGGCCGCGCCATCTCCCCGGCGCCTCCACAGTCCACACTCTGCGCACGGCCGGGGGCAAGATCGCCCCCGAACATATCCACGGCATCCGGGGGAAAGACGAGGCCGCCTATCTCTCCTTTGTCTCTCGCCTTATAGAAAGGGCCAGCGCCCGGCTGGAGCAGCATCCCTCTTTCGGCGGAATCCGGGAAGAGCTGGCTTCTCTGACGCGGCAGATAGACCGTCTGGTCTCCCCTCTGGCGGAGATGGGAGAACCGCGACGGCCGGAGGCCTTTTCCGAGTTCGCCCAAATGGCCCTCAGACATACTTATTTCTGCGGCCTCAGGGACGGTTGGGAAGTCAGCCGAGGGAAACAGGTGGATCGCCTGGCGGAGGGCCTGGCCGAGATGCCGGAAACCGTGGAAGGGATTGCCTGGCTGGAAAGCCTGGAGAGACTGAGCCATGAGATCGAGCGCCTTCGCGCGCTCTGCGAGGAGCAGTGGCAGGCCCTCCAGCGGATCCGCTGCAGTCTGCCCTACAGGGCCTATCGCGCGGCCAAGTCGCTGGTCACCAGATGGCTGCCCAAGAAGGCGCGGTGAGAGGTTTTGCCAGTAGAGGCCGCCGATTCTCTTCTGCTTCAGTGGACGCAAGACTCCCTCCCCTCTCTTCGAATCCCCTTTTCCTAAGTCGCCTGTCCGCTGTTAAAGGGAGATGAAATATGGAACTCTTAGAGCGTCTATAACAAGACCACCCGTTTGATAGTGGCAGAAAGTAAGTGGCACGGGCTTCCAGCCCGTGAATCATGGGCAAGATGCCCATGCCACTTCGTTTATGGTGAGCCCTGGTAATAGAGTTTTGTTAGAGACTCTTGGGCAAAGAGGCGGCCAACCTCCTTGCGGGGAGGCTCTCCTCGTTCATGCCCCGCACACGGCGCCGTCGTGAGCGCACCGGGGGCGAATCGGGAGAGCGGCTTGTGAAACTGAAGGGATTCCGATAGAATAGTTTTGAGGAGTTATCGTCCGATGACAGGCAATGCCCTGGAGGAACGGCTGGAGCGGGAAGTCAAGGGGAGCCTGGTTCGAATCACGCGTAAGATTGATGTGGCGACAGGCGGCTATTGGCTGACCGCCGAGTCCAACCAAGAGATACTGCATCATCGTCTTCATCCCGATGATCCTCTCCCGTTCTCTGACGGCGAGTGGGGGACGGTGCTGCTGGAGGAGGTCTTGGGAGATGTGCCTGATCCGCATCCGCTGATGCGAGAGGCGAGCCGGGCAGCGCGTTTCCGGCTGCTCATAACCCAGCGGCTGGGAGAAGGGCGGCCGCCTCGCAGGCTGCAAGAGATTGTGGCGCGCTATTTCCTGCTCTCTGCGACTGAGACGGTTCGCCTTGCGGACGGGACCGAGAGGCTGCTGGTGGTTATGCCGTTGGAGGAATCGGCTGAGGTGCAACTGGAATTTGCCCGCCGCTCGGGGAGGGCTTGAGGGTGCGATTCTTTCCGGAGAAATGATATGAGGAGAGAAGCACCAGGCAGAGCCTTCCAAGAAGGCTGCGGGCAAGGAAAGTGCGACAAGCGGAGATACTTTCTATGAGGATTCTTATTACGGGAGCGGCAGGATTCATCGGAGCCCATCTGGCCGATCACTTGATCGCCGAGGGTCATGAAGTCGCCGGCATGGACGATATGAGCGGGGGCTTCTGGCGAAATGTCAACCCGGCAATGGATTTCCACATGCTCGATCTGCGGGACCGTTCCGCGGCCGCGGCGGTAGTGGAAAAGACCGCCCCGGAAGTCCTTTGTCATCTCGCCGCCAATGCGCGGGAAGGAGCCTCCCAGTTTCAGCCGCTGGATGTCACCGATCGCAACCTTTTGGCCTACGTGAACGTGCTTGTCCCCAGCATAAAGACCGGTGTGAAAAAGGTTGTGCTTTTCAGTTCGATGTCGGTATATGGCGAGCAGGAGCCGCCTTTTGATGAGCGGATGCCGCGCTGTCCCGCGGACATTTACGCTGTGAACAAGGCCGCCATGGAAGAGACTACAGAGATCCTTTCCGATGTGCACGGGTTTCAATACACCATCGTTCGCCCGCACAATGTCTTCGGCGAACGCCAGTGCATGCGCGATAAGTATCGAAACGTTATCGGCATCTTCATGAATTCGATCATGCGGGGCGAAAGGCCCTTTATCTACGGCGACGGGGAGCAGGAGCGCGCCTTCAGCTACATCTATGACAGCCTGCCGAGTTTCGGGCGCGCAGTGGAATTGCGGGCCGATTTGCACGGACAGATAATCAATGTCGGAGGCATGCGCCCAATAACGATAAACCGGCTGGCAGAACTGGTCTGCCGGCATTTTGACGGCGGGCACGGGGTGGTGCACGTCGAGGACCGCCCTCGAGAAGTGAAGCGAGCCTGGTCAACCTGGGAAAAATCTGTCCGCCTCCTCGGCTATGACGAGAAGGTCGGCATCGAAGAAGGGATCCGCCGCATGGCGTCATGGGCAAAGCAGTTGGGCCCTCAGGACTGGGTAACCGACCCACTGGAGTTGGTGAACGAGAAGACCCCCCGGCCCTGGCTTCGGGGCTAGACCGCAATGTATCCTTACCGGCTGAGATTTTCATTCAAAGTCCCCAAGCCCCGCGCCGAAAAGACCGTGTGGGGAGACCTTACTATTGCGGAAGGGCTGAGTGCGGCGCTGCGGGAACGGGGGTATCATTGCCGAATTGACCTTCTGGAGGATTGGGAGCAGCCGGATGATTCAGATGTGGCCATCCACGTCCGCGGCCTTCATCAATACTTTCCCAAACCACATCAGATCAACCTGATGTGGCTGATCAGCCATCCGAACAAGATTCGGGACTATGAATTAGCCGGCTACGACGGGTTTCTTGTCGTCTCCAAACCATTTGCCGAGCGGCTGCGCCCCAAAGTGGAGGCGCCGGTAATCCCCTTCTTTCAGCAGACTGACCCCCGCCTCTTCCATCCGGGAGAGGAAAAGCCCAAATATGATGTCGTTTTCATCGGCAACAACATTCACAGGGGCAGGAAGATACGCAAGATCATAGAGGACCTGCTGCAGACCCATCACCGTTGTTCGATTTGGGGCGCCAGATGGCATGGGGTTGTGCCCGAAGATTGGATCGTAAGTGACTATGTTTCCAAGGGGGATTCGGCGAAGATTTGCCGCCAGGCGCGCATCATTCTGGGTGATCATCATGATGATATGCGGGACGAGGGTTTCGTTTGCGAGCGCAACTTCGACGCGCTGGCTTCGGGCGCGCTGATAATCTCTGACGCCGTGCTGGGCATAGAGGAGGTAATTGATATCCCAGTCTATCGCACTCCTGCGGATCTCGAGAAACTCCTCGACCGTTATCTCACCCACGAGGAAGAACGGCAGGCCCTGGTTGCTCGTCTTCGCCAGAAGGTGCTGGAAGAGTTCACTTTCGAGCGGCGCGCGACTCAGTTGCTCGATTTTCTCGATGAAGTGATCCCCCGCGCACTGCAGAAACGTCACTCTCCTCCGCCGGCCCCGCTGGTGAGCATCCTCGCCACCACCTACAACCGCAGGGATCTACTGCCGCGTGCGCTGAAGAGCGCGATCGGCCAGACCTTCCGCGATTGGGAGATGATCCTCGTCAATGACGGCGGGGAGGAGGTCGGCGATATTGTCGAGCAACTGGGCGACAGCAGAATACGCTATGTCAACAGCGACCATGTCGGTAAGGGCCACGCGCTGAACGCGGGCTTGCGGCAGGCGCGAGGGAGATACATCGCCTATCTGGATGATGATGACTATTACTATCCGGAGCACCTGGAGAGGCTGGTGAAGGCGCTGCGGGAAAGCCCGGCGGCGGGAATGGTCTATACGGACTTCGAGGAAATCATGGAGGAAGCCGCCCCCGAAGGGATGCGCGCTCTCTCTCGCAGAGAGGTTGATCTCCACCGGCTTTTTCCCGCTTTTCTATACGGGCTGCCCCACATGGCCTGTCTGCACTACAAGAGCCTGTTTGAAGAAGCCGGCAGGTATGACGAGAGCCTCTCCATCTACATAGATTGGGATATGCTTCAGCGGCTGGCCCTGGTCTGCCGCCCCCGGCACCTCCCGGGGGCCTCCATGGTTCACACCCTGCGCGTGCAGGAGGGCCGAAGAGCGGCTGACCATATCCACGCCATCCACGCCTCCAATCCAAAAGCCGGCGCGGAGAAGTGGCTGAAACTCATTGACCGCACCATTGCTCTTATGGAATCCCATCCTTCTCTTCGGGCGCTGCGGCAGGACTATCTCGTCTTCAGGAACCGGCTTGACCTAATGGCCGGCTATCTCCGGATCGCCGGCGAACCGCGCCGACCCGGGCCCTTCGCGGAGATGGCCCGCAAACTCTTCGAACAGACCTATCTTACCGGAGTAAGAGAGGGCGCCGCCCTGGCGCGGGGAGAGCCGGTGGGATGCCTGGAGGCCGCGCCGGAAGCCGCGGAGAGCCTCGCCTGGCTGGAGCAAGTTGAGTTCCTGCGCAAAGAGATTGATCGCCTCCAGGCTGCGTGTGACGAACAGTGGGCCTTCATCTTGCGAGTGCGCAACAGCGCACCCTATAAACTCTTCCGCCTCCTGAAGTCAATCCTTGCCAAGATACCGAGGGCTTTGAGGCCGAAGAAGGGATGAGAGGAACACGGGTCTGTCGGAGCGCGCCGTGAGGAGAGACCGGGCTTGCCTGTTGTCTCAAGCGTAATCCCAACCTGCAACCTTACGGAAGGAGAGGCCTGAGTTGTGGAGCGATCCGTCGCCGGCCAAGAGAGGGAATCCTTTTGCAAACCCCGGGGCCGAGGAGGTCGCCGCGGCGACCTCCTCCCCTCTCCACATCACCTATCTCCTTCCCAATCTCGACATAGGCGGAGGCCAGCGCGTGGCGAT
>Ga0299915_10002161_pt1 | contig 14369 bp, 12 predicted proteins | sample RVTome_13_FD_200263 | JGI IMG/M metagenome (GOLD analysis project Ga0299915, IMG submission 200263) | Soil microbial communities from uranium-contaminated site in the Upper Colorado River Basin, Wyoming, United States - RVT92D227 (version 2) ...
CAAGGCCTTCCTCTCACATCTCTTCCGCAAGCCGCAAGAGGGGAGCGATGAGTGATTGAGATACCCTCCCTCCTTCCGCAGGCGCAGGTTTCTCTTCCCTTGCCTTGAGCAGTCTGATCCTTCGCCGGAGAAGTCCTCGCGAAGATTGCCATGAGCACCCTCTATCCCCCTGAGAACGGTTCTCATCCAACGGAAGAGAAGGCTCCCGGCCATGCTCGCGAGGCGGAAAGCCCGCCGAGGCGGGCGCAAAAGAGCCCCGGCCCGAGGAAGCCCGTCCTCCTTCACCCGTTTCTTCTTGCCATATTGCCCATTCTTTTCCTCTACTCTCACAACATGAGTGAGCTCAGCATTGACGAACTTCTGCTTCCCCTCGTCATTGCCGCGGGCGCTTCCTTGCTCGTGTGGCTGCTGTCAGCCATGATCATGCACGAGCGGCTGCGCGCCGGGTTATTAGCCTCGTTCTTTTGGCTCTGGTTCTTCTCCTGCGGCCATCTTTATGACCTCGTCATTCGCGCGGCCGGCGCGGAACTGCAACTGGAAGGTAAGGTGCCCTTCCTGGGAATCTACTGCGGCCTCTTGTTCGCCGGTATGCTCCTTCTTGCCCGACAACAACGCGCCCTGCCCACCCTCTCCGCTATGCTGAACATCATCGCCCTGACCCTGGTGACCTGGCACACGGTAAGCGTGGGGACCTATGAGGTCAAGCGGTTGCTTGTCAGCCGCAGGCTGCGAGCGCCCGCAGCACTCGGCGCTGCCCATCTGGGCCAACACCGCATATCGCCCAACATCTACTACATTGTCCTGGATGGATATGCCAGAGCAGACATTCTCAGAGAAATCTATCACTATGACAACGGCGACTTCCTCGGCTTCTTGCAGAAGAGGGGATTCCATGTTGTGCCTAACGCCAGGGCCAACTATTGCCAGACGCACCTGTCATTCGCCTCCGCTCTCAACCTTGATTACCTTGACGATTTGGCCGCCCAACTGGGTCCCCGCTCCCATGACCGCCGCCCACTGCTGGAGAGAATCCGCCGCAATCGCCTTTTTGCTTTCCTTCGCAAACAGGGCTATCATATCATCGCCTTTCCCTCCGGCTACAGCGCCACAAACCTGCGCGAAGAAGATGCCCGGATCCTCAAACCCAGACTCTCTGCTTTGAGCGAATTTCAAAGGCTCATCCTCAAGACCACTCCGGTCGCACTCCTCGTTGACTTTTACAGCACTGCTTACATGCAAGTGTTGGAGAACCAATCCCGGGCCCACACCACCAGGATACTATACAGTCTCGAACACATGCCGGACGCGGCGAGGTCGAAATCTCCCGTCTTCGTCCTCGCGCACATCATCTGTCCTCATCCTCCATTCTGGTTCGACCGCAATGGACAGATCAGATTGAGCGTGCCCGGAATGGCGCCAACCCCACTGTGGGATGGCACGCACTTCAGCGGCACCAAAGAGGATTACATCAAGGGCTATAGGGAGCAATTGATTTTCGTCAACAAGAAGATCAAGGAAGCCGTGGACGAAATCCTGGAAGAGTCAAGGCGGCCCACAGTCATCATCATTCAGGCGGATCACGGCCCGGGTGCTATGCTAGATTGGGAAAACCCGGAGAAAACCTTCATGAAGGAAAGGCTCGGCATCCTCCTGGCCTATCATTTCCCGGACGGCGAAATCCCCGTGTATGACGACCTCTCGCCGGTAAACATCTTCCGCCTGGTGCTCGACCATTACTTCGGTGCCAATCTTCCCCTCCTGCGCAATGAGAGTTACTACTCGACTTGGACGCATCCCTATCGCTTCCTTCGGGTCACCGATAAGGTGGAGGCAGACCCCAATAAGCCCTAGACCGCGCAAGCGGTTCGCAGGGAATCTTCTGTATCCTCCTTTCAAGAGGAATCGGCTGACGCTTCCGGCACAGGCCCGGCAATCCCCAAAGCAGCCGCCCACATCCTTCCTCCGCCCGGGAGCAGCCTTCTATCCGAAAAGGGGGCGGTTTTGCCGCGACCGCGAGAATGCTTGACTCAGGCGCAGCCACATGCTAAATTAAATTCCGGCTTCTACCGCGGCCGCGGCGGCTTCTGCGAGGGTGCGAGGCAGGGGCGCTGATTGTGCCGTTGTGTCGCCGGCGATCCTGAGGAGGTTCTCGGCAGCGACCGAGAGCCCTCGAGAGGGGCCCTAATGCGGTTCGGCGGATTTTCACTCGGTTTCATCCTCATCCTCACTTGCTTTCTCTTGGAATTCGCGGCTCGCCCCGCGGCCGCCTACATTGACCCGGGCACCGGCAGTTACCTCCTCCAATTCCTCATCGGCGGCCTCCTCGCCGGCGCCTTTATGGTCAAGACCTTCTGGAACAAGATCAAGGCCTTCCTCTCACATCTCTTCCGCAAGCCTTGAGATGGGGGCGATGAGCGAACAGGGCATCCCCAGTTCCTTCCGTGACCCAAGCGGCTCCCTCTTTCTTCGCGAGGGCGTGCTTTATCGCCGCGTCAACAAGATTTACCAGGAGCACTATGACCACTTGTTGGGCTCCCGTCTCTATGAAACCCTGGTAGAGGCGGATCTGCTGGTTCGTCACGAAGAAATGGAGCCGGGGCCCGCCGAACCTCCCCAGTCCTACCGCCTCATCAAGCCCGAGGTAATCGAATTCATCTCCTACCCCTACGAATGGTGCTTCAGCCAACTGAAAGACGCCGCCTTGACCACCCTGCAAATCCAGGAACTCGCCCTCGATCACGGGATGTGCCTGAAAGACGCCAGCGCCTATAACCTCCAATTCCGAAGAGGCAAGCCGATACTGATTGATACCCTGTCATTCGAGAAATACGTTCCCGGCCGGCCCTGGGTGGCCTATCGGCAATTCTGCCAGCACTTTCTCGCCCCCCTTCTTCTCATGGCCCGCACCGACATTCGGCTCGGCCAACTCCTGCGCATATTCATTGACGGAATCCCCCTCGACCTCGCCTCTTCCCTGCTCCCCTGGCGCACACGCCTGAATCCCTCCCTTCTCGTCCACCTTCATATTCACGGCCGTCTGCAGCAGCGCTTCGGTGACAAGAGCGTGGAGGCGGGCCGCCGCCGGCTCAGCCTGGCCGGGCTGCGCGGGCTGGTGGACAATCTGAAGTCCCTGGTGAAGAACCTTACCTGGAATGCCGGCGGCACCGAATGGGCCGACTACTACCAGGACACCAACTACACCCCCGAGGCCTCCGAAGACAAGCGCCGGCTCGTCACCCGGTTCGTGGAGGCGGTCCGCCCGAAGAGCGTCTGGGACCTGGGCGCCAACATCGGGCTCTACAGCAGAATCGCCAGCAGCCGGGGGATACCCACAATAGCCTTCGACATTGACCCCGCGGCCGTGGAGAAGAATTACTTACAATGTCGAGAAGCGAGAGAAACCCGCCTCCTTCCTCTGCTGCTGGACCTGACCAACCCAAGTTCCGGCATCGGCTGGGCGAATGAGGAACGTCAATCTCTCGCCTCGCGGGGCCCGGCCGATATGCTCCTCGCCCTCGCCTTGATTCACCACCTCGCCATCTCCAATAACCTTCCCTTCGCGGCCCTAGCCAGGTTCTTTCACAAGATGGGCCGCGCGCTCGTCATCGAATTCGTCCCCAAGAGCGATTCCCAGGTGCAGCGCCTCCTCGCCTCTCGAGAAGATGTTTTCGCCAACTACGACCAGCCCTCTTTCGAACGCGAGTTCGGCGAGTTTTTCACCATCGAATGCGCCCAGCCGATCGCGGCTTCCGACAGAAGCCTCTATCTGATGCGTGCAAAGGAGTCGCCCGCGTGAAAAGCCCTTCCTCGACATAAGAGACGGAAGCCACTTCCCGGGCACAAAGGAGGAATACATCAGCGGCTGCAGGGAACAGTTGCTCTACTGTGTCCAACCCTGCCACTGTAGTCTGCGAGACCCATCAGGCATGATAGGTCAAATAGTCCAGCCACAAGACCCCGAGATTTCCCGCCAGCCACAAGACCACGAGAATCGCCAGGCCAACCGCCCTTGCCCGAGGTCCCTTCAAGAGCGTCGCCAGACCCACCACTCCCATAATACTTAGCAGAGGCCAGACCACAATCAAATATCTCCCCGCCTGCACCGCGGTGTAGTCAATGAAAAGCAGGTAGCGCACAATTCCCCCAATCAGCGCAAGCACCGTCAGCAGCATCAGCCCCAGCGCCTGCGCCTGAAGCGCGCTCAACCCGGCCTTGCGCTTGCAACGATCCATCAAGGCCAGCATCAGCCCGCAGAAAGCCGCCAGGCTCAGCAGCGCCATCCCAACCTTGTAGGTGAACTCCGGTATCACCTTTTGCTGCTCCACGGTCCACCACGGCAGCCAGAGAAACTTGAAAGTATTGTCCGCGGCTATTCCCAAGGCCGCAAACAGACCCACCTTCCCGCTCGTCCCAAAAGGATATGACAAGGCCTCCGCCAGGCTCTGATAGGCCGGCCTCAGGTAGGCATAGACCGTCGGCGACCCATAAGTTGCCACATTGTTTGCAAACCAGCCCCCGCAGACGACCCCGGCCGCGGCCAGCGCGGCAAGAGTTCTTCCCAGCCGCCGGAGCCAAAGACGCCCCGCGCCCGCCGGCCGCGTCGCCGCCGCCACTACGATTAGGCCCGGAAGAAGCGCCAGCGCCGATTCCTTCGTGAGAATCGCCAGCCCGGCCAGGGCCCCCGCCAATATCAAGTTCGCCAAATCAGCCTTGCCGGAAAGGATCCTGCACCACTGATAAGCCGTTGCCGCAAAAAGGAGAATCGCCAGCCCGTCATTGTTCACCACCGAAGTTATGTAAGTGAACATGGGCAGAAACGCCAGTGTCGCCAGGCTCGCAAAGCAGATGGTCAAATCCTTTGGAAAAAGCAGCCGCACCAGCCTCCATTCCAGCGCCAACGCCCCCAGACCAATCAGTATCGAAAACCAGCGCAGCCTCAGCCAGGCGGCATCTGTGGGCAGGCCCGCGAAGAGGCGATAGGGAATCGCCGCCAGAGCGTAATAGAGGGGCGGGTGCTGCCTCTGGTGCGAGAGCGCGTGCCCAGGAACGTAAAGGGCGGCGTCCTTCTGCATCTCGGGCAAGCGGAAATCCAGCGCCAGGGATTGCACATAAACAAAATGCGCCGGCTCATCCGGCCCCCACTTCAACCGCGTCGCATAGGAATAAAGCACCGCCAGAATCACATAGAGGAGAAAAATCGCTGCCAATGCGACCCGGGCAGAACGCGTCAGAGCCACTGCTCCCTCACCAGAAGTTGCCTTTTCCCCGGCCTTCTTGCTGCTCATTTCCCGTTACCATTCATTCTTCCGCCTTCCGCCTTCATCCTTCCTCCCGCCTTCGCTAAAGCTTCCGCCTTCGTTGAAACTACGGCGGACAAGTCGGCGGGCAAGCCTTCATCCTTCATCCTTCCCATTCACCGTCCACTCCAGTCTGCAGGGACGCTTTGCCAATCTTGTCTTAGAATTCATTGACTGCCCGCAAAGGCGCGGCGCCACCTCTCCCCTTGTGGGGCGGCTAGGCTTTGCCGCCGTGGCGGCCCTTTGGGCCTAGCCAGAGGACTAAGGCTACTTCGCCCTGCGTAGCCGGGCTTCGTAGCCCGCGAAGCAGGGTGGGGGGTGCTCTGGGTCACAATCGAACAAGGAATTCGCCTCCACATGGAGTAGCCTATAATCCGACAAGGAAAGCGGAAGGAGAAGAGAATGAGACCTTTTGAAATCGCCCCCGACATTTACTGGGTCGGCGCTCTGGATCCCCAACTGCGCCGCTTCGATGTTATCATGGCGGCGGAGAACGGCACCACCTATAACGCTTACCTGGTCAAAGGAAAAGAGAAGACCGCGCTGATCGAACTGGTGAAATCCCCTTTCACCGATGACCTTCTCTCCAACCTGGAAAGCCTCATTGACCTGTCCAAGATTGACTATGTCATTCTCGACCATACCGAGGCCGACCACTCCGGCGCGCTGGCCCGCCTTCTTGAAAAGGCCCCCTTCGCCCGCGTGGTCGCCTCAAGAACCGCCGCCCAGTTCATCCCGAACCTGCTCAACCGCGATGTCGCCCCCCTCCTCATGGAGGAGGGCCAGACCCTCGACCTCGGCGGCCGCAAACTCACCTTCATTCACGCCCCCTTCTTGCACTGGCCGGACAGCATGCTGACCTATCTCGAGCCGGAGAAGATCCTCTTCACCTGCGATTTCCTCGGCTGCCACTACTGCGATGACCGCCTCTTCGATGACCGCGTGGGCGATTTTTACTATGCCTTCCGCTACTACTTCGACTGCATCATCCGCCCCTTCAAAGCCTATGTCTTGCGCGCCCTGGAGAAACTCGACCAGCGGGAAATCTCCCTGGTCGCCACCGGCCACGGCCCCATTCTCCGCTCCGACCCGAAGAAATATATCGAACTCTACCGCGCCTGGAGCACGCCGCCGCCGAAAGACAAGAAGACCCTCGCCATCTTCTACGCCAGCGCCTATGGCAACACCGCCCGCATGGCAAGAGAAATCGCCGTCGGCGCGGAAGCCCAAGGGGTGAAGGTGGGTCTCTACGATGTCGTGGCGACCGATGTGAACCATGCGGTCGACCGGATAGAAGAGGCGGAGGGGGTTGCTTTCGGCTCTCCAACAATGAATGGTGATGCCGTAAAGCCGGTCTGGGACCTCCTTTCTTCACTAGCCACCATCAAGGTCAGGGGAAAGATCGGCGCCGCCTTTGGCTCCTTCGCCTGGAGCGGAGAGGCCTCCAAACAACTTGAAGATAGGCTCAAGGGCCTGAAGTTCAAGATCCCCGCCTCCGCCCCGGTGGTAAACCTCGTCCCCACCGAAGAGGACCTCGTCGCCTGCCGCCGATTCGGCGCCGCCCTCGCCAAAGCGATCAAAGGCGAGTAAGACCTTCACCGCTGAGACTTGTCTTGAGCGCAGTCGAAGGATCGCGGAGAACGCAGAGAACTGCCGGAAATCCGAAGGGCGGCTCACTGAGCCGCCCCTGTCGTTTCTTTGTGCCTTGGTGACTTTGTGGTTAACTCCTGAGGCCTGCAAGAACCCCCAGCACTTCGCTCACCGGGGATTCGTTATTCGTCGCCCCACACACATAATCCGCCGCGTCTCTGACTTCCAGGTGGGCGTTCGCCACCGCCACTCCCAGGCCCGCCCATTCAATCATGGGGGTATCATTATGCCCGTCTCCCATGGCGATAACCTGCTCCCTGGGAACTCCCAGATGCCGCGCAATCGCCTCCAGGGCGACTCCCTTCGTCGCCTTCGGATTCATGAACTCCAAATACTCCGGATCGGTGCAGACGATATTGACTTCCTCGCCCCACCTCTTCTTCCAAAACTGATACTGCTCATCCCGGTTGCGCGGATTGGGATGGGAAGGGTCGGAGGCATCGGCCAGTAAGATAATCTTGGTGGGGCTCAGGCCCTTGAATCTTTCTAGGTCAGAAACAAATTCATAGGACGATCCGGTGCGGGAATTGTAAATCTCGGCGAAGCGCCGCAAATCTGCATCTTCCCGCGCATACAAGACCTCCTCCAGGTAATAATTCAGATGAAAGTGTTCGGCGCGGGCATAGTCAATCAATTCGTCGGCATATCTCGCCGGCAGGGGAATCTCCAGCAGGACGGCGTCGCCGCAAGCGCGGCTCTCCCTCGCCAGGGCGCCGTTGTAGGAGATGATCGGGCCGTCAATCCCGAGAGAATCGGGAAAGCGCCGCACCGACGCGCTCATCCGCCCCGAGGCGAAGACGATGTGCATTCCCCGCGCCGCGGCCTCCTGCAAAGCCTTCGCATCCTGAGGGGAAATCTGGTGGTCGTCGTTCAGCAGCGTGCGGTCTAAATCAATGGCGAGAATTCGGAAGTTCATCTGAAGAAGTTGCGAGGTCTCTGCGCCCTCTGCGTTCTCCCGGGGCTCCGAAGCCTCTGCTTTGCGAGCCTGCGCAGCGGGCTCCGCAGAGCAGGCTTGGCGGAGGAGGCGGCGGTGAAAGGGCTTTGAAGACTCAGTCTATCTTCTCCACGTCCCCGAAATTCAGGTCAACCGGCGTCTCCCGGCCGAAGATGGAAATAAACACCCGCAGCTTCTCCTTCGCCAGGGTGACCTCCTCAACGGTTCCCTGAATCCCCTCAAACGGCTCTGAGGTTATGCGCACCAAATCCCCCTTGTGCCAGGCCGCCTTGATGCGCGGTGTTTCCGAAGTCACCGTCTCCAGCAGGTTATCTATCTCCGGTCGGCTGAGGGGAACCGGCTGCCGATTGGGGCCGATGAACCCGGTTACTCCTGAGGTGGATTGCACCAGATGGCGAGTGGCGTCATCCAGCACCATCTCCACAAAGACATAGCCCGGATAGACCTTGTGCTTGGTAATCTGGCGCTTGCCGCGGCGGGTTCCTTTAAGTTCTTCCTCGGTGAGCACCAGCACCCGGCCGATGCGGTCCCCCAGCCCGGAGGCGGTCGCTCTCCGCTGGATGGTGCGCGCCACCCGCTCTTCCTGACCCGTGAAAGCATGAACCACATACCACTGCTTTTCCATTTGACCTATCATCGCGGCTCAAAGAGGCTGCGCGTGAACAGCCCCAAAATGGTATCAAAGACGAATAGAAACAGGCCCACAAAAAAGACCGCCGCAATCACCACCAGGGTGAAGTTCTTCACCTCCGCCTTTGACGGCCAGGAGACCTTCTTCAGTTCCTGCCAGGACTCCGCAAAGAAGTTGACGAGCTTGCTTCCAAATCTCGGTCCGCTTCTCCCCAGAGCCCTCTTCTCTGCTGCCATTCTTCAGATTCCTCAAAGCCTCAATCGTACTCTGTGGGCCCGCAGTCAGGCCAATAGATGGCAGGCCCGGCCGGACTCGAACCGACGGCCACCGGTTTTGGAGACCGGCGCTCTACCAACTGAGCTACGGGCCTGCACAATCTTCACCGCGCTAGGATTTTCCGGCGCGAGCACTGAGGGTGGTTTCCCGGTGCTCCGTATGGGTCTTGCAGCGGGGACAATATTTCCGTATCTTCAGCCGATCAGGGTCATTGCGCTTGTTCTTCACGCTCAGATAATTCCGGCTGCGGCAAGTGCCGCACGCCCACCAGAAACCCCGATCTTGTGTTCTTCCTGCCCTTGCCAACCCTGACTCTCCCTGTCGGCGACAGCCTGCGCAGCAGTCGGCCCTTGATTTACCAACGCGAATTTACCATACCCGACCACTGCGGTCAAGAGTCGCCTCAGGGCAATGGCCGCTTTTCCCCGGCAAAACCGGAACACCTGATTGCTTTCACCGAACCTCAGCGCGCTCGGCCTGCAACCGTATCTTTCAGTTGTTTCCCCGGCCGGAAGACAGGCACCTTGGTCGCAGGTATCTTGATGACTTCCGCGGGATTCCGAGGATTCCGGCCCGTGCGCGCCTTCCGCTTCCTCACCTCAAATGACCCGAAGCCGACAATCTGCACCTTGTCACCCTTCTTCAAGGCCTTCTTCACACTCTCCAGCACGCCCTCCACCGCCGCCGCGGCATCCTTCTTCTTCAACTTCGCCGCCTTCGCTACTTCTTCTACTAGTTGTGGCTTGGTCATTCTCTATCTCCTTTTCACTGATTGATGAATCTTTTGCCCGCTCCAGTTTGCTTCTACATCAGGCGAATAATTCCTTCCCCGCCAAGAGCAGGCCCGCATTTTTTTCTGCTTCGCAAAGCCGAAACCCCGCAAATAACCTGCCGGGCCCTCCTCCAAGCGACCCGGCAGAAATTGCGGAACTACAACCAACTTCAATAACCCCAGGGGCGTGTCCGCGTCCCCGGCTCCCCCGTCCCTTTCATGGTGCCCAGGCGATACCCCAGCCCCACAAAGACGCGGCTGTCTGCTCCACCCAGGCCCGCTACCGCCGCATTGGTGAATCCAACCTCCAGCATCACAGGCCGTTCCACCCCTCCCAGGGGATAGCGCACCACCGCCGAGAAGGGCGCCTTTTCATCCAGATCATTGTCTTTCAAGCGATACTCCAGGCCCAGGCTGGCGCCTTTCTTTTCGATGAATTCAAGTCCCGCGAAGGGCTCGAGCGTCGTATTATCAATCGGGCTGCCCACCTTCGCCCACAGCAACCCCAAGTGGGCCTTGGTCTCCAACGGCAGCCGGCCGGGCTTCAAGGAGATCTTCTGGCTCGCCACGAAAAAGGCGGTGGAAAGTTCCAGATCCTCGCCATTCTCCAGCTTTCCCGTCGAGCCGCCCACGGCCAACTTCACTCCACTTTCCGATTTGCTGGGAAGAAGATACTTCCCCCCGACATTCCAGGCGCGGTCTATGCCGGTCCCTCCCGAATCCCCACCGCCGATTATCACGATGCCGCCGGTTCTCATCATGGGCGAGATCCCAAAGCCCTCCACCTCCTCGCCTGCTGCTTCCTCGTTCGCGGAAATGCGGGTATATCCGAACCACACTTCTGCGTTCTCTCCCACACCCAGGGTGGCGCGCATGGGCCATATCCTCGTGTCCCCTACCTTCTGATAGTCCACAGCCAGATCAACCATGCCCGCCGGCGTTGTCTCGGCCGTGGGCAAACTCACCAGTCCGCTGGCGCCATTCAGGCTCGGATAGCCCCACCCGGCCACCGCGCCCAGGGCCAAAACTACTGCAACCAGTACTACCGCATACGCTCGCATCTCTTCCTCCTTCTCCTTTGGACTGTCTGCCGATATCGCAAAGACCGGAGACTTGAAACGACAGCCCCTGCTCCTTCTTTCTGATTCCAAGCCGTCTAAGCACTTGATTATACCACGCCGGACCGGCAACCTCCTCTCGCGGTCCTCTCCTGCAGATAAGGATTCCTCCAGCCACAAAATAACCTGCCGGGCCTTCCGAAGAAAACCCGGCAGGTGACAGCGGAATCCTGCTTCGCAGCCAGCCTACTTCTTTGGGAGGCCGAAGCGATAACCCAGACCCACAAAGATGTCACTGTCATCTCCCCCCAGGCCGCCGAGGGCGGCGTTGGTCATTCCGGCCTCCATCCACAGAGGCGATCCCGCCCCCGCCAGGGGATAGCGCACCACCGCCGAAAAGACCGCCTTAGCATCCAAGTCATCGTCCTTGACGCGATACTCCAAACCCAGGCTCGCGCCGCTCTCGCCGACGAACTCGACTCCCGCAAACGGCTTCAATAGGCTTTCATCAATCGGATCGCCCGCTTGAATCCACATCAAACCCAGCGAAGCCTTGGTATAGCCCTTGCTTCCCTCCATCGCAAACCTCTGCGTCGCCACCAGGAAAGCGCTCGTCAAATCTATATCGTCTTCGTCAGTCTCCAGTTTGCCGAGCGACCCGCCTATCGCCAGGGCCACCTTGTCCGCGGACTCTCCCGGGAGGGCCAACTTCACTCCGCCGTTCCACAGTTTCTGATCATCGAAGCCGCTCTCATCAACCTCAATCTTGCTGTATCCCGCCCACAACTCCAGATTCTGCCCGATTCCTGCGGCAATCCGGGCGGGCCAAAACTTTACATCCGCTTCGTAGATATCCGAGACGCGGGCCACGGTCTTCTGATAGTCCACGGCCAGGTCCACCGTGCCGGCCGGCGCCACCTCCGCCGTCGGCAGGGCCACCAGTCCAGTCGCTCCCCCCAAAGTCGGATACGCCCCGGCCGCCACCGCCCCCAGGGCCAAAACCACTGCTGCCACCAAAACTGCAAATCCTCGCATCGCTTCTGCTCCTCTCATAGGCCTGCCGTGGCGGTCCTCGAAGGCTATCGGCACCTGCCCGCCTCCGCCCCTCTCCGCTGCGCTACAAGACCCTTAAGCAAGTTCATATACCACGCTTAACCCCTCTATTCTTGTCCTCTCCCCGGTGAGGTAAAGCCTCCTGCAAGCACAAAATAACCTGCCGGGCCTTCTTCAGAAGGCCCGGCAGGCAAGAGCGGAATCCTGCTTCGCGGCCAGCCTACTTCGCCGTGCCAAAGCGATAGCCCACGCCCACGAAGAAATCACTCTCATCGTTGCCCAGGCTTTCAAACGCCGCATTGGTGGTTCCGACCTCCACCCACAAAGGCGCACCCACCCCTCCCAGGGGATAGCGCAGCACCGAGGAGAAGGGAGCCTCCAGGTCTGCGCCGTCGTCCTTGAAGCGATACTCCAAAGCCAGGCTTCCGCCCGCTTTCCCAAAGACCTCAACTCCCAGGAAGGGTTTCGTGAAATCATAGTCAGCCGGATCGCCGAACTTCAGCCACACCAGCCCCGCGGACAACCTGGCGGAGGGCTGCTCCCCGGCAGACTTCTCCTTGCCCAGATTCTTGCTCGCCACCAGGAAGGCGCTCGCCTCATTCATGTGACCGTCGTTCTCAAGTCGGCCCAGGGAACCCCCTATCGCCAGGGAAACCTTATCCTTGGGTTCCTGCAGGAAGGCATACTTCGCCCCCCCGTTCCACAGGGTCGCGTCCTCAGAATTGCCGTTCATGCGGTTGTATCCAAACCACAATTCGGCGTTCTTCGCCAGCCCGGCCACAGCCCGGGCGGGCCACAGCTTCAGTTCTATGCCCGCCGCCTCTGTCTTCTGATAGTCCACAGCCAAGTCCACCATGCCGGCCGGCGCAACCTCCGCCGTGGGCAAAGTCACCAGTCCAGTCGCTCCCCCCAAAGTGGGATAGGCCCCGGCCGCCATCGCCCCCAGGACCAAGACAACCGCCGCCAACAAGACCGTAGATCCTCTCATCTCTTGTGCTCTCCTTTCATAGACTCTCCGCGGAAGTTTTCGAAGGCCGTCGGCGAAAGCCGGCCCTCACCCTTTTCCGCGGCCGGTCAAACCCTCTAAACTACCTGGATATACCATGCGGGACACCTCCGTTCTTCTCTCCTCCACGGAGAAAGGAAAGAAGTGAGTTTGCGACGAAAGAATTTCCCGTGGCCTTACTTATTCGCAAGGGAACCATAGTGGATGGCACCGGCGCGCCTCCCCGTCAGGCGGATCTCGCCGTGGTGGGAGACGCCATCGCGGAAATCGGGGAACTTTCCGGCGCTGCGGACGAGACTATTGACGCCTCCGGCCTCATCCTTTCCCCGGGCTTCATTGACCTCCATTCCCACACCGACTACCTGCTGCTCGCCAACCCGCTGGCGGAAAGCAAACTTCTCCAGGGAGTCACCTGCGAGGTGGGGGGTAATTGCGGCTCTTCCGCCGCCCCCCTGAACCCGGAGCAGACCCGCCGCGCGGCGGAGGCGCTTGCCCCCTTCCAAATCGAGGTGGATTGGCAGGAAACGGACCAGTTCCTGGCGCGGCTGGAAAAAGCCGGCATCGGCCCAAACTTCGCCACCCTCGTCGGCCACGGCAACCTGAGAAGCCGGATTGTCGGAGAAGGCGCCGGAAAAGCGACTCCGGAAGAGACGAGAAAGATGAAAGAGGAGGCCCAGAGCGCCCTTCAGCAAGGCGCCTTCGGCCTGTCCGCGGGCCTCATCTACCCTCCGGGCTGCTACGCCGATTTGGAAGAACTCGCCGCCGTGGCCGGCGCCGCCCGCGGGCGCGGCTTCTTCGCCCTCCACATTCGAGACGAAGGCGCCGGCCTGCTGGAGGCCGTGGAAGAGGCGCTGGAAATCTGCCGCCGCAGCGGAACCCCCCTGCAAATCTCGCACCATAAAGTCACCGGAAAGAAAAACTGGGGACTGGTGGGCGAGAGCGTGGAAATGATTGAGAAAGCCCGCCGCCAAGGCCTGGAGGTGAGCGCGGATATTTATCCTTATACGGCCACGAACACCAGCCTCTCCGCGGTCTTGCCGGACTGGACAAAAGACGGCGGCCGAGAAGCCCTCCTCGCTCGCCTGCGAGATGTTGTCGCCCTGAAACGGATCGAGAAAGAGTGGGGGCCGCGCGCCCTGGAAGCGGAGCAATGGGAAGAATACGTGGTATCTCTAACCTTCGACATGGAAAATAAGAGTGCTGAGGGAAGCAAGCTTTCCGAAATCTGCCGGGCGAAGAAGAGGCGCCCACTGGAGGTGATAGCCAGCCTTCTTTTGGCCGACGCCGGCCGCACCGAAATCATCCGTTTCGCCATCGCCGAGGAAGATATCGAGACCGTCCTTCGCCAGCCCTGGGTAATGATCGGCTCCGATGCCGCGGCAAAAGACTTCAGAAGCAACTGGGGCCGCCCCCACCCGCGGGCTTTCGGCGCCTTTGCCCGCTTCCTCGCCGAGTATGCAAGAGAACGGGCAATCTTCTCCCTCCCGGAGGCGATTCGGAAGATGACTTCCCTGCCCGCCTGGAGGCTGGGGCTGCAAGACCGGGGAAGAATCGCTCCCGGTTGCAAGGCCGACCTGGTAGTCTTTGATTTCGGCGCCATCGCCGACCGCGCCACCTACGCGCAGCCCCTGCGGGCGCCGCAGGGAATCTCCCTGGTAATGGTGAACGGCG
>Ga0299915_10002162_pt1 | contig 14362 bp, 9 predicted proteins | sample RVTome_13_FD_200263 | JGI IMG/M metagenome (GOLD analysis project Ga0299915, IMG submission 200263) | Soil microbial communities from uranium-contaminated site in the Upper Colorado River Basin, Wyoming, United States - RVT92D227 (version 2) ...
ACAAGCCCAAGAAATACCCCAAGGCCTTCGCCAGCGCCGATTGCCTGATCATCACCAAATCGGACCTGATCCCCTATGTGCCTTTTGACCTGGAGAAGGCCGGGAACGAGGCCCTGGACATCAACCCCCGCCTCCGCATCTTCGTCACCTCCGCCCTCAAGGGAAGAGGGATTGCCGAGCTCGCCCGGTATTTCATCGAGAGCCGCGTCAACATGATCCAGCACCAGCACCATGCATGAGCTCTCCATCGTCGCCAGCTTGTTCGAGATCCTGGAAGCAAAGGCCCGGGAAAACCAGGCGACCAAGATCGTCCGGGTGAGGCTGAAGGTGGGAAAGCTGGCCGGCGTCGTTCCCGAGTTCCTGCAGACCGCTTTTGACAGCTACAAGCAGGACACGATCGCGGCCCAATCGCAGTTGGAGATCGAGGAGGTCCCGCTCAAAATGCGCTGCCGGAAATGCGCCGCGGAGATCGAAAAAGAAGACTTCGTCCTCGTTTGCCCCTCCTGCGGGTCGACGGACCTCGAGATTCTGGAAGGCATGGAGCTTCTGCTCGACAAGATCGACCTGGAAATTTAGACGGCCGGTTCGGGCGCTCCACTCGGCTTCGGGTTTACCGATCTTTCGCCTTGACGATCCTTCTGAGTTCGTCGGCGATCCCGCCTTCCAGGGGCCTGGGCTCGTGATTCTCCAGGATGCGGCGGACGAATTCATTCGCCCGGTTCCCCAAGTCTTTTCTCCCCTTCTGTTCCCATTTCTCATACGGATCCCTGGAGATCAGACGCGGAAACCAGTTGTCCCGGAAATGTCTCAAGGTGTGCTCGCTCGTCAGGTATTCGCCTCCGGGTCCGACCTCGGCAATCAGGTCAAGCGCCATCGTCTCTTCATCGACGTCGATCCCGCCGGCGATCCGCCGCACCGAGCCGACCACTTCGGCCGAAACGACGATCTGCTCGAGGGATGTCGTCAGGCCGTTGTTGATATAGCCCACATCGTGGACGAGGTTGGCCCCGTTCAGGCTGGCCATGAGAATCCAGAGGGCGGACTCGAGCGAAGCCTGTTGGTCATAAAGGTTGGAGTCCGAGCATCCGGCGTAGCCGAAGGAAGGCAGGCCGTAGTACTTGGACATATCCGTCAGGGCGGAGACCACAAGCATGGATTCAGGCGCCGCGTAACTCATGAGCATGGCGGACATATCCATGGGCTCACCGCTCCCTCCATAGATGAACGGAGTCCCCGGCCTCACCAGGTTGGCAAGCACGTACCCGGCCAAGATCTCGGCGTTTGCCTGGACGATCCCTCCGGCGAGAGTCACGGGCCCCGTCGCCCCGGTGATCATCCCCGGGGCAAAGACAACGGGGAGACCCCGCTCGGCCATGAACATGAGTTTCTGGGTGGATTCCTGGCCAAGAATCAAAGGGGAAATGGGCTCTGTGTAGAGAGCGAGGAACGGATTTTCCCGGAGCCTGTCTTCTCCTCCTGCTACTATTGACGCCATCTCGACGATTGTCGTCAAATTGGCGGGGTTCCAAGAGGTGAAGACAACCGGTTTTTCTGTCAGGCTGACCATCGCCAGAAAATGATAAATATCCGCTATCTCCGGATTCACATCGCTGGCGACCCCCGAACACATGACAAAGCTCATTTCCGGCAGGGCGTCCACGAGCTTGGAGACGTTTTCAATGTCCTTCAACACGGTCCGCCTTCTCTGCCCTGTGTACGGGTCGATCACGTGGGGCGTATCGGAGCCGGTGCCAAACCAGACCTCATTTCCCTCGAGGGTCAGGGCCGGCTTTCCGTTCCGGTCGGTCATCAAGATGCGAGGGACGGCATTCTTGAGGGCATTTTCCACAAGAGAAGCCGGAATCCTCACCCTCTCTCCCTCTACGGGGCAGCCCGCCTCTTTGAGGATCTCCAGGGCTTTGAGGTCTTTGACCAGGATACCGGTCCCCTTCAGGACGGCCAGAGTCGCCCCATGGATCATCTCCATCTTCTCGGGCGTTAAAAAATGGAGCCGGGGAATTCGGAGCCGCTGTTTCTCCTCCATGCTTGCTCTCCTTGTTCGATGTGGGGACGCTGAGCCCTCAGCGATTCATAAACTCCAGGGCTTTTTCAGAGTCCCGCTTTTCTTCGGGGAGGTTCTTCGGGTTGAGTTCCAATGCCTTCCGATAGTAACTCCTGGCCAGGCGATCGTCCCCCTTTTTCTCAAATGCCTCCGCCAGGCCCTGATGGACATGATAATCCCGGGGAAACTCCCGGCGATTGAGTTCTAGGACCTCGAGCGCCTCGTCGACCCTCTCTTGTGACAGAAGGCTCTTGGCCAGGGCCTCCATCTCCTCACGATCGATATAATAGGTGCTGGGATCACGATGTTTGGCCCGGCTGAAAAGACCGACCGCTTTGCTGACGCCGGCGGAACGAATGGCCTTCTCCAGGCTCTCCGCCAACGACTCCCGCGGCCGTGGGGCCGGTTTTGCCTCAGGCCGTGGGGCCAAACCCGCCAAAAGGAGCTCCACGGCCGTCTCCAGGACCCGGTCTCTTCCCGCCGCGATGTCTTCTCTCGTGTTGACCAGGCGGATGTCCGGCGGCGTCCCGATTCCCTCCCAGCACCGGCCGTCCGCATCCAGGTAGAGCTTGTTGGCGATCGAGACCTCCCATCCGTTGGGGAGCGTGTCCCAATATTCGTCGGAATAGGCCCCTGAGGTGAACTCGCCGAGGTTGGTCACGTGGGGCAGAGTCCTCATGGCCAGGGCGAAGCAATCGGCGGCGCTGATCGACCAGCGATGGGTGAGCAGGACGATCGGTATGCTGAACGGACGCGAGCCTTTGGGCTCGATGTACCAGTACCTCGGCGGCGTAAAATCATCATGCCGGGGTCCATTGCGGGTCCGGGTGACCATGTAGAGACGCCGGGTGTCGGCAAACCGGTCCGCGATCGCTTTGGCCACGGGGTCCCAGCCGCCGCCGTTCCCGCGGATGTCGACGATCAGGCCCCGGACTTTCCTAAACTTGGTGACGATTTCGTCGGCTATGGCCGCTGTCTTCTCGGCCTCATCGAAATTCCGGATATGGAAGTAGCCGATGTCTTTTTTCAGCCGGCCGAATGTGTACAGAGGAAAGTCGCCGCCAAAATAGGCGGCGAGACGGGTGCCCGAGAGTCTCTCCTCAAAGTGCCCCCGGAGATAGCTCCTCTTGACCAGGTCGAGTGAAAAATCGGGTATGTTGTAGCCGATGGGGATGTGGCGTCCCCGCGAGTCCCTGTTGAGCTGGCCCAGGATGCCCGACCGGAAAAAGCGCGGCGGCCGGCGCGACTGGATCTTGACGTGGTTGTCGTTGAGGTGCTCGAGCAGGCGCGACATGAGCTCGAAGAGGTCCCGGTCGTTTGTCCGAGGTCTGACCTTCGGACGGTAGCCCCGGTAAAGGAGGTCCCAGTCGACCCGCTTGGGGATAAAGCTCCCGTAGTTGCGGTCGAACATCCTCCAGAGAGCGTCAAAATTGGCCGCCGGGTCCTCGAGACCCGATCTCTTGTCTCTGGTCGGCATGAGCACTCCTTTCCCCGGCGACTCCGCCGAGATGGTCGCCCGAGGGTTTTACTTAACGCGCTTTTCGGGCAGCTGCAGCCCGAACCCGCTCTTCCTTGAATCCTCCCTTTTGAGCAAGAGGGCAAAAAGAAAACTCATGATCCCGAGTCCGGCGAACATCAAGGAGGTATTCGTGTAGTTGAGAGTAGCCCGCCCGCTCCGGACAATGTCGACCGCGACTCCCGGGTTGGAAAGGTCGGTGATTCGTCCGGCGAGGTAGGGAAAAGCCAATATGCCCAGGCTTTGCGTCCAGGTCATGATCCCGTACGCGGTGCCCACCCTTTTTTCGTCGACGACCCGCGGGACAGCCGGCCACAGGGCCGCCGGGACGAGGGTAAAGGCCAGGCCCAGGACGACGATGGCGAGATAGGGCGTCAGGTTGGTCGTAGCCAGGACGAAGTGGGAGAAAAAGAGCATTGCGGAACCGTAGAGCAAGAGAGAGGCGATTTTTCCCTTGTTGTCGACAAACCAGCCGACGATGGGGATGAAGACGATCGTCCCCCAGATCATCAGGCTGCTCAGGGCTCCGCTCAACCGGAGAGACAGCTGGAACTTGTTGTGGAGCAAGTCCGGGAGGAAGGACAAAAAGGGGAAAAAGGCGGAATAGAACATCACGCAGAGAAGACAGATAAAGAGGAAGGATTTGTTCTTCAGAAGGGCCACGATCTCGCGGCTTCGAAAATCATCGATGGTCTCCTTCGACGCCTCCGGACAACGCCGGTCAAAGGACAGATAGACCAGGAGGAGCAGGAGCCCGAGAAGCATCAGGAAAGCGGAAACCCAGAGGGGCGTCGTCCATCCCGTCTTGGCCTCGATGAGGACGGGGGAGAGAATCAGGACGGCGGCCGTTCCCATCCGGGCGATGATCGTCATGAGCGAGAAGGCAAAAGCCATTTTTCTCCCCTTGAACCACTTCACCAGGATCTTGAGCACGACAACGTTGAGGGTTTCTGCTCCCAGGCCGAAGAAAAAGCGGCCCAGGACCATCATCTTCAAGGGTGCCGAAAAACGCGGCAGGAACGAACTCAGGAACGGTTGCCCGAACCCTCCCCGGACAAAAAGGTCGCTGGCTCCATAAGCGGTGATCACGGCGCCCAGGACACAGGCGAGGGCCGCCGCCAGCCCCGTCTTGCGGATTCCCCAGCGGTCGGCGAAGATGCCGCCCAAGATCACCATGAACAGGATGGTGTTGGGGATGGAATACACGGAGACCAGGAGGCCGTAGTCGGTCGAACTGAACTGCAGATGGACCTGGATCGTCTCCTTGATAGGCGACAAAGAATCATAAGCATAAAAGCTCAATGCCAGCACGATGCTGACCAGGAGCAAGACGATCCATCTCATTTTTCTATGGCTTTTTCCCGATTATACAGACCGGCCGGGCGATTGCCAAGACCCGCAACGTCCGTCACTCCGACCGATGTCCGGCGTCAGTCCTCAGGAGGTTCTCTTGATGTTCATGATCTTACGGGCCTCCGCGGCGGTCGCGACCTTGCGGCCGATGATTTCGCAGAAATCCCGGATCATGGTCACCGTGGTTGAGACCTTCTTGGGGATATCATCCTGGTGCGGCCGGAGGAAAAAGATATCCTCGATGCCGAGCCGGACATAGTCGGCGCCGTTGAGAAGGCCGACGATCGTGCTCGGAAGCCAATTCCGGCCGCCCGGATGGAGCCCCAAGACCAGCTCTTTCTCGGGAATGTAGGACCTCACCAATCCCATGAATGAGATCACGTTGAGGTATGACCAGGGGTCGGCGAATTGGAGGTCATCGCGGTGCTTCCCGAACTGGAGCGCGATCAAGTAGGGCTTCATCTTGGCGACGCCCGATTCGATCAGGTTCCGGTAGAGCTGAGAAAAATAGAAGGGCTCGCAGGAAAAGTGGGGTTTGATCTGATTGGCTTCGTAGAACCGGACTGCCTCGGCGGCCGCTTCATCTGTCACAATTGCGTGTTTTTCCGTATAAGTGGGGATAGTCACGACAAGGGATGTCTGAACGTACCGGTTACCTTTGCCCAGTTTGAGCACTTCCCTGGCTCCGGAGATAAAATCCCAGACGATACTCTTCCTGAAGTCCTGGGTGAAGGAATGATTCATAGGGATGAAATCGACCTGTTCATAGGCACGGTCGATGATCTCCGCGGTCAACTCCGCGTCATGGAGCCGGGCCTTTCCGTCGCTGGGATGACGGGGATGCATGTGGATGCAGGCAGCGCCTGCCTCGACGCATTCGACGATGGCATCCACCTGTTCTTTGATGCAGGTCTTGCCTCCATTGGAGCCGGGGGGAAGGTTGGTCACTCCCCGTTCTCTCCACCACCTGACTGGCTGCCAACCCGTGATAGCCGCCTCTATAATGACCTTTTTGTCGAGGGTAAGTATTTTTCTTTCCTTGAGGACAGGCATCTCCTCTTCGCCATATTTTTCATCGGAGATGAGTTCATCTCCGATGCCCCATTTCCGGATCCACTCATATGGGCCCTCGTCTCTGTTCTTTTTCGGCATCAGCATTCCTCCCTAGAATAAGACATCGCTGAAGGAACTCGTCCTTGGGTCGATTTTCTGGCGAACTCACTCAAAAAGAAAACCGGGCTCCCAATTTCAGGACACGCGGCGACGAGATAGCACTCACTTTTTGCCAGGTGGCCGCCTCGATGAAGCTCCCATCGGGCTGGATGATCCCCTGGAAATCGGAAGAGATGTCCAGGTAGGCGTTGTTGAGCGCGTTATAGACATCCATGAAAACCCCGAGCTTTCCGAAGGCGCCGATCCCGAATTCCTTTTCCAGCCTCAGGTCCAGCCTGTTCTGAGACGGCTGCCTTCTCGACCCCTGTTCCTCGGCGTTTACGGTGACATAGGATTGGCTGTTCGGCGTCCAGACCTGGAGGATTCTGTTGAAGGGAGCTCCCGAAGAGTGAATGATGTAGCCGCTGAGGTTGATCCCGAAGGGAAGCTGGTAGGTGCCCTGGAACTTGATGATCAGGGGACGGTCGTAGTCCAGTCGTCCGTAGCGATTAATTAAATAGTTGGGAGTATCAAAGGCGCTCTCCATGTTCTGGGCTTGCGCCGCCCCGATGTTGCCGACGTATTTGCTGAAAACCACCGAACCCAGGAGTTGCCACCTGTTGGACATCCGCTTTTCGAAGACAAGCTCTAAAGCTTGATATTTTCTTTTGGCCTCTTTAGGGTTGGTTTGGATGAAGGGCTCCTGAGGCCGCGTCCGGTCATAGACGGTCAGGGAAGCATCATCGTCCGTCCCGAATGCCCCGTCATAGCCCGGGTCGGTGACGGTGTACTGAGTCCCCCAATTGAGGTCGGCGTTCCTTTCGACATTTTCGTAGATATTGACGTTGTTCTTGTGGATATAGCTCACGCCCAGCCTGAAGTTGGCGAATAGCTCATGGTCGACGCCGACGATGAACTCGTTCCAGAAGGGGGCCTTGACGTCGGGATCAATCAGGCTGCGCGGGTCCTCTGTTCCTCGACCCATCTCGTAGGCGTTGATGTAATAGTCCTCGGGGCCTTTCAGCGCGTCGGCATTGAGGTCCACCCAGACGTAGTAGCGGAGGGAATAGGTGTTGGGGTTGACGGCGTAGACCATCGCCTGCTGGAGATAGTCGCGATACCGGCTGAAGCTCGCCTTGGCCACGGTCCGGCGGTTGCCGAAAATATCGAAGGTAAGACCGAGCCGGGGCGATAAATTGTTGAAAGTGAGCAGGTTATCTACCTTGCTGTAATCATGACGGGCGAAATAGACCGGGTCGAGCCATAGCCAGGCGGGCACCTCCTCGGCATACTGCGCGGGAAGGCTGGCGCTCGAAGCGTCGTACCGCAACCCCAGGTTGAGAGTCAGCCGGTTCATGATCGTCCAGTTGTCCTGGATGTAAAAATTCAGGCTGCGGGTGTCAATTTTGAACTCGCCCTCCCCTTCGTTCGGACCGCTGCCGATGGCCATGAAAAGTCCGACATAGGGCTCGATGCTGTACGGCGAACCGCCCAGAGTGTACTCGTTGATCGGGTCGGGCGTCCAGACATCGTCCCTCATCTGGGTAAAGTCGATCTCGCCGCCGACCTTCAATTCGTGGTTTCCCCCCAGAAAATCATCGACGAAGAAGGTGAGGGCTGCGCTCGAGAAATAGCGGACTTTCCGCAGGTATTCCTGCCAGTAATATGCGCCGGTGATAATCCCCGTCAGGTTGTCCTGCGACCAATGCGTCGCTCCCGGCTGGTACCGGTAATCATAAAAATGTTCCGCCCACATCCCCCGGACATCCAGGAAGGCGTTCGGCCCGAGGACCCAGCTGAGCTGCGTGTTGAGGTTTTTGGACTTCATCGTGAACTGGTAGGAGCTCTCCAGGGTGGCCGTCCTGGGGTCAAAATCGATCCCCACCGGAATGTCTCTTGTCCGGAGGTTATAATACCCCATGAGCTTCACGTTCTTGGCCAGCTGGGCCGTGAGCTTGGCCATGCCGTACCACTGACCCTCTTCGATATCGTGGTCGAAACCGGTGAGGGTTTGATTCTGGAAATATCGCCGTCCGGCGGCAAAAAACCACAGCCTGTCCTTGATGACCGGCCCTCCCAGGCTCAAGGCGAAATCGGACTGCAGCTTGTCCTTGCCGCTCGTCGAGAGGCCGAGGGCGTCGAGCTGCTCCTGGGAGACATTCTTGTCGACGAAATTTTCATTGAAATAAAACACCGTCGCATCACCATGGAACGCGTTGCCGCCCGACTTGGTGACCACGTTGATGTAGGCTCCGCCGGCGCTTCCGACGTCCGCCGGGTGGGCGCCGACCTGCATTTCGAGCTCTTCGATCATGCCCAGGTCAGGGGCGGTAGTCGGGATGCCCACCAAAGGATCCGTGATGTTCAGGCCGTCGAGCGAATAGATATTTTGAGCGTAGGTTCCGCCGTGGACCGTCGTCAGATATCCGATATCGACGGCTCCCGGCGCCGTGCTGATGACGGCGAAGAGGTCCCTGTTGGTAGGAATATTCTGGAGGAGTTCTTTCGTATAGTTGACGGAAAGAGTCGATGATTTGACATCGACGACCGGAGGAGCGGCCGTCACCGTGACTTCCTCAGACAAGGTCGTCTGCTCCATGGTGATGGTGATCGTTGTCGTCCTTCCGACGCTGACGATCAGCCCCTCCCTCTTGACCGTCTTGAATCCCGCGAGTTCGGCCGCAACTTCATAAACGCCGGGGGACAGAGCCGGGAAACGGAATGCGCCGCGCTCCGAGCTGATGTAGGATTTCTTCCCCATCAAAGCCGGAGAGGCGATGGTCACGGTCACGCCGGGAAGAGGCGCGCTGTTTGCATCCAGGATGGTTCCGTCCAGGTTCCCAGTCTGTTTTTGGGCGAAAGCCGGAACAAATAGAACCAGACTGCAGAAAAACCACACCAATGCCTTCGTTCTGTTCGTTCGCAATTTTCCCTCCTTTGTCGGGGATGGATGGCTCCGAATTCTTCGAGTCATCGGGAGCCGAGGCAATAAAATCATTTGACAGACCATGTTATATGTTATAACATATGCCAAATTTTAAAATGAGTCCTCTGGACTTGTCAAGATAAATTTTCTAATATTGGCGTCATCGAAAGGCATCTCAAGTGAGAAGCCCATGAGGCTTGAAAAGATTGAAACCAAGACTCTGCGAGAGAGGGCTTACGACCAACTGAAGTCCCGGATCGTTTCCGGCGACATCTCGCCCGGCCAATCCATTACGCTGCGGGCCCTGGCCAAGGATTTCGGAGTCAGCGTCATTCCGGTACGGGAAGCTCTTTTTCAGCTCGAATCCGAGAACATCATCGTCATCGAAAACAACCGGAGCATTCGAGTCAACGTCCTGACGCCCGAAGAGATGGAAGAAGCCTATCGTATCCGGCTTCTTCTCGAGCCGTGGGCGGCAGAACGAGCGTGTGAAAAACGGCCCGAGGATGCGGTCCCCAAGGTGAAACGCATCCTGAACGAAATGCAGGCGGCGACCGGGAACCCGAAAAAGTATATCCTAAAAAACAGCGAGTACCATTTTGCCGTCTACTCCTACGCCGACTCCCCTCTTCTCCTTCAGATCATCGAGGGACTGTGGTGCCGCATCGGGCCATATCTGATCATCCATACCAAGGTGGAAGACCTCATCAAGGTCCAGAAACCCCATCAGGACATGTTCCGGGCTTTTGCCGAGAGGGACAAGGCCGCCATCCGGGATGCTGTTCGCAGCGACCTGGAAGAAGGAGTCAGGTTCATCCTCCCCCATTTGTCGGCCCTCAGCGTGGGCGTTCCCTGAACGTGGCCTATTCCCGCCAAATCCCTATGGGGAAAGACCAGGAGAACGGAATTGGTAAGGACCTAGGGGTGGGGATCCCCGGACTTGAGGTCGCGGATCTTGCGGACAAGGCGGTCCCTCCAGCGGCAGACCTCGACCACTGTCGCCTTTCTCGACATGGCATCCACCCCTCGGCCGATGAGTTCGATCATCTCGGGATCAAAGGCTGGCGGGGCCGGGTCGAGGTCCTCCAGGATCAACCTGTAGGTGTCTTTATACCGGGAATAGTACTCCCGGACGCCACCGTCAGCATTCGTGTTGTTGACTCCGAAATTCCCCAAGAGCGCCCAGCGCAACCCGAGTCCGTCACTGACGACGGCATCGACATCTTCGACGCTGGCGGCTCCCCGTGTGACCAGGTGGATGGCCTCACGGACAACCGCGGCTTGGAGGCGGTTGATCAGGTAGCCGGTCAGATAAAAATTCACCAGGACCGGCTTCTGGCCGATGCTCCGGAGAAAGGCCAGCGTCTTCGCGGTGACCTCCGGGTCGGTCTTTTTCGTCGGCATGACCTCGACGACAGGGATGATGTGCGGGGGGTTAAAGGGGTGGGCCAGAAGACACCGCGAAATTCCAGGGAGGTTGGCCACGATCTCGTTCACATCCAGCGAGGATGCGCTGCTGGCCAGGACCGCCGAGGGACGGGCCAGCGAATCCAACCGGGCGAAGATCTCTCGTTTAACCTCCAGGACCTCCGGCCCGCTCTCCTGGACATATTCCGCTTCGCCCAAAGCGTCCTCGATTTGGGGATGGACGGAAATCCTCGCCAGGCAGCTCCCGGCTTCATCCGGGCTGATCAACCCGTCGCTGATATCGGCTTTATAACTCGCCTCCAGCCACCTCTGCGCCTTGTCCAGCTGCCTTTGGTCACGGTCGTAGAGGCGGGTTCGGCATCCCGCTCCGGCAAAAACCCGGACCCAGCCCCGGCCGATGATCCCCGTCCCGATGACAGCTACGTTCCGAAAAATGGCTTCAATCATTATGGACACCTTCCACTCGTCGAGCTTTATGCACTGCTCATCGGCATTCTCTCCGGCCGCGGCCGGGATTATAATGAGGTTCGTCCGTCCGCGCAAATAAAAAGCGGATTTCGAAGCCAACTTCAGGTAGGAGGAAGCGATATATGAAAAAAGCCTGCGGCCTCGTCCTGTCTCTTCTCATCCTCTTCTCCGTCTCTTCCGCCGGGAAGGGGGCCCGTTTTCTTCACCAGCCGGATATCAGCAGGGAACTCATCGCCTTCATCTATGCCGGTGACCTCTGGACTGTCCCCGTGGAAGGCGGAACGGCCAGAAGGATGACGGCCCATCAGGGCCGAGAAAGCAATCCCCAGTTTTCGCCCGATGGAAAATGGATCGCTTTTTCGGCCGAATACGACGGCAACACCGATGTCTATCTCATTCCCTCTGAGGGCGGCCTGCCAAAACGGCTGACCTATCACCCCTCGCCCGACATCGTTCAGGGTTGGAGGCCGGACGGGAAAAACGTTTTCTTCAAATCCGGCCGGACGAGCCATAACAGGAAATTCAACCGGCTGTTCACCATCGGCACGGACGGCGGTTTCCCGCAGGAACTCGCGGTCCCCATGGCCGAATTCGCGGATTGGTCTCCGGACGGCCGGTTCATCGCCTACAACCCCATTTATCAGTTCTGGCAGCCCAACTGGCGTCGCTACCGCGGCGGCACCGCGCCTCCCGTCTGGATCGTCAACCTCAAGGACTATTCCTACAAGGAAATTCCGCGTCGGGACTCGAACGACATGTACCCTGTTTGGGTCGGAGAGACGGTCTATTTCTTGTCCGACAGGAACAGAGTCATGAACCTTTTCGCCTATAACACGCGAGACGGAAGCTGGAAACAGCTCGTCAACCACGGCGAGTCCGACATCAAATATCTCGGGAGCGGCGGAGGCCTGGTCGTCTACGGCGTCGAAGGGGACCTCTACGTGTATGACCCCGGGACCGGCCAGAGTCGGCAGGTCATCGTTTCCGCGCCCGACGACCTGACCAGTCTCCGGCCGTATTTCAAAAACGTCGCTTCGGAGATCTCCGGTTTCGACCTCTCGCCCACGGGACGGCGGGCGGCCTTCGAAGCCCATGGAGAAATCCTGACCGTCCCGGCGGAGAAAGGGGACAGCCGAAACGTCACCCAATCTCCGGGAGCGATGGACCGCTATCCCGCTTGGTCGCCGGACGGAAAGACCCTCGCCTATTTTTCGGATGCCGATGGGGAATACGCCCTCTACTTTAGCGACCAGATGGGCAAGGGTACGCCCCGGAAGATCAGCCTCCCCGAACCGTCCTTCTACTTTCAGCCGGTCTGGGCCCCCGATTCCCAGAAAATCGCCTTCACCGACAAGAGCCTGAACATCTGGTTCCTGGACAAGAACGAAGAGAAGCCCATCAAGGTTGAAGCGTTTTCTGCCTCCCCGGTCTGGTCACCCGACAGCCGGTGGCTTGCCTACAAGCGCTATCAAGTGACCAGGTACGGAGTCATCTGCCTCTATTCCCTTGACCAGAAAAAAACTTTCCAGGTCACCGACGGAATGAGCGATGCCGATTCTCCCCTCTTCGACAGAGCCGGGAAATACCTCTACTTTCTCGCCAGCACCAACACGGGTCCCCTCAAAAGCCCCTTGGACATGTCCTCCAGAGAGCGGTTGTTTTCCTATAGCCTCTATCTCGCTGTCCTGCGCGACGACCTCCCTTCCCCTTTTGCCCCGGTCAGCGACGAGGAAAAGCCGGAGCCAAAGGGGGATGAAACTAAGGAGCTGGCAGAGTCGGCCAAAGTCCCCTTCCGCATCGACCTGGAAGGAATGTCACAGCGCATCCTCTCGCTTCCCATCAAGGCGGGAGTCTACGTCCGACTCGGCTCGGCCGAGGACGGGTCCTTGTTTATCCTGGAGAGCTCGGTCCGCTGGGAGGAAGACGAGCATACTTTTCAAGGGTCGAACCTGTGGAGGTTCGATTTTAAATCCCGGAAAAGCGAGGCCTTTCTGCCCGCTGTCGAGGCCTTCACCCTCTCGGCCGACGGCAAGAGACTCCTCTACAAATCCGGAGATTCCTGGTTCATCGTCGCGGCCTCGGGAAAGCCCAACGCCGGGGAGGGAAAACTCGACCTTTCTTCGATGGTGGTCCGGGTGGACCCGTGGGCCGAATGGGAGCAGATGTTCCACGAAGCCTGGCGTCTCAACCGGGACTTTCTGTATGACCCGAACAGGCATGGCGTCGATTGGAAAGCAATCCGCGAGCGGTACGCTGGATATCTCCCCGATCTCGCCTGGCGCGGCGACCTCAACGAGCTCATGAGCATGATGCTCGGCGAGCTGTGTGTCGGGCATTCCTATGTCCGGGGAGGCGTTTTCCCAGAGGTCAAGAGGGTTCCCGGCGGGCTTCTGGGCGCCGATTTTGAGATCGCCGGCGGGCGCTACCGCCTCCAGAAAATCTACGGCGGCCTGAACTGGAACCCTTCTCTACGGGCGCCGCTCACCGAACCCGGAGTGAAGCTCAAAGCCGGAGACTATATCCTCCGGGTCAACGGGAAAGAGCTCACCTCGGCGGTCAATATCTATTCGCTCTTCGAGAACACGGCGGGCCGCCAGGTTAAGCTGCTCGTCAACTCCGTTCCCCAAGAGACCGGCGGTCGCGAAGTCGTCGTCGTTCCCGTCGAGAGTGAAAGGCCGCTGCGCCTTCTCGACTGGGTCGAGGGCAACCGGAAGAAAGTCGAGGCCATGACCGGGGGTCGTGTTGGATACATCTATCTGCCGGACACGGGCTACCTCGGATTCCTGTACTTCAACCGCTACTTCTACTCACAGACAGACAAGGAAGGGCTCATCGTCGACGAGAGGTTCAACGATGGGGGCCAGGCGGCCAACTCTATCATCGACACCCTGGCGCAGCCTCTTCTGAACTACTGGGCGCCGCGCGATGGCCCGGATTACGCGACACCGTTCGGCGCGGTCTTCGGCCCCAAAGCGATGATCATCAATGAATACGCGGGTTCGGGCGGCGATGCCATGCCCTTCTACTTCCGCGAGCGCGCGGTCGGTCCGCTGGTCGGGAAGCGGACCTGGGGCGGCCTGGTGGGCATCGGCGGAGAACCGCTGCTCATGGACGGCGGCTATGTGACGGCTCCGAGTTTCGCCGCCTTCGGCAAGGAAGGAAAATGGCTGATCGAGAATGAAGGGGTTCCGCCGGATTACGAGGTCGAGATGGCCCCCTCGCTGGTCGTCCAGGGACGCGATCCCCAGCTCGAGAAAGCCGTGGAGCTCGTGCTCGAAGCCCTCAAGAAGAATCCCCCGAAAAAGACCAGCCGGCCACCCTATCCCATCCGGAACTAATACAAACGCAATAATTCCCGTGTCATTGCGAGGAGTCCTGCTCCGGTGGGACGACGAAGCAATCTCAAGAAAACGAGAGATCGCCACGCTGCGCTCGCGATGACAATGTAAACATATTT
>Ga0299915_10002163_pt1 | contig 14359 bp, 13 predicted proteins | sample RVTome_13_FD_200263 | JGI IMG/M metagenome (GOLD analysis project Ga0299915, IMG submission 200263) | Soil microbial communities from uranium-contaminated site in the Upper Colorado River Basin, Wyoming, United States - RVT92D227 (version 2) ...
CACCCTCCAGGGAAGGTGACCCTTACCCCTTGCTCATCGAACATCGTTGATTGTAGCACAACCTGGCGATTCACATTTCGCTTGTTGCCCATTAATAGGGATCTCTTATGAGAGTTCACTTAAAAAAGAAGCTCAAATTGAAGTTCATCTACTCACTCAAGGGCCAAGATCAAAACCCTTGAAGGGGACATTTTCACGTTGCAGTTAAGGGGACATATTGACTTCGCTTAAACATGATTTTTATTTTAAGGGTAAAATTGAGTAAGGTATTGTAAAATCATGTAAAGTTGTGAACCTTTGTCCCTTTTCCGATAAGCCAAATTATTTTGTTTGTATTATCGATTTCTGTTTGTAAAGTTGTATGATGGAGCAAAAAAGTAAAAACAATATTTCAGGAAGGAACAAGCGAAATCTGTCCCCGCCAATTTTTCAAGCCGAACCGATCCTCCGAATCAACGAGTTCACCTACAAATGTTCACAGACAGAATGAATCGATGATAAATGATTTGTACTTATAATAAATTCAATAAGTTTATTAAGCGGTAGATAATTCCGGTGAGAATCTGTTTAAAATGTTTCCTGATCCTTAAAAAATCTTCTTGGCACAACTAATACGATTTGGTCGGTCTCAAGGCTAGGGACGAAGCAAGGTGATAAGATCCGGGGTGATTTTCCCCTTGGAAATCATCAGTACCAAGCAGTTTCCTCATCACTAAAGCTTGTAAGCTGCAACACAGCCTCCTCCGGAGATCCTCCTGCGTAGATCCTTTCAAACTCATCGATTAGAGCTTTTGGAGACAAAAATTCAAAGGGTATCCGTCCAATCATGCCAGGTCCAATTTGGATTTTTGCTTCTCCTTTGCCAACTATCATCATAGGCGTTTTGGTGATATCAATTTTTTCAAGCTCATCAGGGTTTTTGAAAAAAATCGAGTCCACAGTTTTCCATCCGTTCTTATGAAAAATCCGCATAACTTCTGAATAATTTGTAATGATACGAGTAGTAACCCTCCCGCAAAGTATGTCAGCGCATATCTTGTCGGGAAAGGGGAAAATAGTGTATGGAGCAAAATTCTTTGAGAATTCCAACTTTTCTGTCGCAAAAATAGGAATCACCACATCCTTCATTTTTTCCCATTGGTCCTTGATGCTCCGATGTCTATTCTTAAAGTATTCGATTGCGGTCTCACTATCATCAAGTCTTTCTGGATATATACACTCTACAATCATGTAATTTCCAATAATTTCGGAATAATAACCTCGGGCCTTAGCACTCCTGATTATGTTAAGCAGTAAAGGCAAATAGTTTTTCTGCTTCACAGGTGATACTACAATTCTAATTTTCTTTCCATCATATTCTCCTATTCCTGTGTTGAAAAACTCAACAATTTCTGCCATCCTTTCTTTCTGTCTTGTTATTCTTCCTCCTCTCCCTGATCTATTGCCACTTTTTACTTCGACAAATTCTATGGTCCCACCACTCTTAATCGTTGTAAGATTCCCCACTTTTAAAAAATTGGTAATGTCATTCAGTATCGCTGCCTCGCCCGGGTTGGTAAATACCTGAGCCAATTCATACATAGTATTTATTAGCCCTTTATCCGGTCTCACGGGGCCGCTCGCCTCTTTATCAGCAAGAATATAAAGTAGTGCCCGATTAAATTCGAAATATCTCCAGACAATCCCATCAATTATTTCCTTGAGAGCTACAATCATAAGATCATGAAAGAATATATCTGATTTCATAAACTCTATTTGTTCTTCTATTTTGTCCGGTGGCTTTACTTCATGCTCTCGTTCCTCCAATTTTTTGAGTTCTCCCTTAATTTGGTCATTAAATGTTACATAATTAATTATGTCTTCCAGTATCGTAAGCTGGAGCTTTAGCATTGCCATTTTGTTGTTAATTCTGCTCCTGCTGATGTGGATATAGTCTTCGATTATTTCAACCCAATCTTTTGCAGTTGGGCTCCAAATACCTTTCGCATAAATCGGTATGTCTTCCTTTTTTCTTATTACAAACCTCTTAGCGAACTTCATAAGTGCTATCAATCCCCCTCCCTGTTTTCTGACTTAACAATCCGAACTTCGTAACCCGAATAATTTAAGATGTTTCTAATCGTATTCCATTCAAAATGATAAGAACTTACTTTGGGATGAGTTAATTATACGAAAAGGGGCGATTGCCTGGCAAGGCAAAAAGGCGTCGACGATTACAATTTGAAAGCAAGCATGCTTTAGTAAAATGTCCCCTTGCACATTTCAGGAAGAAGTACTGCTTGTCTGATTAGCCTGTAAGGAATCAATTCTCTTTAATAATTACTTTTTAATACCCTTTCTCAACAGAATCCCATAGTTAAAAATTGTGCGCCTTGATAATAAAGATTCCAGTCTGGCCTTCCCCAAAGTCTTCCGTTAAAAAATGTTTTGATATTCAATAAGTTCCACACTCAATTTATTGGCATTGGTATTACTATTTTTAAAAATATTTAATGCCTATTGAGTAGGGGAGTAAGGGATGGCTCTGATCGAATCGTGCATCTTCTATGAAGACTCGAAATGCATGATTAAAGGTGGCTGTTGTGATCTTGACTTTAATTTGACTAAAAATGATATTAGCACCCAGTTCTATGATGAGATTGATTCCTTTACTGAGTGGCAGATTGAAAAGAAACAGGAAGAAGAGAGGCAAGAGTGAAAATCGAAACAGGCTTGTTTCTGATGAGTTTTTTAGTGAGTACCTTTTTCCGCTACGCCCTCTGCTATTTCTTAACTAATCCGGCATCCTCAAGACACCTGCCCCTTGTATTTTCCCTTGTTTCAGCAGGATGAGAGCCTGGTTCGCTTCCTCTAATTTAAATTCTTGCACTTCAGGAATGATTGGGATTTTAGCTGCCAGGGTTAAAAATTCCTGGGCATCCTTTCGAGTAATATTTGCCACACTCTTTATTTCCTTTTCATCCCAAAGGAGCTGGGCGTAATCAAGAGGTGGAATAAGATTTCTCTTTCGAATGACCGCCAACACCAACCTCCCGCCTTTTTCTAAAATCCTCAGCGCGTGAGGTACTGTCTCTCCGACCGGAGTGAAGTCAATGGCACAATGGAGTTTTTGGGGAGGCTCATCTTCTGGCCCTCCTGTCCAGGAGGCCCCCAATTTTTTAGCCAGTTTTCTATGTTCCTCGCTTCTTGTAAAGACAAAAACCTCATATCCCCAAAAATTTGCAATCTGAACCACAATATGGGCAGAGGCTCCAAATCCAAAAAGTCCTATGGTTTGGTCTTTTTTAATTCCAGAAAGGATCAAATCGCGATACCCAATAGCGCCAGCGCATAGAAGTGGAGTTGCCTCAGCATTAGAAAATCTTTCAGGGATGAGATAAGCAAAATCTTCCGAAACTACAGTGTACTGGGCGTAGCCCCCATCGGTATGACATCCAGTGCCCTTGAATCCCAAACATAAATTTTCAGTTCCTTCTTGGCAAAAATGGCACTTTCCGCAAGCTGAATTGATCCAGGCAATTCCCACCCGATCTCCTAAATTAAATTTTGTTGTCCCCGAACCTAATTTTTCAATTCTCCCAACAATCTGGTGTCCCAAGATAATTGGGAGTTTTGGTGGAAGCCTGCCCTCGATCTCATCCAGCTCCGTATGGCAAACTCCACAGGCAGAAATCTTTACTAAAATTTCTGCCTGCCCTGGGACAGGATCTGGCAAATCTCTCATTCTCAAAGGCTCTTTTTCAATCTGGGAAATTTCTTTCAGCACCATAGCCTTCATGTCTTAATTCTCCTTTTCTTTACCCCTAAGAAAATCCTGCCATTCATGGCAAAGCCCTGTCCTTTCTAACAGGGCTTGCTCGGCCACCATATATCATACACCATTTTTATCATTTGTGAGTAGCCAATTAAACTCATGCTCAGTCGTCAATAGAGTAAAGCCCTGCGGGATGATTTTCAAGGTTGTAAAAAAAGTCGGTTGGGAATTAGAATTGGGCGGAGAGGGCGATGATGATCACTCCTTCGCCGTGCTTCGGTCCTCCAATAGAGACTGTTCTCCCTGGAGAGAGTCTAACCTGGGTATTAAGAATATCCGTTTGCTCCTTTTTGATCTTTACTCTCACCTCTGCGACTTTTCTATGCTGCCCTATCAAGGTGAGCTCAATATTTCTTCCAGGATGGACAGGGACTGAGACAGGCTGGTTGGGATAGAGAGTATGCATTTCTTCTTTCAAAAGGCGATAGGAGGAAAAACTGAAAAGAGACTTAAATTGGTCGCCCATATCCTTCAAAGATGAATCGATTCCGGTTCCGACATTGGAGGCCTCAAAGACTCTGAGCCGCGTCTGAACTTGGGCATGGGACAAAGAAGCGAAGAGGAGGGAAAGGGTAAGAATGAGGAGAAAAATGAGGAATGTTCTTCTCATGATGTTGATGATTCTTCCTCCAACCCCTCGAATAACCATATGACAGTCACCTTTGCTTTTTCTAAGTCATAAACCATCACATGATGGGTCTCACTTTCAACATATTCTACAACAGATGAGTCTGGATAGGAAGGGAATTCTTTAAAGAATATTTGAGCTGTGATAAATAGGAGGACTCCTATGGTAACTACTGCAGGGATCCAAACCTTCCTTTTAAAAAGTGGAGAAGCGTCAAGCCAGGAGCGAAGGAATTGCCACCAGGTTAGCTTTTCCTGTAAACGAATTTTTCTCTCAATTTTCTGCCACAACCAAGGGAAATCCTCGTTCCTGACCGCCTCTTCAACAGGTACTTTTATTAAGGTCCTAAGTTCCTCCATAGAACTTAACGCCTCCCGGCAGGCTGGACAATTCTGTAGGTGACCTTCTACAAAAAATCTCTCCTTGCTTGTAATCTCTTGATCAAAATATTTTTCTATAAGTTTCGATACCGAGGAGCAGGAATCTTTCATTTGCCTTCACTCGCTTTCTTCCCGCCTTCGCTAAAGCTCTGGAGGGCTCTGCCCTTTTGAACCATCTGATAAACCGCGGCTTTGGCCGAGGATCCCCACATAATCCTTCAACAACTCTTGCATTCTCTTTCTGCTATAATGAAGACGGGACATCACCGTCCCAATAGAACATCCCATTGCCTCTGCCATCTCCTGGTAGGAAAGACCTTCTATTTCCCTGAAAACAAGAGCTGCCCTCTGTTCAGCAGGGAGTTTATTCATGGCCCAGTTCAATCTTTCTTCTAATTCCTTATGGAGAAAGAGTCTCTCCGGCCCTTTTTCAATTTCATCGGAAGGTTGAAAACCCCCCTCCTCATCAAGGCTTGATAGTGGGTGTTTTCCAATCTTTCTTGCATGGTCAATGGCAGTGTTCATTACCATTCGATAGAGATAAGTAAAGAAATGGGACCTCCCCTTAAAATTTTTAATTGAGCGAAATAGTTTGATAAAGACTTCCTGAACGATATCAAGGGCCTCCTCCCTATGCCTCACCACACCATAGGCAATTCGATAGACCTTCTTATGATATTTATCGTAGATCTCCTTCAAAGCCTCTTGATCTCCTTGTTGACATCTGGAGATCAATTTGGTTTCTTCATGATTCACTATGGTTTACCTTTTAGACGAAAAATAAGCTGAAATATTCAAATACTAAAATTATATTAAATGTAGCTTCTTTGTCCATCATTATTAATTATTTTAGTTGAAAGATACAGGATTTCAGGATAATAATAAGCATTCTTTTTAAAGGAGATTGATAAAGGGTGTTCGCACCGGGACAAAAAACATCCGAACATGGCCAATATTCCCATTGGTTCTTGTTGACGGCTTCCATCTTCATCACGTGTCTGATCATATCCAATATTATAGCCGTTAAGTTCATCAATATTTTTAATCTGGTATTACCAGCGGCCATCATCATCTTTCCAATCAGCTATATTTTTGGCGATGTGCTTACTGAGGTTTATGGTTACCGTCAGGCAAGGCAGGTGATCTGGTTGGGATTCTTCTGTAACCTAATCGCTGTGATCGCCATCTACCTGGGACAAATCCTTCCTGCAGCCTCTTTCTGGGATGGGCAAGCAGCCTATGAACGGATTCTGGGCTACACTCCACGATTGCTGCTGGCCTCTTTTTTAGCTTACCTTGTTGGAGAATTTACCAACTCATTTGTCATGGCCAAGATGAAGATAGCCACAAAAGGGCGCTGGTTGTGGACCCGCACAATTGGATCGACCCTTATCGGTCAGGGTTTGGATTCTTTGGTGTTTATGACCCTTGCATTTGTAGGGACGATTCCTGTAGGCACTCTCACAGGTGCCATTGTGGTTCAATGGCTCTCCAAATCAGCCTATGAAGCCATTATTACCCCATTGACCTACAGAGTGGTGGATTTCCTTAAGAAGAAAGAAAGATTGGATGTCTTTGATTATGACACACGGTTTAACCCACTTTTGTTTCGGGAGTAGTTAGCCATTGGATACTATTAAAAAGTTTGGATTACTGATCATTGGCTGGTTATTCATTGTCTTGGGGGTTATTGGTCTTTTTCTCCCTTTCCTTCAAGGGTTTATATTTATTTTGATTGGTTTGGCAATCCTTTCTTCTCGGAGTAAGTTGATAAAACGATTTTTGAAGCATCTTGAAGAGCATTATCCCCACCATCATAAGCATGTAGATAATTGGAGAAAAAAGATTAGGGGTTGGTTCAAAAAGAATTAGGAGATTTCTGAAAAAGCCTAGAAATCCCTGATTACACTGATTATAGAACGATTACACCGATTAGAAATGCATTGAAAATAAAGAAAAATTTGTGTAATCCTTTTTAGGAGTATACGTAATCAAGAGAGCGAAAGGTGGTTTTTCAGAGCTCTCATTAATTTAATTGACAAAGAGAATGAAATTGGTTTACCCCGTCAATGGGAGGTGAGAGATGGCAATAAAGAAGATTGATATCCATCGATGGTTGGGTAAATTTAGACGCATTGAGGGAAAAGCTGAACGACTCGCCTTGCTCTCCAAATTAGGTCAAATTCTCAACTCCACTTTAGATCACAAAGAGATCCGAAGGAGGGCAATGGAGGCCGCCACCCGATTGATGAAAGCAGAGGTGGGATCCCTTCTCCTCATTAACGAGGATAAGGATCAACTTTATTTTGAGGTAGCACTGGGTGACAGGGAGGAGGATATTAAGACCATTCCTCTCAATTTTGGAGAAGGGATCGCGGGATGGGTTGCTCAATACGGAAAAGCTCTAATTGTGAATTCCCCTCGGGAAGACCCCCGTTTTTTTAAAGGGGTAGATGAGAGGACAGAATTTAAGACGAAAAATATCATCTGTGTTCCTATTAAAGTCAAAGAAAAAGTCATCGGGGTTTTGGAGGCAATCAATAAGCAAAAAGGGAAATTTGACATGGAAGACCTTTTTCTTCTCGCTTCCTTAGCCGATCAGGTGGCCATTGCACTGGATAACTCACGGCTCTACCAGGAATTGGAGGAAATGTTCTTCCAAACAGCTGAGTCACTGGCCGATGCCATTGAGAAACGAGATCCCTATACAGGAGGACATACCCAAAGGGTCACTTTATATAGTCAGGCCATTTCGAAGTACCTCCAATTAAAACCCTTGGAAAGGAAATGGCTAAAGATCACCTCTGCGCTTCATGATATCGGAAAGATCGGGATAGAGGATAATATTCTAAAAAAACCCGAGACCCTGAATTCAGAGGAATTTGATATCATTAAACGCCATTCCATGATAGGAGTGGAGATCATTGAACATATCCGGCAACTCAGAGAGAGCATTCCTGGTGTGAAATACCATCATGAGTATGTCAATGGCAAGGGCTACCCAGATGGTCTAAAAGGAGAGGAAATCCCCATCCTTGCAAAGATTGTGGCTGTTGCCGACACCTATGATGCCATGACCACAGACCGGCCTTATCGGAAAGCCATGGAGGAGGTGGCGGCGATCGAAGAGCTCAAGAGGTGTTCTGGCACACAATTCGACAGGGAAGTGGTGGAGGCATTTATGCAGGCCTATCAGAAAGGGGAAATCTAAAACCGCAAAGCGTATGAAAAAATTAAATTTTGAATTTAGTGACTCATTGACCCAATAACTTTGGGGTATTCTATGTCAATTGATGAGATTATCGAATCCTGGAAACGTTCCCGTGCCATCTCATCTTGTATCACAGGCGTGCGAATTTTTGAAAAGAGAGAAGGGCAATATCACCCTTTTCCAAAATTCATCCGTCCTGTGATCAGGGAGGCCCTCTATACAGAAGGAATTGAGCAACTCTATTCCCATCAGGGTGAGGCCATCGAGGCGATTCACGAAGGAAAGGACGTGGTGGTGGTGAGCCCCACTGCTTCGGGAAAGACCCTTTGTTATAACCTTCCGGTGTTGAACACGAAGCTGGAGATGCCTTCAACAAAGGCTTTTTATCTTTTCCCCACGAAAGCCCTTTCCCAAGACCAGATGTTCGAACTTCAAAGCTTTATCCACCGGATCGGAAAATCAATCGCCACTTTTACTTATGATGGAGACACTCCCCAGGATGCTCGCCAGGCGATCCGCACCCAAGGGGATATTGTTATCACAAATCCCGATATGCTTCATACAGGTATCCTCCCTCATCACACAAAGTGGATGAACTTCCTTCAAAACTTGAAGTTTGTGGTCATTGACGAACTCCACACCTACCGAGGGGTCTTTGGTTCCCATATGACCAATGTTCTGAGGCGGTTGGATCGCATCTGCCGGTTTTATGGATCGAAACCTCAATTCATTTGTTGCTCAGCAACGATTGCCAATCCCAAGGAGTTGGCCGAAAAGCTTCTCGGAAGAGAGGTCGTCTTGGTGGATCAAAATGGTGCCCCGTCGCCTGAGAAGCTCTTCATTTTCTATAATCCACCTATCGTCAATAAAGAATTGGGGATTCGTGGAAGCCATATCCATGCGGCCAGGCGGCTCGCCACGCCCTTCATCGAACAAGGGATTCAGACCATCATTTTTACCACCAGCCGGCTCTCTGTAGAGGTCTTGACAAAATATTTAAAGGATCGCTTCGAGAAGAAGTTAGAGGATAAAGGAAAAGTCAGAGGCTATCGCGGAGGCTATCTTCCAAAGATGCGCAGGGAGATTGAAAAAGGATTAAGAGAGAAAGAAGTCAAAGCGGTTATCTCCACCAATGCCCTTGAGCTCGGGATTGATATTGGGGATCTTGAGGTTTGCTTGATCGCAGGTTATCCTGGCACCGTTGCCAGTACTTATCAGCAGGCAGGGCGAGTTGGAAGACGATCAGAAAGATCATTAGCGGTTCTCATCGCACGAAGCCAACCTTTAGATCAATTCATCATCGAAAACCCGGATTATTTTTTTGGGCAATCCCCTGAGCATGGATTGATCAATCCGGATAACCTCCTTATTCTACTCGGCCATATTCAATGTGCTGCGTTTGAGCTTCCTTTCAGGGATGGGGAACACTTTGGACGGGAAGATTTGGGTGAGATGTTGAAGTACCTGGAAGAAAAAGGGACGCTTCATCACGTGGGACAGAATTGGCATTGGACGCAAGATGCTTATCCGGCAGAGAAAGTCAGTCTTCGGTCCGCCTCAGAAGAAAATTTCGTGGTGATTGATACCACAAAGAAGAAAGATGAGGTGATTGCTGAGGTGGATTTTACGGGTGCCCATACGACTCTATATGAAGGGGCGGTTTACTTATGTGAGTCCGAACTTTATACAGTAGAGAGGCTCGATTACCCCAATCGAAGAGCCTATGTCAAGAAGGTCGAAGGCGATTACTACACCGATGCCATTGATTACACCGATGTCTCCATTTTAGAAGGATTTGAGAGAAAACAGGGAGAGGGCACGGTATTTGAACATGGTGAGGTAAAAATAGCGACCCGTGTGGTCGGATACAAAAAGATCAAATTCTATACTCTCGAAAATTTGGGTTATGGGAAGATTGAACTTCCGGATCTTCAGTTTCACACCACCTCCTATTGGATCACTTTCAAGAGAGGTTTAGTGGAACGACTTTCTTACCCTCGCTTGGAAATCATCGAAGGGGTTTTAGGACTTGGCTATGCCCTTCATTCCATGGCAGCCCTTCACCTGATGTGCGATCCTCATGATCTCAACCGATGTGTCGGAGATCGTGGGGCAAAGTGGTTCCTAAGACTTTCGAGGGATTCAAAAGGGATTTATTCCTCTTTCGACACCCCGAATGAAATCCCTCTGGAGGGGATGGACCTCTTTGAACCAACTCTCTTCCTTTATGATAATTATCCAGGGGGAATGGGTTTCAGCCCCCAACTCTTCGATGATACACGGGTACTTCTTGAGAAGACGATGAAGCTCATCTCCAAGTGCGAGTGTCACTATGGCTGTCCATCCTGTGTAGGTCCAATAAGGGAGGTCGGCGAAAAGTCAAAGGAAGTCGCCTTAGCATTGTTGAAGGAAATCATAAAATGAACATAGCACTTAGCCGATGGCGAATAGCATATAGCAGATGGTAAACGTAAAAACCTTAAAGGATTATCCATAAGCCATTAGCTATAAGCTATCAGCAAAAAATCATGGATCTTAAAGAAAGATTAAACCGTCTTACCTCGGTTTCCAAGAGCCAGCCGGACCAGAGATCTGAGGTTCTGAGTGATTTGAGGCATAGGCTTGATCGGCTTCTCGAACCCCAAAAGACCTATCGTAAGAAGGCGGTTTTTCCCATCGAACAATTGGTCAAGGGAGAAGTTATTTCGACCCCTGAAGGAGAGACCTTCCTGACGAAAGAACATTTTCCTTCTCACTTTCAATATGGAGGGATGGCTTTGGCGGATATCCTCAACATTCCAACTTATCCTGCCCATCTTCTCTCGAAAGATGATCGGCTTAAGGAATTGGACTTTCGAAGAGCTCTCTTTCTCGATACTGAAACGACCGGACTGAGCGGGGGGACTGGGACCTTTGCCTTTATGGTGGGATTGGGTTTCTTCCAGGAGGATAGATTTTCAATTCACCAATTCTTCATGAGAGACTATTCTGAGGAGAAGGCTTCCCTTTCTCTGGTCAAAGACATGCTTGAATCCTTTCAGTTCTTGGTCACTTTCAATGGACGACAATATGACATCCCGTTGCTTGAGACACGATTCATTCTTTCTCGTTATGCAACAAAGATAAAAGAAATACCCAATTTCGATCTCCTCTATCCTTCCAGGAGGATATGGAAAGGGGCTTATGACAACTGTCGGTTGGTCACCCTCGAATCTCAGCTTTTAGGAGTAGAAAGGACAGATGATATACCCTCAGCATGGATTCCCTATTTCTATTTTGACTATATCCAGACCGGAGATGCGAGGAGGATTCAACAAGTTTTTTACCATAACCAGATGGATATTCTCTCCATGGTGGCGCTGGCAGGGAGAATTCATCTTGTTTATCACGACCCACAGGCTGCTCTCCCCAGAAAGGGGATTGAACACTTCGCATTAGGGAGGCTCTTCTGGGAGCATGGCCAGCGGGAGAAAGCCATCCCTTGCTTTAAAATCGCTCTCAAGCGATGTGATGACGATCTGTCTTGGGAAGTGATGAAATGGCTCTCCATGGCTTTTAAGAAGACAGGGCAGGGCGAGAGGGCACTATCTCTCTGGGCAGAAATGGTGAGTTGGCCTTTAAAAAAAGATGCTTTCCCTTACATTGAATTAGCAAAATATCATGAACATCGGCTCAAGGATTGGGATAAGGCGATGGCCTATGTTGATGAGGCATTAGAAATTATTCCAGTCCATCAGCAAAGGGAAATCGAACTTCTCCAACGCAGAAGACAAAGATTGGAGCAAAAAAGAGTTTCGAATATCGCTATGAAAGATTGAGTATTGACAGCGCCTTTACAAATCTCTATATTAGAATTAATGTATTTCTGGGGGAAAGGAGGGAGAGGGGATGCCAAACTACGACTATCGATGCCCGAAATGTAAAAAGAAATTTACTGCCACCCTTAGCATCAGAGAGCACGATGCTGGGAAGGCGAAATGCCCAAAATGTGGCGGGAAAAAATTGGAACAGCTTATTACCGGTTTTCAGGTAAAAACTTCCAGGAAGAGTTAATTTGTTTAAAACCAAAATCCAAATGTCAAAGTTCAAATGCCAAATGAAGATTTAAATGCCAAATTTCTAAAGCCCTGCCTTCGCAGGTAGATAAACTTAAATTTTGAGCTTTGACATTTGACATTATCTTTATTTCATTTGGACTTTGAGCTTTGACATTTGACATTTCTTTTTTATCTCTCCTCCATCTCGAATCCAAAATGTTCAAGCGTCCTTTGGACCAATAATTTCCAAAGACGATGATTTTCTTCGGCAGGGAAAAGTTCGAGGAATCCCTTAGAGAATTGTACTGTTACATCTTGGGCAATTTCTTCAACCGACCAACCACTTTGAATCTTTTCTAAGATAAAGGCCTTGACATCCTCAATGCATTGACGGCCCATCTGGAGATGTTTCCTGACAACCTCCCTTCCTACCATGGCCCCATAGTGGCCTCTACAAAGAATCTTAGGATCGATTCTTTTCATCTTATCGAGTGATTTTTCAGCCTCGTCCAGCCGATACCAATAATTGGGCCGAAAAAAATCAGGCGGAGTATAGAAACCTGCTCCATCAGAACAGAAAAGGAGTTCTTCCTCTTCCCAAAAAGCGCCAAGGCAGTCAGGGGAGTGACCAGGGATCTCAATAAATTTCATCTTGACTCCCTTGCCTAAATCGAGAATCGATCCTTCTTGAACAGTGACATCCAAAGGGAAAAAAGCGGGGGACTGAAGGTTTGGAGCATCTGAAATCATTTCTTTTTCCTTGAGAGCGAGTGTCATCTTCCGGTCTGAATCAAAAATCTTGGCGATGATCCGTTCGCTTGCAAAAATTGATCGATTCAATTCGGAGGTTACAATTTTTAACCAGGGATATCTCCCTTTAAGAGTTGGAAAGACCATCATGTGGTCGAAATGGGAATGGAGGATGACAAGATGGGAGATGGCTTCGGGAGGAACATTCAATTGTTTTAATTGCTCTAAGAAAGGGTAGGTAACTCCACTCACTGCTCCTTCGATAATGGCATAGGTCTCCCCTTCGACGAGGTAGAGGTTGAATAATTCGCTTCCCAAGAGGGTGATGTTTTTAGTTATCTGAAACGGGAGATGCATAAATTTTAATTAACCCATTCCTTCGAAGGGTTCAAGGGGTCGAGGGTTCAGGTTCTGTGAGTGGTGGGTCGGACCAAGGTAAGTACTTGATAATTATAGCTGAACCCCCCCAAAATGATTCTGATTTATAGCTTAGAACCGCGTTTTTGACCGCAAAAATATCTTTTTAAGAGGTTTGAATTGCCGAGGGCTAACCGACACTACCTCCGTATAATTTAAAGCGGCAATATTTTGCGATTATTCCTTCAGGGGGTAGACAGACGTCCCCAGATTATTTTCTGAGAAAGAGATATCTTGACATACACCTCATTAGGCCATATTATGTGTATAGATCGGAGGTGATTCAGATGAGCAGAACGAACATTGTCCTCGACGATAAACTCGTAGCCAATTGTCAACGAACGACCGGTATCAAAACACGTCGTACACTCATCCATCATGCTCTACAAGAGTTACTAAGGCATGAGCATCAAAAGAAGGTTCTCGAATTGAAGGGGACGATCCGGTGGGAAGGTAATCTCTCGGCGTGGCGTAAGAAGCGAGGTTGACAATGGTGCTTATCGATACCACGGTGTGGATTGACTTCTTCGCTGCGAAATCTACACCCGAAGTAGCCGAACTTGAGCGATTGCTGGATGAGGGAGAGGACATCTGTACCTGCGGTGTCATTTTGACTGAAATTCTGCAGGGCATTCGCGAGGATGATGACTACAAACGGACGTTGTCAAGGTTCGACAGTTTTCTGTTCCTTCCCATGAACCGTCAAACATTTCTAAGAGCGGCAGAACTGTTCCGTTCACTCCGGCGCAAGGGCATCACCATACGTAAACCTATTGACTGTATGATCGCCTCAGTCTCTATTGAACATGACATAGCGCTCCTTCACAACGATCGGGACTTCGATCCGATTGAAACCCATTGTGGATTGAACGTCGTCAAGATATTAAAAAAGCCAACAAAGCCATCCAGGCAACGTCCTGATGGACGCTCCTGATGGACGGCAGTTATGAGGGAAAGAATAATGATACAGTCAAAGATCAATTTCATGGAAAAATTTTCAAAACTACCAGATCAAGATTATTCTGTTCGAATTATTGCTATGATGAACAATTATGAGTTCAAGATTGTAAAGTTTAAGGGCGAGTTTATTTGGCACAGCCATCCGGAAACGGATGAAACCTT
>Ga0299915_10002164_pt1 | contig 14359 bp, 14 predicted proteins | sample RVTome_13_FD_200263 | JGI IMG/M metagenome (GOLD analysis project Ga0299915, IMG submission 200263) | Soil microbial communities from uranium-contaminated site in the Upper Colorado River Basin, Wyoming, United States - RVT92D227 (version 2) ...
GATAACCGTGTTTATGACAGCTTTTTACATGTTCCGAGCTGTTTTCCTTACATTTGGTGGAGAGTACCGGGGTGGAGCCGCATCAAGCCACAGCGGGCATGGCGGCAAAAAACTTCACGAATCGCCGCTGGTAATGGTTGTTCCGATGGCTATTCTAGCGGTCTTGTCTATTGTGTCAGGCTGGTTGAACGTTACCGGGTCATTCGGACAATTCTTGGGTCATGAAGTAAGCGGTGAAACGGCTGGCTTTTTACAGAGTTTCTTTGGCATACTTACCCATCCGCTGCCTTTAATATCTTTGGTGGTAGCCGGATTGGGTATTTTCCTGGCGTACGCTATGTACAGTGCCAAATGGTTATCGGCTGAAGCCATGGGCAGAGTTTTCAAACCTGTCTATACTCTGTTTTATCGTAAATACTGGTTCGATGAGCTTTATGAGAAGGTCATCGTGGTTAGGGTCCTGGTCGACGGAATTTTTAAAGCGCTCAGCGTCTTTGACTCCCGTGTAGTTGACGGCGCGGTCAATGGTGTAGCTACCGGCACTGCTGAGGCTGGCGGAGTTATACGGCGGACGCAGACAGGGCAGTTACAGGCTTACGGCATAGCGATCGCCATAGGCATTGTAGCCATAGCCGTCTGTTTTTATGTATTCGGTTGAGGTAAATAGATTTGAATTTTCCTTATCTGTCAACCATTGTGTTCCTGCCGGTGATCGGGCTGATAGTTATTGCTTTGTGGCCTAAACCGCAGCAAAAAACCGTAAAGCTTACAGCCCTTATATTCACCCTGGCTTCATTTGTTCTATCGATTGCTGTCTTTTACTTCTTCAACCGTTCCGGCGGAGCTATCGGACAAATTCAATTCGAGGAAAAGATTTCCTGGATTCCGGCAATTAATGCTTTCTACCATATCGGTGTGGATGGCCTTAGCTTGCCCCTGGTTATTCTAATGACGTTTCTGGGTGTGCTGGCAGTGCTGGTGTCGTGGAATGTCCAACTAAGGCCTAAAGAGTATTTTATCTGGTTATTACTTTTGGAGACGAGCATACTGGGAGTCTTTACCTCCCTGGACCTCGTTTTGTTCTTCCTTTTCTGGGAACTGGAGCTAATCCCAATGTATTTCCTCATCACGGTCTGGGGTAGCGGCAGAAAAGAATACTCTGCTATTAAGTATGTCATATACACACTCGTCGGCAGCGCCCTTATGCTGGCCGGCATTCTAAGCATCTATTTTTCGACCGGTAGCCTTAATATGATGGAGCTAGCTGGCATGTCTGCTGCTAAAGCGGTAATTCCAATGGCGGCTATGTTCTTCTTGCTTTTAACAGGTTTCGCTATTAAGCTGCCCGTATTTCCACTGCATACCTGGTTGCCGGATGCGCATACCGATGCTCCCACAGCAGCCAGCGTGATTCTGGCTGGAGCATTGCTTAAGATGGGTGGTTACGGGATGATTCGCCTTTGTGTCTCCATTTTCCCTCAGGTTGCTTTACAATATGCTCCGTTACTGGTGGTGCTGGCCGTTATCAGCGTGCTGTACGGAGCCGCAGTGACTTTAAGGCAGAAGGATTTAAAGCGACTCATTGCTTACAGCAGCGTCAGCCACATGGGGTACGTGCTTCTGGGTGTCTTTGCCTTGAGCCAAGTAAGTTTGACCGGCGCTGTTTTGCAGATGTTCAGCCACGGCATTATCACCGGGCTTCTGTTCGCTATGGTGGGGCTGGTATATGATAAGTCTCATGAACGCAATCTGGATAACCTGGGTGGCCTGGCACGACAGATGCCGGTTATAGTAGTGGTCTTCAGCATAGCTGGTTTGGCGTCTTTGGGGTTGCCGGGCACGAGCGGTTTTGCGGCTGAGTTTATCACCTTTGTGGGCAGCTACTCCAGTCCGGCTGTTGTCGGAATCCAACTATATACCATTCTGGGCGTCTTCGGCATCGTTTTGACTGCCGGCTATATCCTGTGGATGCTGCAGCGAGTTTTCTATGGCCCGCCATTGGAGAAATTCAGCAAAGTAGCTGATGCCAACACTGTCGACAAGATATGTATATTTTCTTTTGTGTTCGCCATAATGCTGGTCGGCATCTATCCGGCTATCCTGACCAATGTCATCAAGATGGGGGTTGAGCCGATAGCCAGACTGGTAGGTTTTTGATGGAGATGGTTCGTTAGATGCCTTTAAATGAGCTTCGTTTACTGATGCCCGAACTCAGCCTGTTGGCTTTTGCCCTGGCTATTATTCTGCTTGACCTGTTTGTCAAACGGAAGAGTTTACTGGCCGGTATTGGCATAGCTGGTGTCGTAATTTCCGCCGGCTTCACGATAGCGATGTGGGGACAATCCGGTGTTGCCATTTTTGGCCGCATGCTGGCGGTCGACAATTTCGCTCTCTTTTTCAAGCTCCTGATGTTGATAACTGCCGGCCTTGTTATACTGGCATCTCTAGACTATGTAAGCAAGTTTAGAAGATTTCAGGGCGAGTACTATGCACTGGTGCTTATCTCAGCTGTCGGCATGATGTTACTGGTGGGGGCCTCCGACCTGATTTCTATCTATGTGGCATTAGAATTAACCGGCATATCCTTATACGTGCTGGTTAGCTTCTTAAAAGACAGAAAGTCGTCCGAGGCTGGACTGAAATACCTGCTTCTCGGTGCGGTCGCCTCGGCGATACTTCTATACGGCATGGCACTGGTCTTCGGCTTTACGGGAAGGACGTGCCTGATGTGCATTGCCGAGTATGTTCAGGGTATGCCCGGCGCCGGCCTGCTGAATAATCCGGCTCTGCTTTTGGCTATGGTGCTTCTGGCTGCCGGTTTTGGTTTTAAGATTGCCAGTTTTCCGTTCCAGATGTGGGTGCCCGATGTCTATGAAGGTGCGCCAACGCCGATTACTGCTTATCTTTCGGTAGCCAGCAAGGCTGCAGGCTTCGCCGTTATTCTACGTGTTTTCTTCGTTGCCCTCGGCTCTCCTGAATGGCTCAGTCTCAACTGGGGAATGATGTTCGCCGTGTTGAGTGCCATCACCATGACGGTTGGCAATGTAGTGGCTATTCTTCAAACCAATATCAAGCGCATGCTCGGTTACTCCAGCATAGCTCAAGCCGGCTATCTTATGGTGGGGCTGGCTACGGTGGGTATGGCACTGGGAACTGAAGGTTTGGGGCAAAGCGGCCTCATTTTCTTTCTTATGAGCTACGCCGTCACCAATCTGGGAGCCTTTATCGCCGTAATAGCCATCTCAAACAAAATTAACAGCGATGAGATTAAGAACTACACCGGTATGGGTAAGCGGGCGCCGCTTCTGGCAGCGGCTTTGACTCTATGTTTGATATCGTTAATTGGCCTGCCGCCGACAGCAGGTCTCATTGCCAAGATATATATTTTTAGCGGGGCGGTTCAAAATGGCTTGCTCTGGCTGGTCATCGTGGCGGTGATAAACAGTGCCATTTCTGCGTTTTACTACTTGAGGGTTGTTAAAGTGATGTGGTCGGGTACTCCGGCTTCGGAGGCTAAGGTTCCTTCGTCCTGGGCGCTGCGAACCGCTTTAGGTTTCTGCTGCTTCTTCGTTGTGCTTTTAGGCGTTATCCCAGGTGCTTTCGTCGGCATCGCTCAAGCTGCTGCTAAAATCTTAACTGGCTTATAGGACATCCTTATTCCCTCCATTATTTGTGCCGTGGTGTTTAGCTTTAATTTGACACTCTCTTGCGACGAATGATAGACTCCATTTGCTGTGAAACTGGTCGGCATTTTGTATCATCCCAAGATCGAGAAGGCTAAGGCCTTTAGCGGTGAGCTAGAGAAGTTTTTAAGCGCTCAAGGTATCTCGTTCTGGACTTGCTCCGCCTGGGAAGAGGACAAGGCAAAGCCGAAGATAGCCGGATCGGACTTAATCCTGAGCATCGGTGGCGACGGTACAATTCTTAGAGCCATACGTGCCATTGTACCCGGCAAAGTGCCGGTGGTGGGTATAAACCTGGGCAACCTTGGGTTTATGACTGAGCTTACGGCTGATGAGGCTTTCGATAAGCTGCCCCGGCTGCTGGGCGGTGAAGGTTGGATTGAAGAAAGAGCCATGCTTGAAGCCGAATTGCCGTCTCAGGGCAAGGTTTTCCAGGCGTTGAATGACGTTTTTGTTGGCCGAAGGAGCCTGTCCCGGCTGGTTCAAATTGAGACCAGGATTGATGGTGAAATTCTGGCTAATCACCGGGCAGACGGTGTTATAGTGGCTACGGCTACAGGCAGCACCGGCTATTTACTAGCCGCTGATGGGCCTATTCTTTATCCGGAGGCTAAGCAGATCGTATTTAAGCCGGTTTGTCCTCACCTGGCGCCCGATAATGCAGTGGTTTTGCCGCCTGAAGTTAAAATTCAGTTGAAGGTGACTACAGTTCATGAAGCTATGCTCAGCATTGACGGGCAGGTCGAATCGCAACTAGCCAGCGGAGACGAAGTTAGAGTTAAGCTTAGCCCTTATGTGGGGCGTTTCTTAAGAATTCGTCCCAGGGTTTATTTTTACAGTTATCTGGAATCGAGACTTAAAGGAAAGTAGTTTTTAATTATTACCTTGGGCTATAGCCGAGGGTAGAGATTCTTCGCGGAGTTTATCCTGAGTGAGATTCTTCGGTCGCTTCACTCCCTCAGAATAACATTAGCGAAGGGCTCAGATTCTTCGACAAGCTCAGAATGAGCGGAACGAAGGGCTCAGAATGACAGCAGGAGTAGAAGAGATTTTAAAAGGAAAGAAATCATGAAGGTAGAGAAGGCTAAAATAAATGACGCTCAGCGGATACATGAACTGGTAAACAGCTTCGCCGACAAAGGCGAAATGCTGCCCCGGGCATTGAGCGAGATATATGAGAACCTGCGTGACTTTTTTGTCGTCAGAGATAAGAATAATCAACTTATCGGCTGTGTGGCACTTCATATTAACTGGTCTGATTTAGCTGAGGTTAAGTCTTTGGCCGTAAGTGAAGATAAACAGGCTAAGGGCTTAGGCTCGGTGCTTATTGAAGCGTGCCTTAACGAAGCCAGAGACCTTGGGATTCCTACGGTTTTTTGCCTCAGCTACAAGCCGGCTTTCTTCGAGAAATACGATTTTCGTCGGGTAGATAAGATGGAATTGCCGCGCAAGGTGTGGTCGGAATGCTACCGCTGCCCCAAGTTTCCGGATTGCGATGAGGTGGCTCTTATTTATCAGTTCCAGTCAGATAAGGAATAATAAAAGTTAGGACAGCGTTTATGCCGTGGAATGTAGCAACCAAGTTAAGGGCTCGCTTTGGCGACACTAAGGGGTCACAGTCACGTACTAAAAAATCTACAAAAAACTCTGGGGGCAGTGCTATGGAAAAGACTATATCTAGCCAGCGGATTTATGACGGTCGAGCGGTTAAATTAAGGGTCGATACAATTCGCAAGCCCAACGGCAAGATTACTACCAGGGAAATTGTTGAGCATAGCGATGCTGTGGCGGTGGTGGTTATGGACTCTAAGGACAGAGTTATTCTGGTTCGTCAATATCGCAAAGCCGTGGGCAAAACGCTTCTAGAAATCCCTGCCGGCGGCGTTGACCCCGGTGAGCAACCCATCAGCAGTGTCCGTCGTGAATTACAGGAAGAGATCGGTTATTTGCCTAATAAAATAGATAAGCTCGGCGGTTTCTATTCAGCTCCCGGCTATTGCACCGAGTATTTGCACCTGTATCTGGCTACATATCTTATACCCAGCCGTCTTGAGGCTGAGGACACCGATGAGATAGAAGTCGTTCGAGTGCCACTGGATAAAGTATCGGATCTTATTGCTTCCGGCGAAATTGCTGATGCCAAAAGCATTGCCGGCTTACTCAGAGTTATGTCACTGGGGATGAAGGGCAGTTAGCTGCGAAAGTTATGCCTTAATCTGATACTTAGCCTTACCCTGTTCGTACAAGTCGCCACCGTAGATATCGTTAATGACGGTAACGGGAAAGTTTTCAACCTCAAGGCGGCGTATGGCTTCGGCACCTAAATCTTCGTAGGCTATTACCTCTGCCCTCTTGATGCTCTTGGAAATGAGTGCTCCGGCCCCACCGATGGCAGCAAAGTACACAGCTTTATATTTTTTAATGGCATCTTTCACAGCTTGTGACCGGTTACCTTTTCCTATCATTCCTTTGAGGCCTGCAGCCATAAGGCGAGGAGCATAGCTATCCATGCGACCGCTGGTTGTCGGTCCGGCTGAACCGATGACCTGCCCGGGCTTAGCTGGAGACGGGCCCATATAGTAAACAGTTTGATTGGTGAGGTCGAAAGGCAATTTCTCACCCTTGTCCAGAGCTTCAACCAGACGCTTGTGGGCGGCATCACGAGCTGTATAAATCACACCGCTAATAAAAACCTGGTCGCCGGCTTTCAATTTCTTGACAGTTTCTTCATCGAGCGGCGATTCAATATTAATAGTTGCCATCGTTATTCCTCCGTTGCAAGTTAGCCTTCTTTTACGGTGAACTCAGGGAAAGGTAGTTTGGGTTTAGACTCAACGGGCGGCGGCAATGTTGAAGCCGGCGGCTCCTTTTTACCGAGTCGTAGTGTTCGAGATACCATACGTCTTTTCAGCAATTGGATAGCCAGAGCCGGGTCTACTCCCTTGGGGCAGGATTCCGAGCAGGCTCCGGCGAGGTGGCAGTGCCAAACGCCATGGTCAGTACCCACCACCGGAAATCTATCAGGCTCGCCATCGTCACGGCCGTCGGCGCAGTAGCGATAGCACTGAGCCAGAGCCTGAGGACCGTGAAACTGCTTGTCACTGGCTGAAGTCGGGCAAGCGGAGACACATATGCCGCACTTAATGCAATAGGTGAACTGCAGGAAACTCTCCAATGCCCGGTGTGACTGGGCGTATTCAGTGGAGGGATTTTCCATCTCTTCAAGGTCATCACGGAGAATGTATGGTTTGATTGATTTGTGTATTTCAAAAAATGGAGCTAAATCAACTACCAGGTCTTTGATGATGGGGAAGTTTGGGAGTGGCTTGATGGTTAACCTGTTGGAATGGAACTCTTCTATCTGAGTGTGGCAGGCGAGATGCGGGTAGTTATTGATAAGCATGCCGCAGGAGCCGCATATCGCCATGCGGCAGGACGTACGGAAGGCAATGGTGCTGTCCAGATTTTCTTTAATATAGATAAGACCATCGAGCACCGTCATGCCTTTGCTGGATGGCACGATGAATTCCTGAAAGTGAGGTTTACCGCCGTTTTCAGGATTATACCTCTGCACTCTGAACGTTATCGGCTCAGCCTTTTCTTTATGCATGATATCTCCTATCGGGATAGAAGGGCGATCGGCACGTAGCTGGCCCAGGCAAAGACGATGACACCAAAAGCTACGATAGTCCACGTGATGGCGCGTTCAGTTCTAGCTGAGGGTGTCAACTCAAGTATAACGTTGCGCAGCCCGTTGAGGGCGTGATACAGGACAACAGCCAGCAAAGCAATATATATGCCAGCCCATATGACTTCCCTAGACCTTTCCATCATGGACTGCCATGAAGCCGGGTCATTCAAGTTGAACCCGAGGAAACGGAGTATATCCTCGAGGTGCTGTATGACCATGTGTATACCCAGCAGTACCGCTATCAGAACACCGGTAACCAGTTGCATCAACCACAGGTAGGTATAGCGCATTACCAGCCTCCTACGATGAAGTCATAAAAGAATACCAGGCACAGAATTGCGATTATACCTATAATTGCCATTGTCCAGAGGCGCTTTTTACGCAGCGCATCACTATAGGGATAAATTGGGGGAATCGGCTTTGCCATAAGAAAACCGAGTTCCTGCAAGATGAGGCGCAAGCCGTTTAACGCATGATAAACGAAGGCGACGGCTACCAGATATTCGCCGGTTTTAAACAAAGGATTGTTAAGAATTGTCATTGCCTTCTCCCACACTTCTTGCCCCTGAATTCTAAAAAATGTCGTCACAATCAGATGGGCGAGCAGGAAGAACAGGATGCCCAGGCCGGTTACCCGGTGCAGTATATAGAGGTAACGTTCCAGCTTGTAATTGCCGGCCCATACCCAGCCACCGGCTCCCAGATAGTTCTGTCGCGGCCGTATCTGTCTCATGATGGCCTAATATTTCCTTTCTACCGGTCGCCACATGGTGATGTTTACCGGAATATAGTCGAGACGCGGTCCTTTTGGCGTATAGTGTGCCAGGGTGTGTTTGAGCCAGTCGACGTCGTCGCGCTTGGGAAAATCTCGCCGGGAGTGAGCTCCGCGGGACTCATTGCGGGCTAGAGCTCCGGCAACGATGATCTCAGCCAAGTCAAGCAAATTATCGACTTCTAAAGCGCTGAGCAGGTCGGTATTATATATATGTCCGCGGTCTTCGACCTTTGCACCCGGCAGGCGCTGCTTTAGTGCCTGAATTTTGTCAAGTGCTGTTTTCAGACCGGGTCCTGTGCGGAAGACGCCCACATCACTGTCCATGGTCTTCTGCAATTCTTTACGCAAGGCATAGGCGCTTTCTTTGCCTCTAGAGCTGAACCTTTTAAAGACTTTAGCCTCCTCGTCTTTCAATTCTGTTTCTTTGGGTTGCGGAGGCACGTTCTTTTGCCTGGCGGCGTATTCAGCTGCTTCGTTTCCGGTTATCTTTCCCCAGACCAGGCATTCGGCGGTGGAGTTGGAGCCGAGACGGTTGGCGCCGTGTAGTGAGACGCAGGCGGCTTCACCGGCTGCCCAGATACCCTGTACTGGAGTGGCTCCATTGATGTCGGTGTGGATGCCGCCCATAAAATAGTGAGCCGCGGCTCGTACCGGTATCGGCTCGAAAATGGGGTCGATGAAGTTAAATTTGATAGCCACCTCTCGAATCATGGGCAGCCGCTCATTGATTTTGTCAGCACCCAGATGGCGCAGGTCAATGTGAACATAGTCGAGCCCATCAGGACCCTGAAACCCCCTACCCTCCTCGATTTCAGTCATCTCCGAGCGTGACACAATATCTCGCGGAGCTACCTCCATCTTTGATGGAGCGTATTTTTCCATGAATCTTTCGCCTTTATTATTGAGAAGGTAACCGCCTTCACCTCGTGCCGCCTCCGTAATCAGTATGCCCGAGGGTACCAGACCGGTAGGATGGAACTGGACGAACTCCAGGTCCTTTATAGGTAATCCGGCGCGATAAGCCATGGCTAAACCGTCGCCTGTGGCGGTCAGGGAATAGGTGGTGAAGCCATACATGCGGCAGGCACCACCGGTGGCTATAATTAAAGCTTTACCCTGAATCAAGAAGAACTGGCCGCTGGTCAGGTCCCACGCGGTCAAGCCACTAAAAACCTTGTCTTTTGTCAGTATGGAGCTAATGTAACATTCATCGTAACGGCTTATATTGTCATATTTCTGCAGCGTGTCATAGAGAGTCTGCATCTCGGCGAAACCGGTCTTATCGGCAGCGAAGACGGCCCGGTCATAGGAGTGGCCGCCGAAAGGTCTTTGAGCTATGCGTCCGTCCGGGCGGCGCGACCACGGAATGCCCCAGTGCTCCAGTAACAGAATTTCTTTGGGCGCCTCTTCGACGAAGCGCTTCACTACGTCCTGGTCGCAGAGGAAGTCAGCGCCTCTTACTGTGTCCCAGGAGTGGAGTTCGAAACTGTCTCCTTCGTCCGGCTGCATGACTGCTGCCGTACCGCCTTCGGCGCAGACTGAATGCGAACGCATCAACTGTACTTTGGAGACGATGGCGACATCAAGGTCCGGATTTCGGGCAGCCTCGATGGCAGCACGTAGTCCGGCAAGTCCCGAGCCCAGAACTATAACATCATGTTTCCTGCCCGTCACAGCGTTGTCTCCTTATGACGGGCGCACCAGCATTGAATATTGACGGCAACCGGCATGCTGGCGATATGCGCGGGAAATACTTCAGCATGGACGGCCAGGGCGGTGGTTCTGCCGCCGTAACCCATGGGTCCTATGCCCAGATTGTTGACACGTTTCAGGATTTCTTTCTCCAAATCGGCAATTTCCGGGTCAGGATTCGGCTCTCCGACTTTACGCAATAGCGCCTTTTTAGCCATGGTCATGGTTTTATCTGTGGTTCCGCCTATGCCGAGCCCGATTATGATAGGTGGACACGGGTTGCTGCCGGACTCTTCGACGAGATTAACCACGAAATCTATAATTCCCTGCCGTCCTTTGGCTGGAGGCATCACCGTCAGGCGAGAGCAGTTCTCCGAGCCACCCCCCTTAGGCAGCACGCTAATTTTTAGTTTATCGCCGGGTACTATATCTGTGTGAATGATTGCCGGCGTGTTATCTTTGGTGTTAACCCGGGCGGAGAACGGTTGACGGACCATAGATTTGCGCAGGTAGCCTTTCTCGTATCCCTGGCGGACTCCTTCGTTTATACAGTCGTCAAGATTACCGCCTTTTATATGAGCTTCTTGCCCCAACTCCAGCATGACGACGGCAGCGCCCGTATCCTGGCACAGGGGAATTTCCTCCCGGTTGGAGATTTCGGTGTTTTCGATAATCTTATCCAGCACGTCTTTAGCTACAGGCGACTCTTCCGTTTCCCGTGCCTTCTTTAGGGCTGTAAGCACATCTTGTGGTAAATGAAGGCAGGCATCCTGGAAGAGGCTAGATACGGCTTCGGTTATTTTTTTACAGTCGATATCCCGCATTGGACAACTACTCCAATTTCATTATTTTAATCAGCTCACGTACTGCTTCGGCTGATTTCTTGAGCGCAGCGCTCTCCTCTGCAGTCAGCTTCAGTTCGATTACCTGCTCCATGCCGTTTTTACCTATCTTGGTCGGAACTCCGACCACTACGCCTTTTATGCCGTATTCACCGTCGAGCGAGACGGCACAGGGCAGTATTCTCTTTTTATCCAGCAATATCGATTCAATCATTTGGGCCGTAGCCGCCGCCGGCGCATAAAAAGCGCTTCCGGTCTTTAACAGGGCGACTATTTCCCCGCCCCCTTTTACCGTCCGGTCTACTAGCTTATTCACCGTCTCCTGGGGTAAAAGCTCGGTTATAGGTATACCGCCGACCGTGGTCAATCTTGGGATAGCGACCATGGTATCTCCGTGTCCACCGAGAACGCAGGCATAAACATCTTCGACTGAGACATTGAGTTCCTGAGCGATAAATGTCCTGAATCTGGACGAATCTAAAATGCCCGACTGACCGATTACACGTTTTCGGGGGAATTTGCTGACGTGAAGTGCCAGCTGGGTCATGGCGTCCAGCGGATTAGCCACCATGATAAGTATGCTTTTCGGCGAGTATTTGACAACCTGCTCGGTGACCGATTTCACGATATTCATATTGGTCAATACCAGGTCATCACGGCTCATGCCCGGCTTTCTGGGCACTCCGGAGGTTATGGCGACGATGTCCGAGTTGGCGGTTTCTTCATAGGAATTAGTGCCGATGACTCCGGCATCAGAGCCGGTAATCGGGCCGGTCTGAAGCATGTCCAGTCCTTTGCCTTGAGGCAAGCCTTCGATGACGTCTACCAGCACCACATCCGCGTACCCCTTTTCGGCTATACGCTGAGCCAGAGTGGCTCCTACATTGCCCGCGCCGATAACACTAACCTTACTTCGCATTTCAGCCTCCTCGTTTTTTCAATTTTTCAATTACAGCATCAGCTACCTCTGAGGTGGTGGCTGCAGGTTGGCTCCGGTCCGCTTTCAAGTCGTAGGTAACGCTTTTACCTTCTGAGATGACGTCAGCTATAGCTTTCTCCAAATTATTTGCGGCTTTGACTTCGTCGAGGTGGCGGAGCATCAGCATTGACGAGAGCATCATAGCTATGGGATTCACTTTATTCTGGCCGGCATACTTCGGGGCGCTGCCATGCGTGGGCTCAAAAACCGCTATATTATCACCCATGTTAGCTCCCGGTGCAAGTCCCAATCCACCAATTAATCCGGCGCACAGGTCGGATACGATATCTCCATATAGGTTTGGTAGTACGATGACGTCGTATTGTTGTGGATTCCTGACAAGGCGCATGCACAGTGCATCGATAACCACGTCTTCGAACTCTATATTAGGATAATCCTTAGCTACCTCGCGGGCAGCATCCAGAAAAATGCCGTCTGAGAACTTCATTATGTTAGCTTTGTGGGCAGCCGTGACTCTTTTTCTTTTATTAGTTCGGGCATGTTCGAAGGCAAACTTGACGATACGCCGGGAGGCGGTTTCCGAAATAACTTTTATGCTAAAGCCGGAATCTTCCTTCACCTTAGTCTTCGTGGTATCGTAGATGAGTTTTGCCAGGCTGGCGCTCCCCAGGGTATCCCTGGCAAATTCAATGCCGCTGTAAAGGTCCTCCGTATTCTCTCGAACGATTACGATATCTACGTTTTTAAAGGGTGTTGGCACGCCGCGATATGTTTTACATGGGCGGAGGCAGGCATAGAGGTCTAAACTCTGGCGCAAAGCCACATTCACGCTTCTGAAGCCGGTGCCTATGGGTGTCGTTACCGGACCTTTTAGAGCTACCCTGTTCTTCTTAATGGATTCGAGAACATTATCTGGTAACGGTGTTCCGAATTTATCCTGAGCTTTTTGGCCTACTGTTTCGATTTCCCATTCAAATTTAATACCGGTGGCGTCTAATACACGCTTTGTCGCCTCCGTAATTTCGGGGCCGATACCATCGCCGGGTATCAAAGTCACTTTATACATGAGTTCAACCTTTTCAAAAAATTAATTCTACATGGGTACCGCGGAGCATCCGCTCCGCGGGCTATACGGGAAGAGGCTAGTTTCGTTCCCCATCATAAGTCACCTTATTGTGGCTGGAGCATCTGCTCCAGCCTACCCAGGTTGGTTTTGCCTACGTGTCACCCGCCCACGGGTGACCGTTTATAGTTACGACCTGGTAGGGTCGCCTGTGGGCAGGCGACACCTAGAAATCTCAATGTTTCACCCTCACCCTAACCCGCTCCCCTCAAGGGAGAGGGGAGTAGTGGGATTGCTATGTCGCTTGCCCTCCTCGCAATGACGAATAAAACATCCAACATTTAAAGTTCAAAGTCGCCGTGTTTGGTTATATAAGGTATAAGGCCGCCATCATTGAGTATGTCTAACATCACTTTAGGGATTTTACCAAAGGTAAGCTTGATACCATTGGTCAGGTCGCTGACCGAACTCGTGCTCAAATTTACTTCTATTTCATCGCCGGTGGCAATTTTATCAGTATCGCAAATCAGCACCGGCAGCCCCTGGTTTACGGCATTTCTGAAAAAGATGCGAGCCACCGATTTTGCCAGTATGGCGCTCACTCCAGCCATTTTAATGACCAGTGCCGCATGTTCCCGGCTGGAACCAAGACCAAAGTTCTTGCCGGCAACAATGAAGTCACCCGGTTTCACGTTCTGGGAGAAGGTCGGGTCAGCATCTTCCATAACGTGTTTTGCCAGCTCCGGCAGGTCGCTTCTCAAGTGCGCATATTTACCGGGTATGATATGGTCGGTTGAGATGCTGTTACCGAACTTGAAAGCTCTGCCCCTAAGAATTGTATCAGGCATCATGCCACCTCTCTCGGGTCGGTGATTTCGCCGGTTAGTGCCGAGGCTGCGGCTGTGGAGGGACTGACCAGATATATCGAGGCTTCCGGGTTGCCCATACGGCCTTTGAAATTTCGATTAGCTGTGGATATGCAGACTTCATTGTCTCCCAGGACACCCTGATGTAAGCCGAGGCAGGCAGCGCATCCCGGTGGCAGTATCATGGCACCGGCATTGACTAAAATCTGGATATAGCCGATCCTCATAGCTTTGCTCAGTACTTGCTGCGATGCCGGAGCTACGATTAATCTGACCCGCGGATTAAGCTTCTTACCTTTGAGTATAGCAGCGGCAGCGGCCAGGTCCTCAAGTCGGCCGTTGGTGCAGGTACCGATAAATACCTGGTCGATTTTAGTCCCAGCTAGCATCTTTACCTGATTGACGTTGTCTACAGCGTGAGGCATGGCTACCATGGGTTCGAGCTCGGAGGCATCCAGGACGATAGCCCTCTCGTATTCAGCATCGGCATCAGCACGAAGCGCCTGGTATTTAGTACCTCTGCCTTGAGCTGCAAGGTATCGTCTTGTTATATTGTCGCTGGGGAAAATGCCGACCTTGGCGCCGGCTTCCACCGCCATATTGGCTATAGTCAGGCGCTGCGGTATTGTCATATTAGCTACCGTGTTGCCATTGAATTCCAGCGCTTTGTAAGTGGCGCCGTCAGCCCCGAGCACTCCGATAAGATGGATGACAAGGTCCTTGGCGCCGACCCATTTCTGAAATCTACCGTTGATACTGATTTTAAATGTCTCAGGCACCCGGAACCAAGTCTTGCCCAGTGCAAAA
>Ga0299915_10002166_pt1 | contig 14338 bp, 14 predicted proteins | sample RVTome_13_FD_200263 | JGI IMG/M metagenome (GOLD analysis project Ga0299915, IMG submission 200263) | Soil microbial communities from uranium-contaminated site in the Upper Colorado River Basin, Wyoming, United States - RVT92D227 (version 2) ...
CAATATCAAAAAATCCAAGCTGACCCATGTTGGTTCCTCCCGTGGCCGTAATTTTTTCCCTGTTTACCACTGGAGTTACTATACATGATATAATCAACTCCGACTATGAATTTTTAGAGGTGCCCATAAGATATAAAAAAAATACAAGGATAGAGGTGAGGGGGCATAGCTGAAGTCCCCCTCACCCCACCCCTCTCCCCCGTGAGGGGCGGGGGAGAGGGGGATTATAGGTTTTCAGCGCCTGCTTTTGATGGTCAGCTCGTATAGTCTGCCACGTCCGATTTTTAGCAGATAAAGTGTTTACTTTTAAATTGCAAATGACACGTTTTCAGGGGTTTATTGACAAAGAGGAGCGCCGAATCTACAATGTTTTTTGGCTTAACACCATATACCGTGAGGAGAGCGCTATGGCTCCAAGAGAGGCAGAGAAACGGGCAGCAGGGCTCAGGGGTGAGATCGAGTATCACAATTATCGCTACTATGTCCTTGATGACCCGGAGATCTCCGATGCCGCGTATGACGCCCTGCTGAAAGAACTGGAAGGGCTGGAGCAGGCCTTTCCCGAGCTCAAGACCCCCAATTCCCCCACCCAGCGCGTGGGCAATGCTCCCCTGGAGGCCTTCGGCCAGGTGCCCCACACCATACCGATGCTGAGCCTGGCCAATGCCATGGAGGAAGAGGCAGTCATCGAGTTTGATCAGCGGGTCAAGCGCTTCTTGAAGACCGATGCAGAGATCCTGTACGTGGCAGAGCCCAAATTGGATGGAGTAGCTGTCGAATTGATCTATGAACGCGGGGAGCTTGCGAAGGGTTCCACCCGAGGGGATAGCTTCACCGGAGAGGACGTGACCCAAAACCTGAGGACCATCAAGACCATACCCTTGCACCTCATTGAGCGCGAGGCGATCCCGCCGGAGAGGCTGGAGGTCAGAGGTGAGGTCTATATGGAGGGCGCCGATTTTAAGGCGCTCAACAAACGGCAGGAGCAGATGGGTGAGCCCCTCTTTGCCAACCCCCGCAACGCCGCTGCGGGCTCGCTGCGCCAGCTCGACTCCGCTGTCACCGCCCAGAGGCCCCTCAAGATCTTCTGCTACGGCATAGGAGAGATGAGGGGCAGGGCGTTTGAGAGCCAATGGGAGGTGCTCCAGACCCTGCCCCAGTGGGGGCTCAGGACCAATCCCCTGGTTCGCCGATGCAAGGCAATCCAGGAGGCAGTGGCCTATTATAAGGAAGTAAATGCCGCGCGCGAAGGACAACCATACGAGATGGATGGCGTGGTCATCAAGGTGGACAGCTTCGCGCTCCAGCGCCGGCTTGGCGAGGTCTCCCGCAGCCCGAGGTGGGCCGTGGCGTACAAATTTCCGGCAAAGGAGGCGACTACCAAGATTATCGCCATCAGGGCGCAGGTGGGGCGCACCGGGGCCCTGACCCCTGTGGCGCTGATGGAGCCGGTGAGGATCGGCGGTGTGGAGGTCAAGAGGGCGACGCTGCACAATCAAGACGAGATCGAGAAAAAGGACATCAGGATCGGCGATACCGTGGTGGTGCGGCGGGCAGGGGATGTGATCCCCGAGGTGGTCAAGGTCATACTCGCCAAGAGGACCGGGGCCGAGCGGCGGTTTGTTATGCCCGATGCCTGCCCGGTCTGCGGATCGGACGTGGTCCGCCTGCCCGGAGAGGCCGCCCACCGCTGCGTCGGCATCTCGTGCGCTGCCCAATTGAAGGGAAGGATCAGGCACTTCGCCTCCAAGCGGGCCATGGATATCGACGGCCTCGGGATAAAGCTCATCAATCAATTGGTTGATAAGGGCCTGGTCAAGGACGTCGCCGACCTCTACGATCTCACAGCCGATGATCTTGCCTCGCTCGAGAGGATGGCAAAGAAATCGGCGGAAAACATTGTCAAGGCCTTGGAAAAGAGCAAACACCCGCCCCTCGCCAGCTTCCTCTACGCCCTGGGCATGAGGCATGTGGGGGAGCACATCGCCCAGGTGCTGGGCCGCGAGCTGTTTGCACTGGATCGATTCTATAAGATCTCTGCCGAGGAGCTGGAGGGTATTGCTGGGATCGGGCCGGAGGTGGCGCAGAGCGTGCGTGGGTTCTTCAACGATAAAAGGAATCGCGAGGTGATCAAACGGCTACAAAAGGCAGGGGTGGAGATTGCGGCGCCGAGCAAGAAGCAAGCGGAACCCTTCAAGGGGAAGACCTTTCTCTTTACTGGCGCCCTCGAGGGGATGACCAGGGACGAGGCCAAGGACCTGGTGCAGGAACTCGGGGGAGAGGTTGCCACCAGCGCGGGCAAAGGGGTAGACTATGTCGTGGCGGGAAAAGAGCCCGGGTCCAAGTACGCCAAGGCCAAAGAGCTGGGCCTCACCATCATCGACGAAGCGGAGTTCAAGAGGCTGGCGGGGGTGAAATAAGTCCATCCCATTCCCCCATCGTTATAGCCAACATTCACTTAACTTGACATCCTTGAACAAGAGGTGATACCCTTCGGTTGTCTCCCAAGACAGGAGCAAGGCCGATGCCAGAGGCTTACTCCATATCATTTTCCCGTTCTAATCCACTTGTCCGATACCCAGGCCATGCGCCTGGTGCCTTCACACAATTAATATTCTATGGTGTTCGCAGTCCAGTTGTTATGCCGATCCGCATAAGCGGCCGTGATAAACCGCTGAATAGAGTGCAACTAGTTAAATATAAAGGGGTTAACACACCTCTGGCAAACGATCCAAAGGCGTGTTATACGGACAGGAAAACGAAACTCCGCATTTTATCCGGATCAATATAATCTATGTTATGGCCACAACCAGTGAGAGTACTATGACAAGGGCAAATAATTACAAGCAACTCGTGGACAAGTTGGCGGGATTCGGGAATACACAGACCCTTCATCCGAAGTGGTTGTTTCGCGGCCAGACTGATAGCGGGTGGACCTTGGAGCCATCCTTCACACGGATAGCAAGGAAAAGGGAGCTTGATAGGACTCAGGCCCTGCGATTGGAGCTCGAGGCTGTGAATAAGTTCTCCATCAGCGGCAGCAAGCTGCTGCCTTTGGAGTATACGATTGACCTGACCCTCTCGCGCTTCAAGTCTCAGGATGGCGCTGGCCTGGATTTCATGGGTTGGTTTGTGGTTATGCAGCACTACGGCGCTCCAACACGCACACTGGATTGGAGTTGCTCACCTTGGGCAGCGTTGTACTTCGCGTGTTGCGAACAACATGAATTAAATGGTGCACTCTGGATAGCCGACTTCGCCAAAGTGATGAAATACGCTGAAACGGCACTGCCCAACATGAAAGATTTCGTTCCAGCCATGACGCAACCAACTGCCCCTGACATCTTGGTGTTCGCGATGGCCTACAACACAAATCAGCGAATAGAGTCCCAGCAGGCAAGGTTCTCAGTATGCGCCAACCCACTCGCAGACCATCTGCCAGTACTCGAAGAAGCCGGGGCCTTGGAGAAGATCGAAATACCCAAGGAACTAAAGCCCAGTATTATGATAGAGCTTAATCAGATGAACATATCCGCCAAGACCCTTTTTCCTGGAATTGACGGGCTCGGAAGATCGATCACCGAGTACTGCAATCTCTGGGACACATCAAGCATGATCAAATAGCGGGAGAAAGCCATAACAATCGCTTGGAGTCGGACAAGCAACCACGCGGCCAGGGCCTTGCTGCAAACGCCACCAAATGCGCCCCGCGTGGTTGCTTGCCGCTCAAGCGCACGTTAGCCGTCATGGAGTCGGTGCCTTGCTAAACCTGAGTACGATCGAGGAAGAAATCTATACTCACGAGTATCTGTGGCGATCCGCATCAATACTTCTTGAACACGCTGAGGCGCAAACAGAGGGGTCGTTTTACTTTCTTCTTCCTTCTCTGTTAATGAGCTTTATGGCTTTTGAAGCCTTCGTAAACTTTTGCGGCTTCGTGCTTCTTCCGGAACTATGGAAGGAGGAGAAAAAACATTTCAAGGGAAAAGGCATAGAGGGAAAGCTCGACGAAATTGTTGCCAGACTGCCCAACTTTACCTGGCGAAAGGGTGAGCTTCCTTACCAAAGAATTAGGAATCTGGAAGACTTTCGTGACATCGTCTCACACGGAAAGGTTGTAGCCACACAGTATGTTGCCGAGCAGAAGGAGGATGGAAGTCATTTTCAGTTCAAACACTCCTGGGACACTTACCTATCGGTTGACGCCGTAATTAGTGCTAGGGCTGATATAAAGTCGTTCTGTCAATCTTTACTAGTCGAGTTGCGTAAGCATTCAGACCATCTGCACCTGAACTCCGATGCCTTTGAGGGAAGTCTTGCAAGTGGTGCCGGCATTTCAAAACACTAAAGAGAGCCATCGGGTAGGACCTGGGTAACTATTTGATATGAAAGACACAGAAGTGGTGAATAATGGCGCTTATGGGGACCATAGGTATTTTGGAGGCAAAAGAGGGTTTAAGCATTTTAGGTGAATCAGAGTAAGGTACTTAAAGAGGTTAGCATGGTTCTCCCACGAGGGGCTCCAACGAATCTATGAAACTAACGTTATGAGTGAGATAGCAAAGGAGATATTACATGAAGGTATTGGCACTTAATTCAAGTCCGCGGAGCAGCGATCAGAGTAAGACCGAGCTGATGTTGAATCACCTTATTAAAGGTATGCGTGATGCCGGCGCTGATGTCGAAATGGTGGCCCTGCGCGAGAAGACCATCAAGCATTGTATCGGTTGCTACACGTGTTGGACAAAGACCCCCGGAACGTGCGTTCACAAGGACGATATGGCCAACGATCTGTTTCCGAAGTGGCTGGAATCGGACGTCGTTATCTACGCAACGCCCCTGTATAACTTCACCATGACCGCGATGCTGAAGGCTTTTATCGAACGCACGCTTCCGTCGTCTCAGCCGTTTTTTGAGATTCACGAGGGACGCATGTTTCACCCCTTGCGCCATAAGGTCCCGGCAGTTGTGATACTCTCCGTTTCCGGGATGCCGGACGAGGGCCATTTCGGTGCGCTGTCAACGCACGTGAAGTATCTTTATGCCTCTCCCGGCCGAAGGCTTTTGGCCGAAATCTACAGGCCTGCTGCCGAAGCAATGACAAGCCCTTTTCTCAAAGACAAAGCAGATGACATACTGAATGCTACAACGCAGGCGGGGCGGGAATTAGTACGGTCTCTGAAAATATCCTCAGAGACATTGGAGCGAATCACGCAACCCCTCATAGATGCGCAGACTTTTGCCAAAGCCGCCAACGACATGTGGAAGACAATGATCGCCGAAGGTGGTCCGGGGAAGCCGGTGTAGATACGGGGTCGGACCTGGGTAACTATTTGAGATGAAAGGCAAAAGTGGTGAATCATGGTGCCTATTGGGGCCTTAGAATGATTTTTTGGGATAAAAAAGAGGGTTTAAGCATATAATAAATAGTAAGCAAACGCACAAAGAGGTTAGCATGGGGCGACCCGTTTCTGATCGACGCCAGCACATCTCATAGTCCCTTAGATACCAAAAAATAGCTTGACAATGGGTGACAATCGCGTACACAATTAGGTACGCGATTGGAGGACAAAACCATGAAATTTGTAAGCATTCGAGACTTACGGGGCAAATCCGCCGATGTCTGGAAAAAGCTCCCGGCAGAAGGGGAGATGATCATCACCAGTAACGGTCGGCCTATCGCCATCCTCGCAGCAATCAACGAATCGAACCTCGAAGAATCCCTGTCGGCATTCCGGCAGGCACGCGCCGTTGAGGCGGTGGCAAGCCTTCAGCGGCTGTCAATAGAGCAAGGAACCGACACGATCTCGATGGATGAGATCGACGCCGAGATTAAGGCGGTGCGCAAAAAACGCACTCCATGAAGATAGTCCTCGATACCAATGTCCTGGTGGCTGGCCTCTTGTCCCCGTTCGGGCCGTGCGCTGAGATTGTCCGCATGGTTTCCTCTGGTGATCTGACGTTGTATTTCGACGCCCGTATTTTAACAGAATATAGCGAAGTTCTGCGCCGTGCAAAGTTCCGTTTCCCGATAGACAAGGTTGTTGCTCTCCTGGACCATATTGAGCACCGAGGCCACCTCGTAGCTTCGACCCCACTTTCCAATCTTTTGCCGGACCCAGGCGATCAACCGTTTCTTGAGGTTGCCGTCGCAGCTCAGGCGGTATGTCTCGTAACCGGTAATCTCATACATTTTCCTCCCAAACAGTGTGAGGCAATCAAGGTACTTTCTCCCAGCGATTTTCTGACGTTCTACAGGAGGCAAGGCCCATAGGATATGGGGTCTGACCTAGATAACTTTTTGAAAAGAGGGTTTAAGCATTTTAAGAGTAGGAACGTACTCAGAGAGCTTAGCATGATCCGACCGTAAGGGAGGAACCCCCAAGGGGACTCAGAGACCATCTGGCCAATCGTCGAGGGAAGGCTAATAATTAAAGCGACATCAGAGAACTTGACATCGGCTACCTTATAGCGTACGATATAACGTACGATAAGGAGGTTCTAACCATGACGACACTGACAGCAACGGATGCAAGAAAACGCCTTTATAGCCTTGTTGACGAGGTGAGAGAGTCCCATGAGCCGGTTCAGATCGTCGGCAAGAGGAACTCGGCAGTCCTTGTCTCGGAGGAGGACTGGCGAGCAATCCAAGAGACCTTATACCTCACCTCAATACCCGGCATGCGCGAGTCCATTAAGGGGGGACTTAAGACCCCTGTCGAGGAGTGCGGCGAGAAGCTTACGTGGTGAGGTGGCGTTTGGTTTTTACCAAACATGCTAGGAAGGACGCGAAGAAGATCGCGCGAGCCGGTTTGAAACCACAGGTCGAGCACCTCCTTGAAATCCTGAGAGAAAACCCGTACCAGAGCCCTCCGCCATACGAGAAGCTGCTGGGAGATCTATCCGGCGCATGTTCCAGAAGGATCAATATCCAGCATCGGCTGGTTTACCAGATGCTGGATGATATCAAAACGGTGAAAGTCATTCGGATGTGGACGCATTACGAATAGGGCCATGAGGCACTGGGGTCGGGCCTAGGTAACTATAAAGACAAAAGTGGTGAATTATGGTGCTTATTGGAGCCTTAGACTGGAGTATGTTAAAGATTAATTGATAGGAGGAGAATAAAATGTCTAAACAAGATGAAAAAGTATGCGCGAATTGCGGATATACGTCGACAGAAGGGTTTGAGGATGATATCTGCCCTGAATGCGGCCAAACATTTTGGAAATGCGATGAATGCGGTTATACCTTACCAGCTTCTGCCCCACCAGAGGTATGTCCGGCATGCAAAAAGAAGTGTTTGTTTAGAAACGTAACCTGCTATACGCCTCAATGCGGCGGACCGGGCCATATTGATCCACGACTCTGAATCTTTGACAGTGTCGAAGAAGACAGTTTGACGTTGTTCAAAATTATCAAAAATCAACTTGTCAGTAGTGTGCAAGATTTGCACAACGTACCCGAAAGTTTTTTAAGCAGAAGGAGACCTTTCAGATGATGAGCCGTATGGGTAATGCTGTCCTGCGCAGGATCTTGCTTGTTCTGGCGTTTGTTGCGCTCGCCGCTGGTTGCGCGAGTTTCGAGCGGCCCAGTAAGCCCGCCGCCGTGCCGGAGGTTCGTCCGGGCATCTTGGCAGGCTATCTATCGCTTCAAGCGCTCCCCAACAGCCTTGCCTTGCTTCCCCTTCCCCCTGCTGCCGGCTTGGCCGCGCTCGCGCTCGACAAAGAGATCAGCCGAAAGAACCTCGCTTGGTGCGGTACGCCGCGTTGGAAGCTGGCTGCTGAAGACGCGGACCTAATATTCCCACGAGCAGCCGGCACCTTCTCCTGCGCGCTGAACGCTCCGATCACAGAGCAGGACACGCCGCGTCTCTACCTGCTACTGCGCAGAATACTAACAGATGCCGGTCTTTCTACCTACAGGGCTAAGCAGAAGTATCAGCGTGTTCGTCCGTTCGTCATGAACAAGAAACCAACCTGCACGCCGGGTGAGGAAGATCATTTGACGAAGGATGGCTCTTACCCTTCCGGACATTCCGCTATCGGATGGGCATGGGCGCTCATCCTCTGTGAGATTGCTCCAGAGCAGACCGATGCGATCCTTGCCCGGGGCCGGGCTTTCGGAGAGAGCCGTATGGTATGCAACGTGCATTGGCAGAGCGACGTGGTTGAGGGTCGTTTGATGGGAGCGGCAACCATCGCCCGACTGCACGCCGATCCCCAGTTCCGCGCCGATGTCGAGGCTGTCAAGGCAGAGCTCGCGGCTGTTCGCGCCAAAGGCCTCAAGCCGACGCGCGACTGCAAGGTAGAGGCCGAGGCACTGGCCTACCACATGAGCAGGGGCACCCGGGGGCAGACTAGGTAGCTATTTGAGATGAAAGGCAAACGTGGTGAATCAAGGGGTTTATCAAGGCATTAGAGGAGCAAAGGGGGTATAGGCTACTTTTTGAGAAATAGTTAAGGCAAGGGAATGAAAAAGTAGCCTGCCCCCTTTCTAACCCTTTCTAAAAAAGCAAGATTTGAAACAAAGAAAGCAAAAATTGGCAAGAAGTTAAGTCCCAATTGGCATATCGTGGAATCCCCGGGGCGGACCTAGATAACTGTTCGATTTTCTAAAGTTAAAAGTGATGCCTTAAGGATATTTTCGGGGATAAAAAAGAGGGGTTTAAGCATAAGAGTAAGGAAAGGCACAGAGAGCTTATCTTGGTCCGATTTCAAGGGGGGTATGTAACCCCTTACTCATCGTTGTGAGAAGGAGGAAGGAAAAGATGCGGATGGCTAAGAGGGTGTTTGTTGCAATCATCATTGTATGTTCTCTGTTTTTGCTGGGCCTGCCGCAGGCCATGGCAGTCAATGTCGCATTCGACATAAAAGATATGGCGGACATGTCCGATTTTGATCCCAACAACCCGGTGGTCCCCACCGGCGATACCATCAAGATCGCCGTGGTGGCCTCTTTTTCCGGGCCGGCTGCTATCGCTGGACAGGTATACTGGATATGTGTCCAGTGGGCTGCCCATGACGTCAACAAACGGGGGGGCATCCTGGTGGACGGCAAGAGGAAATTCGTGCAGGTGATCAAGGCGGACCATCAGTCCAAGGTCGATGTCTGCAAAAAGGTGTGCGAACGGATGGTCCTGAAGGAGAAGGTCCACGTGCTCTGGGGCACCGACGGCAGCCATCTGATGAAGATCATCAACCAGGTGGCTGATAAGTACAAGGTCATTGCCCTGTGCGCCAGCTCACTCTCCGATGAGCTCTATGACGCCGAAAACTTCACCCGCTATTCCTTCATGACCTCTTTTTCAACCGAGCAGATAGGCCGTGCCTTCGGCTATTTTTATGGCCAGATACGAAAGAAGGAAAAGCGGTTCTATATCATCTGTCAGGATTACCTCTTCGGACACTCCGTGGCCGAGGGGTTCAAGAAGGGCCTCAAGGAGTACTATCCAGAGGCTGTGATCGTGGGGGAGGACTTTCATAGGCTCTTTTTGACCGACTTTGCCCCGTACCTGACGAAGATCAAGGCCTCCAAAGCCGAGGTCATCTTTACCGGCGACTGGATGCCGGACGCGGCCAACCTGCTCAAGCAGGCCAGGCATATGGGCATTAAGCTCCCCTTCGCCAATATATACCTCACCGAACCCAATTTCCTCCACGAGGTGGGGGTGGAGGGGACCAAGGGGTTGGTCAATATTAGTCAGTTTGGGACCGAGGCCCCAGTTTTCAAGACACCCGAGCAGATCAAGTACTATAAGGCCTGGCATGATCTGTGGGCGTCCGGAAAATGGGGACCGCCCTACAACACCAGGCTGTACGAACATAGTGGGGGGAACCTGAGTTCATGGATGGCACAGACCTACTGGCTTCTGAGCGTCATTCAAAGGGCTGGCAGTACAAATCCCGAAAAGATCATCAAGGTCTTTGAGGGGGATATCTGCCAGTTTAGCAGCGGGAAAATATTGGAGATGAGGGCGTGCGACCACAAGGTGATCCAGGATCTCCATGTGCAGATCTTTGTGCCGCCGGCACAACAGAGGCAGTACTTTAACATCCCCCCCTATTACGCGTTCAAAGGGTGCTCCAGCGTAGGGATATCTTACAGGATACCGAAGGAGAAGATCCTGCCCAAGGCGGATCCGAGATTGTGTAAACAGAGGGAGCCATAACCGGTGTTCTCAAAACGAGGGGGACGGTGATTACTATTTGATTTTAACGCTGGACAACCAACGTTTTATTGCCAGCATTAAGCGGGTCCGGAACGATGGGGAAAAAGCTCATAGACATCGCAGCGCTTAAACTAAGATTGGCCGAGAGGATCAAAAGGTCATATTTCGTCCGCTTTCATATGTTCATCATCCTGTCGGCAACGGTCATCAGCGGTGTTATCTGCTCCAAGATATTAATCCTGTTTGGCATCTCCCGCATGCCGATTCGATACGGCATAGCGATTATCCTTTCATATCTCCTGTTTTTCTTGTTTGTAAAGTTGTGGCTGTTGTACATCGGCGTAGGCGGACGTGCGAGATTGAAGAAGGATAAAAGCGGGAGCGGTTCATGGTGGACTGATCTAATACCCTCGTTTCGAGGTTCCGCGTCGAGCAGCGGAACACGCCGTTTATTCACCGGCTTTGGCAGGGGCGCATCCGGCGGCGGGGGAGCCGGCGGGGCCTTTACGGACACCAGCCCAAAGATGGTGGTGCCTGTAGGGGTGGGCGCTGACCCCGGTGTGGCAGAAGGCGGCGGGGGTGCGGGGAGCGTGCTCGAAGGCGTATTGGGCTTTGGGGACGAAGGCATCTTGAAATTGTTTGCCATCCTCCTGTTGGCGGCCTTGGTGTTCTCAGTCGTCGCAGTAGGTGGTTATCTGATCTGGTCTGCCCCGAGCATATTATCGGAGGCTGCCTTTCAAGTGCTTCTCGTAACGGGTCTATCCCGCAAAGTCCGGCGGGTCAAAGAGACAGGTTGGAAGATTAGTATCTTTAAAGCGACGTGGTGGGGGTTTCTGCTGGTACTTCTTGTCTCAGTTGCCTTTGGAATCGTTGCCCAGCTCTATAATCCGACTGCCGTTTCCGTAAGAGATCTGTTCATAAGCGCGAGATGACCAGAAGAGGGGTGCTGGAGAAGACGTTGCAGCGAACGGTTACTTGTTGCCGCTGAGCTTTGTCGTCAATGGTCATGGCTGAGATTCTATTTTGCCGAGGAGATGATTATGGCAGTGCGCATTGTTCGTCTCGGGGCAGAGAGAGTTCCAAATGAAGGTATTCGCATCGGGACGGTCAGGCATCCGCCCCGCGGTGTGCCGAAACGGGAGTATGCCGCGCAGAATTGGTATGACGTATGGTTTCCGAATCTGGCACCAAGTTTGGAAACGATGAAATTAGGCCAGGGTGCTAAGACTGGGGATGAATGGAAGGTCTTCTTGCGGAAATACCGTGCCGAGATGGCAACCCCGGACAAAAGTAGGACGCTTGACCTGCTCGCCGCCCTTTCGCACGCATCTAACTTTTCCGTCGGTTGCTATTGCGCTGATGAACATCGGTGTCACAGATCTGTGCTTCGCGCCTTGCTAGTGGAGCGAGGGGCAAAGGTGAAATGAAGCTGTGCTCGGCAACAAATACAAGAAGGCAGAAGAATCGGGTCGAAACTCGCTTATGGCAAAAGAGGAAGCTGAACCTTGCGGTCACACTTTCAAGAGACTGGCATGGTCCGACCCCAAGGGGAATAGCTATAATTCTTGCACTATGTTAGCAGGGAACAAGGCTGAATGATCTCTGCAACACCATATGGGGAAGTCCTGCAAATCAGGATGAGCCGTTACCCCGATTTCCCAACGGGAACCTGGGTCTGCGCTTATCTTGTAGATGGCCTGTTGGTTGATACCGGTCCGGCGCATACGGCAGAGGAACTGCCCCGATTTTTAAATGACAGGGCAGTAAAAGTGGCCGTGAATACCCATTTTCATGAAGACCATATATCTGCCAATAAATTCCTCCAGGATGCCTATGGAATCGATATATATGCCCATCCTCTGGCCATAGACAAAATCAATAAAGCTGCCAAGCTGTATCCTTACCAGGAGGAGGTATGGGGCTACCCCGTGCCCAGTGAGGTAAAACCTATCGGCGATCATATTGATACAGAGAGCCATCGATTTGAAGTTATACCGACCCCGGGCCATGATCTTGACCATATCTGCTTATTCGAGAGAAAGAACAGCTGGCTCTTCACGGGTGATCTCTACGTAACCACGAAGCCGGTGGTCTGCCGTCCCAACGACGACATGCGGCAGGTTATATCAGACCTTAAAAAATTGCAGGCACTTAATCCACACATCATATTTCCGGCCCCCACCCATGTTGTGAAGGACCCTGCTGAAAAGCTGGATAGATTGATTGCCTACCTCGAAGAGCTGGGTGCCAGGGTTGAAGAGCTTTACAACAACGGCATGAGTATCGAGCAAATAAGGCAGGAAGTCTTTGGTGAAGAGGGCTTTATTGCAGAAGCAACTCAACAGCAGTTTTCCTCTCTCAACCTGGTTAAGTCATTTCTAAAAAAGCGTCACGAGACTAATGCATGAATTTCCGTAATTTCTGAAAACGCTATGCGTCATTATCAACAGAGCAAACATCCAAATGGATGTATACAGATAAGGGAATAAACTCTTTATTCTTGACATTATTTTAATCTTATTATAAAGAAGACAATTCGCACTGTGCTGGAAGCAGAAAGGTGACTTTTGAAGCACGTTGCAAAGGATAGCAATGCACCTTAAGCCAGAGGAAGGCCTGATATCGCCCCTTGGCTTTATTCGCCGTGTAGGTTTTCGAAGGTATTAGAGCTAAGGCAAGAAGGAGAAAAATGGCACGAAAGTTTGCATTTATGATCCATCCGAGGATCATCGACGATTTCGGTCGTCGCGTCGGCAAGGTGCTCAGAATCGGTGAAGAGCTCGGCATGAAGATCACTCCTAAAAAACCATCGGAGTGGATACTCAAGCACTTAAGAGGAAGGATGGGTTACACGATCTGTTCCCAGTTTGACGTTTTCGGCGGAAAAGCAGAAGGTTACATCGTCGCCGTTCTTTTGAGCGGCAAGCAGATGAAAGAGTTGGATCGCCATTTGGTGGAACGACGGATTATCGAAGCTATCCTGTTTACTCAGGATAAACTGGGCGCCGAACGTATTGGTTTGGGCGCCTATACCGCGCCTATGACCCGCAATGGGCTGTCGGTCGTAAAGCATCCCGGCATCAAGGCCAAAATCACTCACGGCGATGCTTTATCGTCAGCAAGCGCTGTTCCTATCGTTATTGAATGTTGCCGGCTTAAGGGTATCGACATTACCGCTGCTACCATAGCAGTGGTCGGTGCCTATGGCATTGTGGGCAAGGCCGCGACTCTATTGCTATCCGAGCTGAATCCTCAGACCATGATTCTTACCGGCCATAACCACAACAAGCTTGCGGCTGTCAGCCGAGAATTGAGTGGTTGCTTTCAGGGCCAGATCATCTGCTCTGCAGACAATTCCGCAATCATGGAAGCGGACATCGTGATCTTGTCGACCACTTCCGATGGGTACATTGTCGGTCCGGAGGACCTCAAGGAAAACGCCATAGTAGTGGATGTGGCCCAGCCCCACAACATGAGCCAAGAGGTCTGCAACCAGAGGCCTGATGTGCTTCGTGTCGACGGGGGCTACATGTCCATAGCTGACATCAATCTCCGGTTCAAGATGGGACCGCCTCGTGGCACTAGCTTTGCTTGCTTGACCGAAACCATAGTCAGCACTCTTTGCGGCGACCACGACCACCACGTGGGGCCGGTAGACATGGACTTTGCCAGGAGCATCATGCCCCTGGCGAACAGCCTTGGGTTCCAAGTGGCACCCTTAACCAATTTTTCCCGACCCATCGACCCCAATTACCAATTCCAGACAGCAGCAAATACAGCACCCCTAAAACAGAGGGGGGATGATTCCCTTTGTTTCGGCAAAGAGGGCGTGTTAGGCCTTGACGGCCTGTTGCTCAAAACCAATTTCAGGGATTTAAGACATGCTGTATGCCGAGATACAGCCACGGGAACAGCTCCTCCCCAAAAATTGCATGAATGAGTAGCGAAACAAAGAGAGCGCAGCACCTGTGATCCTTTGAAGCTTCTTCTGGTAACCCCTCTGGGCATTGCTCTTTGATAATTTATCCGTTTTGTGGTTAATCAAGATCGTTATGTTCTGAACGGCAGCAATGAGAAAATCTTGTATCTGCATACGCCATAACCTTCGCCACCGTGCCCGCTTATACCCATACCGTGTGGACCAGGCAAAGGATCGCTCCGAGAGGT
>Ga0299915_10002168_pt1 | contig 14337 bp, 17 predicted proteins | sample RVTome_13_FD_200263 | JGI IMG/M metagenome (GOLD analysis project Ga0299915, IMG submission 200263) | Soil microbial communities from uranium-contaminated site in the Upper Colorado River Basin, Wyoming, United States - RVT92D227 (version 2) ...
GCTGGCCTCCCGGAAAGCTAGGGCCGGAGGCGATACCCCCGGCCCAGTTGCTCACCAGTCGTCTATCCTAAACGCCACATCAGACAGGCCACTGGATCCTCCAGGGGAAGGAGTAGGGGTCCCAGGTAACGTAATCGCGCCATTCCGGGGTGCCAGGGCCACCTAGCGTCCGCCAATCGGGTATCTGAAAGACATTATAATTGAAGGATGAGGCGCCTGGCCTCGACACGGCCCTCTGGTGGGTGTGCTGGCCTTCCATGTAGCACCCGGGGTCGCTGCTGACCATCTCGCCGGCGTAAGCCAAGTTGGGCCAGTAGGACGTCATGCCGTACAGGTTGGAGATTAGGGTGTCGGTGCGAGTGGTGTGGAGATAGTAAACGTAAGCCGCCTCCGCCCCGTCATTGCGCTTGATGGTGGCCTGAATGGCTGTGCAACCCTGGTGAATGACGGGCTCCAGCTTAACCGTGCCGACCTTGCCTATCCCCGGGTAGGTGATTCTGGCCCGGAAGTACACGTTGGTGTAGACGCCGCCCCAGGAGCCCCAGTCCAGGCCGTCACCGTCGCTCACGGGTAGCAGGCAGTTCCCGTGCCAGCCGCAGGTGAGACGGGACATACCGCCGACCGGCCCGTTGGGCGGCTGAATGGTGGTTGTGACCGTGGCGGTGGCCGCCGCCGAATCGGGCAGGATGGCGACGGCGACTATCGCGGCCAGAACGGCGATCATTAACAGTCTGCGCATGTCACTCCCTCCGCGACCTTTATTACCTCCTCGAGAGGAATATCGGCTCCATAGACGTGCACGTAGCCCTCGTCCGTCTTGAAGGCCACCGCCGACCGGCCGTAGCCCTCCGGCGTGACGGGCCGGACGACGACACCTGGATGACCGTTCACCGTCGTGGCCTCCACCCGCTCGCTAGAGGTACTGATGACGAGCACCGCTTCTGTGCTCCGAAAATAGTTCACGCTAATCTGGTAGTACTGGGCGACCAACAGCTCGTAGGCCACCACGTTAGCGACCCCGTCAGGGCAGACGTAGGCGACCACGATCTCCTCCCAGGTGTTGGGCGGCAGGTAGCCCAGCTTGAGCGGGGATGCCGCCTTCGCTTCGTCCCCCGTCAGGCGGCGGGTGTCGTTTGAAAGGCAATGAAAGGGCCTGGGCCGCTCTCGAGCATAGGCGCCGAAGAGGAAGCCGTTGAACTCCCCCTCGAATACCGGCTTCTTTATCTCGGCCTGCAGCGCCGCCTCGCTCCTCTCGAAGACATCCGGGGAGGTGGCCGGCGGGACCCAGTCGCCCTCGGTAAGGCGGGTCAGGACCGGGGGCGCCGGCCCGCCCCCTCCCACCTCGCCTGCCTCCTGGCCGCCGCCCGTCCCGGCCCGCACCCCGAAGAAGGCGCCGACGCCGATGGCCAGCAAGACGACGGCCGCAGCGAGAACCTTAGCATTTCTCTTCATCCATTTCCCCCTTCCCGCTAGAGCGCCCCTTTAACCACCGCCGCCCCGCCACTCGGCCACACGGGGAATATGCGCTTGCAGTTTAACTCCCAGTGATCTGGTCCTGGCAATAGGTGCCATATGGACAAAAGGCTACAATTTTGCATTCTTGGGTTGCGTTTTCTGTACCCAGCCCAAGCTTGGAGAGAAAGTCTGCGCATGCCACTGCGAGTTCTGCCCTGTTATGCATGTTCGCCTCGCGTAAGATACGGCCGACGCGCGCCTTGACAGCCGACCTACTCACGCCCACCAGCCGGGCGATCTCTTTGTCGGAGCAACCCATGCCAATGAGGCAGGCCAGCCCAATAGTGTCTAGCCGCAGGAAAGGCGAATAGCGTAGCATTTGCCACCTCTGCAACTATGAATAACGCGATAGCCCTACAAAAGGTCACGCCCACCATCATCCGCGTCGGGGCGGGGACCGCTTACCTTAGCGCATTGGCCCTGTTGGGGGAGGGGCCCGGCGGCTGATACCAGACTACCGCTCTGTGGGCCACTCTGGCCTATCAGCGATGACGCCTTCACGGGCCAGGGCCTCGATCTCCTCCTCCGATAGGCCCAGCAGGTGGCGGAAGACGTATTCGTTGTGCTGGCCGAAGGCGGGGGCTGGGAGGCGGATGTGGGCCGGTGTCTCGCTGAAACGCCAGGGGGTGCCGTCGATATCGCAGATTCCGGCCTCTGGGTGGGCCACCGGCTCGAGGAAGCCGCGGGCCCGCAGGTGCGGGTCGGCGAACAGATCGGGCACGCTGAGGACGGGCATGGCTGGAACCCCGGCAGCTTGCAGGGCCTCGGCCGCCTCCTCCTTTGTTCGCCCACGTGTCCAGGTGGCGATAATCCCGTCCAGGGCATCCCGATTTCGTTGGCGGCTGGCCCCGTCGTCGAAGCGGGGATCAGCCGCGAGCCCCGGCCGACCGATGACATCGCACAGGGCCGCGAACTGGGCGTCGTCCTGGCAGGCCAGGGTCAGCCACTGCTCGTCCGCAGAACATGGGTAGCGGCCGTGAAGTGTCATGAGAGGATGGGGCTCCTGCGCCTTCATAGAAAGACCCACGATCTGCCCCCCCATGAGGCCGACAAGGGCCTCCTGTCGGTCAACTTCGATGTACTGGCCGCGACCCGTGCGGCGGCGGCGCCAGAGGGCCAGGGCGATGGCGCTGGCGGCAGCAACGCCGGCCACGGCCTCGCTGTAGATGGCTTGATGCTCCTCCTGGCCAGTCAGGGAGACGACGATGATCTCGGGGTTGGCCTTCTGTAGCACCTGATAGCTCAGGTCTAACTTCTCCATCGCCCCCGTCTCGAAGCTCTCGACGACCACGTCGGAGAGACCGACCAAGCGCAGGAAGAGATCGCGGCCCCTGGGGTCAGAGATATCCAGGACGCAGCCGTACTTATTGCGGTTCATGTGGTTGAAGTAGGGTGACCTGTCCCACGCCTGCCCGGCGCCGCTGGCGGCCGCGGAGAGGGAGCGCAGCGGGTCCCAATGGTTGATGGCCTCGATCTTGATCACCTCGGCGCCCATGTCGGCCAGGAGGCGGGTGGCGTAAGGGCCGGCCCAGAGCGTGGTCAGCTCTAGCACCCGGATGCCGAAGAGTGGGAGGCGGAATATCTAGACCACCCCCGCCGCACGCAGGCGAGACAGCTCTTGGCGGCTGAGGCCCAGCTCGCCGCAGAACACCTCGTCGTCGTGCTCCCCCAGCAGAGGAGCACGGCCGGCCTGCCACTCGACCTCCGACATGCGGAAGGGCGGGCCGGGGTAAGTGAGACGGCCAGCCACAGGATGGTCCACCTCCCGAAAGTAGCCCCGGACACGGAGGCGCTCCGATTCCATCAGGTCGCCGATGGCGGGAGTATCGGCCACCTTTTTCGGCTCCTGGTCGGGTCCTGCGCCCTTCCCCTCGGAGACATCCCGCTTCAGATAGGCCCACGCAGGGAGGTACGCCCCCAGGGCCGAGGCCATGCACTCCTGGGCAGAGATGTCGATATGCTGGGGGACCTCGAGGGTGTCGGCGTTATAGGCCGCCGTGGCGGCAGCCGCGAAGGCGTGGAGCCCCGTCTGGTACTCCGCCGGGTAGCTGCCTGGTGCCCATGGCGGCGTGCCGCTGAGGGACATCTGGCCCCCTGAGGCGAAGGAGGTGAGGCTGGTGGCCCGCCAGCCGGCGCGGGGGCCTGTCTGGCCGAAAGGGGTGATGGAGACGAGGACGATGCGCCGCTTGATGCCCCTGAGCGCCCGGAAATCTAGGCCCAACGACTCCATGTGACCTGGCGGGAAGCTCTCCACAATGACATGGGCCTTCTCCATCAGCCTGCGGAAGAGACCTCGGCCCGCGACTGAGCCGATCTCCAGGGTGACGCTGCGCTTATTTGTCCCCAGGTAGAGCCAGAGGGCACCCGTCTCCGGGTGAGGCAGGCCCTGGGCGAAGGGACCATAGCGGCGAAGGGGATGCCCGCTGCCGGGCGGCTCGATGACGATCACGTCGGCGCCGTAGTCGGCAAAGAACTTGGTGCAGTAGGCGCCAGCCACACCGTCGGAGAGATCGAGGACATGCAGGTCGCCGAGAGTGGTCATCAGATGTTGGAACGTCCCTGGCCTCCGTCCACCACCAGGCAGGCGCCGGTGACCCAGGAGGCTCGGGGTGAGCAGAGGAAGACGACGACGTTGGCGACCTCTTCGGCCGTGCCGAAGCGGCCCAGGGGGATGTTCTCCTTCACAAAGCGGGCCATCCCCTCTGGGTCCTCTTGCTGACGCCGCCACCAGGAGCCGCCTGGGTGACTGATGGAGCCGGGGGCCACGGAGTTCACGCGAATATTGTAGTGAGCGAGTTGACGGGCCATGGCCTTGGCGTGGCTGATGAGGGCGGCCTTCATAGCGTTGTAGCCGGGCTGGCCGCCGGACTCGCGGCCCCAGATCGAGGTCAGGTGAACGACAGCGCCGCCGCCTGCCGCTCGCATGTGGGGCACGACCAGCCGGGTGAGGCGAGCCGCCGGCAGGAACAGGGTGTCGAACGATTTCTGCCACACAGCATCTTCATCGCCGGGGGCAGAGAAGTGGATGCTGTTGACCAGAATGTCGATGCGGCCGAAGCGGTCAGCCGCTGCCTGAACGAGCCGTTCGGCGTCGACGGCGAGCGTGAGGTCGCAGCTGACGGGGAGGACCTGAACGCCACGCTCTTCGACCTCAACAGCAGCCTGGTCTAGGATCTCCTCGGCAAGGGCGGCCATCACCAGATGGCAGCCCTCAGTCGCCAACCCCAGGGCTGTGGCCTTGCCGATGCCGCGGGAGGCACCTGCGACGATGGCTACCTTATTGCGAAGACCGAGGTCCATAGACTACCCCCTGCCTTGCCCCGCTGTCCTGCGCGGGCATAGCGGGTCTATGGTAGGGGAAATGGACGGTAAGTCAAAGGGCTGGGACGATTCAACACACATGATTTACGACAAAGATAGGTTCTGCCGAAGGAGTACAAGCTGTTGACAGCATGGGCTCCTTCATACAAGATGGTTTGCGCTGGCTTGCCGAGACCGGTGGGCATATCCGGGCTGAGGCAGTTCAAGGAAGGGGCACACCATGGCGAAGCATATCCTGGTCGTATTGACCAACGCGGTGAGTGAGGAGCGTGAGAAAGACTTCAACGATTGGTACAGCAACCGACACATACACGATGTGCTCAAATTGCCTAGCTTCACGTCGGCGACTCGGTATGTGGCATCGGCGGCGCAGTGGCTCCCGCAACCGCCGTCGTGGAAATATCTCGCTATCTACGAGGTGGACGACCCTGCTCAGGCCGCAGACGCCATAAGGAACGCCGTCGCCGATCCCAACAAGATGTCTGGGAGTGATTCTCTGGACATATCTGGAATATCAGTCTGCTTCTATACCCCCATCACTGAGCGCGTGACGGCAAAGGGCTAGCCAGCGTTCACGGGTATCCCAGCACGATGGCATGACCGCGTCCTTCCGGTCGTCTCCTCGCCAACAGTCGACGAAAACGCCCAGTAAAGGGGGCCGTAGGTCTTGCACATCGTGACGGCAGCTACTATCATGCCATTGGGTTAGCACTCTCGTCTGGTGAGTGCTAATATATATCGTTAGGTAAACGTGTGTAGAAGAAGGAGGGATCCCACAGTGGCTACCACTGCGAAGACCGCCAAGGCGGCGAAGATCGTACCCCTGGCCGATCGCATCGTCGTTAAGCAGGTTCGGCAGGAAGAGATCCGGGCCAGTGGTCTGGTTATCCCCGACACCGCCCGCGAGAAGCCCCAACTGGGCGAGGTCCTGGCCGTCGGCCCCGGCCGCCTCGATGAGACTGGCAAACGCCTCCCCATGGACGTGAAGGTGGGAGATCGGGTCCTTTACGCCAAGTACAGTGGCCAGGAGGTTCCCCGCAACATCTTCGGCTCCGACGAGGAGGAGTACCTGGTCCTTAAGGAGTCCGACATCCTGGCCAAGCTGGCCTAATGCATAAGCCACAGATGGACACAGATTGAGGACAGACAAGAGTCTGCGTCCACCTGCGTGAATCTGTGGTCAATCTAAGGAGGTAGCGTATGCCTGCGAAACAATTGGTATTCGATGAAGAGGCCCGTCGCAAGCTCAAGGACGGGGTGGACGCCCTAGCCAACGCCATCCGCGTCACCCTGGGCCCCCGTGGCCGCAGCGTGGTGCTGGAGAAGAAGTTCGGGGCCCCGGCAGTGGTGGACGACGGCGTCAGCATAGCCAAGGAGATAGAGCTCAAGGACCCCTTCGAGAACCTGGGCGCCCAACTGGCCCGGGAGGTGGCTACCAAGACCAACGACGTGGCCGGCGATGGCACCACTACCGCCACCGTCCTCGCCCAGGCCATCGTCCGGGAAGGGATGCGTAACGTGGCCGCCGGCGCCAACCCCCTGAGCCTCAAGCACGGGATCGAGGTCGGCCTCCAGACCGTCGTCGAGGCCCTGCGCGAGATGGCCAAGCCGGTGGCCGGCAAGGAACAGATCGCCCAGGTGGCCACCATCTCCGGCCATGACCCCGAGATCGGCGACATCATCGCCGATGTCATGGAGAAGGTGGGCAAGGACGGCGTCATCACCGTCGAGGAGGGCAAGGGGATCCGCATGGAGACGGAGTTCGTGGAGGGGATGCAGTTGGATCGCGGCTATGTCTCCCCTTACTTCGTCACCAATCCAGAGCGGATGGAGACTGTTATCGACGATCCCTACATCCTCATCACCGATAAGAAGCTTTCCGCCATCCAGGACCTGCTGCCCGTCCTGGAGCGCATCCTCCAGGTGACCAAGAGCATCGTCATCGTCTGTGAGGACTGTGACGGGGAGGCTCTGGCTACCCTGGTGGTCAACAAGCTCCGTGGCGCCATCAATGCCCTTGCCATCAAGGCCCCCTCCTTTGGCGACCGCCGTAAGGCGATCCTGGAGGACATCGCCATTCTCACCGGGGGCACCTTCATCACTGAGGAGATGGGCCGCAAGCTGGAGAACGCCCAGGTGAGCGACCTAGGCCGCGCCCGCCGCGTGGTCGCCACCAAAGAGGATACCGTCATCATCGAGGGGCACGGCTCCGACGAGGCGATCCAGGACCGCATCAAGCAGATCAAGGCCCAGATCGAGGATGTCACTTCCGATTTCGACCGCGAGAAGCTCCAGGAGCGGCTGGCCAAGCTGGCCGGGGGCGTGGCTGTCATCAAGGTGGGTGCCCCCACCGAGGTGGAGCTGAAGGAGCGCAAGCTCAGGGTGGAGGACGCCCTCTCGGCCACCCGCGCCGCCGTGGAGGAGGGGATCGTCCCCGGCGGCGGCGTGGCCCTCCTACGCATCCAGCCCGACCTGGACAAGCTCGACCAGAAGCTCCGGGGCGACGAGATCACCGGCGTCCGCATCCTGCGGAAAGCGCTGGAGGAGCCCCTACGCATGATCTCCGAGAACGCCGGCCAGGAAGGGATGGTCGTCGTGAACCGGGTGCGCGAGGGCAAGGAGCTCGGCTTCGGCTACGACGCCGCCACCGACGAGTACTGCGACCTCTACTCCCACGGCGTCATCGACCCGGCCAAGGTCACCCGCGCGGCCCTGGAGAACGCCGTCTCCATCGCCTCCCTGCTGCTGACCACGGAGACCCTGGTGACGGAGATCCCAGAGCCGCCCAGGGCCCCGCCGGGGCCGCCGATGCCCGAGTACTAGGCCGCCTCGCGGAGCGGCAATAGGTCTCGCGGGGATGGCAGTGCTCGCTGCCGCCCGCCGGCGCTGCCGCCGGGGCGCGTGATGGCAATTCTGCCTGGCAGCATGTCACCCTGAGCCCTTCGGCTACGCTCAGGATAAACTTCGCGAAGGGTCTGGCCGCCCCCACACAGATTCTTCGCTCCGCTCAGAATGACAGAGCGAAGGGCTCAGAATGACAGGGCTGGGTTCGTCAAGAGTGTGCTAGGAGCGCCTACAGCCGCAGCAAGGGAACGAACCGCTTGTCGCTCTTGTATGGGCCTACCACCGCCAGGTGCAACTGATCCGGGACGATAATCTCGCGGGCCAGCCGCTGCAGGTCCTCCAGGGTCACCGCCTCCATCTCGGCCACCGCCTGCTCCACGCTGCGGACGCCGCCCAGGAGCAGCTCCTGCCCGCCGACCCAGCCGGAGACGTTCCGGGTGTCCTCCATCCGCAGGAGGAGGCGGCCTTTGGCCAACTCTCGTGCCTTGGCCAGCTCCTGTCCCAGGTGGGAGTCCTCCTCTCGCAACCGCGCCAGCTCCGCCAGCACCAGTTGCAGGGCCTGCACCGCCTTTATAGGGTCCACCCCCATGTACACACCGAAGGCGCCCGTGTCCAGGAAGTGGGTGACATATGAGTGGACATCGTACACCAGGCCCCGCCTCTCCCGTAGCTCCAGGAACAGACGGGAGGACATCCCCTCGCCCAGGATGATGGAGAGCAGGGCGAGGACATAGCGGTCCGGGTGGTTCAGGGCCAGGCCGCGCAGAGCCAGGCAGACGTGGGCCTGCTCGGTGGCCTTGTAGCGAACTGCACAGCGGGGGCCGTGGCCGTTGGCCGCCGGAAACCAGAGGGAGGGGGTGCCAGCTGGCCAGTCGCCTAGAGCCTGCCAGATTACGTCCACCATCTCCTGATGCGACAGGTTGCCGGCCAGGGCCACTACTATGTTATTGGGGACATACTGCCTGTGCAGGTAGACTAGAGCCATCTCGCGGCTGATGCCCGCTACGGAGTCCGGTGTCCCGGCCACATCGCGGCCCAAGGGCTGATCAGGCCAGAGGATTGAGTCGAGAAGAAGGTCGGCTAACTGGGGCGGCGAGTCGACCACCATGGCCAGCTCCTCTAGCACCACCTGACGCTCCTTCTCAACCTCGGCCGGGTCCAGGAGGGGCCAGCGTACCAGGTCGAAAAGGACCTCCAGGGCCAGGGGTAGGTGAGGCCAGGCCACCTTGATGTAGTAGACGGTGTACTCGCGGTCGGTGCCGCCGTTGAGCATTCCGCCCACCCCATCGATCACTTCGGCGATCTCCTTGGCCGTGGGCCGCTTCTGGGTGCCCTTAAAGAGCACGTGCTCCAGGAAGTGGGAGAGGCCCGCCTCCTCATCCCGCTCGTAGCGGGAGCCGGTCCCCACATAGAGGGAGACGGACACCGAGTGGGCATGAGGCATGGAGACAGTGAGGATGCGCAGCCCGTTGGGGAAGACCGTTCGCTGGTAGAAGGAGTCGACGCTCATGATCCGTAGACCTTGTCCAGGGCTAGCCCTGGCTGGGGGTAGACCGGGAACTACCAGCCACCTGCCGGAGCTGGTACCGTGGGAGGGATCTCAAGGGTAGTGTAGGGGATGGGGGCTGGCAGGGTCAACGGCGCCGGGTCTAGCCCTCCCGCAGGACATCCCCACACGGGTCGGGTGGGTGGGCGCGACAGGCGAAAGCGGCGTACTCTTGCTTCGACCGGCCGATGGTGGTGCTGTCGCCGTGGCCGGGGAGAACCAGCGTGTCATCGGGCAGGACGTACAGCCGCTGGGTGATGGCCTGGATAATCTGCTGGAGCTCCTGGGGGCTGTTGGTATGGCCCGGGCCGCCAGGGAAGATGGTATCGCCAGAGATGAGGTAGCGACCCACCAGGAAACAGGTGCTGCCGGGGGTGTGGCCCGGCGTGTGGATAGCCCGGACACTCAGGCCGCCCACTTGGATCTCGCGGCTGTCGACCAGGGATTGATCGATCCTCTCGGCGGGTAGCATCTCCTCCGCCGGGTGGCAGAAGACGGGGGCGCCGGTGGCTCCTTTCACGAGATCGTACGCGGCGATGTGGTCAGGGTGGCTATGGGTGAGGAGGATCGCCGTCACCCGCAGGCCCGCCAGGGCCTCCAAGAGCTCCTCGCTGCCGACCGGCATATCCACGACAGCCGCCTCGCCACGGTCGCCGTCCGCGATGATGTAGGCGTTGTTGGCGTAGGGCCCCAGGGGCCCAACCCGCACAAGTCGCAGGAATCCATCATCGTAGGTCTGCATATTTCGTCTCTTTGAAGGGCCATGATAACATAGGCCGCGCCATGATCGCTGAGTCCATTCTCCAGGGTCGGAAGGTCCGCCTGCGCCCGGTAGAAGAAAGCGACCTGTCCCTGTTCGTGCGCTGGTTCAACGATCCTGAGGTGCGCTACTGGCTGGGCATCTCGGAGGAGCCGGAGCTAAGCATGGACTCGGAGCGGGGGTGGTACGAGGAGATGCGGGGCGACCTTACACGCATCGTCTGGGTCATCCAAACGATGGCAGGCTGGGCCATCGGCAATGTGGAGCTACGGGATATCGACGAGACCCACGGCCGGGCTGCCTTGGGGATCGCCATCGGCGAGAAGGAGTATTGGAGCCGCGGCTATGGCACCGACGCCGTAAAGCAGGTGCTGCGCTACGCCTTTGAGGAGATGGAGCTTCGTCGGGTCGAGCTCTACACGGACGAGGACAACGTGCAGGGTATCCGTTGCTACGAGAAGTGCGGCTTCGAGCGGGAGGGGCTCCTGCGGGCCCGCCGCCTGCGCCAGGGCCAGCCGGTGAACTGCCTAATCATGGCGGTGCTGCGGAAGGACCGGTAGGCGGTAGCCATGGAGATAACGCCGCGCATCCACTCTATTCCGGCCCAGGTGCCTTTTTACGCTGGCCTCCTGGCCCCCAATGTATTCCTGGTCACCGACGGCGGCGTGGGCGCCCTCTTCGACAGTGGCTTTGGCGACGAGGGCTCGGTCCGGGCACGGCTGGAGTACCTGCGAGAGAAGCAGATCGATCTCCGCTACATCATCCTCAGCCACCACCACTTCGACCATTCCAGCGGTGCCCACCAGCTCCGCCAAGCCACAGGCGCCCAGGTGGTGCTACACCCACAGGAAGAACGGCTTCTGCTGGACTGGGAAAGCGAGGTGCCTCAGGATGTAGACGCGCCGTCGGCGTGGCAGGAGGTTGTCGAGCGTTTCCGGCGCTTCCGCCGGCTGGCTGCGGATGCCGTGCCTGACCTTCGCCTTGGGGATAGCGAGACCCTCCGTGTGGGAGAACTCACCCTTCAAGTGGCGCACACCCCGGGCCACACCCATGGCTCCATCTGCGTCTACGTGCGCTCTCGGTCTCTGGCTGGCCTTTTTTGATATTCCTGTGGTTGGCGAGGCAGGGATAGGTGTCCGCAGGCCATGCCGGTATAATCAACCTACAACGAATGGAGGCTGTGCTTTGAGAGCGACTGAAGTACCGCTTGCATCCATCCTGCCCCTGACCGCCGCCGTCAACGAAACGGGCCACCTGGCCCTGGGCGGCTGCGACGCTGTGGCGCTGGCTCGGGAGTTCAGCACCCCCCTCTACGTCTTCGACGAGGAGACCCTGCGTCACCAGTGCCGCCAGTTCCAGAGCGAGTTCCGCTCCCGCTACCCCGACACCGCCGTGGCCTACGCGGCCAAGGCCTACCTGGGCCGCGCCTTGGCAGCTGTCCTGGTCCAGGAAGGGATGTCGCTGGATGTCGTTTCGGGCGGCGAGTTGGCCATCGCCGGCTCCGTAAACTTTCCGCCGGCGCGTATCCACTTCCATGGCAACAACAAGCCGGAGGAAGAGCTCCGGCAGGCCCTTGACTACGGCGTGGGGCGCATCGTCATCGATAACTTCCACGAACTCCGTCTCCTAGACTGGCTGGCCTGGGCCCGCGGCCTGCGGCAGAAGGTGCTCCTGCGCCTGTCGCCGGGCATCGATCCCCACACCCACGCCCACACCACCACGGGTATCCTGGACAGCAAGTTCGGCATCCCCATGCCTACTGGCCAGGCCGAGGCGGCCCTCCGCCAGGCGTTGGAGACGCCCGGCCTGGAACTTGTAGGGCTGCACGTGCACATGGGCTCCCCTATCTTCGAACTGGAGCCCTACCGGCAGGCGGCGAAGGTCGTGCTCGCCTTCGCCGCCGCAATGCAGCGCCAGTACGGATTTCAGTTGCAGGAGTTCAGCCCCGGCGGCGGCTTCGCCGTCCAGTACGTGGAGGGGCAGGCGCCACCCGCCATCGCCGAGTACGCGGAGGCCATCGTCTCCGCCCTCAGTGAGGGCTGCCGGGAGCATGGCCTTCCCCTGCCCAAGCTCATTATCGAGCCCGGCCGGGCCATCGTGGCCCGGGCGGCGGTAGCTCTGTACACCATCGGCTCCGCCAAGGAAGTGCCAGGGGTGCGTCGCTTCGTCTCCGTGGACGGCGGCATGGCCGACAATATCCGGCCAGCCCTCTACAGCTCCCAGTACTCAGCCCTGGTGGCCAACAAGCTCCTGGACAGCCGCCGCGAGCTGGTGACCATCGCCGGCAAGTACTGCGAGTCGGGCGATATCCTCCTGCGGGACGCCGAGCTGCCGCCCCTGGAGCCGGGCGACATCCTGGCCATGCCCGCCGCTGGGGCCTACGCCCTGGCCATGGCCAGCAACTACAACGCCTCCCTGCGCCCGGCCATCGTCCTGGTGAAGGACGGTCAGGCGAAGCTCATGCGCCGCCGCGAGACCTACGACGACCTGATGCGCTGCGACGTCTGGCCATTGGAATGAGAGCCGCTCCCGTCATCCTGAGCGAAGCGAAGGATCTGTCATGCCGTAAAGGCAGATGGCACCACAATGAAAGGTTCTTCGCCCGCCTCTGGCGGACTCAGAATGACAAAGTTTAGGGCATGTGAGGGCTGATAATGTATGAAGTCTGGCTGGCGGAGTGGAGCTGATTGAGGTGCCCTGGGACTTCATTGGCAACGAGCGGGCGGTAGCCGCCCTCGACCGCGCTCTGCGGGAGGGCCGGCCCGCTCACGCCTACCTGTTCGCGGGCCCGGAGCGGGTGGGCAAGGGCGCCCTGGCCCTGAAGCTGGCCCAGGCCCTCAACTGCACCGGCGACACCGCGCATGGTGAGCCTGCCCGCCCTGAGCCCAGTCGAAGGGTCGAACCATGCGGCGCCTGCCAGCCCTGCCGCCGCATCGCCGCCGGCCTTCACGCCGATGTCCAGACGGTAACGGTAGAGCCTTCCGGCGAAGGGCCACAGCACAAGGCCATCGGCGTGGGCCAGATCCGGGAGGTGGAGCGTGCCGTGATCCTTAGCCCCTTCGAAGGGCGCAGCCGCGTCGTCATCTTCGACCCGGCAGACGTCATGACTGTCGAGGCCCAGAACGCCTTCCTGAAGACGCTGGAGGAACCACCCCCCCAAGTCGCCTTCGTGCTGATCGCCACCCGCGAGGAGCGGCTGCTCCCCACCATCCGCTCCCGCTGCCGGCGGGTGGAGCTTCGCCTGCTGCCCCTGGCTGTAGTCGAAGAGGCGTTGCTGGAGGTCGGCGTCGAGGCCGAAAGGGCGCCACTGCTGGCCCGCCTCTCCCGCGGGCGCATCGGCTGGGCCCTGGAGATGGCTCGCGACCCTTCTCAGCTAGACCGACGCCGTGAGGCGCTCCATTTCGTCCGCGCCCTGGCCACCATGACCGTGGCTGAGCGACTGAAACTGGCTGAACGCCTCGCTGTCGACTTCCGGCGCGACCGCGAGGGGGCCCTCTCCCTGCTCGTGGAGTGGCAAGGCTGGTGGAGGGATGTCCTGCTGATCCAGGCGGGAGCCCAGGACGGCGTTGCCAACCAGGACAGGCTGGCGGAGCTGGGGCAGGACGCTCAGCGTTGCGCTCGAGCTGGGGTGCTGGCCTTCCTCCGGGCGCTGCTCGCTGCCCGTCGCCACCTAGAGGAGAACATACAGCCACGCTTGGCCCTTGAGGTCGTTCTGTTGGAAGCACCAGAGGCCGCTATTACCGCACATCTCCCCTAAACCCCCCAGATTGACCGAAAAGCTCTTTGCACTGCTGGGTTCCCTGTGTTATCATGCACTACGTTTTAAAGACTAAATAGCATGTCTCTCCGTGGCCCCCACGGACCCGGCCGAGGGCCGGGCACGGCGGGAGGCCACTAGCGTGTAAAGGGGGGATCGATGCACGTCATCATCGACGGCTATGGGGGTGATCCTGAGCAGCTTGCGGATGAGAACGTGGTGCGCGCGATCCTGGATCGCTACCCCGACGAGATGGGGATGACCAAGATCGCGCCACCATTCGTAGTCCGCTACATAGGAAGCAAACCAGAGGACTGGGGCGTCTCCGGTTACGTGATGATCGCCGAGAGTCATATCTCTATGCACACGTTCCCGGAGCGCCGCCTTATCTGGGCCGACATCTTCTCCTGCAAGGAGTTCGACGCCGCGCCCATCCTGGAAGACCTGAAGCAGCGCTTCCGCCTGCGGCAAATGGAGGTCAGCGTGCTGGAGCGGGGCCTGGAGGCTTGCCCCGAGCCTGTCGAAGGGGCGCCGGTCAGGGTGTAATCATGCACGGTCACCGGGCCTCGTCTGCTGACGGGCAGGAAGAATCGA
>Ga0299915_10002169_pt1 | contig 14334 bp, 8 predicted proteins | sample RVTome_13_FD_200263 | JGI IMG/M metagenome (GOLD analysis project Ga0299915, IMG submission 200263) | Soil microbial communities from uranium-contaminated site in the Upper Colorado River Basin, Wyoming, United States - RVT92D227 (version 2) ...
TCCCTGTCCAAGGAGGATTTCCGCATCTCCATGTCCATTGCCAATACCGTAGCTCAAACCGGTAAATCCATCTACACCTCCGACGCCCAGCACGATGAAAGGTATTCCAAGCAAAAGAGCATTGTAGAGCTGGACTTGAAATCCATCATGTGTGTTCCCTTGAAGAGCAAAGAAAAGATAGTGGGAATTCTGTACCTGGACAACAGCTCCAAAAGCAATATCTTCCTCCAAAGCGACCTTTATCTTTTCGAGCTTTTTGCCGGTCAGGCTGCCATGGCCATCGAAAACGCCAAGCTTTATGAAAATCTCCTGTCCATGAAAATCTACAACGAGAACGTGGTTAACAAAACTCCGGTGGGTATAGTGGTGGTGGACAATAATATGAAAATCACCATTGCCAACCGCGCCTTCCAGGAAATATTCAAAAAGACCGGTTGGAGTGAAGACTTCCACCGCCCTCTAAGGGACCTTTTCCTCTTAGATCTGTTCCCCCCGGAGGAGAAAGCCCGTTGGAAAAAGATTTGCTACCAGGTGCTATATACCGGAGAGCCTTTTGAGGAAGCCAAATCCTACCACAAATTTCAGTCAGAGGAAATTGCTTTGGCTTTGAAGGTAAGCCCTCTCAACAGTCATGACAACCGCATCTTGGGGTTGATCCTGGTGATCGAGGATATCACCGATAAGGTCATCGCCGAAAAATACTTGATCTATTCCCAGAATCTGGTAGCCAAGGGGGAAATGGCTGCATACATCGGACACGAGCTGAACAACTATCTTGCCATCATCATGAACAATGCCGAGCTTCTCTCCATGCATTTGAAGAAAGGCGACTTAGTTAAACTGGAAAGAAACTCCAAAGCCATTCAGGACATTGTCGACAGAATGAAACGGTTTACCGAGGGGATGGTGGATTTCTCCAAGCTGGAAACCAAGATAACCGAATATGATTTGCGTATTTTGATCGAAGATTTAGTCTTCTCCCTAAAACCGCAGGAGACGTTTTCCAAAATAAGATTCCAGACCAGCTTTGATCCCGCCCTCCCCCCTCTGCCCATGGATGTCGGCCAGATCCAGCAGGTACTTCTCAACCTGTTCAACAATGCCGCCGAAGCCATGCACTCGCAGGAGACCTCCCCGGGCACCCTCAGCATCGCTACCACTTATGTCAAAAGAGAGGAGATGGCTGAGATAAAAGTCTCCGATACCGGTTCCGGCGTACCGCCCGAGCTTTTGTCCCGGATATTTGAGCCCCATTTCACCACCAAACAGAGCGGTCATGGGTTTGGCCTGGTCATCTGCGAAAAGATCATCAAAAACCATAAAGGGGTAATCAACGTGGAGAGCTCCCCTTCTGGAACCACGTTCACCATTACCCTTCCGGTGAAAAGGGAACAGTAGATCTAAGTACAATGAACATAAAGCCCGTTTATTCTATTTGACGTTTGAAAACTTAGTCAGGCGAATCATTGACGATTTCCACATAAAGCGAATCCTCCTTTTTCGGAAAAATGCCCAGACAGGAAAATCCCATGGTATTCTCCCATCGTTATCAGGTCTTGCAGGATCTGGGGGAAGGTGGCATTGGTAAAGTATACCGTTCCCTGGACCGATGGACCGGTAAAGACATCGCCCTCAAAGTTCTGGCAGCCGATTTGGTCAATCCCTCCTTACTGGAGAGTTTTAAAAAGGAGTTTTTGATGTTGAGTCAGCTGAAACATCCGGGGGTGGTCGAGGTTTTCGATTTTGGATACTTAAGCTCAACCGGCGCGTCCGAGACTCCTCTCCCCTATTTCACCATGGAATTTGTCGAGGGGAGAAGTTTGTCGGAAAGTCTTCCCGGTTTTCACAATTCTGCCCAATCTTCGGGTGAGGTGGAGATATTCCATCATTTAGTCTTGCAGATATGCGATATCCTGGAATTCATTCATCTGCAGGGACTGGTGCACTGTGATCTAAAACCAGACAACATAAAAATCACCGGTCACATGTTCAAACCTAAAATACTGGACTTCGGACTGGCGGAAAAAGCCGGATCAAAAAGGATAAAGGAGACCAAGGGAACTCTCCCCTACATGGCTCCGGAGATGTTTAAAGAAGAACCGCTAGACGCCAGAACCGACCTTTACTCCCTGGGGGTGATTTTGTATGAGCTGGTCACTTCTAAGCTCCCTTTTTCCTCGGATGATCCGATCAAGATTATCTCGGCCCACCTGCAGCAGAAACCGGTATCCCCATTGGAGATCAACCCTCACCTTCCTCTCTTCCTAAATAAATTGATTCTTCGGCTGCTGGAGAAATCCCCAGCCGAGCGTCCCAAAGATGCCCACCAGGTGAAGATACTGTTGGAACAAGGAATCTCCAGCCACCATAAAGAAGATAGAAGGATGGTATATCCTTATGTCCAAAGTCTGATCAGCCATATTTATAGTGGGTCCATGGCAGGAAGGGAGACAGAATCCCGCCGATTGGAGGAGCATCTCAAAAGGGTGACTTCCTCCGAGGGAGGTTTCGTTCTCGTTTCCGGAGAACAAGGAATTGGAAAATCCCTGCTTCTTCATCAACTAAAGGTCAACTGTCAGCTTCAAGGAATCACGGTAGTCGACATGGATTGCCGGCAGGATCAGACTATTGCCTATCAGCCTATAATAGATATTTGTCGCAAACTCCAATTATGCATTGAAAACCAGTGTTCGCCTCCAATCGTCCAAAATCTTAAAGACATCATTCGCCGGTTCAAGGAAGGTTTACACTCAGACCAGGATAAATCACAAGATAGTACAGTCTCCGACACAGCCGAGTCCGTTATTGGTTTTCATAAAAATATCCGCGATACTTTTGTGGAGATCTCCGCTGTCCTTCCCCTGGTGTTGATAGTAGACGATCTTCAATGGGTCGATACATCCACCCTACGGTTTTTGGAATTCTGCCGGTTCCAGAATCAGCCGGGTAAGATTATTTGGTGCCTGGCATTCCGGGAGGAAGCGTTAAAAAAAGATCCCCCCCTTCAGGCTTTTCTAGCCTATAACTCCCCGGAAAAGGGGATAGACCTATTAAAGCTCTCCCGATTTGATTGGCACGGCACCCGGAATCTGATTCTGTCCAAATTACCAAGCAACCGGTTCCCTGAAGAATTTTTCTCATTTGTTCACGAGAGGACCGCCGGCAACCCGCATTTTGTGGTGGAGGTATTGAAATATCTGTTGGAGAAAAATGTTGTCTTCGTGGAGGATTCTCATTGGATGGTGGATTTGAGTGGTTTGAAGAAGACTGCAATTCCGGGTTCTATTGAGTCGGTTTTAACTGCAAATTTAAAGAGATATGATGACCAGATCCTGGATTTACTCGAAACAGCTGCAGTGATAGGCAAAAGGTTTTCACTTAATCTATTAGGGGAATTGAATCCATCCGATCACAAAAAAACATCAGAGATACTAACCATTTTGACCGACCATCAATTGCTAATCCAGAAAGATGATCCGGTCAAAGGGAAAAAGTACTATGAGTTTGCTAATCAGAGCTTACAGACTATTCTGTATCGGGGATTAAAGAGAAGCGAACGCATACTCCGGCACAAAAAGATAGGAGAGCTGCTGGAGAGACGATTGACGGATGAAGGGGATGAATTAGTTTTCGAGCTAGCTTATCATTACTCTGAAGCGGAGGAGAATCTAAAGGCTTATCAATATGCCCTCCTCTCTGCAGAGAAAATGGAACAACGTTATGCCAACCAAGAGGTACTAAGATACTTAGATAAAGCCTTAAAGATCGCCGCAAGAATTCCGGATGAGCAGATAGCCCGGGAAAAACGGGTACAAGCTTTAATCAAGAAAGGAGACTTCTGTAAAAAAGTGGGTGAGCTTAACCAGGCGGAAAAGGATTACCGGACCGTCTTGAGGCTGGTTCAAACCTCTTCCAATCTGAAGATGCAGGTTAAGGTTTATAATAATCTGGCTGAGATCTACCGGTTGAAACATGATTACCCAAAAGGGATTTCGACTCTGAAAAAAGCCATGCGAATCCACGAAAAATTGGATGATCCGGTGGAACACGCCAATACCTTAAGCTATCTAGGTTTGCTTTACTGGACGGATAGCCAATACCAAAATGCTTTGGATTCATTCCATCAGGCGTTAGAAATAGACCAAAGACTATGTAACAAATCCTGTGAGGCTTCCACCTTGAACAATATAGGTTTGATTTACTGGTCATTACATCAATACAAGGAAGCTTTGAAATACTTCAACGATTCATTGTCTCGATACCGAGAACTGGAAGACAAAGAATGGATAGCCCGGAGCTCAAATAACGTCGGACAAACATATTTCTGCATAGGGGAATATACTGAAGCGATAAAATATTATCAAATGGCCTTGACCATTAATGAGGAGATTAATAATAAAAAGGAAATAACCTTTAATCTGGAAAACATGGCTGAAGTTTATCGAAAGGTTGGCAATTATAACGAAGCGTTGGATTATGGACAACAGGGATTGAAACTGGCTTCAGAAATCGGCTTTAATGAAAGGATTGGCAGGATACTCAAGGATCTGGGATTAACTCATTTTGATCTGGGTCATTATCAAGAAGCATACGAATATTTACAGAAAGCAAAGGGAATTGCAGAAACAATAGGGGATAAAGAAATTGGAATATCAGTTCTGATAAGCCTTAGCAAATTCTGGTTTACTCTTAATACCTTCCCCAGATCGACTCAATTTCTGGAAGAAGCTATTAAAATAATAGACACCTTAAATGACGAGAGGTCTTTGATCAATGTTTATCATATCAAAAGCCAACTTGCAAGGGAAAATGGACAATTTGAAGAGGCTTTAAAGCTTTTGAATGAAGCAAGCGCCTTGGCGAATAAATTAAATGCAAAAGAGGAATCTTTCTATACAAATTTGGAATTAACCGAACTTTATCTGGATAGCGGAGAGACAGAAAAAGCAAGAGAGTTTCTCGAAATTGTCAAGAATTTCGGGATAGAACATTATGTTTTATCACAACCTGCATATTATTTGATTTCTGGTAAGCTGGCTTGGTCAAGTGGAAATTCAAATTTTGCCCAGAAGTACTTTGAAGATTCATTGCAGCTGGCAGAAAAACTTAGCCATTTAGAGATCATGTGGCGGATTCATCATCAATTAGGCAGATTATTCCTCTCCACTCATGAGATTGTCAAAGCTTATCACCAACTGCAAATGGGAGGGAAAATTTTAAAAAGATTGGCTGAGAGCATTAAAGACGAAGAGCTAAGGCAGAATTACTCAAATGATCGGGAGAAAAAAGAGTTGCTCGTAGATTTGAAACGGACAGCAAAGGAATTAATTGGAGAAACGAAGTCAGTGCTCCATGTTTGAATATTTGATCGTAACCACCACAAGTGTATATCCCGATTTGCCAAAAAGGGAAAAGCCCCGCCACATGCGGGGCTTTTCGAAAGGAGGTGCTGGTGTTAACATACACAAGTGGGTCTGATTACGGCCTACCACCTGAGACGCTACCTGGAGCTATTTTCTCCTCCAGCACTTCGATTTCCAGTACTAATTCCTTCAGTTCCATACGTCTCACCTCCTTTATGTGAAAAAACATCATACTCGAATTGATTTAAAAAAAGTAATACTCTTCCTTTCCCCTTTTATCTACTCCCTTAAATATCAAGAGGAACTTGGAATGAATTCCCTTTGAAGAGAATTCACCCTTCCCCTCGATTATAATAATATATAGGGCTAACTACTTGTCAAGGGTTTTTTGTAAATATTTTGAACAGCAAAAGCTTTCGTGAATATATATTAAAACAAATATCAGTTAAATAACGTATAAATTTATTAGGTAATTCTACTGAATTTTAAAATCCACTAATAAAGCTCTATTTTTGTGAAAAGACATAGCTTGGATCTTCTCATCCAGTCAATCTTAAAAAACTCATAACTGACTATCAGAATTTTCCTAAGAAAATAGCAGCCAGGCCTACTAACATCTCGATTTTGAGCAAATGGCTCAATCGATGAAGATTTGAAGGAGAATGGTTTCGTCTCATCGACCAGATCAGGTAAATCAAGCCCAGGTCGACTCCTAAAACCACTACCAGAAAATAGATGAAGGAAAATATGTGAAGAAAGTAAGGTATGGCGGTTAACCCGATCAAGAACAGAAAAATTAAAGTGCAGATGTCCAAAGAGAATTTCACTCCCAATTTGATGGGCAAGGTGGATGCACCGGCGGAAGAATCCCCCCTGATATCCTCTATGTCCTTCAGGATCTCTCGGCCCAGATGAAAGAGCAGTGCAAAAGCTGCTGGAATCAAGGAGAGCTTGAAATCTTCTGTGGCAATGCCACCGTATATAAAAGCCAGGGCGGAGACCACACTCACCGTCAGGTTCCCCCAAAGAAGCGTTTTCTTCAAGCTATAACTGTACAAAACCAGAAAACCGCAGGCTATGAATGCAAGCGGTAAGCTCAGCGGTTTGACCTGAAGACTCAAGAAAAGTCCTGCCAAAAAGAGGAAAATTGACCAGATCAAAGCAGAACTTAAAGTAATCTTACCTCGGGGAAGCGGTCGGTTGGGTTTATTGATCCTATCGATATTTATGTCGAAGAAATCATTGATAACGTTTCCGCCAGCTGAAATAAAGAAAGCAGAAAGACAAGCGAAGAGAACCATCACCCAAGATTCTATCTCCCCCGATATGGCAGCCCCGACCAAAACGGACAAAGCGGTGATGAAGTTGTTAAGCGGTCGGATCAATTTGATGTAATTTGCAATCGCCTGGATGAAGTTGCCTTTCATGAATAGTTATCATGTTAGACTAAAGCCTTCTTATTCCTTTTTTGTCTTAACTCATTAGAATCTATTTACCACTCCGAAATGAATTTTACCCTGGCTGAAACTATCCCCCTCCCCCAAGCCGTAATCCAGTCCCAATAATCCTGCTTTGGTGTCTATTCTCAAACCCAATCCGCAACCCAGCTTGCCGTCTGAAATTACTTTAAAATCCCCTCTATCTCCGGAATGTACCCTTCTCTCATAATAACCATAATCGGTGAACAAAAAGAATCTCGAGTTCCCCTCCATGAGAAACCGGTACTCCAAATTCACCCAACTGACGGTTGTTCCGTAAAACTCCTCCTCCCGATAACCGCGCAGGCTGTTTATCCCCCCCAGTTTATATTGATCCGAAAGGGGGACCACTTTTTCATTGGTATTCAGCCCCCTAAAGTGCACCCCCGCAAAGAGGGTCTGGTTCCTGAAAGTAGGTATAAGATTGTCCGCATCCAGGTAATAATTGGTCGAGTGCGCTTTTAGCTGATCCGGCACATAAACAGAAGTAGGATAATTTCTCTTCTGGGTATAATTCATCCCCACTCTGTATAGAATACCCCGGCAGGGATTCCCCAACCTGTCCAGAAGATCCAGGGAGAGGAAAAGTCCGGCTTTGTACTTTCTGATGTCGGGTAGATAACTTTTACCGGCTGAACCGGGGATGATCTTTTCCCATCCCCCTTCTAAACCCCAGGATAATTTCTGTGTTGAATTGAAACCCAGTTTGGCCGAAAGATAGAACTGCAGGTAGGTGGAGTCATAATCCGTTTGACCGGTTTTCAACTCCAAAGTTGGGGGTAAACCAAAGATCCAGTTCTCCCGGTATTGAAAATCGAACCGGGAGGAGTATGGATCTTTTCTATACCAGTTCCATTCCATCCTTCTCCCCGTACCAAACATGTTGTCGAAAATCAAATTCATGCTCCCTACCAGGTTCCCCTTTTGCATGCCGGATGAAGGTGCATAACCGATAATTCCGCTGAAAGTATTATTCCTCCTTTCCACCAAAGTGATTTTTAAAATCCCCTCCTCCGGATTATCGCCCGATAAAAGCTCCGTCTCTTTAACCTCTTTTATGTACGATAGTTTCTCAATTCTCTTTATGCTCCGGTCGAGATTGCTTTGGGAGAAATAACCGAAAATATCTTTACCCATTTCTCTTAAAATTATGTTCCTTTGGGTGGTTTTCAGACCATCCAATTGAACCTCTTTTATCTTTACTCTGGGTCCTTCATTTACCTGCAGGGAAAAGGAAATTCTGCCTTTCCCCACGGTTCTGAAATCGGAAGGCGATATCTGACAGTAAGGAAACCCGTTTTCCTCGTACAAAGCCAATATCCTTTCAATATTCTTCTCCAATAAGTCCACACTCGGTGAACCTTTCAACCTCATTTTTGAGTAAAGTTTACTATCATCGAAAAAACTGTTCCCCTCTATGTTAACACTCTCAAAAGCTATTCCCGGGTTGACTCTATTTAATCCTCCATCCGCCCGGCAAGAGCGGTTTAAGAAAATGACGAGGAAGGCAATTAATGCCGGTAGTATAAATTTCAACAGAATCCAGAAATCACGTTCACCCTTCCCCCTTCCATTCCAGGAAGGTATTAAGAGCCAGGAAGGAGTAGACCAGGAGTCTTTCGATTTATTGAAAAACCTGTCTTGGCTTTGAATTCTGATCATATCGATTCTCGGTCCTCTTAAAAGTATGCCTTCAGCTCCATCCTGCCATTGTGTTTCGTTTTCTCCCGGAACACCGATTCTCCGGTATATACCACTGAGGAGGTAAGGTATTGATTTAACCGGTAATCCAAGGAGAAACTCCAGCCGTAGTTCTCCCCTTTCCTTTTACCCTCGGTCAGGATATAGGGCAGGCTCCTTTCCCGGGGATTGGAGCTTATGTGATCCCACCGAAGTTCTGTTTTCAACCTGCCGCAGGAGAGAAACGACCATAATATTTCAGGGATTAAAGAAATAAATTCGACCTTTATCCCTTGAATCTTCTCCTGCCTGCTTTTGTACTCACTGGAGAGCTTAAGCTGCAGGTTCTGGGACGTTCTTTGGGTCAATCCGGCTTTGATATTCCGGCCGGCAATTGCATATTTGGGACTGCCTCCCAAATCATTGTCTCTTCTCTCGCTCCCCAGCCGGGATTCGAAAAAGTATTTTGATGAAAAGTGAGATCTCAAATAGATTTCCCGCTTGGTTTCGATGTCCCTGACCTCTCCTCCGGAAAGAAGCCCGTCCCGGTTTTCGCTTTTCTCCCAGCGCAGCTGGAAATTGATCGAGCGGGAGTTGGGCCAAAGATACAAATCCTGCCTTAGTCCCTTGTTCTGCGAAAGTATGCTCCCCTCCGGCAGGCGCGTCAAGGGATATAGAAAATAATGACCCCAGGCTTTCCCTTCCAGAAATCTACCGTGGAGATTCAAAAAAGAGTCGGTTGAGAATATCTTTCCCATCCGAGCCCAGAAGGAATTTTTGTCCTTAAGACCCGATAGTTTGTCCGGGGAAAAAATAACCCGTATGCTTTTGTTTAAATCCAAGGAGGATTGGGCATCCCCCACCCACTCTTCCTGACGGACGTAGTCACCATCGGCTGCCTGGAAGTATTCTCCATCTTCATACAGATAATCCCCCTTCCCCTTATCCACCTTCACGTAAGTATACACCCTTTGAGCGGAGTAGATCTGGTTTTGAGAATGGTAGAAATTTATGTTCAGAAACTGGCTGGGGGGATGAAAATCCATTTTGGTGGCAACAAGATTTTCCCGGCTGTCCCTGCCTGAAAGTAGCTGATATCTTTTGACTCTTCGCAAGAATTCCAGATCTGTCGAAAACATCCCCTGGTAATTCTCCAGGTAAAGCAGATTATGCCAGGTGTGGGAAGTGGACTTATCCATCCATTTATCGGTAAATTCATCCTCATCCCGGTAAGAAAAATCGGTGTTGGCTTTGATCAGCCGGGATAACTCCCAGTTTACCCTGCCGCTGAACTGATCAAACCGGTCTTTTGAATTCAGGGTGTCGGGGGAAGGAGTTGTTCGTTTTTCCTGATCCCAGGAGAAAACGGTTGAGATCCTTTTTATCCGGTTGTTCAAAATCACCTTATTTCTGATCCAATCGCCACCCAGGATGAAATTTTCCGCAGTACGCTCCCGGCTTTTGATCTTTTCACTTCCACCCTTGAGCGAAATCCAGCCGGCAGGTGTAATCTCGGCTCCCCAACTTCCCCTTTGGGAGTTGAAATATTCTTTTTGATTCAACTCCCCGTAATCGAAATCCACCAGGATAGATTTATAAGGTGATACCAGACCGCTGAATTGATAGGTCTCTTCATTGGCAGAGACGGAATTGGAGGGGAGATTCCATTTCCTCTCCTTGTCCACTTCATCCCCGCGTCCGAAAGGAGAAAAATCCTTATGGCGGTAACTGTATTCACCGGAAAGCTCCAGCCGGTTGAAATCGGATTTGAGGAATTCGAAACCGGTATTTTGGTAATTGGTCTTAAAGGAAATCGCATCCCCCCGGTTATGCTCGTCGTCTTTGGAGGAGAAGGTGTTTTGATCCCTTTCGCTTTGTGCCCACTCTATTTGGGTATTTAAGGCTTTGGCGGGAGCATAAGATAAATTCAAATCCATAAGGGAATGGCTTTCCGGCAGGGGAAGAAAGACCACCGGCAGATAATCCCCCTTGTCCGGATAAACGTACTGATAGATGCCTCCGCCTGAGTAACGGTAACTTCCCTTCTTCTCCCCCACCCAGGAGAATGAAACGTTGTAGGAGCCGGAATCTGCCCCCAGGTATCGATAGTATGCATTTCCGGATGAATCGTAAACTAGATCATAGCTCCCCTCCCCTGCTCCTACCAATTTGGCGCCATCTTTTGCTGCTTTGAAACGGTCATCCCCGGCTTGCTTTAAAACGGATTTGTCTTCCGCGGTCAAGGAGAAATCGGTGGGATGATTATTGTTGTCCCTTTCCCATATTCCCCCGGCTTTGAATTCGATCTTTCCACCCAATATACCAGTGGCCAAATTACCGCTGTATAAATCCCTCTGATAGCTCTCCAGGGAATATTCGAAATCCACGGTAATCCTTGAATCCGAGGTGATCAGCCGGCGCGGGGTAAACTGTATGCTTCCCCTGCCGTAATCTATGGTATAATCGTTGTCCGAGCCGCGCTGCATCTTTTCCCCATCTACCCACACCCGTTCCGTCCCGGACAGTACCATCAGGTCCGACTCCCCGCTTCTTCCTCGCAGGTAGTAGGGTCCCTGTTTGTTCTCCTCGCCCAAAAACCTGTTGGTGAAATATTCACCCTGGGATGAAGCCAAAGCAATGGCAAGGGAATTGCTTCTATCTCTTACCTCCGACGTAATCCCCTTTAATTTCTTCTCGTAGAAAAAAAGCTCCAAGAAGGATGGCTTCAGGTAATAATCGCCGAGAGTGCCGGTGAAGTGGGGGGAGTTGACCGTGAGCTGAACTTTATCCAGCTCCTCCAGTCTTTTGGTGGTCCCTTCCGGCATGGCGGGGAGATTTTGATCCGAAACCTGCAGCAGGATTTCGGTATTCGGGCTTGTCTTTCCCTTGGCTTGAAGCCACAGACCCTGCTTCAAGGAAACGTCCTGTGCCGATCCCAATTCCAAAGAGAAGGTCTTGCTTCCCGAAATGCTCAATTCCGAAGAGCTCTTAGCAGGGAGAAAGCTCCATTTCTTTTCTTTCCCGGTAATTCCCGGGGATATTCCGGCTGAATTCCCCCCACTCGATATACCCGACTCATTCGACTTTTGCTCCCCCCCGGAATAAACCATCTCCCGATGAAAGTATTTTCTTCTTAAGTTCAAATCCAGTTTGGTATAGTTGATTTGAATGGTATCCTGGGAGGAAACCGTGAACGAAAAAGAAATCAAGCCCAGATCGTAATTCAATGAATAGTCACTATCCGGATGGAGGAGAAGACCGTTTCGCTTCACCTCTTCCGTCCCTTCCAAAATGTATCCATCTCTCAACTGATAAGGTCCCGAACTTCCATTACCCACCAGACGAGCGGAGACGTCGGTGGTGAGATTCGTCCTTTCGGTGATTTGGCCGAGAGTCAAATTCGCGGTTAACAGGAATAATAAAACGGTAAACAAGACCCCGGTGATGATTTCGCCCAGATTGACTTTATAAGCAGGGTGAAGATGGGGCAACCGGGGGAATAACCGGATTCCTGTGAATTTGAGTCTGAACATTGGCACCTATCTATGATAAGTTACACTCTTATCTTATCACTTCAAATACCACCACCCGATTGTTTCCGGAATCGACTACGTAAAGTTTTCCGTCGGGTCCGAACTTCAGATCGGTCGGTCGGGACAATTTCGAAAATCCAGCCCCCAGTTCCCCATAATCCAGTATCAAATTACCTAGACAGTCAAAGACGGTGATGCTGTTATCGCCGGTATTGGCCACATAGGCAAGCTGGTTTTGGTCTACCGTTACCCCAGAGGGGATGTTCAAGATTTTTTCTCCGAAGCTCTTAAGATAATTGCCGAACTGGTCAAACACTGCTATCCGGTTGTTATGCGAGTCTGCCACGAAAATGTTCCCCTCCCTATCGACGAAAATCCCCAAAGGATCACGTAAGTTTCCCCCTCCTCCGCCAAATCCTCCGAACGATCTTTCGTAATTGAAAACGTTATCCAAAAGGATAAGACCATCCTCCTGCATATCCGATAAGATGACCTCTCCGGAAGGGGTAACCGCTATCCCCTCCGGCAGACTTAGCCCCGCAAAATCCCCTTGTTTTTCCACTTTAATGGAAGCAACGAAATTGAGGTTATGATCCAATCTCTGGATCCTTTTGTTTTGAGAATCCACCACGTAGATGTTCAAGCCGTTGTCCGTGGTGATGTAGGTGGGACGGTTGAATTGACCTGTTTCCCATCCAAATCCCCCGATCTCCCGGAGGAATCGTCCCTCCGGATCGCACTCCACCACCCGGTCATTCCCCGTATCGGTTATGAATATATTGCCCAAAAAATCCAGGATGATGCCGGTGGGAAAAGAAAGTGAAGAAGTCCCCCATCCCTCCACGCCAAATATGAAAACAGGCTGGAGTCCTTTTACTATGCCTAAATTGTCCGAAGGGAGGTTGCTGCTTTCCTTATTGGTAACGTAGGAGGCACAAGCAAACCCCAAAAGAAAAACGATGGCTAGCAACTTTACGCATTTCATTTTCTTTGGCTCTCACCATCTTCGAGAGACATAAAGCATGATCCGGGGATTGTGGCTGAATGGGTTGGCTTTCAAATCGAATTTTATTCTGGATAATTCGAAGCTCTTGGCGCGATTATAGGTTCGGACCGTCTTCATGGCGTCCAACACCGAGATGATCCGGTTTACCACGGAAAGCCCCACCATGTATAGCGCTCTGCGGGAGGCATCCCGGCTTCTGTTTTTGAGTTCCCGGTAATATAATCGGGAATCCCGGCTCTCCCAAACCCAGTTCCATAGATCGTCCTCCGGATAGGGATGGGCTTCCCCCGGATGATACAAAAGGGCAAATTGATTATACATGTCCCGGCTATCGTAAAAAGCCAGATTATCGAAGAAATCGCTCGGCTTGCCGGTCAAATCCACCTGGGCATGCGAAGCGGCATATGATTTGTAATCATCCTCCAGCCAGTTCCCGTATGTTTGGAAGGCGAAGTAACCCGCCCACACCGAAGCTTCGGAGAAGACAAAGATCTGCCCCTTGGTTTTAGCCCCCCCGTATATCTCCCCGGCACCGGGAAGAATGAAGGAGAGCAAAGCGGCTTTGGTTACCGATTTCATCCCCTCCTTCTTCTCCTCGAATTCTCCCGGCATCTGGAATATGTCGTCCGCTCCTTTGGCGGCATGGTAACCGGGAGAAACAGAATAATCTCCATCCGTTTGCAGATACAAGCCTGCTCCACCTGCAGCGGGGATCAGCATCTTCTTCGGTGCCCGATCAACCGCCACGTAACTTTTCTCCTTAGCCCCGGCATCGGTCCAAAAAAGAAAAACAGCCAGGGAGAAGAAAAAACCGGCAGAGATTGTCCTTCTTATTTTGTCCATATATTCAATCCTTCATGTATCAGGTAAACCAACACTCAAAACTTCATGCTGACCGTCAACTGAGGAATTATCTCGTCGTATCTTTCGGAGAATCTCATTTTGAATTCCAGCTGGCTGAACCTTTCACCTTTCTTGTTGTATTTTCTTATCGACCAAGCCGCGTCGAAAGCGGAGAGAATGTGATTGGCTATCGAAATTGCAGCCGTGTTCTTGGCTTTCTTCAGCCAGTCGTTGGAGTCTTTTCGCATTATCACATAGGCATTTCTGAAATCGCTCGTCTTGGAGACATCGCTGTAATCGTCCCATCCCCAGCGGAACTGCTCGTATTTGCCGACCATCTCATAGTATTGTTGTGTCTTGGTATCGGGCAGGTGGTGGGAAAGATAAGTCCATTCCTGTTTCACCGGATCAAAGTAACGCATGGTATCCGA
>Ga0299915_10002172_pt1 | contig 14326 bp, 15 predicted proteins | sample RVTome_13_FD_200263 | JGI IMG/M metagenome (GOLD analysis project Ga0299915, IMG submission 200263) | Soil microbial communities from uranium-contaminated site in the Upper Colorado River Basin, Wyoming, United States - RVT92D227 (version 2) ...
GGCTGCTGATGATGGTCGTCCTCGGCATCGTCGGCGGCCTCGTGGGCGGGTTCGTCGCAACGAGCGTGCTCAAGATGGGCTCCGTCGACGGCATCAACATCGAGAGCATCGTGATCGCCACGCTCGGCGCGATCGCGGTCAGCTTCGTGGTGGGCTTCGCGACCCGTCCGCGTGGTCTCTTCCACCGCTGAGAGCGGTCCAGGGACCTCAGCCGACGCCTCACACGCTCGGACAGCTCCCGACAAGGCGGCCCCGCGCGGGCCGGGCTCCGCCTCGCCGGCGCGCCGCGGCTTGTCAGTGCGGCAGGCGCCGCGCCGGCGATGATCGTGGGTGCGGCTATCGCCCTGCGTCCGGTCAAGCCGGTCTTTCCGGCCCATGAAGGCGCTGATGTACTGGGCGATGTCCAGGACGCCATCCGGGGACCCAAGGACTGGACCTGAACCGCCGACTCGGGCATGCCCGGAGGCCGTCCGCATCACGCGCCGAACGTAGCCGCGCTGAGGCACCTCGCGCATGCGAGCGATCCGCTCTGGCACATCCGTTCGACATCGTTCATCGGTCCAGACCCGCTTGAGCCGCGATCCGGGACATGGTTCCACGGGACGATTCGCTGACGGGCCATCCCCGCTGCCTCCCGGACGGGAAGATCGGCCGGACCGACGTCGTCATGCAGGGCGTTCCGCGAGGCGAAACGAACAACGGCTCTCGACGCCCGTCTCGCGCGCGCCTAGCCTCGGATCGAACGACGAGACGCCGCGTCCCCAGGTGACTCTCTCCCCGGCGCGAGCGAATGGGAGGACCTGGATGGAGAGGATGGAGACCAGTCCGAACGGCGCTGCACCCGGCCGTCCGGGGCGATACGTCCACCATGGCGCCCTCATCAGGCGGGTGCTCAATCCGCTGATGGTTCTGATCGGGAGCGACGCCGTCCTCTTCGTACGCGGGCGGCGGAGCGGGAAGCGACTCAGCGTGCCGATGGACCGTCCGTTCGAGTGGCAGGGGACGCGGTATCTCGTATCGCCGCTTGGTGACACCCATTGGGCCCGCAACCTGCGCGCGGCCGGCGAGGGCGAGTTGCGCATCCACCGGCGCTTGGAGCGCTTCCGCGCCGTCGAGCTCCACGGAGCGGAGCGTGACGCGATCGTGACGGCCTACGCGAACACCATCACCTGCGGCTGCCTGAGGTACATGAGGCAGCTCCCCGATCCGGCCGACCATCCGGTGTTCCGCATCGAGCCGCCGACCGGCGTCGACTGACCCGCCCCGGGCGTCGGGGCCACCGCCGCAGCAACCCGACAGCTACGGCAACAGACGGGCCTCGTCGCCTCTAGTCCATGGTCTTCCTGATCCAGACGGCGAGACCAGGCCATGCCCAGGGCGAAGGTACCGGCGGCACACGCTGCTACCCCCACCGCCGGCGTTGTCTCGCCAGCCAGATACGCCCGGCCGAAGGTATAGAAGGTCACCAACGCAATGAGCAGGCCCTTGATGAACAAGAGCCAGATCGACGCGTCGACAACGATCCTGTGGACCGGTCGCATGCTCCCTCTCCTCTCGCTCCCGCGCCCGTCGGCTCGATCCCGGGGCGACGGCACGTTCGTGAAGCACTACCCGGCTGAGATGTGCTACCGCCAGCCGGAGACGGTGGTCATGGACCTCCTCGGGCCGCTCGCCAGGTCCTGGCCCCCTCGTCCGACCGTCGAGAGAACCATCGCGCCACTCGCGTCTTGATGCCACCGACCAGCTGCCACACGCAGCGGAGGCAGGCCTCCGGTTCAAGCCTTCCGCGGCACCGAATCCGTCCGGGCGCACCAGCGGCTCGACCGCAGACGCCGAGTTTGATCCCATCACCATCCTGGGGGCTGGAATCGCCAGCTCCCGAGGGTAGGATGGCGTCCGTGCGCATCAGCTGCCCGTCCTGCGGCGAGCGGAACCCGGAGCTGGCCAGGTTCTGCCTCCGATGCGCCGCGCCGCTGGAGCCGGCGGCGGCCCACGAGGAGCGCAAGCTCGCGACCGTGCTGTTCGCTGATCTCGTGGGCTCGACGGCGATGGCCGATGACGAGGACCCGGAACGCACGCGGCTGGCCATGAACCGCTTCTACGACGCCATGACCGAGGAGGTCGAGCGGTGCGGCGGGACCGTGGAGAAGTTCGCAGGGGACGCGGTGATGGCCGCGTTCGGGGCACCCACCGCGCTCGAGGATCATGCCGAGCGGGCCCTGCACGCGGGGCTCGCGATGCGGCGCCGGCTGTCTGACGTGTTCGGAGGGCGCCTGGCCCTGCGCATCGGCGTCAACACCGGCGACGTGGTCGTCGGCCGACCCCGCGAGGGGAGCTCGTTCGTCACCGGTGACGCGGTCAATGTCGCGGCCCGGCTGGAGCAGGCCGCCGCACCCGGCGAGATCCTGGCCGGCGAGCGGACGGTTGCGGCAGCCCGCGGCGCGTTCGACTTCGGCGATGCGGCGATCATCGAAGCCAAGGGCAAGCCGGGCGGCGTGGTCTCCCGCCCGGTCCTGCGCGCCCTGTCGCTCATGCGGCCACGTGGCGTGCGCGGCCTGCCATCGGCATTCGTCGGTCGCGAGGCGGACTTCGAGGAGCTGCAGGACCGATACAGGCGCGTCGTGACCGATGGCGTGCCGCACCTGGTGTCGATCATCGGTGACGCGGGAGTGGGCAAGAGCCGGCTGACCCGCGAGATGTGGGGTTGGCTCAGCATCCAGTCGCCGGAGCCGATCCGGCGCACCGGCCGCACCATGTCGTATGGGCAGGGCACGACGTACTGGCCGATGGCAGATGTGCTCAAGGAGCACTTCGCGATCTCGGAGGGCGATCCGCCCGAAGAAGTGGCCGCCAGGCTCGCCGGCCACCCGTACCTGGGCATCACCCTTGGGCTGTCGATCGACGAGGACCTCCACCCGCTCGTGGCCCGGGAGCGCCTCCACGACGCATGGGTCGAACTCATGGGGGAGCTGGCCCGCGACAGGCCGGTGGTGATGCTCATCGAGGACATGCACTGGGCCGAGGACGACCTCTGCGACCTGATCGATACCCTGGTCGCCCAGGTCTCGGGTCCGCTGTTCGTGCTCGCCACGGCCCGTCCCGAACTGCTCGATCGGCGTCCCGCCTGGGGTGGCGCGTGGCGGCGGACGTCGGCCATGCGGCTCGAGGCCCTGCACTCCGCCGACACCAGCCGCCTCCTGGACGAGCTGCTCGGCTCCGAGATCCCCGCCGAGATCCGTGACCTCGTCGTCGAGCGAGCGGAGGGCAACCCGTTCTTCGTCGAGGAGCTGATCGCCACCTTCCTCGACCGCCGGGTCCTGGAACGGCGGGACGGGACCTGGGCGTTCCGGGCACTGCCCTCCGACTTCACCCTTCCCGATTCGGTCCAGGCCGTGCTCGCCGCGCGCATCGACCTGCTGCCCGAGGCCGAGAAGGCGGCGCTCCAGGCAGCGGCGGTCATCGGTCGCACCTTCTGGACCGGCCCGATGTACGAGCTGGTCGGTGGGCGGAGCCCCGACATCGGCCTGCTGGAGGAGCGCGAGTTCGTCCGCCGTCGTCCGGGGTCGTCACTCCCTGGCGAGCGAGAGTACGTCATCAAGCACGCCCTTACCCGCGAAGTGGCTTACGGAAGTCTCCCCAAGGCCAGGCGGGCACAGCTGCACGCCGCCTTCGCCGCCTGGCTGGACCGCCGAGCCGAGGGGCGTGATGAGCTGGCGCCACTGCTCGCGCACCACTATGCCCAGGCAGTCAGCCCCGAGGTCCTCGACCTTGCCTGGGCCGGCCAGGATCGCGAGGTGCAGGGCCTGCGAGCCAGCGCCGTCGACTGGTCGAGGCGGGCGGCCGGACTGGCGGTCGGTCGATACGAGATCGACGATGGCCTCGCCCTCCTGCGCCAGGCGGTGACGCTGGAGCGGGATCCAACCCGCCAGGCGTCGCTGTGGTTCGAGATCGGTCATGCCAGCGCCCTGAAATACGACGGCGAGGGGTTCGTGGCTGCCATGGAGAAGGCGCTCGAGCTGGGGGCGCCGGAGGCCCAGGTATATCCCGAGCTGGCTTTTCAGACCGTGATGCGCGCGGGCATGTGGCTTCGGCGCCTGGACAGCAGCCTCGTCGATGGCTGGATCGAGCGGGCATTGGCCGTGGCACCCGAGGGCAAGCCGGCCAGGGTGCGGGCGCTCGCGGCCAGGGCCTGGTGGCACGAGGAGCTCGCCACCGCGCGCGCCGCTCTGGCAGCGGCAGACGAGCTCGGTGATGTCGAGCTCCGATCCCTGGGTCTGGGGACAGTGCAGTGGAACCTGGAGGCGAGCGGTCGCTTCGTCGAGGCCTGCGAGGTAGCGGAAGCCCGCACCGGCCTGTTCTCCGAGATCGCCGATCCCGATCACCTGGCGGAAGCGTTGATGATGAACGCGGAGCTGTACGCGAACGTCGGCAGGCTGGCAGAGGCGCGAGGCACGGCGGCGCGGCTGGAGGAGACGGTCGTGGGTCTGACACCGCACCATCGGGTCCACGGGATCGTGACGCGTCTGCGCTTGGAGGTCGCCGTCGCTGATTGGGAGGCGGTGCGCGGACTGGCCAGGCGAGTCGAGGGCGCCGTCGAGGCCAACGTGACCACCCCCTGCCCAGCCAACGTCGGCGCGCTGCTGCTCACCGCGCTGGGCATGGTGCATGGCGGCGACGATGCTACGGCCACGCGCCTGATGGCAAGAGCGGAGGCCATCGGCATGGTCGGCTACGGAAGGGCCCATGCAGCCAAGTGGCTCCGCCTGGCCCTCGCCCGCCACGATCAAGAGGAGATCCGGCGCATGGTGGATGCGGTCGACCCACGCTGGCTGACGCCCGACGCATGGGAGCTCTGGGCGGCGCTGCTCGATGCCCTGGCGGTGCTCGGCGACCGGGACAGGATCGAGGCCGATGCTCCCGCCTGGGTGCATGCGGATGCCTACGTCGCCCCGTTCGCCGTCCGAGCCCTCGCGGTCGCGCGGAACGACAGCTCGCTGCTGACCGATGCCGTGGGCCGGTTCGAGGCCATGGGTCTCGAGTGGCATGCCCGAGAGACGCGCCTCGCGCTTGACCGCATGGGCGCGTGATCGGCCAACGTCGTCGTGCCGCGCGACATGGAACCGTTGCCGGGGCAGGCGAGCCGCGGCAAGCGCCCGCCGATATCGGCGGGCGGCATTCGAAGTCTGGCCCGCGACCCGCTACCCTGCGCCGTAATCATGCGAAGGACGACGGTGTCCGCGCGTCGGCCGGCGATCACGGCACTGGCGATCGCCCTGCTCGTGGCGGCGTGCGGCGAGCAGGCCACCCCGAGCCCACCTGCCACGTCGAGCGCTGCGCCCTCTGCACCCGCCGCGGCGTCGGCCGCACCGGCCGCCTCGCCGGCACCTACCCCCGCGACCCCCGTCCCCCACCGGATCGGCGTCCGCGTCGTCGAGGGCCAGGGCGAGCTCTACGACCGGACGAGCGGCGCGCGGTTCGTGCCGCGCGGGATGAACTACATCCGGCTCGCCGGGGGCCACGTCACGCTCAACGAGGGCCACTACGACCCGGAGCGGATCGATGCCGCGCTCGCCGAGATGGCCCGGCGCGGCTACAACGCGGTGCGGATCTTCCTCGGCACGAGCGCCGGCGGGCTCCCTGGGCCGGGCAGCTCCCTCAACCCCGGCTTCCTGGACAACGCGGTGGACCTCCTGCGGCGCGCCAGGGCCCACGGGATTCACGTCCTGTACACCCTCGACTGGCTGCCCGAGTCCCCGGGCTGGTCGTTTGCCAGCGACCCCGGGATCGAGAACGTCAACGGGTTCTACCTCTCGAAGGGCGGCGTGGCGACAAGCGCTCGCTTCTTCCGCGAGCTGGCCCAGGGCTTCGTCGATCGCGGCGCGCCCCTCGACGCGCTCCTCGCCTACGAGCTTCGCAACGAGCTGTACTTCACCGAGATCGCCCCGCCCTTCTCGCTCCGGTCGGGGAGCGTGCAGACGGCCAACGGCACGACCTACGACGTCTCCACCGCGGCGGCAAAGCGGCAGCTGCTGGAGGACGGCCTGGTCTTCTGGATCGACCGGATGCGGGAGGCGATCGTCGGCGTGGACCCCACCGCGCTCGTGACGGTCGGCTTCTTCCAGCCGAAGGGACCCAACGAGTCCCGCAAGGGGGACGACCGGCTGATCGAGACGCGGCAGGCGATCCTCCGCTCCAGCGCCGACTTCATCGACCTTCACGGCTACCCGGGCGGCGACCTGAGCCTGCCCCAGATCGTCGAGAACTTCGGGCTCCCGCCCACGACGATCAAGCCGGTGATCCTGGGCGAGTTCGGGGTGGAGCGGCCCAGCAACCCGTCGAACGACGACGCCGTCCGCACGGTCGTGAGCTGGCAGATGGGCTCGTGCCGGTTCGGGTTCGACGGCTGGCTCACCTGGACCTGGGACTCGACCGAGCAGCCCGACTTCTGGAATGCCGTGGAGAGCGGCGGAGCGATCGCCGACGCGCTCTCCCCGGCGCTGCGCCCGGACCCGTGCACGCTGGGCGGCCTCGACCTCGCGACGAACCTCGCCCTGGGGCGGCCCGCCAGTGCCTCGCTCACCCTGCCCGGCTATGCCCCCGCGCGCGCGGTCGATGGGGATCCCGGCAGCTACTGGAACGCCGGGAGCCATCCGCCGCAGTGGATCGAGATCGACCTCGGAGCGAAGCGGACGGTCGCCGAGGTGCGCCTGAGCTCGGCGATGTCGCCGAGCGGCCGGATGGACGTTCGCGTCCTCGGCGCGGCGACGAAGGGCGGTCGGCGGACGCTCTTGCACCGCTTCCTCCAGGACGTCGAAGACCAGGGGGTCCTCGCGTACCGGCCGGGGCGACCGTGGACCGGGGTCCGCTACCTGCGCGTCGAGATCCTGAGCGGGCCCTCGTGGGCCGCCTGGCGGGAGATCACGGTCCTCGACCGCTGATCCCGGGCGCGAGGTCGAGGCCGCCGCGGTCCCTGCGCGAGCCGACGGCGGGATCTGCCTGCCCGACGAGTGTCCGGCCGCCGTCACCGCGCGTGTCAGTGATCCCGTGGCGGCGGCGGAGGTCCGTCGACTGGAGACGATCGTTCGGGCGACCAGCTGCGGGACGCTCGGATGAGCAGCGTCCCCGGGGGCTCGCCCGCGGCGGCTTGACAGGACTCTGCCTTGCAGAGTACTCTACAGCGCGAAGTGTTTCTAGCGGAGGTTGTCGGGATGACCGACCTTTCTGATCTCAAGACCCTCGAGAGGGACGCATTCCGCAAGTTCTACGAAGATGGGCTGGTACTCTACGGCTTCCTCTTCGGCCTCCCGATGCCGCTCCTCGCCTGGCCCCGAATCCTCTGGGGCATCAGCGTGCCCGCCTGGGCCGCGTTGGGCATCCCGGGAGTTGTGATTGTCAGCATTGGTCTCTACAAGCTGAGTCGGTTCCTCGGCAATTGGCCGCCGCTCCCCACCGGGGAGGAACCCCTTCATGGCGGACGCTAGCAGTCACGAGGGCGTGTCGTCGCCGGTAGACCGGTTGATCCACGAGCCGGCGCGCCTCGCCATCATGACCAACCTCTTCGTGGTCGAGAGCGCCAGCGCCACCTACTTACTACAGCAGACCGGCCTCACCTGGGGCAACCTGGGGTCCCATCTCGCCAAGCTCGAAGACGCCGGGCTCGCCCGCATCACGAAGGGTTTCAAGGGAAAGCAGCCGGAGACCACGATCTCCCTCACCCCGCAGGGGCGCACCGCCCTTGTCGACTATCGCCAACAGCTCCTGACCACGCTTGCCCGCATCTCCGAGTAGGAGGTCCCGAAACCGGGCCTCTGTCGTCGGTCGCGACGCCCACGCCGCTGCCAGCCCTGAGTTCGCGAAGCAGGAGTGCAAGCTTCGCGGCTGGGTCCGGTCCACCGTTGCCCAATCGTCTGCCCGAAGGGCCCCTGCCCTCGCGCCCGCGTGGGCCTACTGTGGCGCGGTCGGATCGAGGTGACGGACGATGAGGCTGCGCGACCTGATTGCCGATCGGGAAGGGCACCGCGAGGGCGGCCGGGGGCTGTTGGCGGCGCGCCAACCTCGGGGCGCTCCCGCGCCCGCTCCCATCGCCGCCATCGGGACCCGCTCGGTTGGCCACCTCCCCGGCTTCCAGTTCCAGCGGCTCGCGGAAACGCTGCAGGGCTCACTCGGGAACCGCCGGGTTGCCGCGCTGCTCACCGCTGTCCAGCGAGCGCCTGGCGGGCCCTTCCCATCGGACCCACGGCCAGCGCCCCGGTCGACCGAAGCCGAGATCAAGAGGATCAGCGCTCGGGTCAACGAGGAGCCCCGTTTCTTCGCTCGCGCGGTCGCCGTGCTCTCCAGAGGAGACCGCGTCACGCTCTCCGGCGAGCGGCGCGGAGGTTGGCACCGCGTTGTGACCCCGGAGGGCAAGTCGGGCTGGATCCACGAGTCGGCCTGGCCGACATCCAAGGTCCGCCTGTCCAGCTCACCGGGGGGGAGCGGCAGGAGAGAGGCACCCGAGGAGGTGGAGATCGCCGGGCGAGGCTGAACAGGTGTTCCGCGCAGCTGTTCTCGATCCGGCACCGGTCGCCGATCACGCCCGCTACCTGCCCGCCCTGGTCTCCAGCCTCGCGCGGCCCGGTCGTCGAGGGAATCGTGAAGTTCCCCGCAGCCACATCGCCGCATGGGAGAAGGATCGTGGAAGACAGGCTGCTCTATCTCACGCACGCCGACGTGGCGGCGCTCGACGTGCCGATGGCGACGATCATCGAGGCGGTCCATGCCGCGTTCCTCGAGAAGGGCTCGGGCCGGGTCGAGATGCCCCCCAAGATCGGGGTTCACCCGGGCGCCCGCGAGGCGGATAACTTCATCCACGCCATGCCGGCCTACATCCCCGCGCTTCGGTCGGTCGGTGTCAAGTGGGTGAGCGGCTACCCGGGCAACGAGGCGCACGGACTGCCCTACATCAACGGGCTCGTCATCCTGAACGACCCCGACACCGGCGTGCCGACCGCCGTGATGGACTGCACGTGGATCACCGCGAAACGCACGGCGGCGGCATCGGCAGTGTCGGCGCGCTACCTTGCGCGCCCGGACTCCGCGGTGCTGGGCGTGCTGGGCTGCGGCGTCCAGGGCCGAAGCCACGTCGAGGCGCTCACGGTCGTCCTGCCCGGGATCAAGCGCGTCGTCGCCTACGATGTCGACCTGGAGCGAGCCCAGGCATTTGCCGATGAGATCGAGCAGCGCCACGGGATCCAGGCTCGAGCCGTGCCCGAACCCCGCGAGGCTGTGCGCGGCGCCGATGTCGTCGTGACGGCGGGCCCGATCCTGCGGGTGCCCCACGCAACGATCAAGGCAGGCTGGCTGGAGCCGGGCACCTTTGCGTCGGCCGTGGATTTCGACTCGTACTTCGACGGCGCCGCGCTGCACGAGTGCGCCAAGTTCACGACCGACGACGTGGCGCAGCTTCTGCACTTCCGCGACATGGGGTACTTCCAGAGCGTTCCCGCGGTGTATGCCGAACTGGCCGATCTGGTCGCGGGGCATGTGCCCGGCCGACAGTCAGCCGAAGAGCGGACGATGGCCGTCAATCTCGGGCTCGCACTCGAGGACATCGCGGTGGCGCCCCTCGTCTACGCGAAGGCGCAGGAGGCGGGAGCAGGTCGCTGGCTGCCGCTTTGAGCGGCCTCGCGCGCTTCGACGGTACATCGGTGGAGGCTCGTCCTCGTCGCGCTCGGTCGATGGCCGTGTCGTCCAGCGCCGCCTGACTGTGATGAGCGTCCGAATCGAGCGCAGGGCTCGCGCGCTTGCGGCGCCGCATCGACCCTGGCCTGGACTCCGGGTCACGGCGGCGTCACATACCGGTCGCCGATCCGGACCGCCGGGTCGTTCTCGTCTGCGCCCACGGCTACTCGTCGAGCCTCGCTGCCGCGACGCTCCTTGACCTCGGCTATGGCCGGGCGACCGACGTCATCGGCGGCTTCGAGGCGTGGGCGGCGGCCGGGTTACCGGTGGTGCACGGCGACGGGTGACCGCGAGCCGTTCATGGTGTCGGGGCCGTCACTCTCCGGCGGCGATGGTGGGACTCGCAGGGACTTCTGGAGCGTCGAGATCGGTCGGCCGGATGGCGTCCGGGCCGCCAGGGCCGAAGGATGCGGCCCGCTCGGCCGCCCGGGCCTCGATCTCGCCGATGATCCAGATGAGGAGGAGACCCCCAAGTGACGTCGCGACGTTCGCGACAATCGCGATCATGCCGAGGCTTCGGATCGCGTCGATGGTCGTGACTCCGCGGGCCACCCTCTCGATGACCCGGAAGACAAGGTCGCCGACGATGAACAGGAGCCACCACGCGAGGACGGACGCATCGCCGCCGCGCTGCGTTGGCGTCTCGAGGCGAACGTAGACGTCGCGCACGATCAGGCACGGGATGAAGAGGTTCGCCACGGGCACGAACCACCAGCCGATGGCCTCGCGTGGCGACCGGCGTGGCGTGCCTCCGCCGAGCGGCGGGACGATCTCGACGGTCCTGCTGAGCCACGCGAGGACGGCGATCCCCGAGACGATCGTCAGCAGCACCAGCAACAAGCCGAGAGAGTCCGCGAACTGCAGGTAGCTGGATACCTCGGAGTCGGTGGCCGACCCGTCGAGAATCCGGTCGACCAATGACAGCTCGTAGATGCCGCTGACGGCGGCGACGCCATGGAGAGCCACCACGATCCCGACCAGGATCTGCGCCCATCGCGCTCGAGTCCGCGCCGACCGGTATCCCGGCGAGGACTGTGTGCCTTCCTGCCGGCTCGGCAGGCTCGAGGTCCAGGCGTTGCCCGTCGGCGTTGTCACGTCACGCGCACGGCGGCAGCTGTAGCAGCGTGAACTCGACGCCACATTGATGGAGTGGCAGTCTGGGCAGACCCACTCGCCGGCGCTGCTCATGATCGCTGATCCCTCTGCGATGCAAGGGTTCTGGCGGCGGGCTCGCAACGCCGTTTCCGAGCGTATCGAGTCGCTCGCTTCACGCCGGCAGACAGGCGCGGATCACCGCAATCGACGGCCCCCAGGGTGGCGACCTTGCTGGATGCGGAGTTCAGGTTCGTCTGTCGCGACGAGATTGCACCTGCCCAGACGTACCGACCTGGTCGGGTGGAAGGCCCACGAACCTGCCCACTACGTGTTCAGCGGACAGGTGTCTGCTCCCGGTGCGGCCTCCACTACTTCTGGAGCCGCCGTCCTCGCGTTTGACCCGCACCCTGATCCACGTCAGCCGCGCCGCCAGGGCCGTCGAGGGTTGATCCGGAGCCGGGGTCTGGCGGGCTCGATCAGTCGGTCGACCGAAGCGCCCGCGCCCGGCTCCAGACCGCATGCAGTCCGAGCCCTGCGACCCAGCGATCGATGTAGGCCATGTCGAGGGACTCCCCTCCGATATCGAGCATCGCCGCTACATCCCTGAGCTGCCGATCCGAGCCGCTGGGCACAGCCCATTCGAGCTTGGCGATGATGGTGTCCTCGGGGCTGGCAATCCAGGCCGACGTGCCGAGAAGGTTCGCGCGGACCCGCCGTGCGAACTCCTCCCGGGAGAAGGGCCGGTCCCTGCGGACCAGGAAGTCGACCTTCCAGCCGGTCGTCGCATCGTTCGCATTGAACTGCGTCCGATCGCCGAGAGCGCGGAGGGCAGCATCCGTATCGACATACAGTCCGGCCGCCTCGAGCTCCCAGACGAGCCTGTTGATCCCCCCTGGATCTGGATCGATGACGATGTCGAGGTCGCGCGTTGCCCGCGGTTCTCCGTGATACGAGCTGGCGACCGATCCGGTGATCATGTAGGGCACGCCGGCCCGCTCCAATTGGGCGATCGTGGCAGCGAGGAGCGCTGCGAGGTTCACCTGGGGGCGGACAGACGCCGAGCACGTCCGCGCATGGCTTCCTTGCGTCCGAGGAGGATCACGACCAGCGCCTCCCGAATCTCGTCGTCGGAGTAGTCCGGGTGACGCTGTCGGATCCCAGATTCGGCGACGGCCCGGATCTCGTCGCTCATCTCGGCCGCCAGGGCCAATCGCTGCTCGGGCGTCATGCGTCGAAACGTCTCGCGCTGACGTTCATGGGCCTTCGTCGACGTGTCGAGCGAGTGCATCGTGCGCAACTGTACGCCTGACCAGACGAGCGACCGGGCCGAGCGGGTCGAACTCGGTAACGCCTCACGCTGCCGCCGCTCAGCCCGTCTTCAGCGTTGTCGAGGCCGGTGCCGCCTCGCCGACCACCTCCCAGTGGTCGGCATGCAGGTCCCGGCCGGTCAGCCATGCATCGTCCTCGGGATAGAAGACTGCACGCGAGATGTCGTCGCCCGCGAACGCTTTGATGGCGTCCTGGGTTTCCCAGAGCGACACGGTGAGGATCTCGTCCTCTTGCCCGGCGGGCCGCTGCAGGACGTAGAACCCCAGGTTCCCGGGGGTGTCCCGAGAGTCCCGCATGCCGGTGCGCCCGACGATCTCCAGATACTCCGACCCCTTCCCGGCCGGGACGGCTCCACGCCACGTCCTCGCGATCATCGCGTCCTCCTCACATCGAATGCCTGCCTGTGGATCCGCAGAATGTGCGTCGAACGCTAACCTGTCGATAGGATTATACAGGTTACGACCCTCCGCACGATGCCGGTATCACGCGGCGATCTTCGCGGTCAACGGCTCGTACGCCTCGCCGCAGACCTATGTCGGCGGGATCATCCCGGCCGTCGCAGTCGGAGCGGCCGTTGTGGCTGCCGCCGCCGTGCTGGCCATGGCCCTCCCCCGGATGATGACCGGCCTGCGGACGGTCAAGCCCCTGGCGATCGAGACTTCGACGGAGGGAGAGGCAGCCGCGCTGGCGGCCTGATCCTTGACCTCCCCCGCGCCGACGGCATCGGGTCCGCAGGCTTCTGCGGTTCCGGCGCCGTTTGCCGTTCCCCCGCGCCGACGGCGCCGGCGCGACCAGCACTGGAGCGGTTCAGCCCGCACCGGGAGGCGACCCGCGACCGGTCTCGCGGCGGTTTGGCACGTGGACGATGGCTGTACGGTTGGTCGATGACGCCATGGCGCGTCGAGGGAGGTCGAGGAGATGCAGCACAAGGACCAGTGGGTTGGCGGAGCCGTCCTGATCGCGATCGGTGCCGCCCTGCTGCTCGGTCAGCTCGTCGGCGAGACCGGGCAGTTCGTCACGCTCGGGATCGGGCTCGTCCTGCTCGTGCTGTTCGCGGTGTCGCGCAATCCTGGCACGTTGATCGGCGGCGGGATCGTCACCGGGATCGGCGCGGGCGTGCTGGTCGCCGCGAATACGGAGGGTGACATCGCCGGCGCAGCCGTCCTCTTCGGGCTCGGCTTCGGCTTCATCGGCGTCTGGCTCATCGGGACGCTGATGCGGGTCAAGGAGATCTCGTTCTGGCCGCTCATCCCGGGGACGATCCTCGTCGTCGTCGGGATCGTCGTCCTGGCCGGATCCGAGGCAGCGAAGACCTTCGAGGTGCTCTGGCCGCTCGTGATCATCGGGCTCGGCGTCATCGTGCTCATCGCGGCGATGCGGGGGCGCGGCACGGGCCCGGCGGGCGGCGGGGAGGGCTGAGCCGGGGTCGGCGCGGGGCCGGCGCGATCCGGCCCGGAGCCACACCGCCCGCCTGCGTCGGGTGAGCTGGCTCGTCTCGAGCTGCGCGTACCGCCGCTACATCATCGGACTCATGAGCTGGAAGTAGTTGTTGTCGGGATCGGAGAACGTGGCGATCCAGGCGTCGGGCGCCCCACCCGGCTGGTAGGGCTCCCGGACCACCGTTGCGCCGGCAGCCTTGAATCGTTCGAAGTCGCCCTTCACGTCGGAGCTCTCGATGTTCCAGATCAGCCTGCCCGGCTGGGCGTTGCTGCCCGTGACCTGGTCATGCGGCCCGACGGTGACGAAGCCCGTGCCGATCTGCCAGCCGGTGTACCCGCCCTCGTTCCAGCCGGGCGCACCGAAGAGCCTCGTGTAGTAGTCCGTCAGGCGCTGCGGATCCGCGGATCCGATCAAGATGCTGTTCAGGTTCACGCTACCCCCCTCGTTAATCCCCCGACTGGCTGGGACGTCGACCCGGTGAGAGGATGGCGAGTGGAGGGCCGGCCTCGCCGCCGGCCCTCCGTCGTCGCGGTTCTGGGACGCTCAGCGCTGCACCTTCGAACCCTTGTACTCGAACGAGGCGAGACCATCCTTCAGGGCGGCCGCGCTCGACTTGTCGGTCCCGTTGACCGAGGACGTCGTGTTCGCGAACGTGAGGACCGCATGGGCGATGGCATCGCTCATCTGGTCGAGGACGGGGTCGCTGTTATTGGCGAACGTGTCGCAGGCCTGGTGGTAGCAG
>Ga0299915_10002173_pt1 | contig 14325 bp, 17 predicted proteins | sample RVTome_13_FD_200263 | JGI IMG/M metagenome (GOLD analysis project Ga0299915, IMG submission 200263) | Soil microbial communities from uranium-contaminated site in the Upper Colorado River Basin, Wyoming, United States - RVT92D227 (version 2) ...
TTGATGACCGTCAACAACAACTACCCACCTAAAAGAATCCGCCGAGCGGGGCTACGGCAAGACCGAAGCCTCATCAGAAGGCGAAGAGCTTGCCGAGGAAGCGAAGGCGGAAGGGGTTATAGGGGTGGAACCCCTATTTCATAAAACCAGCAATAAGCATTGGTATCATCACCAGCATTTCCTGAACAAACAATAAAGTATTTACTCCCCGGAATAACAGAAATATCTTTAAAATCAAATAGTACCCATATAGCCTTACTTCCAATAGTAACGACACTTGTGTCTATTGTTTTAGATGTTAAATCTGAACTTGTTAGATTGTCTCTAATAGAAACTGTTATTTGAACTGGTTCTGGAGGATTACCATATTTAAAAATAAAGAGTCGGACAGCCGTAATTTTATCTTCTGTTGGTGTAAAACTTTGAGCATATAACCATGGTGTAGCTAATATAATACCATGACCACAATTATCAGTTTGTTCTTGATCTAAACCCCAATTAAGCAAGATTGGCAGATTAGTAATATTTTTATTATTACCATACAAAATAGTCTCAAATACTTTCATCTGGGTTGTTTCTTTCACATTGATATTTATAGCAGGCACTACCATAGTACTTACCAACAACAAGAATAATACCCCTAAGATTTTTATTTTCATGTCTTTCTTCCTTGCCTAATAAATCAAACTTATAAAATTATAATTCCCACACCTATATTTATATCTTAGTAAAGATTTTATTCGCCACAAAATTAAAAATAAAATGTATAAAAATAAAAAATTGTTAAACACTCATTTTTACAATAATCTCTAACATAAAATATATATATTAAACAAAACAACATCTTTAATCATTGGATAGATACTCATTGTAAAAAATATGTGGGGGAGTTTTTTACCTCTTGGGTTTCTATCCAATAAAAAAAATAGAAAAAAAGATTTAGGATCTGATTTTTTAGCTTTATTATATCTGATTTAGAAAACAAAGTTAAAAAACGCATCTATTTATACATAAACCTATGAAAGTCTTAGTTACTGGAGCAACAGGTTTTATTGGAAGATATTTAGTAGAAGATTTAATAAAAAATAATTACGAAGTAAGGGTACTTACAAGACAAACATCCTTTAAAAATAAAAATATAGATATTTTTCTTGGAGATATAACAAAAAAAGAAACTATTACAGATGCTTTTCAAGATATTCAAGCTGTTTTTCATAACGCTGCTTATGCTATGGATTGGGGTAGTAAAAGTGAGATGTACAAAGTAAATGTTGAAGGAACACATAATATTGCTGATATATGTAAAGAAAAAAAAATACCAAAATTAATATTTACAAGTTCTGCAGGTGTTTATGGTTTTCCTAATTCTAATGAGGATATTGATGAGGACTATGAAAAAAAACCATTTAATTATTATCATAAATCAAAACTTGAATCTGAGTATGTACTACAAAAATATACTGATTTGAATGTTTCGATAATTAGACCTTGTCTAGTATTAGGTGCTGGTGGTAATGCTGTAAAAATACTCCTGAAAAGAATTGAACAAAATAAGATGCGATTTATTGGTAACGGAAATACAAATATTTCTCTTGTGCATCCTGTTGATGTTGTTCAATGTTTAAGATTAGCCTTAGAAAAAGATAAAGAAAATGATGTCTTTAATGCTCTAAGTGTTATCTGCACAATTAAAGAATTACTAAATGAAATAACAAATCAAATGGGAATTGAACCAATAAAAAAACATGTTCCTTATATCTTAACTTATTTGAATGCTTTTTTTGCTGAATCCATTTTAAAAAATGAGCCATCACTAACACGTTTTAGAGTAAAATCATTTGGAACAAATAGAATAATTAGTAATAAAAAAGCTATAAAAAAACTTGGATTTAAACCAGAATATAATCTTTATGAGATAGTTAATGACATGGTTTCTTGGTATAAAAAATCTGAATAAATAGTATTAAGATAATTAGTATGCATATTTGCAATACCTGTGTGTAATTCTATTTTAGAACCTCTCCTATTTACAAACAATACAAATTATGATTATTTAATAAGGATATATTGCACTCACTAACCTCGTATATCTTATAAAAAAGAAAAAGTGCAGATAGAGGGGATTACTATTTTAGTGGAGGAAGTTTAATGGGGGAGGGGAATAAACAATTTAAAAATAAAATGTTTATTTTTTTAAATTTCACCCCTTTATCTACACAACTAAACGTTACTTAATGTAGCGTTACAAATTATAGTATACACAATGGTATATATAAAATTTTTGTATCTTCTACATAAAAACCAATAATAAAAATAATTTTTCAAAAAAATAATATTCCTGCTACATAAAGTAGCGTGACAAACTATAAATAATGATATTCCATACATTAAATTTGATTATGATAAAAAATATAGGCCCACTAGAACGTAAAATCTTAGAAATCTTATGGGATAAAAAACAAGCAACAGCTAGAGAGATTTCAAACTCATTAGAAGAAATTGGTGAAAGAAAAGCATATTCAACTGTTAGAACTATTATCAAAAGAGTAGTAGACAAAAAAATTATTGCTGAAAGAATAGATTCTGATAAGAGAACATTTATATATACACCTCTACTATCTAAAGAAGAATTAGAAAAAACAATCGTGGGAAGTATATTAGGGGAGTTATTAACAAAATTCAATCAGAGCACAATTAGTTATTTAGCCGAAGGATTATCAGATAACGAAAAAGAAATAAAAAAAATTAAGAAAAAATTAAATGAGATGAAAAGAAATGAATGAAGTTGTAACAATATTATTACTTTCAATATTATCTTCATTTATCATCTTTAGTCTTTCTTACATACTTATTAAAAAATTAAAAATAAATCATCCCAAAGACAGATCCAGAATATATATAGTACTAATAACATCTTTTTTAATACTTTTCACAATCTCAATTAGTGCTATATCTATACCATTACTAAATCAAGATAAAATTAATAATTCTCCAATAATAAATAACAAAGAAAATTATTCTATATTATTTGTAATGGATGAAACTCAAATTGAGAATGACAACAATCAAGAAACAACAAAACCATTAAGTAACGAATGTAATATTAATTCAAGTTGTGAAGATGAATGTTCTTATTCTTGTTATCAAAATATTTTATCTGTTATTATAGAAACTTCAGAAAATATCAATAATACCATATCAAAAATAATAAAAACAAAAACAAATTCTACAATAAATTCATTAAATTCTAATATTCCAAAAAATGAAAATTTACTATATTCTGTATTATCCGACAATGAAATAAATGAAAAACAAAGTCGTGAAGAATCGCCCTATTTACTGGTATTTTTAAGATTTCAATTTATTTTATTATTTTTAGTTGTAGCTTATATTATATTTACTTTATTCCTTAATAGAAAATTTTTACTCAGAAACGTAAATGCCCAAAAATGCAATGATTCACAAATAATTCAAATGGTTGATAAATTATGCAAAGAAATAAAAATTAAAACTCCAAAACTTTATATTTTTGATGGAGAACCAAACGCTTTTATTTTTGGTTATCCTATATCATTAGTCATTTCAAAGAAATTAATTAAATATTTATCTAAAGAAGAACTAGAAGTAGCAATTCGTCATGAGCTAGGACATATAAGCAATAAAGATCATTTGTTAAAACCATTACTTCAGAGCATTAGAATTATGTTTTTTTACAATCCTATAGTTCATATTCTCTATTCCACAATTATGAAAGAAAGAGAGTTATTGGCAGACTCGAAATATATCAACTCAAAAGTAGATAAAATTCGTTTTATGGAAATATTAATAAAAATTAATGATTTTAGTAAAAACCAAAATATTTTTTCAAATAAGATATATAGCTCAAGTTCTCTTTTATTAGTTTCTCAAAAGATAAGAAAATTAAATATTACAGATAGGTACAATCAATTATTTTCAGCACGCAAAAAAAAGTCTTTCTTTACAACATTTGTGTGTATTATAGTTGTTTTATCTAATATTTCTATAATAGCATTAGCACAAAATAACTTATTAAACCATAAAGAAGAAATCAATGAAGAATTAAAAAATGATATATGCGGAAAAGGTTTAGAAAATTATTTTAATAATCAAAATATTAAAACCATCTATATCTTAAGATTTATTAAAGAAAATAGTCATATATTAGATATAATAGAATTAGGAGACACTCCAGGTTTAATGACCTAGGGACAGTTATTAAATTGCTTTTTACTTTTTACATTTAATAGTTCAAATTCATTTCAGAATGTTCTTTTTCTCAAACTCTATCAATATTTAATGGCTTATCAACAATAGAACGTTTTCTCTTTAAAGCATTTTTAATTTCCTTATCAATATCATTTGTATCAATACTAACCCAACGGATATAATCCTGCTCAAAAAGCTCATTTAAAGGAAACTTTCCATCCCATGGCTCCCAGGCTTTCTGTAAAGTCATACCGCTTATCGTCCGGATATTTGTAGCCCCAACCTCACCAACACTATGAGCAAAAGGAATTAAACGATCATTTGGAATAGCAACACCAACAGTCTGTAAAAATTTTCCAATAGGTTTAACAAGTCTAGGAATTTCTATAATGTCATTAACAGGTTTAATCCTTATAACCCTAAACAATGGTGAAGGTTCAATATTAGTAGTATCCCCATCATAAATCACAAGCCATTGATGAGTCTTCGCCGATGGAAAAATTTTAACGGATTCACCCATCATCTCTTTCTTAAAATACTGATAATACCCATCTAGCACTTGTATCTTACCTGAATTAGATCCTTTAGGGAGTGCACGAGAGGTAATTTCCATTTCTTCAGCAAGTAACTTGGCAAATTCTATAGGAGAAACACTTCCTCCAATTTCAGCAAATATTTCCTGTGGAGAAAAGCATCCTTGTTGATCCCATGCACTCACATCTAGTGATACTAACTCAGCGATTTCACTTGCCCTTTCATTCAAATATTCCCTAGCTATAGCAATAAAACTAAATTTATGCCAATGACCAGCAATAGGGATTTTGTATTTTTCAGCAACCTTAGACAGACTTTTGCGTGCCTGTTCTCCACCTGTAGCTCGAACAATATTAGATTTTGAAAAAAGAAACTCATTAACAACTTTATTTCCGCTGTCAAATGGTAGTACTGCTATTGTATAAGCAAGTTTAGGATCAATCTCTTCTATAGATCTTGCGTATAATGCACCAAAGACTGGTTCCTCAGATGAAACCTTGATCCAAGTTGCTGCGTCAACTAGTTTATCCATAACCATCTCAAAAGCAGCGATACCAAGGATGTTACCAGCGCATATATGTCCGATTACTTCAGGATTATAATTCGAATGGCTAACCTTGATTTCACCATAGGCTTTAACTAAACCATCGCTCAGCTTGTTAAACTCTTTGAAATCATCAGGTTTAAGCTTACCGAACACGGGAAGATTTTCTTTTTTAATAATACCTAAAAAATGATCAAAACCCCAGGATTCAATCATCTCCACTGAAAAACCTGTAAGTGTTGGAAGAACCTCTCTAGCAATTTTTCTACCATTATATTTTGGATTCATCCAAAGATTATTAACCCTATCAATAGTATCAATAACTGAAGGTATGTCAATGGAAAGAAGATAATTTTGTCGCATTTGTTTAATACTTTCTATTATTTTATCAAGAATCTCCACTGTAAAAACCGGTTTTTTAAGTTCTATGCTATCACCTACATCCTCATAGGTGAACTCTAAATCGCTGTCGATTCTAAGGTTTGGATTCCAGAAATAACAATCAATAGTTCTATTCATTAAATCTAATCCTCAAAATCAACTGGGATTTTATTTGCAGTATTTACAAGCTCCTGAGCTGCTTTCGCCTGATCAAGCAGAATTTTAGAATCACCATCGACAGTGAACATACCCCTAATTAAACCTCGAATGGGATCAAGCTCTTTGTTGATTACTTTCTTCCAATTAGAATATGAGCCCTTAAAAATAAAAGCAGCCTTTTTTTTACCTTTAACAAGATATGCATCCCTGCATATACCATGCCAGAGATCCACATAATATACAACCTCTTTTTTTAATCTATCATCTGGAGTTACCACGAAAAGGAAATCGCCCTCCCATATTTTTGCAACTTCTTTATAGATCTTATTTTTATTTAATTTTTCTTTGAAGGCTTTAATCCATTCATCAGAAGGAAAACGCACCATATTATTTCTCCTCATTTTGCATTAAATCTGCCATAACGGCGGCACATCCTCGACCCCCTCGACACCAGGTAGACGAGAAACCTCAACATCAAGAACTGGTCCATCTCTATCACATTTTGGACAATGCTCCAAAAGTCTAACCCTATCACCAGTGATGATAAAACCAGGGTAGCTGTTTGGCAACGGATCAATAAAGGCAAAGCGTCCAAACTTTTTATACCCAATATGATTAAGTTCTTCATTTAAAACAAAAGGAATAATCACTGGAGGAATATGCTTATAGTGTCCCTCACAGCTTAAAAACACAGAGCTGCACTCAGACATTGCATAAACATCATGATAATGATTTTGAGGTATGCCTAGAACATCCTCTACTTTTTTCCTGAAAATCTCCTCTGGAAGACGTTTGTCTTCTTCAGTCTTCCAACCACCACCAGTTAAAACTTGACTTGATTCTAATTTCATATATATGCCTTCCTTTTTCATATGCTCTATTATGCGATCAAGCCAAAACGGGGGGCTACCTATATTCAACTTTTTTCCTTCTTTTTCTGCTTGGTCTAATAGATGAATCATATTCAAATCAGATTTCTTCTGGATAATCGGACTGATTTTAGTCATAGCTTTAGCTTTTATTTTCTCCTTTATTCCAATAGTTGCATTCTGCTGCATACGGAGAAATTGCGTAGTTATTTTAATGTCAAGTGCAACATGTGTATTTTTTGGATCGTATAAATCATAGGCTAAACCAAAAAGACTTGCTATAGTAAGATTTGTTTTACGTGGATCAGGAATCAGCAAAATAGCAGTATCAGTCGGATCATAATCCATTAATTCTATAACAGATTTCATAGCACTATATCTTAGGCGATTCCAAGATATAAAATCTCGAGGAATGAAACTAAAACGACCACTAGTACCACTAGTAAACATAATGTTAATTCTTCTTTTATTAAACTCCTCGATAAGATCATCAGGTGATTGTTTATCAGTTTTAAAATCTATTTTTGGAATTGAACCAGTAAAAATCGTTTTTAACCAGTTTAAAAATTCTTTTCCTTCAGGATAATCCTTAAAAAAAGTATCAGGTAGCAGAGGTATCTTATTAAAATCATTTGTTGATTTAATCTTTTCAGGTGTAACTCCATTTACTTTACAAACTCGGTTGTAAAGAAAATTATTTTCATAATGATATTTGAAGCTGTACTTAACAGCTGAGAGCATCAAATTCTGAGCTTTTTCGTAATTTTTAAAAAACGATGTAGGAGTAAATAAAGCTTCATCTATAGGACTCCAAGAATCTTTTGGAGTAACAATTTTTTCAAAGCATCTGTTCTCAGCATCCAATTTTGATATTACCATTACCTTTATCCAATTTATTTTGCATCAATTTTCTTTCATTATAGATTGATTTTTACAATCTTAAAGATTATATTCTATTTTTCAAATTCATCTGTTACTTTTCGCAAAGATTCAATCAATCCATCAATTGGTTTTATTATCTTAAGTATCTCCGTTCTACTGCCTTTTAGTTTTAACCTATTTTTAAGAAGAGCCATTGCTGTACCTAACTTTCCTTCAAGGATATCTTTATAGGTTCCATAGTTTCCTCTAATTACAAAAACGGCTTCTTTTCCATCAGAGATCTCGCCTATGCTTACTTGAAGATCATTTAATTTTCCATTTTTTAACTCTATGTATAAATTTATTGTTTCATCATTTGGAGGAACATTCTCTATAATACAAAGTATTGATGTGGTTATACATTTCATGTCTCTTTCTGGATCTAATTTTTCAAGGATGTATTTTTTACCATAGTCTATCCATTCATCTGAAAGAAATTTCACCATTCCTCAAACTCTCCTAAAACCGAGTGAAGTACATCCCTAAACATTATCTGTTCTTCTTTTGACAATGCCTTAGGTAATGGATATAGTACGTGTTCTTTCTTGTGTATGCCTTTAAATAGATAATTAATTAGTGTAAATATTTGGCCTAAAACTAATGATTTCTCTGTTGTTTCAAGTAATGTTGTACTTATTTTGTTAGCTATATCGGGGTTATTATGATCATAAAAATAGTCATATTCAATATAAACAAATTTTCCATTATCAAGAGGACTAATGAAACCTAGTGCATGATTTAATTTATATTTATTTCCAACATCTGCAAACATATCTACCCATTTTAAAATATGTTTTTTATCACTAGCCTATATAGCACCCCCTGGGCCCATTGTCATCTGTTGTCTCATTAATCTCGATGGCAATATTCTAAATGCATGAAGCCAAACAACATTAGTCATTTCTGATTTGGAATAGATTTTTTTAAAAAAATCCTGCAAATCTTTGTCATATACCTTTGACATTTGCTCAGGTGAAGCATCTAATCCTTTTTCGAAATGTTTTTTCATAGGACCAGCAAAAATTGCTTTGAGAGGGTTTTCTCCCTCTGAAAGTATCTTCATAAATTCACTATCTTTAAGTAAAGCAAGTTTTGGGGAACCTAACATAAGAGTCCTCATAAAAGGCTGATCGATAGTGTATTCTGCCATTTCTTCTACAATTTTTTTGTCATCCTTGTCGCAGATAACATCTACGACATATCTAAGTTTCATATAGTTTTTACAAATGTCTTCAAAGTCATCAGCTATCTTTCTTGTAGGGCAAATAAATTCAGCTAGATACTTATATAAGAAAGAACCGCGACTGATAACCCTATACCACGTTTCCCAAGCTCCAATACCATGTCAAGGGCATCTTTTAGGTTGTCAAATGGAACAAGTACTGCTTCTTCGTCATCAAAAACAGGAAAAAGTTTCGCTGTGGCTTCGGTGATTATATATGATGGACTTAAAGATATGTTTGAGAATGTATTATCAGTAGTATATGGATTTGGAATATCTATATCATGATGATTTTTAATGTTACCCTCATTATCCACTATTTCTAAATCAATAAAATTATCTGCAAAACAACCATATTTGTTTCCCCAAGTTGTAACTATTCCAGTTGTTGCAATGTTTGCACAATAATGAGCCCCTGCTTCTGCTACATTTGCCCTTAATTTATGTTTATAAGCTGCTTTTTGTAACTCAAAGGAGGTAATTCCAGCGCCTACTACTGCTGAACTATTTTCAGGGTGTATATTTTCAAGTTTTTTTTAGTCTTATTAAATCTATGACGATACCATGGTCCAAATTTATAGCATTTGAGAGTACTGTTGGTGTAGCGATTGATAAAGCTGTTCCACCAGCTCGAGGTAGAAATGGAAGGTTATTTTTATTTGCAAATTTTATAATCTTTGATACTTGTTCTGTGTTTTCCGGTAAAACTATATAGAAATTCAGTTCAGCGTCAATGGGGATTATCGATCTAATATATGACGCGATAATAATTGGATCATTTGTTTTGCCCACTCCGCTCCAACGATTTCACGGAGACCTTTTATTATTTCATCGTCAGGGACATTCTCGTATTCGTTCTTATCTAAACAATTAACATATTCTTTTAATGCCCTAGCGACTTTCTCTGGTCTTAACTGTGTAACAAAATTACATTGTTTATCACAGATACCACATAGATTGCAGGAATTGGCAATATCTATTAGTTTTTCTGTTGGTTTAATTCTACCATCTTTAAGATGTTTCACTAGTTCCATACGCCCCTGTGGCCAATATGCTAAAAAACCATGTTTTTTCCCTGATGGGCATAAACCTGTTCCAAGGAAATCTATTCTACACATACCACAATGGGTACCTTTTTCAGCAATATCAATTACGTTTTCTAAAACTTTTTTTTTAAAAGTTAATACTTTTGTAGTTTTCATATCTTCCCCAGATTAAAACTCTTAAGATAAGATACAGTTAATCTTATTAAATGTTTTTACTACATATAACTCTTTATCTTTTATCTAATATTCTTATTAAATGTGGATCTACATATGCTTTTATGGAGAATGGAATCATCTGTCTTGTTCCAGCAATTGAAAGATTACCTTCTATTTCAAGCATAATCCAGTTTGGTAAAAATTTTAAACCTGCTGAAAAGAAAAACTTTCGATAAGGAATTAATATTTCTGCATATACATATATTTGTTCTTTGGTGGATATATCATTGGGATCCATGTCTTGTTCCCCTAACAGGGTTTTTTTATTTTCATCAACTCTATAAATCCTAAAAATTACGTTTTTTAGAACCAGAGGTATTTCACTTGGATTAAATATTTTCACACCAACTAATCCTAAGATGCCTTTTACTCTTAATTTAAATTGAGCCGGAATTTCAATATCGATAGTTTTATTTTTGAGTATAAAATCTGCTATATCAGGAATAATAACCTTAGTTTCAGTCGAAAAAGATATATTTTTATTAAAATTACTGAGTTTAGCAGCCACTTCACCGTTTATTGTAAGTGTTAAGATTTCTGCGTCGATTGCTTCATAAAGAATTTCACTCTTTGATTTAAAAGTTGACGTGGATTCTGGTTTTATTATTCCTCCTTTTATTGAGAGGCTACTGACAACCTTATTTTTATCTGTTTTTACAGCGATTGAAAATTCTGTGATTTTTATTTCTATATTGTTTGGATTAAATACATTAACATTTATAGAATATTCAAGACCTTCACCAGTAAGTTTTTCAAAATCTGCTTCGACATTTACTTCTGGTATTTTAACATTTTCGATTATTTCTTTAACAGAAGTTACAATTATAATACAATATGCTGAAACAATAATACTTATTAATATTAGTATTAATAGAAATATTTTTAGTATCTTTTTGTTTAAGATTTTATTTTTCATAATAATATATTTATATAAAATTAAATTTTGGTATAAATATATTTCCTATTTCTTTTTTTTGATATTTTATGAATTTTTCTAGATGCATATTTAGAATTTTAAATGTCTTTTATTTTTATTTTTTTAAACACTATTGTGTTTAGATTATTTCTTCTTATGAAAATTTTTAAAAAAATATCCAATAAGCTTCCTTATTGGAAATATGTTATTCATCCATAAAAAGATTAGAAGAATTTCCACACTGTCATCTTTGCTTCGTTTTGATTCCCTGCACCATCAATAGCAACGATTTTCAATACATGTCGACCAAAGGAGCGTTCCGACCAGGTCCAGATAAATGGACCCGCTGCTGATATGGTTTCCTTGATGGCATCATCAACATAAAAGCTGACATGATCAAGTTGTGTTTCGGTATCAAACGCGGTGATTTCCACATTAATAGCCCCAATTATCACTGTGCTCATAAACCAGGGATAATATTTAATGCCGATGTATAGGGCAGGAGCAAGAGGTTTATTGATATCCACTGTTGGTGGAGTCACATCAATTTTAATCGTCGTATTTGTTACATCTAATGTACTAAATCCAAGGGAATCAGTAACTTCAAAGGTCACAAGATATGTTCCATCGGTAGTATAGATATGATTAGGATTTCGACTATTACTGGTCATTCCATCATCAAAATACCAGGTGTATGAGTAGGGAGGCGTACCTCCAGTCACGGATCCTGTAAATTTAATAGGGAAATCCACAAATCCTATATAAGGGCCACCTGCATCTGCTACTAAATCATTGTCTTTTTCTGCATCGATAATCGCAGAATCAGAACAATATATCATTTCTCCGCTACATTCATTAGTGGTGACAGTCATGAAATTCACATGTACCCCTTCCGATTTAACTTTTACATCAAACTCTATGATCAGACTTTCCCCATAACTTAATCTATAAGGTTCTTTATTGGGGAAATCCCAAAGGATTTGTTGTCCTACGACAGAGGTCGGAGCAGGGACTGCATTATCTGCATATTCCAAGCCTGTGGGTAAGGTATCTTTTACATGGATGTTATACAAAGTGTAATTCCCCCAATAAAAAATTTTTATCTGGAAGCGCACGGTATCGCCTACATTTGCCTCAGTTTCTTCGACCCATTGTTTAGATTGTGTGTCCCATACTAGTTTTTGTCACAGATTTTACAGCCTGGTGTCACAATCACAGTTGCAGTATCACAACAGGTCCAAGTGTTCCCGCTGCATTCATTGGCAGTGACCGTCATGAAATTCACCTGTACCCCATCTGAGATAACTAAGGCATCAAACTCAATTGTCAGATGTTGTCCATCATATAAAGACTGAGAAAGATTCCAATAGATGACTTGTCCCACCACCGCAGATGGCACAGGAACTGCATTATTCGCATAGGTTAAGCCATCAGGAAGAATATCTTTCACATGAATATTGTATAACATATACTCGCCCCAGTAACTAATAGTAATACGGAATCGGATTGTATCACCAACCTGAGCCGAGAGTTCATCAACCCATGTATGGGTAAGTGGATTCCAAATTTGCTTGTTGCAGATTTTAGGAACATCATTGACAATAACCGTTGCAAAATCTGAACAATAATGTACTTCCCCGTTACACTCATTAGCAATCAATTCCAAAGAATTCACGAATACACCAGCTGCATTTACTAACGCATCATATTGAATTTCAATACTCTCTCCGTTATTCAAGAACTCTGTAAAATTCCAAAATATTTGTTGACCAACCACTATAGTTGGAGTAGGAACCGCATTATCTGCATATACCAAACCTGTTGGCAAAGTATCTTTCACATGGATGTTATACAAGCTGTAATTGCCCCAATATGTGATAACAATCCGGAAGCGAACGGTATCGCCAACTTCCGCCTCAGTTTCTTCAACCCATAACCCCGTCTGGGTATCCTTTACCTGTTTCTGGCAGAATTTCTGCATGGGTTCCAAGTAAATTGTTGCATTATCCTCACAACTAACCCAGTCTAGTCCACATTCAAATGCCGTAACATTTACAATATTTACTAACGTATGGGAAAATAAATCAATAAAAATAGGATTATACAATGCATCAAATTCTATAATAATTTGATCTCCCGGAAACATAGTCGTGGAAAGATTCCAAAACACCGTATTTCCGACAACCTCGGTTTCTGGAATCGATGCGTTATCTGAGTATATAAACTGTAATGGTAAAATATCCTTCACGGAGATATAAATCAAAGATGAACTTCCCATGTATGAAAAAGTAATATTGAAACGAACTGTTTCCAAACTGTTCACTGTTAGTTCTTCCACCCAAGTTAGTGAAGATGTATCCCAAACCAATTTTTCACAGTGGAAATAGCTTTGTATTGGTTCCGTTACTATAAGTACTGCGTCATCTGAATAATTCAAGGGGTAATTTGTACCATTTTGAATAGCAGATACAGTGGCAACATTGGTTAAGGTTCCATTGCAGATAGCTTGGGTATCAAACTCAATACTTATTCTTTGGCCATTGGTAAGAGTTTGGGTGAGATTCCAATAAATACGATTTCCAATAATCGTGGTTTCCGATGGATCTGCGTTGTCTTCATAACTCAAACAAGTTGGTAACTGATCAACAACTGAAATATTTCGCGCGTAATACCCCAAAGTTGGGTCTATGAGTTCATCATAAGAAATTGTTAAATTAAATCGAACAGTATCATTAACTTTTACCCCTAATGAATCTACCCATGCAGAGCCATTCCAAATCTTTTTATTGATACTAAGCGGTGAAGAATTAAATGATTCTGTTTGGTCATTAACAATCTTTTCAGATGAAATTGGTGGTATTAAAGCTATTAACAATAAAAGAACAACTGCAATCGACATATATAATTTCTTATTTTTTTGCCCCATATATTTTATTCACCCCTTTAACAACTTTTAAACTATCTACAGTTGTTGTACCCATATTAATTGCTACAGCACCAAATATTAAGTTGATTAGGAAAATAGTTATTAACAGCGTCACTACAAACATTTTTTGTTTATTCATAATATTTTATACCCCCCATTATAAAAAATAATTCCTCATTAAAATAATTAATATATATCTTCTATTTAAATTCTTATAGTTGCGACTGGGAATACTGCGTGGTCTGAAGCATCAAGCGTAAGACCCGCATTCCTTAGAACTCTTTTTTTATGTTTCGCTACATTGATATTCTCCATCTGGTTAATATTTTTGTCGGCAGGGGCTAAATCCACAAGCATTCCTGGG
>Ga0299915_10002174_pt1 | contig 14323 bp, 13 predicted proteins | sample RVTome_13_FD_200263 | JGI IMG/M metagenome (GOLD analysis project Ga0299915, IMG submission 200263) | Soil microbial communities from uranium-contaminated site in the Upper Colorado River Basin, Wyoming, United States - RVT92D227 (version 2) ...
TGTGGACATGGAATGGCAGAAAGCCCATAATTGGTGTGGGGTGTCACGGATGCGAACACTCCCCGGCCCAATCGGGCGCCATGGCTCCTGTCCCCGGCTGGGCCACGCACGGGTTTCCATTCGCCGGTCGGTCCCCGACAGGTGCCACGACGTGTCCAGTAGGGTCAGTTCCCGGGGCGCAAGAGTGCTCGAGTCATTCCCGGGGACTTGGGATTGTCGCTGGAAGCGGCCATCCGGACCAAGAGAGGGTTAGCGCATGCCTGACGCCCGGCTCCAGGACGCCATCGACAACTGGGCTCCCCGTTTTGTCTCGCAAGGCGTAGACTACAATGACTTTGTTCGGACAACCTCGTCCATCGAGCGCTGGGAGGACTGGCTCGACGCCTGGGTGCAGACGGGGGATATGCATGCCCGGCTGGCCGAGGAAGCCGAAGCGGCCGGTCGCGAATTGAGTGCGGGTGAGGCTTACCTCCGAGCCGCGCTGTGCTATCACTTCGCCAAGTTCGTGTGGATGCTCGATCCGGTGCGTCATCGCCACGCTTCCGAAAGCGCAGTCGCCAGCCTGTACGCGGCGCACCGCTTTCTCGATCCGACCGCTGAACGGCTGGAGACCCCCTTCGACGGAGGGCTGATGGTCGGGAACCTGCGCCGCCCGATCGGATCCGATCGTCCGCCGCTGGTCCTCCTCTTGCCGGGGTTAGACTCCACCAAGGAGGAGTTCTTCCATTGGGAGAACGTCTTTCTCAGACGTGGCTTGGCGACGCTTTCCCTTGACGGCCCAGGGCAGGGGGAGACGGGCTTTCACACACACATTCGGCCCGACTATGAGGTCTCTGTTTCGGCCGCGCTGGACGCGCTAATGGATCGGGTCGATCTCGACATGCGGCGCACCGGGGTGGTCGGTGTGAGTCTGGGAGGCTACTACGCGCCGCGGGCGGCGGCGTTTGAGCCGCGGCTCAAAGCCGTTGCCACCATCGGCGGGCCTTACAACTTTGGAGAGTGTTGGCCGGGCTTGCCGCCGATCACTCGCGAGACATTCCAGCATCATTCCGGTGCGCTCGACCCTGTGCAGGCGGAATCGCTGGCCGCCCGCCTCGATCTCGAGGGAATCCTGCCTCGCCTGGCGCAGCCGCTGCTGGTGGTCTTCGGGAAGCTCGACCGCCTGATCCCCTGGCAGCAGGCCGAACGCGTGGCGGCCGAGGCGCCGCTCGGCGAGCTGGTGATGTATCCAGACGGGAATCACGTGTGCAACAATATTCCGTACAAGTACCGCCCGCTCGTGGCGGACTGGATCGGGGAGCAGCTGCGAAGTGTGGGATAGATTCTCGCCCGAGGAAATGGCCCGGCGCTGGTCGCTGGCGCGATTGCTGATGAACGAGCACGATCTCGAGGCCTTGCTCGTTTTCGGCAATTCCGGCGTCAACCGTCACAACCAGGCCAACGTGTTCTGGCTCACCAACCATCTCGACTTGCATCACAACTACCTCGTCGCCCCGCGCGACGAGACCCTCGAACCGGCACTTTACGTGGGGCTGCGCAACCACGTTCCGAACGCCCGCCAGGTAAGTGAGACCCCGATCATCGAGTGGGGCGGCTACCGACCGGCCGTGACCGCGGCCGAGCGCATCAAGGCCTGCGGGATCACTAATGGCAGGTTGGGCGTGGTCGGGGTCAACGCCAAATTCGGGATGGGGATGCCTTACCAGCACTATCAAGACCTTGGTCGGGAGCTGCCGGCTCTCGAGCTGCTGGATGTAACGCAGGAGTTCACCCGGTTGCGCGAGGTGAAATCGGATGAAGAGATCACCTGGCTGGAACGGGCGGCGGCGCTCACCGATCGGTCGATCGAAGCCCTGCGTTTCAAGATCCGCCTCGGCCTGCCCGAATATGCGCTTTTGGGAATCATCGAGGGGGCGTACCGAGTCGACGGGGGCTTGCCGCACATCGCCTTCCTGCGCTCGATGCCGATGAGCGCTCCCACAGGCTGTGTGCCTGCGCAGAATCCGTCGAATCGGTTGATCGAAAAGGGTGATGTGATCATCACCGAGATCAGCGCTTCATACTGGGGATACTCGGGGCAGATCCACCGACCGTTTTTCATCGGCGCCGACCCGACGCCCGAATGGCAGAAGATGTTCGAGGCCGCGCTCGAGGCCTATCATCGCGTCAGCCAGGTCATCCGGCCGGGGGCGTGTGAGGCAGATGTCATTCGGGAGGCGTCCGTCCTCGGCGAGCGCGGCTACCAGATCTACGACGACTTGATCCACGGTTACGGCGTAGACATCCACCCACCGATTATCGACCGCACGTGCACGGAATACTGGCCCTGGGATGATGCGCGGCCAGCGCCCGCCGGCCGACGCTTCGAATTGGGGATGGCGATCGTAGTTCAGCCCAACCCGATCACCCCCGACGAGCGGATGGGGTTGCAGCTCGGCGCGTTGACCATCGTCACCGGCGGCGGCGCGCAATCGCTCCACGAGGTCCCTTTCGAACCGATCGTGGTCGAGGTATGACGGACCCCGTCGGGGCGGCCCTGGTCGGAACGGGGATGTGGGGGCGCCGCACGGCAGTGACTGTTCGCTGCACGTCACCCCAACACCTCCAACGAGGAGGTCACCCTGGTCTGGGGCTGGAGCGGGGCGGGATCGTTGGACTCGGCCGGCTACGAAGTCTCCACCCAGGGCAACCTCGACCACTAGAGGTGCAGGATGGCCCACTCGAGTTCGTCAAATTTGGACCCGCGAATCCAGCGCGGGATGGAGAGACAGCTCGGGCATCGCCGAGTTCGACTCGAGGCGGGCGAGAAGTCGATCGGATGGAAAGTGGGTTTCGGGTCGCCGCAGGCGATGCAACGGCTGGCGATTCAGGCTCCGCTCGTCGGATTCCTGACCGACGGCACGCTCCTGCCGACGAACTCGAGGGTGTCTATCGGGGGATGGGTGAAGCCCGCTGTTGAGCCGGAAATCGCAGTCCACATGGGCGAGGCTCTTGCCGGGACATCAGATCGTCAGACGGCGCGCGAGGCCATAGCCGCACTCGGCCCGGCAATCGAGCTGGCCGATGTGGATCCCCCACCGTCCGATGTGGAGGCGATACTTGCCGGGAATATCTTCAACCGCCACGTCATCCTTGGCCGGGCCGACGCCTCACGCGCCGGGTGTGTGCTGGATGGAATGATCGGTCGGGTCTACCAGGCCGGCGTGGAGTCAGCGAAGGTCGAGGATCTGCAAGCTCTGACCGGCGATCTTGTCGAGATCGTCCGTTCGGTCGCCGCCCTCTTGGCCGACGTCGGAGTCGGGCTGCAATCAGGGGAAGTGATTATCGCCGGCTCGATCGTGGCTCCGATTTGGGTCGACGGGAGTACTCAGATCCGGTACACCCTTGAGCCGGTGGATGGAATATCTGTCCAGCTGGTAGCCTAGGGTGTCCTTCAGTCCGGACGATGAATCGACACGCTGATCGGCTTGCTCCCAAAGCGAGCGACCGTTTCAGTCGCGGAAGCCGCTGGCAGAGGAAGTCTGCCGGATTGCCCTCCAGACTCTCACGGATGTAAGGCGAGGGCCGAGGGTTCAAAGGTCAGAGTCTGACTTTGTAATGCGAAGGGGGTTGAGCGGACCATAGGATCCTCGGGCCAAGGCGATTACCCCCGGGTTCTCCTTGAGCGAGGTTGGAAGTAGATAAGGCCCGTTGACGGTGCAGCAGGCCGAGGCTGCCCCCTGTCATCGAGTCTCTGTCACCTTCTTGATCGAGCGCGGTGAGTCAACGTCAAGACCTCGAAGATGGGCGAGGTGAAGGGCCAGAAGCTGCCCCGGGACTATCAGAGGCAAGGGAGAGAGCCACTCCGGGACCTCCTGAGGGACTCGAATAACGCCTCCCGACGGCTCGATCAACCCGGCCTCGTCGGTTATGCAGACGACCTCCGCGCGCCGTTCGTCCAAGGTCCGGAGTAATCCGCTCAAGTCATCCCGCAGTGCGCCAGCCGCGGCCACCACAATCACCGGAAAGCCTCGCTCAACGACGGCCAGCGGCCCGTGTAGAAAGTCAGCGCTGCTGTAGGCTTGGACGGGCGAGTAGGTGAGTTCGGCCAACTTGATGGCCAACTCAAAGGCCGTTGCATAGTTGAACCCACGGCCGATGACGGCGGCGTGACTGAACTTCTGCAATCTGGCCGCCGCCTGACGCGCGGCATCCTCGGTCGACAGCGCCTTCGAGACCGCCGTCGGAGTGCGCTCGAGGGCGGCGACCATGTCGGGGTCGCCTGCGATCGTGGCGCTCAACAAGGAGATCGCCGCCAGTTCGGCGGTATACGTCTTGGTCGCGGCCACCGCCTGTTCCTCACCGGCACACAAGTCGATGACGAAGTCACCGAGGCCGGCCAGCTCCGAATCCGTCTCGTTGGTCAGAGTGGCTGTGAGGGCTCCCTGGCTCCTGGCCTCGGCCAGCACGGCGATGATGTCCGGACTACGCCCACTCTGGCTGATGCCCAACACCAGTACATCGCGCAGGCGCGGAGGCCGGTGATAAAACGTATACAGGCTCGGGGTGGCGAGTGAGACAAGGAGACCGTTCATCGCCCCGAACACGTACTGCGCGAACCGGGCGGCGTTGTCGCTGGTGCCGCGGGCCGCGATCAAGACATGGTTGATGGCCCTCGACGAGATGGCCAGGACGAGATCCCGAGCTGGCTTGCGCTGTGTCGAAAGGAGTCGCTCCAGAACCGCCGGCTGGGAGTGGATCTCTCTATGAAGGTGAGATCCTTCCACCATGTGCGCTCCTCCTTTGAATGCTCATGTTTGAACGACCTTGGCCGCACCCGGCCTCGTTCTCAGACCCAGCTCCTCGCCGGTCCATCCACCGCCATCGATTGGGAGCGCGGGGAGGTCATCTCACAAGCCACGCCTCTCCATCGCGACCACACGGACCCAACACCCTGCTCACCGGATGTCCTGGCAGGGTGGGCTGCAAATCAACTCCCGGGATCGCTACGTTGGTGATGCTTTTCTGCCTCGGCCGCCATCACTACGCATCCTCTGCCGGGACCAACCTGCGCCACTCGTCGATGAGTATATCGACATTGGCCTGCGAACGGGCCGTATTCTCGCGGACGTTGTCCACTGGCGAGAGGATGAAACCCCCTCCCGGCCCCAGGATACCCAGGGCCCTTCTGACCTCTGCTCGAACTTCGTCCCCGGTTCCTGCCTCGACAGTCAGGTGGCCGTTCACCCCTCCCCACAGGCATACCTTCCCGCCGAGTTGAGCCTTCGCCTTTTCCAGATCCCAGGAGTGCGGATCGACCCCGATTATCACGTCGACGCCTGCCTCTGCGATCATTTCCAGGAGCCCCATGCTATTGGAAGTGATGAGGTAGCCGAACCGAGCTCCTCTTGCGTGGGCCAATTCCGCTTCAGCCCTGAGGACCGGAAACAAGAACTCCCTCCAAGTCGAGGGCGTCCAGAAGTCGAGATTCTCGTACCAGGCCCGCTTGATGTACAGGTCGATCCCTGGCTCAAGCACAACCTCCATCCGGCGCCGGTTCCAATCGGAAACGAGCTGGAGGAGGTGCCGGATCAGCTCCGGACTATCGTAGACCATGAAGATCATGTTCTGCAGGCCGCTGACCCATCCGATGGCGTCGGCACCGACCCCCCATCCTCCCGCCACGAGAAGCCCACGAGCGCGTGCCTGCGCGAGAGCCGGGGCGGCCTGCTGGCGGAAAGCCAGTGCTTCGGCCGGGGTTGGTAGGGCCAGCAGATAGCCGAGAGGCGCCAGATCTTCCTCTTCGCGCACAAGAAAACGGCGCGAGCGAGGGACGATGTAGTCGTCGAAAAGAGGCACATGGTCGCCCCACCTCCAATCCTCGGTCTTGCGAACCTCCGCTCGCAAGATGCCCTCAGGCGTCTGGTACTCCTTGACAAGGATCGGCAGTTCTTCATCGCCAGGGTGTTCGATCCACTCTCGGATCGTCACGCGCGGATCATGTTGCACTGGGATTCCATGCAGATTGTAGTAGTCGTTGATCACCACGGGGGGGCGCGGGGGAAGCTCGACAACGGCATCCAGACCCATGGCGATCTGCCGCTCGATGAAATCCGAATAGTCCTTGGACATGGACTTCAAAGCCCCGTAGAGCATGAAACTGCAAGGAACATGATCTGGCTCGCGGCGGTCAATGGCTGCGAGCATCCGCTCCCGGGAGGTCATGGATTTCCCCGGCACAGTCACCTCACATTGGGGGCCAAACCGAACAGCGCCATTCCGGGTTCCCCCTCGGGAGTGTGATATTCATGTTCGGTCCCGGCAGGGATGTAGACGCCATCTTGAGGCGCGAGATGAAACCACTCCCCCTTGTTCGTGTTGGGCAAGAAAACCGAGAGAGATCCTCTCTCCAAATAGAGGAACTCGTCGCCTGGGTGGCTTTCCCCAGGAAGTACGCACCCCGCCGGGATGTCGATCCTGCCCACGCACAGGTGCTCCGTCGAGGCGAAGTATCCGGCGAGAGCTTTTCGAGAAGCCCCGCGCAGTTCAAGCAGGAGGCCATCCTCTGTCACTTTGTTCAACGTCTTTCTGGTTGATTCGGCTGCGATCGCTGACGGCCAACCGCTAAGCTCAGCGGGCACCGAATATCGCCATTCTTCTCTGGCAAGAAAAGGCCGGGTCTGGGCGTAGACGCCAGAGGTTCCCGTAGCCGGAGGTGGTGCAAAGAACTCCAGAATGCGCACAACCCCCTCACCGAGGTTGAAGCCGTGATGCCATGTGTCCTTTCGGAAGAAGAGGGCCTCCCCGGCCCCAGCCTTCTGCACCTCGCCTGTCTCGGGATTGGCCAATGCGAATTCCCCCTCCAGGACGACCATCACTTCATCCGCTCCAAAGACCGTCCTGAACGCCTTCGAGTGGACGAAGAAACCCGACGGAGGAAGGGCGAATTCAAGCACGTGCAGATTGCGATTGGAGAGGTAGATCCAGTCGTCCACCCGCCCAGATTCTTCGTCTCCCCAAAGGTGTCTGACAGCCATCGCCCGCCGGATGAGGGTCGGTCCCGGGAACTCGGGGCGCGGCGAAGGCCGATATTCACTACGTGAGTTGTCGGCGTTCACGGTTCTCCCCTCCGGTCTTGCCTGGCCGTGCCCCGGACGGAGCTTGGGCAGAATCCCAAAAACCGGGGCTCGCCCGATGGCCCGACTCATCTGCCTGCCGGGAAGCATCGTGGAATTCCACGTCTCCGTCCGTGCTCCGGCACCACATTGGCAGGCCAAGGCCCAGTGACATGTCTGTGGCTGTGCAACTTTGGTGCGGCTTCATGGGCCACAATCCACATGAAATGCCGGATTCCCGTCCGCTGCTCCCGGGCTCCGCAATGCATCCTCCTTGGCCAAGGAGAGATCAAAGCGCCGGCATAAGCCCCGCTTCCTCGAACATGAGGCAGGCCGCGCCAATCACGCCGCCGGCCTCGGGAGGAAGGGCGGCGAGCTCTATCTGCAGGCCGAATTGAAGGTGGACGGGGCAAATGCGCTCGAATGCCGCCTGCACGCCATCGCGCAAGACGGTCCCGGAGTGAGCCAAGCCTCCGGCCAGCAGGACGAGCTCAAGGTCGAGCAAGACATGGGCATTGGCGATAGAGAGGCCGAGGAGCTCGTACATTTCTGCAATCAGTTGCCGGGCCTGCCCATCGCCCGCCGCGGCGCGTTCGAAGAGCAACCCGCGCGGATCTCCAAGTCGCCGCATCATCGCGCCCGGAGAAGCCAGCTCCTCGAGTGAACGGTAACCTAGCGTGGCGGATGGCACCATCCCCTGACCGATCTCGGATCCGCTGCTGTGTGTCCCGTGGTGAACTTGGCCGTCCAGGAGCAATCCCCCGCCAATCCCTGTCCCGAGCGTGAGCAGGAGGACGTTGCTGGCTCCTCGCGCGGCCCCAAAGCGTGCCTCCCCCAGGAGGGCGAGATTGGCATCGTTGTCGATCCAGCATGGCTGCTTGATCAAACTCGAAAGTCGTTCGACAAAGGGGAATCCTCCAAGACCGGCCAGCGTTGTCATGCCTACTTCCAGGACCCCGCCTTTGAGCACACACGCCGATAGGCCGACGCCGGCGCCTCGGATCTTGGCGAAGTCCTTCAGTCCCCGGGCGCGCGCAGCGATCAGGCTGACAAGCTCACCGCCACTGAGCGTCGAATCAATGGGCTCGACGTGGAGCTCATGAACTTCGCCCTGTGTGCTGACGATGCCGAGGCGGAGATTGGACCCACCGAGGTCGATACCCAATGCCAGATTCACATCCAGAGTCTCCCGCTGGTTCTACGCTACAATCCCAGGGCAAAGGACGGAGGTGCTGAGATGACCGTTAAGGACAAAGTCGCGATCGTCACAGGGGCGAGCCGCGGCATTGGGCTGTCAGTGGCCACGGCCCTGGTCCGCGAGGGCGCCCGCGTCTTTGCAGCCTCCCGGTCGGCCCCTCCGAATGATGTCATGAGTCCACAACTGCGAGCCATCCCCACCGACGTTCGAAGCCAGACCGAGGTGGATCGGGCTGTTGAACAAGTTCTGAATGAGGCCGGTACGGTCGACATTCTTGTGAACAATGCCGGCCTCGAATACTTCAAGCCGCTAGACCAGACGAGCGAGACCGAGTATGACGAAATGCTCGACACCAATCTGCGGGGTGCTTTTCTCTTCAGCCGTGCCATTCTGCCCGCCTTCAAGGCACGCCACTCCGGGCATCTGGTGTTCGTTAACTCTGTCGCAGGGCTGCGTGGGTTTTCACAGGACGCGGTGTACAGCGCCTCCAAACACGCCCTGCTGGGCCTGGCCGATTCGCTCGAGGAGGAACTCAGGCCTGAAGGCATACGCGTCACGAGCATCTTCCCCGGCGCCACCGACACCGTCCTCCCAGCCGCCTCCTGGTCTCCCGTCGACGATCCTCGGCGGACATACTTTCTGCACCCGGCTGATGTCGCGGCGGCCGTGTTGTACGCTTTAACGCAGCCCCCGCGTGTCGCCGTTTCCCGGATTGTCCTCCGCCCTATGATTGAACCTCCGTACTCCGACTTCCTCTCCGTCGACCTGGCACGCAGGCTCAGCGAAGGATCGCCAAACCTGTCTGGGGAGTGAGCCCCTGGCTGTAGGTCGTTCGGCTTCCGCAATACCACATCCAATACTCGTCCTCGCGCTTCATCACCCACGGGCACCATATGGCTTCGCAATCCCAGCTTCCGGTTTCCCCTGGCAGGAATATCGGATTGCCTGGGAACTTCTCCCAGTTCACCAGATCGGTCGACACGGCAAGGCCGAAACCGCGCGGCTCATCAACTCGCTCGGCGTCGCCCGCGTACAGCATGTTGTAGGTTCGGTCTTCCTTGAAGATGCGGGTCGTGACGATGGAGAACGAGTCCCATTCTCCTTCTGCACCCCGGGGAAGAATGGGCTTACGGTCATGCTTCTCAAAACGAATACCGTCCTCGCTCGTGGCCAGTCTGACGTCGTAGCCCCCGTCCTCGTTATAGACCAGGTAGAACAGATACAACTTGTCCCCCACAGTCACGGCGTGCGGGCACCGGCCGTGGAGAATCGGATTGCCATCATGTTTCGTCCATTGAAACCCGTCTTCCGACCACGCCAGGCAGAGCCGATCCGGCGGGCCGCTCAGGCCCGTGTAGTACATCCACAATCGATCGCGGTAGGACAGGACGGCCGGGTCCAACACGCCCGCCCGGTCATAGCCCGCCGGGCCGATCTCGAGTACGGGGTTGTGATCGAACTCCTTCCAGGTGACCCCATCAAAGTGACTGGCATCGGCAACGGCCACGCCGATACGCTCGGCCGGATCGTCTGCCTTCCCGTCGAGGTACATCACATACTTATCCCCGAGTCGGATGATCGTCTCGTTGGCGATCCACTCACTCGTCCAGCTGGCCGGCGTGGGTTTCAAGATCGGGTTGCCCGGGTGTCTGAGCCATCGCTGGTTGTTCCCTCGGCCTCCCGGCTCAGTCGTGAATCGGTCCTGGAACATGGGGCAGACCTCCCGTTCAGACTTCAAGCTCGCGATCGGACATGTCAGAGATTACTTCGTAGCCTCGGTCGGTGACGAGGACCGTTTCTTCGACGCGCGCTCCTCCCAAGCCCGGCAGGTAAATACCCGGTTCGATGCTGAAGATCATCCCGGGTTTGAGGAGCATGGTGTCTCCCTTCTCCATGAACGGCCGCTCATGCAGATCCAGTCCCTCGCCTCTCCCAAGCCAATGGTTGAAGGCTTCTCCGTACCCGGCGCGCTCAATGATGTCCCTGGCAACTCTGTCGATCTCACCCGCCGGTATCCCCGGCTTGACGGCGCGAATGGCGGCGTCCTGCGCCTCAAGCACGATGTCGTAGATGTGTTTCTGCTCCGGTGTCGCCTTGCCCAACACCCGGGTTCGGGACAGGTCGCCGACATAGTGTTCGTACAGACAACCCATGTCGAACATGACCCAATCGCCGCGCTTCAGCTTATTCCGGCTGGCAGGAGCCATGCAAACCTCAGTCATCTTGCCGAAGGAAACCTGTCCCGTGAAGGCGATCTCGTCCGCCTGATGGAGCATCGTCTCGACGCACTTCGCCAGGATCTCCAACTCGGATACGCCCTGCCTCAGGTTGTGGATCCCGGCCATGATCCCCTCGTGGGTGAGGCGGGCAGCAATGCGCATGGTTTCGATTTCCGCCGGGCTCTTGACCAATCGCTCGCTGGTTACCAGGTTGCTGGACGGGATGAGCTCGGCTCCGGGAAGACCGAGCCGGAGTTGTTCGTAGAGGCTGACGGGGAGATACGACTCACCTACGATGCCGATCTTGCCTCTCTCGAGACCTCTCTCTTGGCAGAATCGAACCAAGCCAGCTCCGAGGTCTCGCGAGAAACTCATCTGACTGCGAGGGAGCCACGATGTGATCCCGGCGCGGTCCAGGTCCCATTCGAAGTTGAGGAGCAAATGAGGCTCGCCCTCCCGGGGTACGAGCAGCGCGCCCTGGATGCAGGGGTCGAAGCTGTAGTATCCGGTGAGGTACAGGAGGTTGCCGTACATGTTACGATTGCCGCAAGTGTAGACCAGCAACATGTCGAGCTTCTCCCGCGCGATCGATTCCTTGACTCTCGAGAACCGCGCTCGATATTCATCCTGAGTTATGGGCACGTCAACCTCCAACGACCAGGGCCGTTCCCAGGACCGTGAGGAGCGTACCTGTCACCAGCCGCCTATTCACCACCTCCCGAAGCAGTATCACGGCGAAAGCAGCTGTGAACAGGGGCGCTGTGCAGGCCAGCACGCTCGCTCGGCCGACCCCAGCCGACCCAATCGCAAGAATAAAAAGGAGATTCGAGAGACCTGTCCCCCCAACAGCGCCGGCGATGAGCATTGCTCCCCCAAGCCGGCGGTTCGAAATCGCCGCATGGACAGTTTCCGGAATACGCGCCAAGGGAAGGAAACAGACCAATGTCACCAGGGCCACCCAGGCGTTCACGAGCACCGGTGGATCCTGTTTGAGGGCGTACCGTAACGAGAGCGCGGACGCAGCCCATCCGGCAGCGCTGATTACGGCGAAGAGGAGCCCGATAGGACGGAAATGCATCGGCGCCTGGGGTCCTGTCACCGTCCGCGGGCGATCGACACTGATCAGGCTCACGCCGGCGAATACCGTGACAGCACCGATCAGCACGGACAGGGGAACTATCTCACCGAACAGCAACCAACCGAAAGTCACCGCCATGAGAGGGTAGGTTGATTGAATGGGGGAGGCGACCGTAAGGGGGATGCGTTCCAAAGCCCGCAGGAAGAGAAAGTCCGCGCCGAAGTACCCCGCGAGCACAGACAAGAGAATGGCAAGCCAGACGAATGGGCTCGAAAGGGAAACGCTCGAGCGCACCCCAAGGAGAGGGACTGCAATGGCGGCCGCCACAACACCCGCACAGGAACGCAGGAAGAGCAGGGGGCCAGGACGCATCTTCCCGACCTGCGACTTGATCATGACATTGGCGATCCCCCACGTAACCGCCGCGCCCAGGCCATAAGCCGCTCCCACAAGAGACTGTTCAGCCATGGACCATCGTGCTCCGGCTATGAAGTGGGGTGGATCTTTGAGTCGATTCGGATGGACTCAACGCAGACCCCCTCCCAGTTTTGCCATCCCGACCATCGGTGTCAGTCCTTCGTCGTAAGTCGTTGCGCTCCCGCAGTACCACATCCAATACTGATCAGCCTGTCTCTCCACCCACGGACACCACACGGCCTGGCTGTCCCACTCCCCGGGCAGGCCGGGTGTGAAGATCGGATTACCCTCGAACTTCAGCCAGCTCACCAGATCACTCGAGAAGGCAAGCCCGAATCCTCGCGGTTCGTCCACATGTTGCGAGTCGGCGGCATAGATCATCTTGTAAACATCGCCTTCTAAAAAGATGCGCGGTGTAACGATGGAGAAGCTGTCCCACTCCCCTTCGATGCCCCGGGGCAAGATAGGGCGCATCTCATGCCGGGTGAATTCCAGGCCATTGGAGGAAATTGCCAGGTGAAGGTCGTAGCCTCCGTCCTCATTGAACCGAAGGTGAAACACGTACACCATGTTCCGAAGCACAATGGCGAACGGACAGCGACCGGCGAACAGTGGGTTCTTATCGTACTTGGTGAAGTGATACCCGTCGTCGGAGATGGCGAGGGCCACATGATCAGGCGGACCGCACAGAGCCGTATGGTAGAGATAATACCTTCCCCGAAAACGAATAACCGACGGATCCAAGACTCCCATCGCATCGTAACCCTTGGGAGCGATATCCAGGATCGGGTTCTCGGGGTTGTCTTGCCAGGTGACACCGTCGAATGTCGCTGCCTCGGCGATCTTCAGCCCGATACGGTAGACGGGACCCGATTTGCCCTCCATGAACATCAAGTACCTGTCCTTGATGCGGAGGACGGTTCCATTGGCGATCCACTCCTCCGACCAACCGTTCGCCGCGGATGGACGGAGGACGGGATTGCCCGGATGCCTCTCCCAGCGTAGGTTGTTTTCAGCTGGGTCGCCAGATTCCACGAGCCAATCTTCCAGCATCTTCGCTCCGTCGATGGAAGGTCACCCCCACCATTCCGGCATCATCGCCGCGCGATGAGCCGGCGCGGCATGGGGCAAGGGGCTGATATGCCGGCTGCCAGTGGGACTACTCGAGCAGGACCAGCGTGTCTGAGCTCGCCCAGCCCAAGGCGACGACCTGTCCTCGCCTGGGCGTACCGAGGTCTTGTTTGCTCATTCGCTGATCTTGCAGGGACTCCCCCAATCCACGTCGACCCGGAAGAGGCCAGCGCAGCTCAACCCGCAAACGGCACCCAACCCCCTGCGTCGTCCCTTCGACATACTCAGGCATTCTCCTACCTGGCGAAGGCATCCTAAAACGTCGCCCACCCAGCATTCGTGTTGCGCCGAACGTAGGAGCGGGCCTCGTCATAGAGGCTGAGCACGTTTTCGGACGGCACATCATCCATCAAGACGTGGGAACTGGCGATGATGTAGCCGCCGCCCTTTCCCAGAATGTCGCACAATCGCCTTACCTCTTCCCGTACTTGCTCCGGACTCCCATTCGGCAGAAGGTGTTGCGTATCCAGGCCTCCGTAAAATGCAAGATGCCGGCCAAACTCCTGCTTCAACTCGGAGGGATCCATCCCGGCTGCCTTAGTCTGCACGACTGCCAGGACATCCAGCCCCGCATCTACCCAATCGCCTATGATGGGACGAACCGAGCCGCAGGAGTGGATCAGACTCTTCATCCCGTGCTCGTGCGCAATCGCAAACAGGCGCCTCCAGAGCGGCAGGAAGTAGGCGCGCCACATCTTAGGACTGAGCAGCATGGCGCCCTGGCCGGCGAAATCATCCCCGAAGGCGAGGAAGTCGAACTTCCCCTGCGCGGACCGCGCCAATCGTCGGTAAAACTCCTCATAGAATTCACCCATATGCGCCAGGGCAGCCCGAACCAGATCGGGCCTCTCGACCAGGCTGCGAAGCCCAGTCTCCATGCCAAACAAGTCCATCAGACAGCAGAAGGCGGGGCTCCAACCGCCGATGACCCGGGCCTGCTCTGCATGACGGGCGACCCATGCCGACATCGGACGGTACGCCTCGGGGGGATCATAGTACCAACCAAGCGTCTCATAGTCGAACCAGTCGGGATCAGGCCAGGCATATGCCTCGATCGCTGCCACGGAGTCGGCGAATCGCAGCGGTCGGTCCAACCCATCGTAGTAGGTCTCAAGCCCCTCCCATGTGCCCCAAATGCCCCGGGTCACTTTCCGTAGAGGGTAGATCGCTTCGCGTGTCGGGTCCT
>Ga0299915_10002175_pt1 | contig 14320 bp, 17 predicted proteins | sample RVTome_13_FD_200263 | JGI IMG/M metagenome (GOLD analysis project Ga0299915, IMG submission 200263) | Soil microbial communities from uranium-contaminated site in the Upper Colorado River Basin, Wyoming, United States - RVT92D227 (version 2) ...
TAGGGCGTCTGATCCCGCGTGACGAGGTCCTGGACGAGGAGGACCTTCTGGGCGTCTCGCCGGACCTCCTGTACGCGCGTGGCCTGGAGCTGGCCGCATTCAGGCGCGTCGCCGTGGACCTCGCCGAGCGCCTGGAGGCTGAGGCGCGCCATTTCCTGCGGGAGGTCGGGCCGCCGCGCGAGCTCCTGCACCTGTACCCGGACGTGTTGGAGAAGGTGTCCGCGGAAGACCTCGCGCGCGTTGCGACGGTCCTTCTCCGACCGCCGCCCCTGCTCGATCTGTACCACGTGACGCCCATCCGCTACTCGATGGAGGACGCGGTCGAGGCGGTGACGTCCAGGCTCGGCCTGGTGGGCACGGCGAGCTTCCGCGACCTCGTCGCGGACTGCCAGGAGCGTATCCACGTCGTCGTGCGGTTCCTGGCGCTGCTCGAGCTGTACCGTGAAGGGAAGGTCGACCTCGAACAAGCCGAGACCTTCGGGGAGATCGAGGTCAGATGGCAGGGCGAGGTGGAGGGTTGAGCGATCGAGCCGAGCTTCGCAGAGCGTTAGAGGCCCTCCTATTCGTGTCCGACGAGCCTGTCTCCTCGGCGGCTCTGGCGCAGGTCCTCGAGGTCGACCGCCGGGAGGTGGACGAGCTGTGCGAGGAGCTGGCCCGATGCTTCGAGGAGCGAGAAGCGGGAATCGTTCTTCGCAACGTGGCGGGAGGATGGCGTCTGTCCACGCACCCGGACGCCGCGCCGATCGTGGAACGGCTGGTTCTCTCAACCCGGCACTCGCGGACCACGAGAGCCGCCTTGGAGACGCTCGCGATCGTAGCCTACAAGCAGCCGGTCACCCGGCACCAGATCTCCTCCATCAGGGGCGCCAACTCCGACGGGGTCCTCCGCTCCCTGGTCGACCGCGGGCTCGTGTCGGAGGTCGGTAGGGAGGAGGGGCCCGGTCGCCCGATGCTCTACGGGACCACGCCGGAGTTCCTCGAGCGCCTCGGGCTACCCTCGCTCGCCGCGCTGCCCCCGGTTGCGCCGCTCCTCGCCCAGGTGGCGGAGGATGACAGTGGCCCCGACCCCGACGCCGAGACCGCGACCGGCGAGTAGCGGCCGAGTGCCGACCGAGCGGCTCCAGCGCACCCTCGCCCGGGCGGGGTTTGGATCCCGGCGAGCGTGCGAGGACCTGATCCGGGCCGGGCGGGTCAGAGTCGGCGATCGGGTGGCGACGCTCGGAGATCAGGTGGATCCTGCGCGCGACCGGGTGGCGGTCGACGGGCACGCCGTCAGCATCGATCCAAGACTCCGCTACTTCGCCCTACACAAGCCTGCAGGCGTGACGGTGACGTCCAAAGATCCCCACGCGGTCCGGGACATCACCGGGCTGCTTCCCCAGGGTTCGCGCGTGTTCCCGGTTGGACGGCTCGACCGGGACACCGAGGGGCTACTGCTGGTCACCAACGACGGCGAGCTCGCGCACCGGCTCATGCACCCGCGCTACGGGGTCGAGAAGGAATACCTGGCCGAAGTCGAGGGCCTGCCGACGGAGCGCCGTCTCGGGCGGCTGCGACGCGGCATCGAGCTCGAGGACGGACCAGCTAGGGTCCTGGCAGCGCGTTCGGTGGCTCGAGCGGGCACGCGCGGCGCGGTTCGCCTGGTCGTCGCGGAGGGTCGGAAGCGCGAGGTACGTCGGATGCTGGCTGCGGCGGGCCTGCCGGTGCGCCGGCTGATCCGCGTTCGTGTGGGGCCGGTTCGCCTGGGGGCCCTGAAGTCGGGCGGAGTCCGTGAGCTCACATCCGACGAGGTTCATGCTCTCTACGGGGCGGCGGGGCTGTGAGCGAGCTCTTCTGACGGTAGCCTGTTCGCGCGAACGCGCCCGGCGCACGATCCATGAGAGAGATGAAGATCCGAGCGGCCCGAGGGGCCATCTGCGTGGCGGAGGACTCCGCCGAGTTCGTGCTCGCCGCCACGGAGCGGCTCGTCTCGGCGATGCTGGAGCGAAACACCGCCCACAGCGAGGAGGTCGTGAGCATCTTCTTCACCGCGACACGTGACTTGCGCTCGGTGTTCCCTGCCGTGGCCGCGAGGCGCATGGGGATGGGGAAAGTCCCGTTGCTGTGCGCGCAGGAGATCCCGGTCGACGGCTCGATGCCCAGGGTCGTGCGAGCTCTCATGCACTTCTACACGGTTCGCTCCCAGGGAGAGGTGAGCCACGTGTACCTGGACGGCGCGGAGTCGCTTCGCGATGACCTCACCTGAGCGCGTCGCGGTCGTCGGGACGGGGCTTGTCGGGACCTCGATCGCGCTCGCGGGGCTGCGTTCGGGGGACGAGGTCCACGGCTTCGACAAGGACCCGGACGTCCTGGCCCGAGCTGCAGAGCGATCGGGCCTCACGCCCGCATCGAGCCTTCGAGCATGCGTACACGATGCGGACCTGGTGTTCCTCTGCACGCCGATCCAGTCGATTCCTTCCCTCGCGGCCGAGGTGCTGTCCTTGGCCCCTCGCGCTGTTGTGTCGGACGTCGGGAGCGTCAAGGCCCAAGTGCTCAAGGAGGTGGAGGCCGCGGCACAACCGCGGGATCTCCCGCGTTTCGTGGGGGGCCACCCCATGGGCGGCTCGGAGCGGTCGGGGCCCGAATGGGCCTCGGCCTCGGTTCTGGACGGGATCGTGTGGGTCCTCACCAAGGGCCAGCGGACCGACGAGCCGTCGGCTGAGCGACTCGCCGCATGGGTTGAGCGCATCGGGGCGCGCCCAGTGTGGATGGAGCCCTCAAGGCACGACCGGCTCGTCGCCGTGGTGAGCCATCTTCCACAGGTCGCGTCCACGGTCCTCATGGGACTGGCGGCGACCGAGGAGTCCGGGGAACCCGACATGCTCCTTCTCGCAGCGGGCGGATTTCGCGACCTCACCAGGTTGGCCGCCTCGAGCCCGAGCCTGTGGAGCGAGATACTCCTTGCCAATCGCCAGGCCGTGGCTGAGGCGATCGACTTGTACGTGGCCCGCCTGTCCGGGATGCGCGACCTCCTGCTCGAAGGGTCGGCGGACGGGGTCGAGCGTCGGTTCTCGGAGGCGAAGGACGCGAGGCTGGCGTTGGGCGCGAAACCCCAGGTCAGGATGGGAGTGGCGGTGCTTCAGGTTCCTATCCCAGACCGCCCGGGGGCTCTTGCCGATCTCACGGCCGCGCTCGGCGCTGCGGGCGTGAACATCGAGGACCTGCAGATCGTCCACTCGCCCGAGGGCGGGCGGGGAACCGTTCACCTGATGGTCTCGGCCGCCGCTGCCGCGGATGCAGGCGGGGTACTTGAGGCGCAGGGGTTTGAACCCCTGCGCCTGGCCTGAGGCGTCGTCATGCGGGTTCGGATCCGGCCGGGCGGGACCGTGCGCGGGGAGATCGAGGTCCCGGGCGATAAGTCCATCGCCCACAGGTGGTTGATCCTAGCCGTGACCGGCCGTGGACCGTCCACCTTGTCGAACCTCCCCCTCGCGCTGGATGTTCGATCGTCGGCGGGATGCCTCGCTCAGCTCAGCCCATCGGCTCGCCCTTCGCTCGAGGGTTGGCTTTCACGCACTGCGCGGCTCGGCGAGACTCACAGTTTCACGTGGGACGATTCCTCCACCGGAGATGCTGGGGACAAGGTTCTAGTCGAAGGTGAGGGTCGAAAGGCGCTGGTCGGGGGGGTGGGGCTTCTGGACTGCGGGAACTCGGGAACTACGATGCGCTTGCTGGCCGGTGTCCTTGCCTCGGCAGCCTTCGAGAGTGTGCTCGACGGCGACGACAGCCTCCGCACGCGCCCGATGGAACGGATCGCGGAACCGCTGCGCCGGATGGGGGCCGAGGTGCGAACGACGGACGGCCACGCGCCACTGCACATCGAGGGCGCCCCGCTGAAGGGGATCGACTTCCGGCTCACGGTCCCCAGCGCGCAGGTGAAGAGCGCGATCCTGCTCGCGGGGGTGGCTGCCGACGGCGTGACGACCGTGCGTGACCCAGCCGCGACGCGCGATCACACAGAGCGCGCCCTAGAGGCGTTGGGCGCGCCTGTTCGCGCGGAAGGGGGCGCGGTCTCCGTGTCGGCGTTCCAGCACGAGGGATTCACTGCGTCGGTCCCCGGCGACGTGTCTTCGGCAGCCTTCCTGGTGGGCTCCGCTGCCGTCACGGGGGGTGATCTGACGATCCGACGGGTCGGTCTGAACGAAACGAGGACGCACTTCCTTCGTGTGCTGGAGCGCATGGGAGTCGGAACCGAGCGGCGTGTCACGGGGCGGGAGCTCGGGGAGCCTGTGGGGGACCTCCAGGTCCGGTCCGTGGGTACGCTGGTTGGGACGACGGTCGAGCCGTGGGAGCTCCCCCTCGTGATCGACGAGGTTCCCGTGTTGGCGGCCGTCGCCGTGCACGCAGCGGGCGAGTCGCGGTTCCGTGGCGGGGCCGAGCTGCGGGTCAAGGAGAGCGACCGACTGGGGGGGCTGGCAACGGCGCTGCGAGCTCTCGGGGGCCAATCGGTCGTGGAAGGCGACGATCTGGTCATCGCGGGTGGGGGGCTTGCCGGGGGCCAAACAGAGGCTACCGGCGATCACCGGATGGCGATGGCGCTGGCGGTGGCTGCCCTCGCCGCGGGCGGGGAGTGCGAGATCGACGGGATGGAATCCGCCGAGGTGTCCTTCCCCGGCTTCGTGGAGGCTCTGGGCGCGCTCGGTGCCCGGATCGGGGGCTGAGCGCATGGGTGCCGGCGGTCCCGTGGTCGCCGTCGACGGTCCCTCAGGCTCGGGCAAGAGCACCCTTTCGAGGCGCCTCGCCGAGGTACTCGGTCTGCCCTACGTCAACACGGGGTTGATGTATCGCGCGCTCACCCTCGAGGCCCTTCGGAGGGCTGTCGCTCCCGAGGACGGGGACGCTCTTGCCGCGCTCGCCCGAAGGATTGAGTTCGACCTAAGCTCTAGCTCTGGGCTAGAGTCGCTACTCATCGACGGCGAACCTCCATCGGAGGCACTCACGTCCTCCGAGGTGGAGCGCGACGTTTCCATGGTGTCGAGCCATCCGGGGGTCCGGGCGATCATGCGGGAGGAGCAGCGTCGGCTCGGCGGAGGCGGAGCCGTCATGGAGGGCCGAGACATCGGCTCCGTCGTCTTCCCGGAGGCGGCGGTCAAGGTGTTCCTGGTGGCCGAGCCGCGAGAGCGGGCAGCTCGCCGGGTCAAGGAGCGCGAGGAGGACGGCTGCTCCGCCGACGCCAAGACACTGGCCGAGGACCTTGCCGCGCGGGACGCCCGGGACGCCTTGGTGAATCCCCCGATTCCTGCCCCTGACGCTGTGGCCATCGACACCACTGATAGGCACGCCGACGCGGTGTTCGCCGAAGTGCTTGCCCTCGTTCGGGATCGGCTGGCGAGCCTGGGATGAGCCGAGCGGGCGTGCCCATCGTGGCTCTGGTCGGCAGGCAGAACGTCGGCAAGTCCACCCTTGTGAACCGTCTCGTCGGCCGGCGCGAGGCCATCTCCCATGAGATGCCCGGCGTGACCCGCGATCGGCTGGAGATAGAGACCGACTGGCGGGGCCGGTCGTTCGTACTGGTCGACACTGGAGGGTACCGGTTCGCCGCACGTGGGATCGACGCGCTCGTCACGCGGCAGGCCGGCCGGGCAGCAGAGGAGGCGGACCTCGTCCTGCTCGTCGTGGACGGTGGAACGGGCCCGCTCGACGAGGACGCGGCGTTGGCGCGGAGCTTGCGTGGATCGCGGACCCCTGTCCTGCTCGTCGTGAACAAGATCGACCGCGCCGAGCAGGAGGCCGACGCGACTGCGTTCCACCGGCTCGGGCTGGGTGGGCCGGTTCCGGTCTCGGCGCTCCACGGCCGCGGGTCGGGTGATCTGCTCGACCGGATCGTTGCTCTGCTCCCCGACGCCATAGCACTTGGGGAGTCCGAGCTCGAGCCCTCATTCGCCATCGTCGGACGTCCCAACGTCGGCAAGTCCTCCCTCTTCAACAGGCTTGTGGGCTCGGAGAGATCCGTCGTCTTCGAGGAGGCCGGAACGACCCGGGACGCGGTTGACGCGATCGTCGACTGGCCGTCGGGCCCAGTGCGGTTCGTCGATACCGCGGGCTTCCGAAAGCCGTCGAAGGCACGGGGGGTCGCGTACTACAGCTTCCTTCGCGCGGCCCGCGCCATCGAGCGAGCCCACGTAGCCGTCCTCGTGCTCGACGCCACAGAGGGCTTCACCTCCGAGGACCGCCGTATCGCTGCCCGGGTGATCGAGGCCGGTCGCGGGCTGTTCGTCGTCGCCAACAAGTGGGACCTCGTGGAGGAGAAAGACGTGACCTACCGGGCCCTTCGCGAGACCGCGAGCGTCTTCGCGTCGGTGCCCGTGGTGCGGACGTCCGCCCTCACGGGGGCGGGCATCTCGAGGCTGCCGGCGCGCTTGACGAGGGTGCAGGAGCGGTGGTGCCATCGCGCGCCGACGGCGGAGGTCAATCGGATCCTCCGGGATGCACAGGCCGCCCACCCGGCACCGGGCGGTGCCTCCTACCTCTACGGCACGCAGGTCTCGAGCGGGCCGCCGGCGTTCGTCCTGTTCGGCGGACGGGCTCCGGGCACCTCGTACAGCCGGTTCCTCGAGGGGTCCTTGCGCCGCGCAATCGGCCTGGAAGGAGTCCCCGTCCGACTCCGTTTTCGACCGAAGCGGAAGCGGCGAGAGGGCTGAAAGCTCACGTCGACCGCTCCGAACACGCGTGGCTGGCTGGGTGGCGCCGCGGGAGGGCTACAATCGGGGCCACGGGCCGTGGCGCAGCTTGGTTAGCGCGTCTGACTGGGGGTCAGAAGGTCGCCGGTTCAAATCCGGCCGGCCCGACGGCGATAGATGATTGCCCGGCGAGCCCCGACGGGGGCGCCGTGGCGACGAGGTCGCTCTACGCCAGAGCCCCCGGGGCAGGGAATGACCCCGGGGGCGGAACCGGTTCGGAGACCCCAGTGCTCATGGAGGTTCCGGCCGGTACGTCTCAGTCTCGGTGAGCCAAAGGCTTCGGTCAAGTGAGGCCAGGGACTGGAGTGATGGTCGAGTGGAGACTTCACCCGGCAGCCCGGCAGCCGGGTGAGATGGTAGGGTCCGCGACACGATGGCCAGGGCACCGAGCAAGGGCTCGTCGGCGATCCTGACGCTTCCGAACGCGATCTCCTTTGCGCGCATCCTGCTGATCCCCGTGTTCACCGGGCTGATCATCAATCGTGGGACGGAGCTCGCCGGGCTGCTGGTGTTCGGCGCCGTCGCGTCCACGGATTGGGTGGATGGTGTCATCGCGCGGCGCACCGGCAGCGTGACGGAACTCGGCAAGATCCTGGATCCCACGGCTGACCGGCTGGCGGTCGCGGCCGGGCTCGTCGCGGTGCTGATACGCGGGGTGTTCCCACTCTGGGCGGCGCTTCTCATCCTCGTGCGCGACGCGGCCGTCCTCATCGTCGGGACGGCTCTGATGCTGACGCGCCGCGTCCGCGTGGACGTTCGGTTCGTCGGGAAGTCGGCGACGTTCGGCTTGATGCTCGGCGTGCCTCTGGTCGCCTGGGGCAATCTCGGCTTCGCCTTCGAGCACGCGGCTCTGGCCCTTGGGTGGACGTGCTACGCGGTGGCGATCGTCGAGTACTACGTTGCCGCGGCGCTCTATGCGGGCGATCTTCGGCGGGCGCTCAGCTCAGGGGTCGGCTGACCACGTGCCCCCGCGCGGGGTGCTAGGTTCACCGCGTCGAGGATCGAGCAGGGGGAAGCGATGGAGTTCCCGGAGGACCTTCGGTACACCAATGAGCACGAGTGGGCCCGCGACGAGGGCAACGGGCGGGTCCGGGTGGGCATAACCGACTACGCGCAGGACGCCCTGGGTGACGTTGTGTACGTGGACGTTCCCGGGGTCGGCACCTCGGTCCGTGCGTCCCAGGCGTTCAGCGAGGTGGAATCCACCAAGTCCGTGTCCGATGTCTACAGCCCGGTGACCGGCACCGTGATGGAGCGGAACTCCATGCTGGACGAGCGGCCCGAGCTGGTGAACGACCAGCCGTACGGAGATGGGTGGCTCGTCGTGCTGGAGATGTCCGATCCGAGCGAGCTCGACTCCCTCATGGATGCGGCGGCCTACCGGGCGTTCACGCAGGCCGAAGAGGTGTGAGGTCTTGCGGCACCGCTTGGGGGCTGAAGCCTTGATCTACCCCCGCAGAGCACGGTCATCGGGCACCCGGCCCCGGCCAATCTCATGGTCTCGCCTAGACGTTCGTGCCGACTGAGGTTGACCGTCTCGGTGCGCTGCGGTAACGTCGAGCTTGGATCGAGGGTTTGCGGTTTCGATCCGCCGAAGTCTCAACTTCGACCGTCAGCCGGAGGTCGGTCCCGAGGGGCGAACGAGCTTGTATTGCACTCGATGTGGACATGCGAATAGGGACGATGCGAGGTACTGCGCTAACTGTGGCGGTTCCCTCCACGACGAGACCACCCTCAGCATCAACCCGGTAGAAGCCGACGACGACATCACGGAGGAGTTCCCGTTCCCGGGAGAGCAACTTGCGCCTGGACAGGCTCTGCTCATGGTCAAGCGGGGGCCGAACGCGGGGTCGACGTTCCTGATCGACAAGGACTTGGCGAACGTGGGGCGCAACCCCGACAGCGACGTCTTCCTCGACGACGTGACGGTTTCCAGACAGCATGCGGAGATTCGGCGAGAGGGTGCGGAGTTCTCCATCCACGACCGCGGCAGCCTGAACGGGACCTACTTGAACCGTGAGCTGGCGGAGTCCGCGAAGCTGGGGTCCGGAGACGAGCTTCAGATCGGCAAGTTCCGGCTGGTCTTCTTCCAGGCGGAGGAGTGAGGGAGATGCCGACACGCAACTATCAGTCGATCGGCGAGGTTCTCGTGTCGGTCAAGACCGAGTTCCCCGACATCACGATCTCGAAGATCCGGTTCCTCGAGGCCGAGGGACTGATCGAGCCCGAGCGGACGCCCTCCGGCTACCGGAAGTTCTACGAGCAGGACGTCGAGCGCCTGAGGCAGATCCTGAAGATGCAGCGGGATGAGTACCTTCCCCTCAAGGTGATCAAGGAGCGCTTGTTCAAGCAGGAGGGCGAGGAGGAGCCGGGAGAGGGCGTCGTCACCGAGCCGGCTGCCGAAGAGGAGCTGGCAGAGCCCCCAACCGGGCTTCAGATGACCATCGAGGAGATGGCCGCCGCGACGGGAATCGACCGCAGCCGCATCAAGGAGCTGGAGTCGTTCGGGCTCGTCTGCTCCCACGGACCCGAATCGGCCACCTACTACGACGGGGACGACTACGTCGTCTTGGCGATCGTGAGGGACTTCTTCCGTTTCGGCGTGGAGCCGCGTCACCTCACGATGTACCGGCACTTCGCGGAGCGCGAGGCGAGTCTATTCGAGAGCATCATCATGCCGCAGCTTCGTCAGCGGAACCCGGACGCGCGGCGGGTGGCGACGTCCGCGCTGACGGATCTCGCGCGGGCGTCCCGAAAGCTGAAGCAGGCCCTACTGCGGAACAACCTGCGGCAGCACCTTCAGGTGCCGTAGCGTTCTGGTCGTGCGAGAGGGGCGCGGGGCCGGCGGGAGGATAGGGACCGCTCTCGTCGTCTGTCTCGCGATCGCCTCGTCCCTTCCGGCACTCGCGGCGGCGCAGTCAGTCCAGACTCCTCCGCCCACGCCGGTGCCCGTGCCTGGAGGAGAGGTCTCTCCTTCGCCGTTCCTGCCGGCCCTTCGGACGCCGATGCCTTCCTCAGGTCCGCCGGAGATACGCGCGGCTGCCGCGGTGCTCGCGGACCTCGACACCGGCCAGGTGCTGTTCGAGAAGGATGCCGACGCGCTAAGACCGATCGCCAGCCTCACGAAGATCATGACCGCCCTGCTCGTGATCCAGCAGACCGACCCGTACGACGTCGTGACCGTTAGCTCCGAGGCGGCGGCCCCGCAACCCGTCCCCGGGGTGTCGAACCTCGGTCTCCAGCCGGGGGAGCAGATCACCGTGGGGAACCTCCTCTACGCCTTGCTGCTCCAGTCGGCGAACGACGCCGCCGAGGCTCTGGCGGAGCATGTGGCCGGATCCGTGGAAGCGTTCGTGGCGGAGATGAATGCCGTGGCCCGGCACATGGGGCTGCGGAGCACGTACTTCGCGTCGCCGAACGGCCTCGACGACAGCGGGTACTCGACGGCGCGCGACCTGATCAGGCTTACGCGAGCTGCGTTCCGGCAAGGGCAATTCGCCAGGATAGTGCGCACGCAGTCCCGCGAGATCCCGTCGCAATCCGGCGTCTCGCGGACCGTCCAGAACCGCAACGTGCTTCTCTGGCTCTACCCGGGCGCGATCGGGGTCAAGACAGGCTTCACGTCGGCGGCCGGCTTCTGCGTCGTCGGCGCCGCGGAGCGCGACGGCGTCCGGCTCGTCGCCGTGGTCCTCGGTGAGCCGGGCGAGCCGTTCTCAGATGCCGCCACCCTCCTCGATTACGGATTCTCGGCGTTCGAGCGGAGGCAGCTCGTGACGGAGGGAGAACCCCTCGGAACCATCACCATCGCCGGGCGGCCCGTCCGGGTCGCGGCTGAGAGGTCGGCCGCAGTCCTGGTCCCGGTCGGCGCGAAGACCCACCTGCGCATCATCGCCATGGACGGCGTGCTCTTCCCGCCGCCGAAGGGGGAGAGGGTCGGAGTGCTGTCCGTTACGACCGGCGGCGAGCGTCTCGCCCGTGTTCCACTCGTAGTGGCGTCCGTTCCGGGGCCGCCTGCTCCCGAGTCCGGCCCCTGGTGGCGCCGGGCGGGAGCGGCCGTCGTCCACGCGGTCGGCAGCCTGCTCGGTGCGATCTTCGGCTGATCCCTCTGCTACGATCCCGGCGGATGTCAGAGGTCGCCAGCGTCTTGTTCAGGCGCGAGGACATCCGCCGGCGGATCGAGGAGCTCGGCCGCGCCATCACCGGGGACTATGAGGGGCGGGCGCCCGTCCTGATCTCGGTCCTGAAAGGCGGCTCCGTCTTCCTCGCGGACCTGATCCGGGAGATTCGTCTACCCGTGTCCGTCGATTACATGTCGATCTCCCGGTACGGGGGCGCCCAGGAGTCGATGGGACGCGTCCGCATCGTGAAGGATCTCGACGACGACATCGGCGGACGAGACGTGATCGTTGTCGAGGACATCGTGGACACGGGGCTCACGCTCTCGTATCTCATCACGGCGCTCGAATCGCGGCAGCCCGCCTCGATCGAGGTCTGTGCCCTCCTCGACAAGTCGGTGCGGCGCATCGCGCCTCTGGAGATCCGCTACCGAGGTTTCGAGTGCCCGGATGTCTTCGTTGTGGGATTCGGACTGGACTTCGGGGAGCGATACCGCAACCTGCCAGATATTCTTGCAGTGCAAGATGTTTCGGTGCTTGCGGCCGATCCGGACGCGCTGCTGCCGTATCTCACCCGCACCATCGGATAGAGTCCCTCCCAGAACCGCTCCGATGCCTCAGCCACGTAGGTTGTCGGACCTTGGGGGCCCGGCTACAGTCGTTTGCGGACCATGATCGAGATGAACCTCGCGGGCGTCCGGATCGAGCTGCCGACGAACCAGCCCATCGTGCTCCTGCGGGAGGCCGAAGGAGAGCGGTACCTCCCTATCTGGATCGGCCAGGCCGAGGCCGCCGCCATCGCGCTCGCGCTCCAGGGCGTCGTCACGCCGCGTCCCATGACGCACGATCTACTCAAGAACATCCTGGAGGAGATGGCCGTAAGCGTTCAGAGCATCGCTATCACGGAGCTTCGCGAAGGGACCTTCTACGCGATCATCAACATGCAGCGAAACGGAACCTCCTTCGAGATCTCGTCGCGCCCCAGCGACGCCATCGCGCTTGCCGTGAGGATCAACTGCAGGATCTTCGCGAGCGAAGACGTCATGGACGAGGCAGCCATCCTCATTCCGGCGGGAGACGAGGAGGAGGAGGTCGAGAAGTTCCGCGAGTTCCTGGAGAACGTCGACCCTGAAGACTTCGGTTGAGGTCGTTCGCCTAGCGGCCTCGCGTGGGGTCAGATGCGGCTGTTAGCCGTAGAAGATCTCCGTCAGCCAGAACGCGTCCTTGCCGCAGGAGGACTTGCCCTCGGAGCGGATGACTCCGATGCCGCCCCGCCGGATGTCCCGCAGCAGGATGATGTCGTGGTGGATCGGCTCGGCCATGAAGGCGCGATGGATCGCTTCGAGTGAGGGCCCGCAGCCCACGACGGCGCCGCCGATCTTCCATCGGTAGGTGCGGAGGATCTCCTTCAGATTCGGAACGTCCGTGAGGCGATCCTCTTCGATCATCTTCCTCGTGTGCGCGGTGGCGGCACTCGAGAGGCGAACGCTCATCTTGACCGGTTTGAGGTCGTGAGCGACCCGAGCCCCGTTGATGAGCTCGAGCGCGCGGGTCCTGTGCGCCGACGCCAACACCGGAGCCGCTCCGAGGGCACCAAGAATGGCCGCTGCCGTCACGATCCCGACGATGCGGCGGGCCCGTTGCCTGGGCTCGAAGGGGCGGCGCACCACGGCGCCGGATTGTAGCGGAAGATCCCCTTCCTGCCGAATCGGGCCGTTGACCAGGGCCGGGGGGATGATTGACATGCGCAGAGTGGGGAAGTAGCGTGGCGACGCCCGCGTAATTACGGAGTTGTGATGGTCGAGCAGGGGTATCGCGTCCCGGAAGTGTGCCGGATCGCAGGCATCAGCTACCGGCAGCTCGACTACTGGGCTCGCACCGGGCTCGTACGACCCTCCGTTCGGGACGCACAAGGGTCCGGCACCCAGCGGCTCTACTCGTTCCAGGACCTTGCGCAGCTCAAGGTCATCAAGAAGCTGCTGGACACCGGCGTGGGCCTTCAGCAGGTCCGTAGGGCGATCGGAACCCTCCGTGAGCTCAGGGAACCGGCCACGGGGACGACCCTTGTGTCCGACGGCTCGCGTATCTACGCGGTGGAGTCCCCCGAAGCGGTCGTGGACCTCCTCGCGAAGGGTCAAGGTGTGTTCGCGGTCGCGGTCGACAGGGTATGGACCGATCTCGAGGGAACCCTCGCGAAGGGCGCCAAGAAGAAGGGTCGCGAGGTCGCTCGGGCCGGAGGCGCGTGAGCGCGCAGGCCAACACGGCATCCGCGGCCCTCAAGAGCGACACGGTAAGGTTCGCGCATGCCAGCGAGCGGCAGTTCGCCAGGCTGCTGGACTTCTACCAGATCGAGTGGGAGTACGAGCCAACCTCGTTCGACCTCGAGTGGGACAAGCAGGAGAACGTGACCCAACGGTTCACGCCCGACTTCTTCTTGCCCCAATACGACCTCTATATCGAGATCACCACGCTGAACCAGAAGCTCGTCACGAAGAAGAACCGCAAGGTCCGCAAGCTCCGGGAGCTGTACCCGGGCGTGAACTGCAAGGTCTTCTACCAGCGCGACTACCTGTCTCTCGTGTCGAAGTACGGGCTAGAGGATCTGGAAGACTGATCTTCGGCCGTCCGGCTAAGGCGGGCCTACACTTGAACGCAGGCTCATGAGGTACGCGCCGCACACGGACGACGACGTCGCCGAGATGCTGGAGGCCATCGGCCTCGAGTCGCTGGATCAGCTCTTCGACCAGCTCCCACCGTCCGTTCGGCTCCGTGGGGCTATCGACCTGCCTGACGGGGTCTCGGAAATGGAGACCCTGGAGGCGATGCGGGCGCTCGCCGGCAGGAATCGGAGCGCGGACGACCTCGTTTGCTGCGCCGGCGCCGGAGCTTACGACCACTACGTGCCGGCCGTCGTGTGGGCTCTGGCGGGGCGATCGGAGTTCGTCACCTCGTACACGCCCTACCAACCCGAGCTCTCTCAGGGCGTTCTGCAGGCCCTGTTCGAGTACCAGTCGATGATCTGCGAGCTGACGGGGCTCGAGGTCTCGAACGCGTCCCTCTACGACGGGGCGACAGCGCTGGCCGAGGCCGTAAGCCTTGCCCGCTCGGCTCCGGGTCGGGATCGAGTGCTCGTCTCCGCAGGGGTGAGCCAGCTATTCGTGGAGACCCTTCGAACGTACGGCAGGGGAGCGGGGTACGAGCCCGAGATCTTTCCAGCGATCGAAGGACGTGGTGGCCGTCCTGAGGTCGATTCGGACGTGGCGGCGGTGGTCGTCCAGCATCCCAACGCCTACGGGATCCTGGAGCCGGCCCGGGAGCTGTTCGGGGCAGCCCACGCGGGTGGCGCGCGCGCGATCCACATCTTCGACCCGCTGTCGGTCGGCGTGCTCGCCCCGCCGGGGGAGCTGGGCGCCGACATCGCCGTTGCGGAGGGTCAGGTGCTCGGGAACCACCTGAGCTTCGGCGGGCCCTACCTCGGCATCATCG
>Ga0299915_10002179_pt1 | contig 14316 bp, 15 predicted proteins | sample RVTome_13_FD_200263 | JGI IMG/M metagenome (GOLD analysis project Ga0299915, IMG submission 200263) | Soil microbial communities from uranium-contaminated site in the Upper Colorado River Basin, Wyoming, United States - RVT92D227 (version 2) ...
TCCGGTGTTGGAGATCGTGGAATCCCATGCGGCGGGCCGCTTCTGCCTGCAGCGCCTCGATTTCCGGATTGAAGAACTCCAGAATGGCACCACACCGGACACAGACCAAGTGGTCGTGATGTTTGCCCAGGTGGCGATGTTCATACCTCGGCATCCCGTCTGTAAACTGTTTTTCTTGGGCCAAACCATATTGGGTGAAGAGCTTAAGATTTTCCACGATAAACTCTTCTGGAAGGGTCGACTCCTGTTCCTTGAGCACGATGGAAAGCTCTGCCGCGGTCACGTGGTCTTCCATGCCGAGAAAGGCCTCGAGGATTGCCAGCCGCTCATCGATGCGGTCAAGGCCCTCCTGCTCAAAGATGACCTTAAATTGCCGGTAGATATCTCTGTGGCCTCTTCTCATCATCATCTTCACCCTATCGAGCCTCGTTCCCGCGTTCCTTTTTGCATGACTGTTGTTCTTCAGAACCCCCATCCTTTTTGGCACACTCGGGGCAGTGGCCCACCAGTTCAAATCGGTGAGCGGTTATAACAAAACCGTACTTCTTGCTGATTCTCTCCTGTATCTTGGCGACCGTATCGTCGGCAAACTCGACGATTTTCCCGCAGTTGGCGCATCGAAGATGGCAGTGATGCTTGTGCCCGTAGATTTGCTCATAGTGGAGATGGCCATTATCAAAATAGACCTCCTTGATCAGGCCGCTTTCAATGAGGAGGGGGATAGTCCTATACAGGGATGCCTTGGAAATCCTTTTCTTCTTGTTTCGCAACCGCAGAAAGAGCTCATCCACATCGAAGTGGTCATGAGTAGAAAAGATCTCCCCGATGATGGTCTCCCGCTCCGGCGTCTTGCGCAGCCCCTGTGCCTTTATATATGTCCGAAATTTATTAACCGGATCCATGATCGCTCTATTATTATTGAGATTCAATAGCAATAATAGGCCTCCCGTCCGCCTTTGTCAACCCTTATTTTTGCTCAGTCAGGGGAAGTACGGAAGTTTGTGATACAGATGATGATGTGATGGTAAAGAGGCGAAATGGCCACAATAAAGGTGTCTTGTTGCAATTTTGGAAGCCTCGTTATAATATCCTACATTGCTTAGGGGGCGTGTGATATCCTAAAAAAGAAGAGGCTTTAAGGAACGGCGCAACCCTTCATTATGGTGTACATTGTTTTGAAGAAGTATCGATCAAGGATTGTGTTCGATTAACTCAGCCGCCGATCGCCCGGCGGTACTCTCATCCAAGGAGCTATCGATGAAGTATAGCATAAGGATTTTAACTATAATTTTCTTATTGATTCCCCTGAATGCTTACTCACTCGATCTTCACCACATGCTCGATAAAGGGCCACTGATTACTATCAATAGAGATGCCCATGACAAATTCGAGTCTATAACGTCGTATGCCCTGGTAAACGCCCCGTTACAATATGTATGGGATACCGTGTTAAATATCGACGATTACGCACGGTATATGCCGCGCATGGTTAGATCACAAATTATTAATAAGAACGAAGCTAATACGGAGATGATCGTTGCGTTCGAAGTCGACACCTTTATGAGCAACACGAAGTATCAGCTTAAGTATATGATTGATGAAACAAGACATACCATTGATATGTATCACCATGCGGGCGCATTGCACGGCAGCCGATGGCACTGGGATTTTCAGCCACAAGGAGGAAATACCGTTATCATCTGCACAGGGGCGTCAAAAAATCTTTCCGCCCTTATTAAGGCCGTCGATGATAGCACGCAGACGTTAACCATCGGCGTCAATATAACGAGCATGCTCGCCAACATACGCTATATCAAAGAGCGATCTGAGCTGCTCTATGCAAAGGACAAGGGTGTATCGAAAAGATTTGAGTCATCCGGTCCTGATGATCCCTGAAAAAGTCTTTATACGCAATGCTGAAAAGGGACCTATGGTGTAACGGTCTGGCATAGAGAAACGCATAGCGTGCAGGATGATTTGGTGATAATCGTTTCGCCCTTTTTAGCTATTGAATAAGAGGCAGGAGCAATAGGGATGCCAAAAAAAAGGATCGCTGTCATCGGTGCCGGCCTAAGCGGACTTTCCTCTGCGGCGTTGCTGGCAAAAAAGGGATTTGTTGTGACGGTAATAGAGAAACAGGGCGCCCCTGGCGGGGTGGCGCGGTCTTTTAAAGACAAAGGTTTCACCTTTGATGGGGGGCCCAGCTGGTACCTCATGCCCGAGGTCTTTGAACGATTCTTTTCTGAGTTTGGACGGAAACCATCTGACTATTATAAGCTTATTCTTCTTGATCCATCCTATCAGGTTTTTTTTAAGACCCATGACTTTTTGACTATCAAGAGAGATAAAGAATATACACGCCAATTATTTGAAGGGCTCGAAGAGGGGGCCGGAAAAAAGCTTGAGGCATATCTTCAGGATGCCCAGTACAAATACGAAACTGCCATGGCCGAGTTTTTGTATCGAGAGTATCGCTCCCTCTTCGATTTCTTTAATAAGAAGACGATGGCGGGGGGGGTAAAGCTGAATTTGTTTCAGAGTCTTAACAAGCATATCCGACGCTCCTTTACCAATGAAAAGATACAGAAAATACTCGGCTATAACGTCGTCTTTATCGGCTGCTCACCTTTTAAAAGTCCCGCCCTCTATTCCCTTATGTCCCATGTGGATATAACGTTAGGGGTTTTCTATCCGCTGGGTGGGATCTCTCGATTGGTGGAAGCGATATACCAGGTTGCTGTCGATCACGGTGTAGAATTTATCTTTGGTGAAGAGGCACAGGCCATCACCGTAGCAAAGGGGAGGGCAACCGCGGTTACAATGGAGAAAGAGACGATAGAAGCCGATGGTGTCCTGGCCGCTGTTGATTACCACCACGCCGAACAGGATCTCATCCCCCCCCCATATCGGCGTTATTCCCCGTCTTATTGGCATAAGCGGGTGCTTGCCCCCTCGGCATTCATCATCTATCTGGGCCTCAATAAAAAGATACCCGGCCTTGAACATCATAACCTCTTTCTGTCGGAGCATTGGGAACGGCACTTTACGGCCATCTTTGATAGGCCTGCATGGCCACAAGACCCATCCTATTACGTCGGGTGTCCCTCAAAGACCGACCCGACGGTTGCCCCCGAAGGAGGGGAGAATATTTTTATCCTGGTTCCCGTTGCCCCGGATATTGATGACGGCGACGCAATAAGGCAACGGTTTTCAGACGGAATACTCAGCCACCTTGAAGGACTGCTCGAGGTAAAGCTTGCCGATTCCATTGTGGTGAAACACATAGTAACGCAACGGGATTTTAAACAGGCCTATAACCTGTATAAGGGAACAGCTATGGGGTTGGCCCACACCCTCTTGCAGTCGGCGCTCTTCAGGCCATCGCATCGGAGCAAAAAGGTGAGAAATCTCTATTTCTCCAGCCACTATACCCATCCGGGTATCGGGATGCCTATGGTGATCATTTCCAGCCATATCATTGCCGATATCATAGCGCGTGATTTCTCATGAATAAGATCATTTTTAATACCTTCAAACAGGGGAGCAAGACCTATTTTTACAGCAGTATCTTTTTCTCCAAAGAGGTGCGTGATGATGTATTTGCCCTCTATAGCTTTGTGCGAAAGGCCGATAATTTTGTCGATGTTATGCCGCAGCTGAAGGACGAGTTTTACCGCTTTAAAGACACTTACTATAACGCCTTGCAAGGGACGGCTAGCTCCGATATTATTATCAATTCCTTTGTCAAGCTCATGCGCCGAAAGGCATTTCAAGGAACATGGATCGATGCCTTTTTTGAGTCCATGGAGATGGATTTAGTTAAGCAGCGCTATAAGACCATTGAAGAGATCTTACACTATGTCTATGGATCTGCCGAGGTTATCGGGCTTATGATGGCGAAGATTATGGACCTTGATCCTCAATCCTATCCCTTTGCGCGGTATCTCGGAAGGGCCATGCAGTATATCAATTTTATACGCGATATCGAGGAGGATCACACCCTGGGGAGGAGATACCTACCACTGGAAGACTCAGGGTTGGAGCGCCTCGATCGTGATTATGTCATCGAGCGGCAGGGCGCGTTTTGCAAATTCATCCGAACCCACATTGGGCTCTACCGTCGATGGCAGCAGGAGGCAGAGAGGGGCTTCGCGTATATCCCGAAACGGTATCTCATCCCCATCAAAACGGCCAGTGATATGTACCGATGGACGGCAGAGCGGATTTACCGTGATCCCCTGATTGTTTTTCAGAAGAAGGCAAAGCCGTCGATCCCGCGGATTGTATTGCAGATCGTGAAAAACAGCCTTAGGAACACAACCGGTCGATCATTAAGCCAAGGATCGGGATCCTATGGCTGACAAGCGCTGCGCGATAATAGGTGCGGGGTTGGGCGGGCTCGCCGCGGCAATCAGGATCGCCGGCTATGGGATGGCTGTAGACCTCTATGAGCAGCACGGCCATGCCGGCGGCAAGGCGAACGAGCTGCGAATGAAAGGTTTTCGTTTTGATACCGGTCCCTCGCTCCTTACCATGCCCTTTGTTCTTGAATCCGTGTTCGCCGATGTCGGCGAGGATGTGAGTAATTATCTTACCATCGAGCCCCTTGCGCAGCACTGTAAATATTTTTATCCCGATGGTACTGAGCTCACTGCCTTCGCAAACAGTGCCGAGTTCTCGGAGGAAATCGAATCCAAGACCAAAGACAGTGCGGCGAGCGTCAAACGCTACCTTAACTATAGTAAGGGCATTTATGACCTCTCCGCTGACCTCTTTCTCTTCAACGATATCCACGAGCTTTCCACGTATCGGGAACATGGCTCGCCGAAGACGCTCCTTAACCTGTGGAAGCTCGACTCCCTGCGCACCGTGCACCGGGCCAACGCCTCCTCTTTTAGGGATTCACGGGTTATCCAGCTCTTTGATCGGTACACGACATACAACGGGTCAAACCCCTACCGGGCCCCTGCCACGCTCAACATCATCCCCCACGTGGAATACAATATGGGGAGCTTCATCGTGCGGGAAGGTATCTACCGAATACCGCAGGCCCTTACAGAACTGGCCAAAAAACATGGGGTGACCATACACACCAACAGACGGGTAGAACGTATCGTTCACCAAGATAAGCGGGTGCAGAGTATCGTCATCGACGGTAAGATGCTTTCCTATGATGTCGTCGTCTCCAATGTAGATGTCTTTACCACCTATAGAGACCTCCTGGACGATGAGACCTCGCGAGACGCCAAGCGATATAAGCGCCTTGAGCCGTCATCATCAGCCCTGGTCTTCTTCTGGGGGGTAAAAAGAGGTATGTCAGCAACGCTTGGCGTCCACAACATCCTCTTTTCTGCAGACTATAAAAAAGAATTTACGGAGCTTTTCGATCACAAGACATGTCCCCTTGATCCCACCATCTATATCTATATCTCAGCTCTGTTTAATCCCCCTGATGCACCGAAGGGATATGAAAACTGGTTTGTGATGATTAACGCCCCCTATGACGACGGTCAGGATTGGGAGCGAGCAACACGAGAAAGCAGAAAACGGGTTGTGCAAAAGATCGATTCCGTGCTCCATACGGATATCGAGCGGTATATCGCCTGTGAACGTATCTCTACGCCCCGAGACATAGAGGCCCAGACGATGAGCTACCGCGGAAGCATCTACGGCATATCCTCGAACAGCAGGACGGCGGCGTTTATGCGACAGCGCAATCGATCCAAACGGTATCGAGGGCTCTATTTCTGCGGTGGCAGCGCCCATCCCGGAGGCGGCATCCCCCTCGTGCTCCTCTCCGGTAAGATATGCGCAGATCTTGTCAAGAGGTTTGAACTATGATAGAGGCAGCGCCTCATCCAGTTGCCCTTCGCATCTTTCGCGGGTATATCTACCGAGAGCTGAAAAAGCATTTTCAGGCCTTTTATATGCTCAACGAGTTCCCCGCTATCCCGGCAGATCAGCGGCTGCTCATCACACCGAATCACTTTACCTGGTGGGATGGATTTTTCATCGATTACCTCGGCACGCGATTTTTAAAGCGTCAGATCTACCTCATGATGCTTGAGGAGCAATTGCAGCGCTATTGGTATTTTAAGATGTTCGGTGCCTATTCCATTGACCCCGGCAATATCCCGAGCGTTATCGAGACCTTGCAGTACACCATTGAACCCCTAATGGACCCCGCTAATTTCGTGGTCATGTATCCCCAAGGAGTGCTTGAACCCTATGACAAGCGCCCTATCGTGCTCAGGCGGGGAGGATTACGCTATCTCATCACCCATGCTTCCCACCCCTTTTTGATCTTTCCCATTGGGTTTAGGATAACCTATTATAATGAGAAGCATCCTGAGATCAGCGTGCGGATGGGGGACATCATCGACTCGGAAAGGGTAAAAGACAACTTTAATCTCTTTAAAGAACAATTTATCCATAACCTTGAGGAACTCGACAAGGGGACGTTTCAAAGAACATTTATAAGGGAGTTATTCCAATGGAAACCATAGTCGTCGTTGTTATGACCGTATTTTTGGGGTTTATTACCCTTGTTGTACTCTTTAACTTTTTTGCCGCCCCGGTGATAAAAAAAGAGAGCTATCAGCTGAGGCGCAGACCGCTGGTGTCAGTCCTCATCCCCGCCAGAAATGAGGAAGCGAATATTCAGGGGTGCCTGACGCATGTCTTAAACCAGTCTTATCTCAACACCGAGGTCATCGTCCTCGATGATCAGTCCGAAGACAATACCCACGCGATCGTCACGGAGATGCAAAAGAAACATCCAAACCTCAAGCTGTTCCGCGGGAGGGACCTTCCCCAAGGGTGGAACGGCAAAAACTGGGCGTGTCATCAGCTTTCCCAAAAGGCACGGGGTGAGATCATCATCTTTGTTGACGCCGATTGTACCCTGGCCCCCTGGACCATAGAATCGGCGCTCGCTATGATGGAGCGCTATGGATTGGACCTGCTCAGCTCCTTCCCAACGCAGAAACTCAAGGGGATTGCCGGGTTCTTGCTCGTACCCGTGATGGATTGGCTCCTCCTCTCCTTTTTGCCCCTGCGCATGGTCTACCTCTCCCCGCACAAGTCCTTTGTCGCTGCCAATGGCCAGTTTATGACCTTCGTCCGAAAGCATTACGATGCCATCGGCGGCCATAAGGCAGTTGCCGATCAAGTGGTCGAGGATATGGAGATCGCTCGTGCAATCAAGACGCGCGGTTTTCGGATGATGACCGCCCTCGGCGGCCCGTCTATCTCCTGTACCATGTATACCTCGTTTCCCGATGCCATCAGGGGCTTTTCAAAGAACTTTTACCCCGGTTTCAATACCACACCGTTGCGCTTTTCATGTATGATCGCCCTGTTCGCCTTTTTTTATCTCGTGCCGTTTTTCCTCGTCTTTGTCTATACCGCTTTTCTTATCCCCGTGGCGTTGATATATTTGCAACGCATACTCCTCGCCTTTACCGATCGCCAAAATCCCCTTACCAATGCCCTCTTGCATCCCCTGCAGATGGTCTTCATGGTCGTCGTCGGGATCAATTCGATGCGCGTGGCCGAGGGTAAAAAGATCGTATGGAAGGGCCGCCGGGTATAATAACCAGGCTCAATTTTTTCAGGGGCCTTGCCATTATCTATGCGGTCGGCCTTGCAGGGCACCTCATCCCCCCGCTCAGGCCGCTGATGGTCGCGATAACGCCCTATGTCCTTTTGATAACGGGCGGGATCATCCTGTTGCCGGTGATCAGCAGTAGAAACTGGCGTACGCTTGTGTGGTTATTGCTCGCCGGGCTGGCCACCTTCTTTATTGAGGTTGCAGGTGTTGCGACGGGAAAAATCTTTGGAAACTATGCGTATACGGATATCTTGGGCGCACCGCTCTTCGGGGTTCCGCCACTCATCGGGTTCAACTGGATGCTCGTCCTCTTCGGCAGCATCAACCTGGCACAGATCATCTCCCGGCGCACCCCCCTGACGATTGCGGTTGCCACCCTCTGTGCGCCGCTCTTTGATTATGTGATGGAGCCCGTGGCTGTCGCCTTCCATTACTGGCAGTGGTACACAGGAACTCCGCCGCTGCAGAACTATATCGTATGGGGCGTGATCTCAGGCATACTGTGCAGCGCCTATCTCTTGTTGCGGTGCAGCGCGCAGAGGGCATTGCCCGCGTTTTATCTCGGTGTCCAGTTCGTCTATTTTACAATCCTCTATTTTATTGTTTGATCATCTGAGACATAGATACTTCTTCTCACCCTTACCGCAGAGAAGATGATAATTTTATGTTTTAGGTATTATTAAAAGCTTCGTTTTGCCAAGAATTTCAAGAGGTGATGCAAGACCGAATGCGAGAAGTCGATGGAACCGGCGATAGACTGAGCCTTATGTAATTGTTGCTCAATAAATTTTTGCGCCTCATCCACAATGCCCGCTTCTAAGACGGCGTCTCTGGCTGCTGGAAATTCCTTCAGGGAAAAAAGGTCGTGGGGGAGTCGAGGATTCGTTGCGGCCTTTTGTCGGTACCCGATGGTGATGTAGGTTTTTTTCCTCCGTCGCCAGTCGCTCCCGATGTCCTTGCCAAGGGCTTCTCGATCCGCCACAAAATCCAAGAGATCGTCCCTCACCTGAAAGGCCAAGCCGATGTGTTCTCCCATTTGTTTTAAGGCTCCCAACACATCACTATTGTATGAGCAGGAGAGATAGCCCAATTCAAAGGCCAGGGCAAAAAGACGCGCTGTCTTTTGGGAGATCATAGGGAGATAATCATCCAGGGATACGTCATCTCTGGTCTCAAATTCCTTATCCCTGGCCTGTCCCTCGCATACCACATACATGCCGTCGGTAAAGGCCTCGATCATCTTAATGAGATGGGGTGATCTTGCCTGCAAGAGTTTCTGATAGGCCAGGGCGACCATGGCATCACCCGATAATATGGCGGTGCCGATATCCCATTTGGTATGCACTGTTTCATATCCCCTCCTGAAATGGTCATCATCCATGATATCATCATGGACGAGAGTAAAATCGTGCAAGACCTCGATGGCCATGGCAGCCGGGACGATCCCTTCGTAATCGTGACCAAAGTGTTCCGCCGTAATGAGGGTGATCAGCGGTCGAACGCGCTTTCCCGGCAATGCGAAAAAATAGGAGATCGGGTCCCGCAAGGCAGCAAACTGCGGGAAGGGAGAAAAGGTGCGAAATTCACTGTCAAGGCGATTCAGATAAGGGAGTACTATGGTATTGAGCGATTCTTGCATACACTGACCATAGGTCTAAATAAGATCCATGATGAATCGTTCGGAAATGGTGTTGAAACGTGAATAATAAAATGACAACATATGTTATATGTTTTGTCAACAAAAAATATCATCGGGTTCTTACTCATTATACCAGAGGGCGTGTCGAGATAGTTGTAATTCGCACAGTTCTCCAATAGAATATTTGACTATCCTTGATTGCTCCACAGAGGAGGGGAGATTTGAAGGTCAAGCTGGCCAAGACAGCGGGTTTCTGCATGGGTGTGCGCCGCGCCATGGAGATAGTGCTGGCGGAGATCAACAAGGGGACCAAGCCCCTCTATACCTACGGCCCCCTTATCCATAACAGGCAGGTCTTGGCCCTGCTCGAAACCAAGGGGGTCAAGGTAATTGATCATATCGAAGGCCTGCACGACGGGACCATCGTCATCCGGGCACACGGCATCCCCCCGTCGGAGCGGCGTCGCATCAAATCTTCCGGCCTGCGGATCAGGGATGCCACCTGCCCCCGTGTGGCCCGCGTGCAGGCCATTATCAGCTCCCATACCAAGCGCGGGTATCACGCCGTTATCGTGGGGGACAGGGATCATCCGGAGGTCATGGGCCTGATGGGCTATGCCGATGGCAAGGCCCACGCGATTAAGAGCGCAGAGGAGGTTGCACAACTCCCCCGCATGCGGAAGCTCTTCGTCGTTGCCCAGACCACCCAGTCAGGAGAGAACTTTCGGGAGGTGGTGAAGGCCATACTGGCACGTTTCCCTGATGCCCTCGTCTTTGATACGATTTGCGACGCTACCTATAGCCGCCAAGAGGAGGTCAGGGCGTTCTCGGGCCAGGTGGATGGTTTAGTGGTGGTCGGCGGTTATAACAGCGGCAATACCCAGCGGCTGGTGCAGATTTCCCGAGAGGCAGGCCTGCCGACCTTCCATGTAGAGACGGAAAAGGAGCTTGCCAAAGAAAAACTGGCAGCGATGGAGGTAGTGGGCGTTATGGCAGGCGCCTCGACCCCCAATTGGATGATCAAGAGCATCGTCAGGGAGATAGAGGGCGTACAGAGTCGCACAGAGACGGTGCTTGGTCGTTGGCTCTTAGGGGTCGGCCGGTTCCTGCTGCTGAGCAACGTAGTCGTAGCAGCCGGGGCTTTTGCCCTGGCCTATGCCGCCGCCATCCTCTCCGGCAGAAGGGCGGATATCATCTACCCCTCGTTGGCCTTTTGCTACGTCTACGCTATGCATGTGCTCAATCGGCTGCTTGACAAAGGCGCCAGCGCCTACAACGACCCGGAGGTTGCCACATTTTATAGAAAATACCGGACCTTTTTAATCTTATCGGGGATCATCTCCATCATAACGGCCCTTGCCCTCTCTTATTACCTGGGCCTCGCGGTCTTTTTCGCCATGGCAGGATTAAACCTTCTCGGCATCATATACAGCATCCCCCTGGTGCCCGCGGGGGTCAGACATCTGTGGGACTATTCCCGGATCAAGGACATCCCCGGCTCCAAGACCCTCTCAGAGGCCCTGGCCTGGGGGGCGGTTATCGCCCTGCTCCCGTTGTTGGAGAGCCAAACAATAGGGTTGCTCGCTGCCTTGACGGCATTCATCTTTGTCTTCTGCCTTACCTATATCCGCTCGGCCCTCTTCGATATCTTTCAGGCGCAGGGAGACCTGATCGTCGGGGTAGAGACCCTTCCCATTACCCTGGGGGAGGAGAGAACCTTGCTGCTCTTGAAGGGTGTCGCTGTCTTCGCGGGCGTATTTCTCATTGCCGCCACCCTGTCAGGAGCAACTCGCCCATTTGCCTATCTCATGCTGCTCTGCGTTCTTTCATCGGTCCTCTGCCTCGTGGCCTATGAGCGGAAGTGGCTTCATCCCGGCAGGCGTTTTGAGGCCCTGGTGGAAGGCAATTTCTTTCTGGCCGGCCTCTTGGGGCTGATCTGGCAGATAGTGACATGATCCCTTCCTCCCCCGACACAAGACGGCGGAATCTTCGACAGGGGAGGAAAGTTTAACCACGAAGGTCCCCCGAAGGTGGCTCCGGCCAAAGGGCCACCTTCGGTTTAGCCAGAAGAAACACGAAGGTTAGGAATATGAGGAGCAAATAATACAGACTATCTAATATTACCAGACGATTTCTACGCCGTATTTTGCAATTAGTGGATCAATGGTCAGAATAGGTAAACGCTCTAGTTGGGCCTGTACTACTATCATGCGATCAAAAGGGTCTCGATGATGAGGTGGAAGCGCAGAGATATGGAGGGCATGATTCATCTCTATCGGTAAGCTTTGGATATTATTAATTCGCAATTGTTGCGGTATAAAACGCTCCGGCATATCCGGCAGGGTGAGTCTGCCCAGCTTGACTTTAATGGCGATCTCCCAACCGCTTGCGGCACTGAAAAACAGTTCGTTTTCCCCATCGCTCATGATTTCACGGACATGTGAGGAAAGGTTGGGATTGTTGGTAATCCACCATAAAAATGTATGGGTATCTAAAAGTGCCCTCATCGCTCAAATGCACTCAGGATGGATTCGGGAAGGGGCACATCGAAATTATCCGCTATGGCGACTTTCCCCTGGGCACTGCCGACGACACGTTTTTTTGGTTTTTCCCCAATAGGGACCAGACGGGCAATCGGCCTCCCCGCCTTGGCTATGATAACCTCTTCTCCATTGTTGACTCGCTCCAAGAGCTTTGAAAAATGCGTTTTTGCCTCATGGACGTTTATTTTTACCATCGTCATTCACCTCGATCTTAATATAGACTAAGTCTACGACTAAGTCAACATTTTTGATGAAGACTAGGTAGCTGTCCATTTCTCTTTTTGATTTTTTACTGCAAATAGGATAAAAAGGGCTTTATGCTCGAAGGGATTCAAAGTAGCTTTCAAGGGATGGGGATCCAGTTAGGTTTTGCCAGCACCGGCATAGCCTATGCCTATATCGGATTGATCCTCGCCTCCCTGCTCTGCGTCTTCTATGGTTTGGTCCTGTGGGTACAGGGGAAGGTTGCCACCCGGCTGCAGAGATGGCAAAAAAGACGGCCAATGAGGAAAGGCAGAGGCCCGCGCTGGAGGCGGTGGCGCTAGGGTAGGGGAGATGCTTTTTACTATCATCAATAGCATCGTCGTCATAGGGTATCTCGCTGGCGTGTGCTACCTCGCCTACAAGGGGCGCAGGAGAGTGCGCCTTGCCCCTGATCATATGATCGCCGGGCAAGAGCGGCCCACTGGCGTGCTGGGCATCTCGCATGGGGCGACCCTTATTGGCACTACGGCCATCATCGGGTTTGGCGGGACAGCGGCGATGTTCGGGTTTTCCCTTTTGTGGGTGGGCTTTTTTTCTATCGTGGTGGGGGTATTTATCGCCTTCGCCTTTTTGGGCAGGAGGACGCGCCTGATGGGCAGGGCCCTCAATGCCTATACCTTTCCCGAGGTATTGGGTGAGAGGTATCAGTCCCCCTTCATCCAGGGCTTTGCCGGCATTGTCGTCTTTGCCTTTATCCCCATCTTTGCGGCCGCCATCCTCATCGGAATGGCACGGCTGATCGAGGTCTCCCTCCATATCCCCTATCTCTTAGCCCTCGCGGCATTCTCCTTGTTCTTGGTCCTCTACGTCATCCTTGGAGGGTTCAGGGGAGTAAAGTACATTGACGCCTTCCACGGTGTCTTTATGCTCGTCATCATGGCAATCTTCTGCTTTTGGACCTACAAGCTACTCGGCGGGGTGATCCCTGCCCATCAGGCCTTGACCGCGATTGCCCCCCTGATCCCGGAGCGATTGTTCGAGGGGGGGATTCAGGGCTGGACCGCAGGATTGCGATTCGGGAGCCCCGTCTGGTGGATCGCCTGCTCCAGCATCATCTACGGCGTGGGGATCGGCAGCCTCGTCCAACCGCACCTCGTGGTGAAGTTCCTGAAGGCCCCGTCGGAGAGAGAGCTAAATTGGGGTGTGTCGGCCACCGGGGTCTTCATGCTGGCCATGATGGGAATCCCGCTCATCGTCGGCCCCTTGACCAACGTTATCTTCGTCGATAGGTTCGGTGCGATCTCCATTGCCATGGCCGGAGGAAATGTAGATAAGATCATCCCCCTCTATATTACTACCATCATGCCCTGGTGGTTCGGTCTCCTCTTTCTGGTGGGGATGATGGCGGCCTCCACCGCTGTCTTATGCTCGCAGTTTCGTGTGGGCGGCACCTGTCTCGGAAGGGATTTCTATGCCAAGGGCATGCGGTTTCGGAGGGGGGGAGAGGTCTTTACCACTAAGCTCGGGATCGCCCTCACCATCATCGCCACCGTCCTCTGGGGGCTGGTGTTGCCGCCGAGCAGCATTACGGTTGCCACCGCGTTTTTCTTTGGCCTCTGTGCTGCCTCTTTCTTGCCCGCGTATCTCTTGGGACTCTATTGGAAGGGGGTGACGAGGGAAGGGGCCATGGCAAGCATGGTGGGTGGGCTCTGTGTTCACTTTATCTGGATCATCTTCTTCCACTATCTGGGAATGACGGCCTTCTTCGGCCAGGCGAACTTAGTAGTTCACGCCGATCCCGCCTCCTGGCTGTGGCGGTTGCAGTATGTGGACCCTCTCGTCTTTTCCCTGCCCATCTCCTTTGCCCTCTGCATATGGGTAAGCCGCAAATCGAAGAAGATGCCCAGGGAACACCTCAACCGGTGTTTTAAGTTCGTAATAAAATAAAGGATTCAAGGGTTCTGGGATTCAAGGATTCGAGGGGAAAACCGCTATACTCCTCTATTCTGATCTTTTCTAAGATGACCGTCGCGAGAACCGTTTCGTTCCTCTTTTCTTTATCTTGGGGATTTGCTTAAGCGATTCGGCCTCCACGAAGATCTTCTTCACCGCGGGCAGTTCTTTCCGTATCGCCTGCTCCACCTTGTCAATGGCCTGTTCCACCTGATCAGTGCTGAGGCCGTTGGCAAAGTTGATGTCGAGGTTCACCAGGATCTCCTCTGGCCCCAGGTGCATGGTCAGTATGTTTACGACCTCCTTTACCTCGGGCACGGTGGCGATGGCCGCCTTCATCTTCCGCATGTCAGCCTCCGACACCC
>Ga0299915_10002181_pt1 | contig 14311 bp, 14 predicted proteins | sample RVTome_13_FD_200263 | JGI IMG/M metagenome (GOLD analysis project Ga0299915, IMG submission 200263) | Soil microbial communities from uranium-contaminated site in the Upper Colorado River Basin, Wyoming, United States - RVT92D227 (version 2) ...
CGACGTACAATTTCATCCGGCACCTCCTTAGGTTTAGTTGCAACTCCTGACCTAAGCATACCAGATCCCCTGGTGTGCTTAGGAGGTGCCTTTTATATGATTATCAGGCTTGCATATATGCATATACCGGGTTGAAGCCTTGTGGTTCAAGGATAAACGCATGTTTGCAAGCCTGTTTGCAAGCCTGACCCCAGCTACTTGATGGAGGGTTCTTTTCACTCCCATTCATCTGTCCCGTTCAATCCCATGGGCCCAGGAAGGAAGAGGCGGGGGTCCATCGCCTTTAAATCGGGGGATATCCGGAAATCGAATTCCACCACCGGCCGGATGTCCCTCTCCACATTAATTCCTGGGGCCACCTCGGACAAGACCAGGCCCCCGGACTGGGGCCGGAAAACAGCCCTCTCGGTCAGGTAGATGACCTCCTGCCCTTTTTCCCGGGCGAAGGCGGCGTCAAAGGTCCGATGCTGGATCTCGCGGACCCACTTGACGACTTTCCCCTCCTTCAGGATCTTTACCCGCCCGTCTCCGACCTCGGCCTGAATTCCGCCCGCGGTCAGGGCCCCGCAGAAAATGATCCGCCGGACGCTGTTCAGGATGTCGATGAATCCCCCGGCCCCGGATAGGACGTGGGGCATCTTGTTCAGCCGGCTCACGTTCACATTCCCCTCCCCGTCCACCTCGGCAAAGGCCATGGCCGCGGCGCTGATCCCGCCGCCGGTCAGGAAATCGAACTGGGAGGCGGAATCGATGATCGCCTCCGGATTGAAGGCCGCCCCGAACTGGAGGCCGGAGAGGGGGACTCCTCCGATCGCCCCGTGCTCGATGGTAAAATAAATCCGGCCGATCAAGCCCTCCTCGGCCGCCACCGAGGAAATGAGGGAAGGGATGCCGAACCCGAGGTTGACGATGTCCCCCGGGCGCAGGGCCATCAGGGCCCGCCGGGCCAGTACCTTCTCCATGTTCAGCGGGACAGCCTCGAGCTTCGCCACCGGCTTTTTCATCTCCCCGCTCACCGCCGGGTCGTAATCGGTTCCGGTGGCCTGTTTCTGGTTTTCATCCACCACGACCGCGTCCACCAGGATCCCGGGAACCCGGACCATCTGGGGATTCAGATTGCCGCGGGGTGTGATCCTCTTCACCTGGGCTATCACTTTTCCTCCGCAATTCTTGGCGGCCATGGCCAGGTGGAGCATGATGGAAAAGGACCCTTCGTGCTCCATGCTGATGTTGCCCTGTTCATCCGCCGTGGTCCCCCGGATGATGGCCGCGTGAATCGGAAAAGATTTGTAGAAAAGACATTCTTTCCCTTGAAGCCGGATGACTTCGATGAGATCCTCCCGGGTGATGTCATTCATCTTAGCCCCGTTGAGCCGGGGGTCCACGAAAGTCCTGAGTCCCACCTGGGTGACCAGCCCCGGCCGCCGGGCGGCGATTTCCCGGTGAAGGTGCATGAGGACGCCCATGGGAAAATTGTAGGCTTCCACTTTGTTCCGGTAGATCATCTCCACCAGCTTCGGGGGCGGGGAGGAAGCGGGGGCGGTCACGTACGACCCGCCGATGACCCGCCGGAGCATGCCGTCATGGGCTAGGTGGTCCGCTCCCTTAAGCCCGTACACGTCTCCCACCGCCACGGGAAAGACGGCGGTCAGATCGCGGGGAGCCCCGGTTTCCAAGAACCTCTTTCCCAGCGCGGCGAGAACCTTCTCGGGAACCAGCGATCCGATGATCCCGCAAACCGACAGGGTGTTTCCGTTATCGATCAACTTTACAGCATCTTCCGCGGCCATGATTTTGCCGGCCATTATTCCTCCCCCTTTTCCCTGGCTCGCTCAGCTCTGTTTCCTTCGAATCATGATCGTTTTATATCCCGATTGAATCACGTTCTGGTCTTCTTTTACGACCTGGAAGAAAAACTTGACCACCCCCCGGTCGGGCTTGCTCCGGCTTGGCGTCTTTTCCGCCACCCGTACTTTGATCCGGATGGTATCCCCCAGGAAGAAAGGCGCCTCGAACTTCCAGGAATCAATCCCCAGGAAGGCGATCGCCGTTCCTTCCACCAGTCCCAGGCGGAAGAATAATCCGTGGGATACGGCTAATCCCAGCAGGCCGTGACCGATCCGCCTTCCGAACTGGGTGCTCTTGCCGAAGGTCTCGCTGGTGTGCAGCTCGTTGTAATCCCCGCTCATGGCCGCGAACATGACCACGTCGGTTTCGGTCATGGTCCGGCCGGGGGTTACGTATTCTTCCCCCACGACGAAATCATCGAAGAACTTGCCCGGCATGGTTTTTCTCCTTTAAGGTTTTGATGGCAGGCCCAGGTCCATCCCCTGAGCCCGCAGGGCATCTTGAATTTCTTCTATTTTAAGTTCTGAAGGCGACTTCCTGCGCTCCAGGGCCAAGGCGGCCGCTGTTCCTGCGGCTTGACCGGTAGCCGAACAAACCGGGATGAGCCGCAGCTGGCCCAGGATCTCCTCCTCCGCCGACAGGCACCTGCCCGCCACCAGAAGGTTTTCCACCTTTTGCGGAAGGATGGAGCCGTAAGGCAGTCTCATGGGTCTGTAGGCATAGGGCTTCACCACCGTGTCGGCAAAGATCTTTTTCTGGACTTCTTCCCCGGAAGGGGAAGCCATCCCGATAATCTGGCGGGTTGCCCGCACGCCTGCCTGAGTCGAAGTCATCTCGATTCTTGACTTTTCGAAACCCGGGATGTTCTCTTTCAAAAAGAGCGCCAGGCGCATGGCATGTTCCCGGGTGATCACCTCAGCCTGAGTCAAATCCCGGGGGTCGGTTCCATCCATACCCATCAAGTTTCCGGACCAGACATTAATCTCCCCGTCATATACCAGCTTTTCTGCATGAACACCGGGTGCCCCGAATTCCCTCTCGATTCCTAAATCAAAGGGTAAGACCCCTTTATCGATGGCTTCCCTCACCACCCTCCGCAGGTTTCCCCAATTCCCCATCTCCGCCAGGACCCGGGGAATATCCACCCCCACCATGTTGAACATCATGGTCATGGGCTTTTTCAGGAGGCGGAAAGGAGCCCCGGCGAAGGCGGCGATGTCCGCATCCCCGGTCGCATCCACCACCATCCGGGCCAGCACCGCCTGCCGGCCGGCCTTGCTTTCCATGACCACGCCCCTGATCCTCTGCCCTTCCATGATCGTCCCGGCGATATAAACATGGAACAGGAAATCGACCCGGCTCTCCTGCAGCATGTGGATGAATTCATACTTGATGAATTCCGGGTCTATGGCGTGCATGTTCAGCCATTCCGACTCCTCACCCGAATGACGGCAGGGAATATATACCCTTCTTTCTTTCAGCCTTCCGCCGATTTCAAGGTTGATCCCATTATCCAGAGGAGGAGTGGTGATGACCAGGGCCGAAGTCACCAGCCCCCCTAAAAATCCGTATTTCTCCAGAAGCATGACCTTCGCTCCAAGGCGGGCTGCGCACACCGCCGCCGAAACCCCGGCAAAGCCCCCTCCGCACACGAGAAGATCAACTTCGCCCGCCACAGGGGTTTTTCTCTCCGGTTCCGTGATCCAATTCATTCTTCTTCTCCGTTCCCCCGGTTCTCTTCTTCAAGGCTGTTTAACAACTCATTGTATCCGGAAAGGGACTTTTTTCAAGAGTCCGAATTTCGCGAGGCTCAAAGGCTCAACCCTTCCCCTTCGGATATTTTCATTGACCCCGGATGGCCCCTATATTATGGTTTCCTTCTGGATGGGGCAGGGGCATTCTACGGTTAGTGTGGTGTCCCGGAAATAAGCTGCCCAATTCGAAGCCTGGTGCCAGGAGCCGAGGGTCAGACTGCTGCGATTGCCAAGATAGGCGGTGGGTTCTCCGGAGCCCACGGGGATCTTGCGATGGATACTGCTATAGGGTTCGTTTTCCGAGTACTTACCAAGGCATAGCCCCTGTGCCCGCGTTCCTTTGCGGAACTCCAGGGATGCGGTGGAAGAGGCCTTTCCCCCGCCGGATTTTGGCGGCGCCCAAGAGTCCGACCTTCGGCTCCACCTGGAAATTTATGCATATTTTTTGGGGACCCGGCATTAGGACAGAGCAGGTAAAAGAGGGAAAGCCGAGGAGAAAGAAATGGAAGGAATACTTTTCACCAAGGCGGAGGCGGATCAAAAGCGGGTTGACCAGGATTGGGGCAGCCTCACTTGGTTTGCCAGCAAAGAACTGACCCAAAGCGACGACATCACCGTGGGACGGGTGGTCATTAAAAAAGGAAAATCGAACCCCGGGCATATCCACGGGAATTGCTCCGAGGTGATCCACCTCCAGGCGGGACGGCTGAAGCACTTTGTGGGGAAGGAATTCGTTCTCCTGGAACCCGGGGATACCCTTGTAGTCCCCACCGGCGTTGACCACTACGCCCTGAACATCGGCAATGAAGACGCAGTCATGATCGTCGCCTACCCCTCCGGGCAGCGCCATTTTCAGACTGTTCCTCCGGATCCCCCCAAATGAGGGGGTTTTCATTCTCTACGATCAGATGACGGGGCTTGACGGAGCATTGATCGGAAAGATACGCTGTGATTTTCAGCTATCTTCGATCCAAAGGGACCCCCATCCCCACAAATGACTTGTGGATTGCGGCCAGCGCAATGCAATATGGGTTAAAGGTTTTGACCACTGACAAGTATTATCTTTCGGTTCCCCAGGTCTTGACAGAGTATTATCCCAACAATTGATTTCCACCGTTCAGAAATTGCATAGAAAATAAACACAGGTGTATGGAATTCTTTAAGCACCATCTATAGGGGAAGGGGGTCAGGCTTGCATATATGCATATGCCGGCTTGAAGCTTGCCGGTTCAGGGGTAAACGCATATTTGCAAGCCTGACCCCTGCATCGGCATATCTCACCCCCCTGCATTAGTGGATATGCCATTTTATACCTGTTACCCATGTCTCCGAACACCTGTTACCTATGTCCCCAGTCTATACACCCGTCAAGGGAGAGGAAAGTGGGAGGGAGTTGGGGAGGGATAAAAAAAGAAATTGCTATACGGTCAAGTTGTAACCTCTCCGGGTTCCTTTCCGTCTTATGGATGAAAGAATCAAAAGGGAGGGAAAAGCCTATGGACGAAAAGACCTGCGTTTTGATCTGCCTGGGAGCCGCCACGGCGGCCAACTGCGTCCCTTGCTTTGAGCACTACCATAAAAAGGCTTCGGCAGCCGGCCTCAGCCCCGAAGAAATCCTGGAGGCAGTGGAGTTGGCCACCAAAGTCAAGAGCGGCGCTCACCTGGTCATACGGAATTGCATTCGAACCTTCATAGGCGGGGAAAAGCTTTCTAATCCCTGTGGCTTGGGCCAAACAAAAGGTTCATGCTGCGGGTGATTTCGAAAGGGTATTGCGATGGACTTCCTGGAAATCCATGACCAATTCTACGAGCGGGTGAAAAAATTCATCCTGGCTTCGGTAAGGGACGAATCGGTTGCCGATGACCTGGTCCAAGAAGCCTTCATGAAAATCCAGGAAAAGCTGGACAGCGTGCGCGACCCCGCTAGGGTATCTTCCTGGATCTTTCGGATCGCTCACAACCTCTGCCAGGATCACTTCCGGACCCGGAAAAAATCATCCTCCCACGAGGAAATTCATGATGGGCTGATCAACCTTCAGGAAACTCCACTGCAGAAAAAAATGGAACAGGGGGAGATGTCCCAGTGCGTCCAAGACCAGCTAAGCCTTCTTCCTGAATCGCTGAGGAGTGTTCTCCTCTTCGCCGACGTCATGGAGTTTAGCCATCAGGAAATCGCCAAAATCCTGGGTCTTTCCGTGGAGAACGTGAAAGTGCGGCTGCACCGGGCCCGCAAGAAGTTAAAGGCCATCCTGGAAGAAAAATGTACCTTTGAGGTGGACGAAAGAAACGTGCTGGTTTGTGAACCCGTGGAAGAAAAGAAAAGGAGGGAATCCTGATGTTTGCCGACCTGCATGGTCTTTGCCATTCTGGCAGCCGACGGCGCCAAGGGGCCCGAAGACTGCCCTGCATTACCAGATCCCCATAGAACCAGCCTGAAAAAATACCTAGCCCGTTTCCGCCCCCAGCTCTAATTCCTCCGTGAACAAAAGGATGTAACCTTCCCTCTTGTGATTCCGTCTTATGGATAAAGAAGCAAGTCTCCCCGCAAGGTCGACGTCTTGCTTCGGAAAAAAAGGAGGAAGAACAAAATGGCTGAAGATCAAAAGAAAACCCCAAAGGATTTTCGCGCGTTCTTCGAGGGGACACCCTGTGCGGACATGATGAAGAAAATGATGGAAGGGAAAAAGGAGGGGCAGACCTTCAACTGCGCGGAAATGATGTCCAAGATGATGGAGAAATTCGGCAAGAAATGGGGCCCCGAGGAAACATTCGATCAAACCGGGAAGGAGTCCTCATCCACGAAACCCTGATTCTCCCCCGGGTTTTCTTATAAATCCGCCCAAATCGCACTCCGGGCTTGGGGAATGGGGGCCATGAAGGTAACCCCAATAGCCCTCATTTCCCCCCCCGGGGGATGTCTCCTTCCTTTCCCTAAACAAATCGACGCTTCCTGACCGGAGGGAGATTCAGACTGGCCCCTTCTGATAAAAATGCTACCATATGAATATTGACTTGCATTTAGTATCACTTTATGCATAATTAATAGCATATGGTATCAAGAAGCTTCTGGTCGCGCCTCCTGAGTTCCGCCTGGGAACAAAAGCCCGTGGTCTGGCTTACCGGCGTCCGGGGGGCGGGGAAGACCTCCTTCTGCCAGGCCCTCTGGGACGCCGAGTTCTTCGATTGTGAATCACCGCGGGTCCGCCGGCTGATGGCCGATCCCGGGGAATTCTGGAAAAAGCTGAGGGGAAAGAAAGTCGTCCTGGATGAGATCCACCGGTTGCCCAACCCACTCCCTCTCTTGAAGACCGCCGCCGACCGGTTTCCCTCTTCCCGCGTCCTGGCCACGGCTCCCGTATCCCTCCAGGTCAACCCCCGTGTCCGCGAGGCCCTGGGGGAAAGACTCGCCCAGGTCTGGCTGACTCCCATGATGTCCCGGGATCTTGTCGATTTTGGGAACCCGGACCTGGAACACCGATTCCTGAGGGGGGGGCTGCCTTCCTTTTTCGCCAGTCCCACCCTGCCTGAGGAGGATTTTCAGGAATGGATGGATTCCTTCTGGGCCAAGGATATTCAGGACCTTTTCCGGATCGAACAACGCGATTCTTTTCACCGGTTCATGGAGCTCTTGTTCGCCCGCAGCGGAGAGCTCTTCGAAGCGGTCCGGTACGCCGACCCCTGCGGCGTCAGCCGGACCACGATTACGAAATACCTCCAGGCCCTGGAGGCCTCCTGGGCCGCTCTGGTCGTCCGACCCTTTTCGACCCGCCGGGCCGTGGAAATCGTCACCATTCCCCAAGCCTATGTGTTCGACACCGGCTTTTTATGCTATTCCCGCGGCTGGCAGAGGCTGCGGGAAGAAGATTTCGGGATTCTCTGGAAGCACTGGGTTTTGAATGAAATCTGCGCCCATCTCCAGGCGCCGCAGGTGCAATACTGGCGGGACAAGCGCGGGCACGAAGTGGACTTTATCCTCATCAACCGGGAATTGGGGATTATCACCATGACCTGCCTGTGGAAAGCCCGGGATTTCACCCCCCGAGGCCTGCAGGCTTTCCGCTATCATTACCCCTCCGGCCCGAACTGGGTGGTATGCGGGGATGCGACCCAGGCATCGGTCCATTCCCTGTCCAGGCTGAAAGTCGAGTTCATGAGTCTCAAGGAAATGATCGAAAAGATCTCGGCGAGGCCCCATCAGGAGCAATGGACCCCCCAGATGGCCCTGGATTGAGCTAAGGAACACTCCTGAGCCCGGCTTTTAATCTCCGGAAATCCCCCCAGGTAAACCCTTCCCACTGGCAGGGCAGGATGGAGTTGTTATGGAATAAAGGTTCTCCGGCAATATCAAAAGGAGAACTCTTTTGGGCATCCTCAAATAAGGGGGTTCCAGGAATGGGAGAGTATTCCACTAAAATGGGCTTGGCCCCCGTCTCCCTGACCGTGGAGATGCTTTCTTCGGCTTCTTCGACTCTCTGTCCCGGCAATCCGGCCAGCAGATAAACTCCAATCTCCTCCCCCGCATACCCTGCCCTCTTCAGATTCCCCACGGCCACCCGGAAATCCTGGTTGTTGACCTTCCCTCCGGTCCGGACCTGGAGCGCCTCATCGGAAGTCTCAAAACCCAAGCGGATGGTTTTAAAACCGGCCCGGTAAAGAAAATCGGCGACCTCCCGGTCTATGGCCCTTACATGGAGAGCATTGGGGGCATGCAAGCGGCAGGAGAGTTCTTTTTCCATTAACCCCTGCAAAATCGGAAGGATGTGGCCGGAAGGCCCGATCAGAAGCGCATCATCATAGAAAGCAAAATCCCTCACCCCAAATTTTGAATGCCAGAAGGTTATTTCCTCGAGGACTTCTTCGGGCGCCCTGGACTCAAAACCTTTGGCCAGTCGATGAGAAGCACAGTAGGTGCAGGAGAAAGGACAGCCACAGCGCGTCAGAAGGCACACATAGGGAGGCTGCGGGTATAAATCGAAAGAAGGGTAAGGCCAGGAAAGAAAACCTTCATCCAGCGCTTCTCCCGGTTTCCCCAGGATCTCGGACACGATTCTCATCTTGTCCCCATCCCATGCCCCGGGAAGAATGCTGTCGGCTCCCGAATGTTCTCGGGCATGATCGGGGCAGAGGGTGGCGTAAATTCCCCCGAGGATCACGGGCATCCCGGGAAGGGTCTCCCGGAGGAGTCGGATGGTTTCCAAAACCCCCGGGTACCAGTAGGTCATGGAAGAGGTCACCAGGGCCACGTCCGGACGGGGAAGCTGGCGCAGGTATTTTTGCGCCACTTCAGGCGGAATCCCGTACCGGCGGTACTGGCGCGCAATCCCCCGGAGGGGTTCGGGCTTGGGGATGACTTCTTTGAAGACATGCCCCCGGCCCGACTCCTTTCTCTTCGGGGGCTTCAAGCCCCGGGTCAGATCTCCGGGAAAAAGGGTGAACTCCAAGCAGTCGAGGAGGGAAACCCGGTAGCCCCGGGACCGCAGGATCCCTCCCAGGTAAAGCAATCCCAGGGGCTTCATCCAGAGATCGTAGGCGGCAAAGTCATGAATCCAGGGATTGACCAGAAGGATGGATTTCTCCGGCGAAGAGCCCATGGCAGGGTCAGAAAAGGCCCATCTGCCTGGGCTCTCCCGGGGTGATTTCCTTTCCCCTCTCGGCAGGAGAAAAGATTTCGACCTTCCCGAAGACTCCGTCATACCCCGGGGTGATCCTCAGGCGCCCTTCCCTGACCCGCAAAATCCCTTCCAGAATCTGGGGCGGAGTGAAGGAAGAAAGCTCTTCGGGGGAAAGTTCCAGGAGGATGTCGAATTCCGAGCCGCCCTTCTCCACCAGCCGCAGGTACTCTCTTTCCACCGAGACGGCATTGGGTCCCACTCCCAGGACATCCGCGATGATCTCATCGAGGGGAACCGTTCGAAGTGCCGGGATGGCTTTGGGCGGAACCGCTCCCTCCGGACGGTCCGCCAGGTCTTCCACCCGGTTCATGACTCCCACGGTGAGGCGCTTGCCGCAAACTGGACAGATGCTTTTATGTTTCCGCGTTTCCGGGGGAGAAAATAGAACCTTGCAGTTCCGATGGCCATCGTAATGATACTTTCCTTCTTCCGGGAAGAATTCAATGGTATAGAGAATCCTGCGCGGGTCTTTCCTGCGGATCGCCCCGGTGACCTCCGCATAGCTTAACTCGCAGTTGAAGACATTGGCTTCCCGCCCGATCTTTCCGGGAGAATGGGCGTCCGAATTGGAGATCAGGGTGATTTCATCCAGCGCGGACAGCCGCCAGTTCATTTCCGGGTCCGAGGAGAGCCCGGTCTCGATGGCCCGGATGTTCTTGGATTCCTCCTCGTAACATTCCTGGATGGAGTCAAACCCCGAATTGGCGCCGAAGATGGAGAACCAAGGGGTCCAGGCATGGGCGGGAATCAGGAGGCACTCCGCCGACAGATCCAGGATCATCTTCAGCAGGTCCTTGGCGGAAAAACCGAAGATCGGGCGGCCGTCGGAGCCGGTCTTGCCGTATTTGGCCAGGCGAGTGTTGATCTTTTCAACCACTTCGAAGGAGGGAGCAAAGATCAGGGTATGAATCCGACGTGATTTCCCGCCCTGGCTGTACATGTTGCTTACTTCGGCGGTGAGCAGGAAATGAGTCTCTTCGGGCTCTTCCTTCAGCACGAAGAGGCCGTTGCCCAGCGGGTTCAGCTTGGATTGGAGGTCGAGGAAATAGAGGGGGTGGGTGAAATCCCCGGTCCCCAAAAGCTTGATTCCCTTGCGTTTGGCCCACAGGGCGAGGGTCTTCACTTCCATGTCCGGGCTGGTGGCCCGGCTGTACCGGGAGTGGAGATGAAGATCGGCGATGAATTTCATCAGCCCTCATCGGCCGTCAGGCCGGAAACCCGAAACTCGAAAACAATTCAGCCACAGAGGCCACAGAGAGTACAGAGAAAAAAATGGAACGAATCGGAATCGGATTCTAATGCCCCAAACGTAAATATCCCTCTCCAGCCGTGTGTATTTGTCCTTTTCGTTCTGAAACCTCGGTGGACTCTGTGACCTCTGTGGCTAACCTATTCCGAAATTCGATATTTCTCTTCACTTCTCTTTGAGGATCCTGCGGATGTTCTCCACGTTCCTGGCCACGAACCCGGAGCATTTCTTGCGCAGGCCCAGTTCATCAAATTTCTTCCGGTCCGCGGGGTCCATGAGGTTCAGATGGATGAGATCCCGGCACTGAACGGCCCCGAACTCCCTGTCAAACTGCCGGACCATTTCCTGGACCTTGGCATAGGTCTTGTCCCGCTGCTCCTTCTCCTCGGCCTTGGTGCGGCCGTAGCAGAAACCCAGGGCCATGGCCCCTCCGGTGATGACCCCGCACACGGTCCCCCACCGGCCCATTCCTCCCCCCATGCCGGTAGCCATCTTCATCGCCAGAGATTTATCATATTCCAGATCCTCCCCGAGGATCGTGATCACCGACTCCGCTCAATTCAACCCGCCGGCCATGAGGTCATAAGCTCTCTTTTCCAGATCCGCGCCTGATTCCATGCAAGTTCCTTCCTGAAAATGTAATGCTGATTCGGGTTTTCGTATTATAGGGACTGGCAGACTCCTTGTCAAATTTTTCACTCTTTCAATCTTTCCCCGCCGTCCGACTACCCCCCTTTTCTACCGCGTGGAAATCCGTCCCCCACCCGGGCCGGGCAACCCCTGAAATTCAATGGGCCTTAGGCTTCCTTGCCCCATACGTAGAAGAGCAAGGCGCCCCATATCCTTGACAAACCGGCATTGCCGATATATCTTTTACTTATATTCCGATTGCTAGCGTCCTGGAATATCTTTTTATCAGTCACTCCTTCCCGAAAAAAAGGAGAAAAAAATGAATAACACCTTTAAGACCTTTATCCTGCTCGCCGGCCTCACGGCCCTTTTATTGCTGATCGGGCAGGCCCTGGCGGGCCGGCAGGGGCTCTACTTAGCCCTCTTTATGGCCCTGATCATGAACTTCGTGGGATACTGGTTCAGCGACAAGATCGCCCTGGCCATGAGCCGCGCCCGGGAAGTTTCCCAGGATCAAGCCCCCGACCTGCATCAGATGGTGGAGAGGCTTTCCGTCCAGGCCGGGCTGCCCAAGCCCCGGGTGTACATCATCCCCCAGGATACCCCCAATGCCTTCGCCACCGGCCGGAATCCGGAGCACGCGGCCGTGGCCGTGACCGAGGGGATTCTGCGGATCCTGAAGCCGGAGGAGCTGGAAGGGGTTCTGGCCCACGAACTGGCCCACGTCAAGAACCGGGACATTCTCATCAGCAGCGTGGCCGCGATGATCGCCGGAGCCATCAGCCACCTGGCCATGATGGCCCAGTGGGGAGCCATGTTCGGCATGGGCCGGAGCGACGATGACGAAGGAGGGGGCGGTGGAAACATGATCGGGACTTTGCTCTTGGCGATCGTGGCGCCCATGGCGGCCATGCTTATTCAGATGGCCATCTCCCGGAGCCGGGAGTATGCGGCCGATGCCATGGGAGCTAAAATCGTCCACGCGGGGCGGCCCCTGGCCAACGCTCTTCTCAAGCTGGAGGAGTACAACAAGCAAATCCCCATGCAGGTGAACCCGGCCACGGCGCAGATGTACATCGTCAATCCCCTGTCGGGGGGAAGCCTTCTGAGGCTTTTCAGCACCCACCCGCCCATTGAGGAGCGGGTCGCCCGCTTGATGGCCATGAAACCCGGCGACTTAATGAAGTAAGGCAAACCCCTCTCAAGTAAAAAGCCGGTCTGCCCATAAGCGGACCGGCTTTTTTATTTTCCTCCAACTATTCTTTCTTTGCCTTTCGGTCAACATCCGTAGGGGCGGTTCGCGAACCGCCCCTACGCCTCAACCCCTTCTTACGGACTAACCTATCGCGCTCTTCTCCAGGGCCCTTTGAAGGTCTTCGATAATTTCCGAAGCCTCCTCGATCCCCACCGAGAGGCGGATCAGGCGGTCGCTGATTCCCACCTTCGCCCTCTCCTCCGGCGACAGGGCCCGGTGGGAAGACATGGGCGGATAGAGCACCAGGCTGTACACATCCCCGAGAGTCGTGGCCGGGATGATCATCTCCAGGGCTTCCATGAAACCAAAGACCTGTTGTCTCTCTGCTCCTTTGATCTCAAAGGAAATCATCCCCCCGAAAAGCCCGGCCGGAAAGAGCTTCTTCGCCAATCCGTGTTGAGGATGGGACGGAAGCCCGGGGTAATTCACCCGGGCGATCCGGGGGTGGCTCTCCAGCCATCGGGCCACTTCCGTGGCGTTGGAGCAGTGCTGGCGCATCCTCAAAGGCAGGGTTTTCATTCCCCGATGGGTGAGCCAGGCTTCGAAGGGGCCCAGATTCCCGCCGGTCATCTTGATAATCTCATGGAGGGCGGCCCGGTCTTTTTTCGACGAGATGATCGCACCCCCGAGCACATCTCCGTGGCCGCCAATGTATTTGGTCGTTGAATGGACCGAGAAGTCCACCCCGCTTTTCAGGGGCTGAAAAAGGACCGGAGTGGCAAAGGTGTTATCCACGATCACTTTACCCCCCACTCGACGGGCCATTTGACAGATGGTGGGGATGTCCGCCACTTTCATCAGCGGGTTGGAGATGGTTTCCAGGATAATTGCGGCCGGACGGGTTTCGGAAAGTGTCTTCCCCAACCCTTCCAGGTCGGTCACATCGACGAACTTTACTTTCACCCCCATATCCGGCAGCAGACGGGCACAAATTGCGTAAGTGGCTCCGTAGATGTCGTAGGCCGCGACCAGGGAAGTTCCGTTCTTTACCCCGGCGGCCAGAAGGGCGGCGTATACCGCGGCCATTCCCGACCCGAAGGTAAGCGCCGCCTCCCCTTCTTCCATGGCCGCCAGGGCCTCTTCCAGCGCGGTATTCGTCGGGCTGCCGTACCGGGCATAAACATACCCATCCCGTTCGTTGCCGAAGATCCGGTCCAGGTCCTCCATGCTTTCATACTGATACCCCACGGTGCTGTAGATGGGCGTGGATACCGGCTGAAAATCCGGCTTGGGCCCGCGCTCCCCCGCATGAACCGCCCGGGTGAAGATGGACTTTCCTTTAATCATTTATGCGCTCCCACAAAAATTTTCTTTAGGGAATTCATAAACCTTCGCCCAAAATAAAGAAAAGGCGCCCCACTATTTTTCCAAATCCGACCCAGGATTCCGGGTCTTAAACTCTTTTATAAATCCATGTTTATCCGTGTTCATCCGTTTCCCATTTAATCTTTTATCGTCGTTTGGTCGTTTTCCAAGATAAAATCTGTGTTCATCTGTACTACTTACGTTCAAACTCTTTAAATTTTGTTAAGCATCCGGGACAAAATTTTAGATAACTTCCTGAATTTTTTAACTTTAGGCACTCTAGCTCACTTTAGGCACTCTAGGCACTTTTGGTTGCGGCGCAGCCGGGCTGTGTTTATCTGTGTCCCATAAGGTTTTTTATAATCCTGAAAATCTGCGTTCATCTGCGTCCCCTTGAACTACCCCAGAACATCCACACAGGCTTTCAGGCAGACGTTGCAGGTGAGCCCGCTCCCCCGGTAGGTGCGGCATGCGAAGGGATTTATGGCATACGCTTTTCCTTCCGGGGGAGTCTGTAAGGCTCCCGCCGGGCACGCCCGGATACAGGCATCGCAGTTGACGCAGGAATCCTTCTTGGAAACCGGAGAGGGCTCTATTT
>Ga0299915_10002185_pt1 | contig 14304 bp, 16 predicted proteins | sample RVTome_13_FD_200263 | JGI IMG/M metagenome (GOLD analysis project Ga0299915, IMG submission 200263) | Soil microbial communities from uranium-contaminated site in the Upper Colorado River Basin, Wyoming, United States - RVT92D227 (version 2) ...
CTCTTCCGGAGGGGTGGGATTGATATAAAATCCTGTCCCCCACTCGAATCCGGCCACCTTGGTCAGCTTGGGCATGATTTCAAAGTGCCAGTGATAATAGTCTTTGTCCTGTTCAATAAAGGAGGTGGTATGGATGATGTAATTATAGGGAGGATCATCCAGGACTTTTTTCAATCTCAGAAGGGTATTAGAAAGAATCTCCGCCGCCTGTCCATAGAGGGAAGGCCCCATCTGTTCATAAGCGGGTTGATGGATTTTGGGAAGGATCCAGGTCTCGAATGGGAATCGAGAGGCAAAGGGAACGATAGAGACGAACCCGCTGTTTTCAGCGATGACACGCTTTTTCTGTTGGAGCTCCTGTCGGATAATATCGCAGTAGACACATCGGTCCTTATAGAGAAAGTAATTTTTCGACCCATCGATCTCCTCCCGCACACTCGTAGGAATGATAGGGAGGGCAATGATCTGGGAATGAGCATGCTCGAGGGAGGCTCCCGCAGCTGCGCCATAATTCTTAAAGACAATCACATAACGAAGCCTCTCATCCCGCCTCAGATCGATGATCCTCTCACGGTAAGCCCAGAGGACATCCTTGACAGCATGGAGTGGCAGCGTGGCCAGGGTCTCATGGTGCAAAGGGGTTTCGACCACCACTTCATGGGCCCCGATTCCGTTCATTTTATCAAAGATCCCCTCCCCTTCCCGGTTTAACTCTCCTTCGATGCGAAGGGCAGGGAATTTATTCGGAACGACACGAAGCGACCAGCCGGGAGAATTCGGAGCAATTCCATTCCCCCGGAAGGCAAGGACCTCTGGAGGGGTTCGGTCTTCATTCCCTTCGCAGAGGGGACAGAATCCACCCACGGGCCTGCGCTCTTCTTGTGTAAAGTCAGACGGCCTTCTGCTTCTTTCGGTCGAAATAATGACCCATCTTCCATGAATAGGATCTCTTCTCAGTTCAGGCATAACAGATCATGATGTTGGGGAAAGGAGGAGGTCTATGAAGGGAACTTTCGTTTTGCCTTTGCTCCCCTCAGCCTTTCTCTTCGCTCCTGATCCTCCAATTCGGTCTTGCATTCGATGCAAAGCGTGGTGACAGGCCTTGCCATGAGTCTCTTTTCAGAAATGGGCTTTCCACAAGATTCGCAGACGCCAAAGCTCCCATTATCAACCCGATCAAGGGCCTCCTTGACCTTCATGATGAGCTTCCTCTCGCGATCCTTAATTCTCAGGAGAAAGTTTCGGTCAGACTCCAGAGAAGCTCGATCCGTGGGATCAGGGAAATCTCCCTCCTGGTCCTGACGCATATCGGTACATGTCTTTCCAGCTTCCTCCAGGAGATTTTGAAGCCGTCCCTCAAGCAGTCCTTTAAAATAGAGTAGCTTATCCTGATCCATCAAAATACTTCCTCAGTCTCCATGTCTCATCCCTCAGGGAAATAGATCTCATACTCTCTTTAACATATCATCATAAGACAATTTTTAGAAAAAAATCAAATTGTTAATCTTTGGGAATCCCAGGAGGTCAGGAAAGAAAATGGCAGGCAACACGGTGGTCATCCCCCTCATCTAAGAGAAGAGGTTCTTCGATCTGACACCTCTTTTGGGTGTGGGGGCACCTGGGCTGAAACAGACACCCCCTCTGTATAGAAAAAGAATGATCCTCCTCTGGAGCGGGGGGTTCTTGATTTCTTGTTGAAGGATCCAGTTTGGGGATGGCCTGAAGCAAGATCTGGGTGTAGGGATGGAGTGGCCGGCGGAAGAGGTCCTCCCCATCAGCGATCTCCAGGATTTTTCCAAGGTACATCACAGCGATCCGATCACTGATATGCTTGACGATGCGAAGGTCGTGGGAGATGAAGAGATAGGTAAGGCCCAGTTGATCACGCAGGTCCATCAGGAGGTTGAGGATCTGAGCCTGAATGGAGACATCCAGGGCTGAGACAGGCTCATCCGCAACAATCAGTTCGGGGTTTAAGGCAATGGCCCTTGCAATGCCAATCCTCTGGCGCTGACCTCCGCTGAATTCATGGGGATAACGGATTGCATCCCCGGGATGGAGTCCAACCTTTTCAAGAATCTCCGAGACCCTTTCAATTTTCTTTCTTCCCTGAACGATTCGATGAACCTCCAGACCTTCCCCGACAATCTCCCCCACTTTCATCCTGGGATTAAGGGACTCATAGGGGTCCTGAAAGATAAACTGCATGGATGGCCTCAATCTTCTGAGCCCTTCCCGGTCAAGATCAAGAAGATTTTGTCCTTTAAAAAGGAGTTGACCGGAAGTCGGCTCAATCAGTCTCAGGATCGCCTTGCCCGCCGTCGTTTTTCCACAGCCGCTCTCTCCCACCAACCCGAGCGTCTCTCCTCTCCGGATGGAGAAGGTAATGCCATCCACTGCGCGGATCGGTTTTCTGTCCGAGGAGAAAAACTTCTCCCGGTAGAAATACTTTTTTAGATCACGAACCTGAAGCAGATAATGATTAGAAGCCATCTATAGCTCAACATCTCCAGTTCGGAGTTTTTTGTTTCTCAGTCTCCGAACTCTAAACTCCGAACTCATAACTTTATCAACAGCATTCTTTCCATCGTATGCAACGGCTAACGTGATTTCCGTTGACATGAAAGAGAGGAGGTTCCTCTTTCTTGCATGCATCAATCATGAGATGGCAGCGTGGATGGAACTTGCACCCAATGGGTAAATCCATCGGGTCTGGAACCTGCCCGGGGATGGCGTTGAGTCTTTTCTTCTTCTCTTTGAGTTGAGGAATGGACTCGAGAAGCCCCTGGGTATAGGGATGGCGCATCTGGCCAAAGATCGCCTCGATCGGCCCGGACTCCACGATTCTTCCCGCATACATGACAGCCACCCGGTCGGCTATCTCTGACACGACTCCAAGATCATGGGTGATCAGCATCACAGACATCCCCATCTTTCTCTGAATCTCTTTCAATAACCGGAGGACCTGGGCCTGGATGGTCACATCCAGTGCTGTTGTGGGTTCATCCGCGATGAGGAGTTTGGGTTGACAGGAGAGGGCCATGGCAATCATTGCCCTCTGCCTCATCCCTCCGCTCAGTTGATGAGGATAGGAATCAACCCTCACTTCAGGAGAGGGAATTTTAACCTGATCGAGCACCTCAATCGCTTTCTGTTTAGCCTCTTTTTTATTGAGATGTTGATGAAGTTCAATCGCCTCCATAATCTGATTCCCGATCGTAAATACGGGATTGAGTGAGGTCATCGGTTCCTGGAAAATCATGGAGATATCATTTCCCCTTACCTTCTCCATTTCCCTCTCTTCCAGTTCCAAAAGATTGCTTCCGTCAAAAAGAATCTCCCCGTTCATAATTTTACCGGGGGGGATTGAAACCAGCCTCAGAAGGGAAAGACCTGTCACACTCTTCCCGCATCCGGATTCACCGACGAGGCTGAGAATCTCACCCGGGTAAATCTCAAAACTTACATTTTCGACTGCCCTCACCACCCCATCTTCAGTGAAGAAATAGGTGGAAAGGGAGCGAACTTCCAAAAGAGGCGTTTTCATAAAAAACTCAATGCAAAATATAAAATTAACATTTCAAATTGCAAAATGACCCCATCTTTATTTTGACTTCTACAATTTACAATTTGCAATTTTCAATTTGCAATGATCCGTTATTACCTTCTTCCTCTCAGCCTCGGATCAAGGGCATCCCGTAGTCCTTCTCCCAGGAGGTTAAAAGAGAGAACAATGATGAGAATGGCCAGTCCAGGGAAAACGGTCAGCCACCAGGCATCGAAGATATAAGTCCTTCCTTCTGTGAGGATATTCCCCCAGCTTGGCCTCGGGGGTTGGACTCCAAACCCCAGGAAACTTAGGCCGGCCTCAATCAGGATTGCCGAAGCCACTTTCAGGGTCGCTGAGACAAAAACTGGGGCTAATGCGTTCGGGAGGATATGCCGAAAAATAATTCGGTGATCTTTCACTCCAAGGACATGGGCCGCTTGCACATAATCTCTTTCCCTAAGAGACAGAAATTCAGCTCTCACAAAGCGTGCCGTTCCCATCCACGAAGTAATCCCTATGACGATCATAATATTGAGAATTTGGGGGCCCATGAGGGCAACGATGGTCAGGATGAGAAAAAAGGAAGGAAAGCAAAGCATCGTATCCACAAAGCGCATCAGGATAGAATCCACCCATCCGCCGTAGTATCCTGCTACGGCTCCCAGCAGGATCCCAATGAAGATGGAGATGGCAACCGCCACAAATCCCACAGAAAGGGAGATTCTGGACCCATGGAGCATTCGACTGAAAACGTCTCTCCCCAACTGATCGGTCCCAACATAATGCTGGAAGGAAGGAGGCTTCAATTTCAAGGAGACATCTGTTTTTCCGGGATCATAAGGGGCAAGAAAAGATGCAAAGCCTGCGATCAGAAACATGACCACGATCAGCGCCAGGCCTCCAACCGCCATCCGCCTTCTTCTAAAATAATGCCAGAATGTTCTTTTCTGTGAATCCATCGTCTATTGATACCGAATCCTGGGATCTGCAATTCCGTAAAGTATATCGGCAATAAAATTTCCAAGAAGCGTAAGCACGGCCGATATTGAAAGGATCGTCATCACCACTGGATAATCTCTTGCAAGAACAGCCTGATAAGACAGCCGTCCTATCCCGGGCCAGGCAAAGACGGATTCCATAATGATGGACCCGCCGATCAGTTCCGGAATGAGAAACCCAAATATGGTGATGATGGGTAGAAGTGCATTCCTTAAAGCGTGCTTATAATAGACACTTTCTTCCGGAAGCCCTTTTGCTTTGGCTGTCCGAACATAGTCCTGGCGCACCACTTCAAGCATGCTGGACCGGGTGTATCGTGAAAGGCCGGCGAGTCCTCCGATGGCCAGAATGATCGAAGGGAGCATAAGATGCCAGATTCGGTCCATCACGATCTCCCCCGTCGTGAAATCTTCCGTCACAAAAGACCTCATTCCAAGGACAGGGTAGCCGAAAAGCTCGACCGTTCCCAGGATGAGGAGATAGGCCAGCCAAAAACCCGGCGCTGAAATTCCCAAATAGGCCCCGAAGGTACCCAGATTGTCCAGGAAACTGTATTGTCGCTTTGCCGAAAAGACGCCAAGGGGAATCGCCAAGGAAAAGACGATGATGGTCGCAACCAGGTTAAGGAGGAGGGTATTCCAGATTCTTTCATTGATCTTCTCCAGAACCGGTCTTCCATCCTTGAAGGAGTATAGCTTCCCGGTAAATAGCTTCTTAAGCCACAAGTAATACTGCTGATAGATGGGTTTGTCCAAGTCGTAATTCTTCATCATCTGCTCAATGACGATCGGTGAAACCTTGGGATCCATCGTCAAAGCGATAGGGCTTCCCGGGGCCTGCGTGATCACCACCCAGGAGATGATACTGATTCCGATCAGTGTGATGAATAATTGGAAAAGTTTTTTTATGAAAAACGAAGTCATCTTTTACTTCTCCATGACCTTGCTCTTGGAAACCTGCCATTGGATAAGGTCATATAATAAGCCTGCTTTTTCCATCTTAATCGGTTGGTAAGTCTTCCGGTCTCCTGGCCCCTTTTCCACTAACACAAATTTTCTTTGAAGAGCTGAAACACCAAGTGGTGAAAAGAGAAAGGTGTAAGGTTGGTCTTCCGCCATCACCTCGTGGAGGCGCCAGTAGATCTGTTTTCTCTTCTCCACATCGTATTCTTTCCGCCCCTCTTCCCAGAGCCGGTCCGCTTCAGGATTTCGATAGGAGACGAAGTTGAACCCTTTCTCAATCTGGCTCGAATGCCAGATCTGATAGTCATCGGGATCAGGAGAAAGCCCCCAACCTAAAATACAGGCATCGAAATGTTTTGCATTAATAAAATTTTTCAGAAAAACGCTCCACTCATAAACCTCAAAAGTGACATCCACTCCGAGCTCGCGAAGCTGTCGCTGGACCAGAACACCCACATCCCGCCGTGTATCATTTCCGCTATTAGTAATGAGCGTGAACCGAAAGGATTTGCCACCCTTGTCCAGGATCCCATCTCCGTCCGTATCCTTCCACCCCGCTTCAGCAAGGAGTTGCCTGGCTTTCTGGAGATCATAGGAAAGGGGGTTCACGCTCGGGTTGTAATACCAGAGATGCTTTGGAAAGGGACCACTGATCACTGTGCCCAATCCATAAAGAACATACTGGACAAGCTCTTCTCGATTAACGGCATGGGTGAAGGCCTGCCGGACCCGCCTGTCCTGAAAGAGAGGGTTTTTGAAATTATATCCAATATAGGTGTAGCTCAGCGCTGGCTGAGAATGGACTTCCAGAAAAGGGGTTTGGTTCATCCGGCGGAATTGATGAGGAGAGACGCCATAATAATCAACACCATTGGTTAACAGTTCCATCTCGCTCAGGGAAGTCTCCGGGATTATCCGGTATATAATCCGGTCCAGATAAGGCCTTCCCTGAAAATAGCGTGGGTTGGCCTCCACAACGATCTTTTCATCGGTCACCCACTCGACAAATCGAAAAGGACCCGTTCCAGTCGGTTTTCGGTTAAAAGGAGTGGTATTAATATCTCCTTTTTCTAAGAGGTGTTTGGGGATGATACCCATCCCCCAAGTCCCCAGCCCAGGAGAAAAAGGCTGTCTGTAAGTCACCCGGAATGTATAGGGATCTAATACCTCTGCCTTTTTTACCAGTTCATAGTCGCTCCGGCGAACCGTATTGGTCTTTGCATCCATGATCTTATCATAGGTGAACTTCACATCCTCAGCCGTAAATTCCTTCCCGTCGTGCCAGAGGACCCCTTTTCGCAGAAAGAAGGTGATGACGGGTTCCGACCCCGTCTCAATTTTCCAGGACTCCGCCAGTTCTCCGACAAAACCCTCAAGGTCCCGGTCATACTTGATCAATCCGTTGAAAACAAGACTGTTTATTTCACTGGAGGCGGAATCCTGAGCCAGGATTGGGTTGAGGAAGGAGGCGTCGCCGATGGAGCTCATGATCAGTTGATTTACTCTCTGGGGAGGCCGGTAACTGACAAAGAAGAGATTAATGACAACGATGATCAGAAAGAGGACAGGGGAAATGAAAAGGATGGTCTTAATTTTCATAGGGCAAAAGTTGAAAGCCAATCGTCATTCTAAATCGAGAAAAACCTTTCTTCAATCACCATTATAAAAGATGAAAAGTTCCTTCACCACCTTTGTTGTCCTCCCCATATCATTCCAAACTCCGAACTCCGAACTCAAAACTCCGAACTTCGTTTAGGACTACCGGTTGGTCAACAGCACATTGAACCCCAGTTGGGAAAGCCTCTCCGCGATGGGGAGTGCAGCCTCCCGTGTCTCGAACGGCCCGATTCTCACCCGATGGTATTTCTGCGTCTGGGTTTCTACTGTTGCCAAATGAACATTCCCAAAATTCTTCTTTAACTCCTCAGCCAGATCCCGAGCCTTGGTCTCATCGTTGAAGGAAGCTATCTGAAGGTTAAATCGTTCCGCCTCTTTGACCAGGGGTGGCCCGATCCATTCCACTTTGACAAAGGCCGTCCCTTTTCCCCACACGCCGAGGATACGGGCTGCCGCATAGGAGAGATCGATGATCCTATCCTTTAAAAAAGGACCCCGGTCGTTGACCCTCAACTCCACGGTCCTTCCATTCTCCTGATTGGTCACCATCACCATCGTCCCCAGAGGGAGGGAGTTATGGGCACAGGTCAACTGGAACATATCATAAATCTCGCCACTCGAAGTCGGTCTTCCATGGAATTCTCCCCCATACCAGGATGCCATCCCATACTGAACCTCACGGGTTTCCCGTTTCTCGATCTTTGCTACCTTTCCAATTTTCTCTTCGCTCGGCTTCTCCTCTCTTAAACCCTCCCTCTTCTCTTCTCGTTGCGTTTGAGGGGGTTCTATCCTCTTCTCGAAGACGACACGCTGCTTCGGCCCGCAGGCAACCAAGAGAAAAAAGAAGAGTAATAAAACTACTTTCCACATTTCATTTATACTCCTCTCAAGAATCCGGCGAGATAATCGGCCTGATGGATGATTAAAATGTTGACATTATACAGAAAATACCTATTGATTTCAATGATTTTCAACAAAAAATCCATTGACACCCCTTTTCTTTGAATATAAAATGTTGCCATTTATAGAATAAGTTTAAAAAACAGGTCCTCAGGAGGGTAAATGGACTACGACACAGACAAAATAGATGAATATACTTTGGCCCTTCTTTATCTGGTTACACACCAGAGGCAAGAGGGATTGGGTGCCAGGGCATGGAAGGGGTTTGATTGGGACACCACGAATAGGCTTCATGAGAAAGGATACATTTCCAATCCAGTAGGCAAGGCAAAATCTGTTGTGATGACGGAGGAAGGTTTTCTAAAGGTAAAGGAACTTTTTGAACGGAACTTTGCCAAAGAGAAATGAAATCGCCTTCGGCGAACAAACGGCCCCACCGGATCGCCGATAAATCCTGCTCCCGATGAGCCTTTTCGTTAAGACAATAGAAGGCAATAGATATAAAATGGAATGGAAGGCGGATTGAAAAGAGGTTTAAAGAGGCTGAATGAAGATAGATGGTATTGTTTGGCTAAGAGACATTGCCGATAAACTGGAATTTAAGCATAATGTTACCATGGAGGAAGTAGAAGAAACGCTAAATAATAAGCCAAAATTTCGTTTTGTCGAAAAAGGAGAAAGAAAAGGTGAAGACGCCTATATGGCACTTGGTCGAACTGATGCAGGAAGATATTTATCCATCCTCTTTATATACAAGAAGACAAAAGAAGTGCTCATTCTAACCGCCAGAGATATGGCAGAAAAAGAGAGAAAGCAATATGGAAAAAAATAAATCAAAGACCTTGCCCCGTTCAAAATCTGTTAAGGAACTTGTAGATTTCTTTGAGACTCATGATATGGGTGATTATTGGGGGCAAATGCCCGAGGTCCATTTTGATGTAAACATCAAAAAGCGGAAGCATTTGGTTGCTCTTGAAGAAGATCTCGTCGATAAGCTTACTGAAATAGCTAAAGCAAAGAAGGTTTCATCTGCGTCCCTAATTAATACTTGGTTGAAGAATAGAATACGCAGAGAAACCAAGATTCAAAAAGTTGCCTAATAGATCCCTCCAGCATATGCCTGCTGCAGGCAGGGAGGGGGGATGGCCGCTTCTGATCTTAAGCTTTGAGTTTACAGATTTAAACGAGGAGGTCCTTCCTGTGCATTGAGAACTCTCCCCCTTGGGTTCGAAGTTTAAGGCAACCCCTGGACAATTCCTCTTTTTCATCGATTACAATCTTGCTGAGTTTAAAATGTCTCTTCAGTTTTAGGATATTCTCATTTCTCTGCCCCCTCAAGTTTGAAACCTCTTTGGGATGACAGACAAAAACAGGTTCAGACCCATTCGGATGATTCCGAAGTAGGTATTCCGCCATATCATAATAGATGGCGGATTGGACGAGTTGATGAAGGGCAGGATGAAAAGGTCCGGCAAGGAGATGCTCTTCAAATTCCTTGGTCGGCTGAAGACCGATCCTGGCTACTGAGATAGATGCCCCTTCCAATTTGAGAATTCCTCTTTTAAGCCATTCAATTGTCTCGTCCAATGGAAGGGGAGAATATTTTCCATTCTTCCAGAGGAATTCAAGAGGAGAGCCTTTGAGTACCAGCGTTGGGTGAATTCTAATAAAATCTGGCCTGAGTTCGATCATTCGGTCAAGGGAATATAAAAACCCATCCAAGGTGTCGCCTGGAAGGCCAATCATCAGATGAATACCCAACTCAAATCCCCATTGCTTTAATCGTGTGAGAGCAGCAATGGTGTCTTCTGCACCATGGCCTCTCTTGGAAAGGAGTAAAACTTCGTCGAGCATAGACTGGGCCCCAATCTCGATGGTCTTCACCCCATTTTCTCTCAGAAGCACAAGGGTTTCCACGTCCAGGGCATCAGGTCTGGTCGAGATACGAATGGAGTCAATCCGTCCTGAGGTTAGGAAAGTTTGGATTTCTCCAAGATAACGTGTCTGATCGACTCTGGGAATGGCAGTAAAACTCCCACCGTAGAAGGCAATTTGCTTTTCTCTCCTTTCTTGATCGGGAGGAAAGACAGAGAGGGAATCCTCGATGAACTTCTTGATAGAATCAGGAGAAGGAATCTCCTTGGCCATCACCTTCTGATTGCAGAAGAGACAATGCTGCTGACAACCCAGATGGGGAAGAAAAATGGGGATAATAATCGGAGCCATTGAATCTCTCTTATCTTTATGAGGTTCAGGTCAAGGCTAAGGGTTAGGATCTTATCACTTAGCCTCAACCTCACCCTTCCCCTCTCCCTGATGTGGAGAGGGATGGAGTGAGGGGAGTTATTCCTTCGAGGGCGTTTCGGGCAGCCTCCTGCTCGGCTAACTTCTTGCTCTTTCCCCAGCCCACTCCCTTCACCTCTTCTCCGACCATCACAGAGGCCTGAAACTGTTTTTCGTGTTGTGGCCCGGATTCTTTTAGTACGCGGTACTGGGGTGTAAGACCATGGGTCTGCTGGACATGTTTTTGGAGAAGGCTTTTGTAATCATCATCAAGGAGAGAGATGCTTTTTGATTCGAGATAGGGCCTGAGCTGTCTCTCGATGAATGTCAGGGCTTGATCAAATCCTGAATCGATATAGATCGCTCCGATCAATGCCTCATAGGCATTAGCAAGAATAGAAGTTTTTTCCACCCCTCCATCAAGGATCTCGCTTTTACCCAAAAGAAGATATTGATCCAACCCGAGTTCCCTTGAGAAAAAAGCAAGCGAGCTCCGCTTCACAAGATGAGACCTCCACATGGAGAGCGTTCCTTCCTGGGCCCCTGGAAACTCACGGAAAAGAAGATGACTGACCGCAAGATTGAGGACAGCGTCGCCGATAAATTCCAACACTTCATTTGCATCCTTCCTGGATGTAGTGGTCTGATGGATGAATGACTTATGGGTGAAAGCCTGATCCAACCATTCGATCTTATGGAATTGGTAATTCAAACGATCTTCCAATTCCTTTAAAGAAATCAATCTCTCCTCATCCATCCAAACCCTCCACCACTTTGCCAATGACCCCCTGATCGTTCCATTCTGTCACAACCGCCCGACATACCTGATTGGTTAGGTCCTGGTGGTCTCCATTGACGAGATGAACAGGAATATAGTTCTGTGAAAAACCCCTCCATCCCCCCTTTTTCCGATCCTCTACCAGAACCTTCAATTCCTGATGGAGAAACCGACGAAAAAAAGACCGCCGTTTCCCTTTCCCCAGACCTCTCATCTGCTCGGCTCTCTGCTTGATCGTCCTCTCATCAATGCGATTACGAAATTGGGCTGCAGGTGTCCCCTTTCTCCTCGAAAAAGGAAAAACATGGAGGTAGGAAAGAGGAAGGGATTCAATCAGCCTCAAGGTATGATGAAACCTCTCTTCCGTCTCCCCAGGAAATCCAATGATCACATCCGCACCGATGGAGACCTGATCGATCCTTTCATAAAGCTTCTTGACGAGGCCTGAGAGGAAAGCATGGTCATAATTTCTGTTCATCATCTTCAGGATATCATCATCACCACTCTGGATGGGGATGTGGAGATGAGGGCATATTTTTTCCGACTGTGAGAGGATCGAGATGAGGTCTGAAGAAAAATCGAGAGGCTCAATAGAGCTAAGTCGGATGCGATGAGGTGTTTCTTCGATTCCGAGTCGTCCTAATAACTTCTCAAGGGTGAAAGGAGGCAAAAGATCCACCCCATAGGAACCGACATGGATTCCGGTGAGCACGACCTCTTTAAAACCCCTTTCTTTCAGGGTTCTCAGATGCTCCACGACCCTTTCCGGTGGAAGGCTTCTCGAAGGGCCTCTCGCATGGGGGACGATGCAGTAGGAACAACGTCCATTGCATCCGTCCTGAATCTTCAGGAAAGCCCGGGTGTGGTGATGGAAGGTGTAAAGAGGGACATCATGAAAATGTCTCTCTTTCTGGATATCGCTGACTTGAATCCGGGAAAGTTCTCCCTTCACCATCCTGGCGAGAAGATCAGGGATTTGATTCTTCTCTTTGTTACCTACGAGATAGTGGACTCCCTCCATGGAAGCAAAGGCTTCAGGGTCCACCTGTGAATAGCACCCCGATACGATCACGAGCGACTTCGCATTGGCTCGGAGCGCTTTTCTGACCATCTGTCTCGATTCGAAGTCAGCCCGGTGGGTAACGCAACAGGTATTGATAATGGCAATATCTGCCCCTTCTTCAAAGGGTATGAGACGATAGCCTCTCTCTACAAGACCCGTCATGAGTGCCTCGGATTCGAACTGGTTCACTTTGCAACCGAGTGTGGCAATGGCAATCGTCTTCATTTTAGAGTTTAATCAGTTTGATATCTCCCCAAACGCCCATCTTCTCTCCGACGATGATGAGGATTCCCAGTACTCCTTCGATCTCCTTCCCAAATTCCAAACCCTGCTCAATATCCTTTTCATTTCCGACGATATTTCCGATAGCCGTGGCTGCTGCATCAGCAAGGGCCCCGGATCTCGAAAGGACCAGTACGGCATCCGCCTTCCCAAAACTCAGGGAGTGTCCTACGGTCCCCGAAGAGGTGCAGATGCCAAGAGGGGATTTTTCAGGCTCAATGACGATTCCTATTTTCAGGCTGAGAGGGGAGTTTCCCGCATAGATTCCGATCACTCTCTCTTGAAGGGTGGAAAGATAGATATCTCCCCCATTCTCAACGATCACTTCTTTTGAGACCAGAAGCAGGTCTTTTGAAACCGATTCAGCCACTGCTCCGGCCACTGCTGCCATAGGCCCGACATTGGCCAATCGAGAGGTCCGGAGCATCTCCTGAACAATCTCTGGAGCATAAGGGTCCTCATTCAAAGGAGTGAGGCTTCTTTGAAATTCGGGGGTCATCTCAATATAAGTCTCAAGTTGTCGCCGATATTTCAGAACCGACTCCCTCGCCTCCTGGTAGAAATCCCTCTCCGCCCGGATGAGGAGATCTGTCTCCTTGACGATCACCTCAAATTTGACGAGGTCATCCGTCTTGACCAGGTTCCGGTAAGTCCTTTTTTCATACATCTCTAAAGGGATGAACCTCTTCCTGAATAAATTCCATTATAGGATTCAAAGAGGAGTGGTGTCAATTTGATGGGATCAAAGGATAGGTCAATCCACAGTCTCGGAAGGATTGTAATAATTCTTCTTATAAGAATCTCTCAATAGCGTCAGAGATTCTTTCACCTCGTTAAAGGATCGCTTAAGGGCCTCATGTTTCCTCTCTATCTCCACATTTTTAGCAAGCGCCTCTTCCAGCTTCGATTGGAGTTCCTGATTCTCCTCTGAAAAATGGGAAGCTTCCCGCTCTTTCATTCTTCCCTTGATCTTTACCAATTCACTGTGATCCAGTTGGGATTCCAACTCCTGAACCCGGCCCATGGCCTCGTCCCTCTCTTGGGTCGCCTTGGCCAGGTTCTCCTTCATCTTTCTCAATTCCTGCTGGAACTCTTGTATTTTGTCCAGGGCCTCCTCGTTTTCCTCTTTCAGATAGATCGATTCGGAATGGGTCTCCCTGAATCCCTGGAGTTCTTTCATCGCCTCTTCAAGTTGACTGCGCAAATCCTTATTGTCCTGTGCCCATTGATGGATGGTTTTTTGGTAGGCTGCCAGATCCATCTCCAGGGCCTTCTTCCCCCGGCTCGAGACGAGAAGTTGGGTATGAAGATCCTCGATCAACCTGAGCACCCCCAGATCCTGATCCGACTCTGTGGTTGCCTTGGGTGGTTCGAAGACCACCCTCTTCTCGCTCTGAATCTCCGGAGATCTTTTTTCCTGGACGACTTCGGGATAAGCCTCTTCCAGAGGTTGGTATGCCTCTTCTTGTTCCTGGACAAGAGGATCTTCCAGTTTCTTCATCCTTGGCATTTTTTCCGCCACACTTCGATCGAAACCATCGGCTGTCATGACCAGACTTTTCGCCCTCATCTCTTGTCCCTCCTCAACACCCCTCTTTCATCTTTTTTTTCCCTTAGTATAGAGGTGTTATTTAAGCCGTTCCCGCATATACTCTTCCATGGTTCTTAGCATCTCGACAATCTTTTCTACTTCCGCCTTGATCCGATTCACTTCCTCCAGAACTCGATTCGCCCGCTTGAGATCAATTTCCAGTGCGGACCGAACGGTCAATGAGGAGCGAAGCTCCGAGTAAAGGGTATGGATGCGATCGGTAATCTCATCCCGTTTCGTCTCCTCCATCACTTTTTTGATCGGGGAAATCACTTTTGG
>Ga0299915_10002186_pt1 | contig 14294 bp, 11 predicted proteins | sample RVTome_13_FD_200263 | JGI IMG/M metagenome (GOLD analysis project Ga0299915, IMG submission 200263) | Soil microbial communities from uranium-contaminated site in the Upper Colorado River Basin, Wyoming, United States - RVT92D227 (version 2) ...
GGGGCTTCAACCGGTTCTACGATGCGCCGGAGGTAGCCAGGGTCTGCTCGCCCTGCTACTTCAAGTTCGAGCCAGGCCCAGCCTTGTCCGCAGGAGGGGGAGAGAGTCTCTACCAACCCTGGGTCCGGGACGAAGAGCATATCCATCTGGTACGGAAGAAGGTCAAATGGGCCGCGGTGGTCAGAGACCTCATCGCCGAGAACGAACCGGAGGTCAAGATCTCTCTGCACGGCTCCGACGATCTGCACATCCCTCAGCCTTAGCGCCCTCGGCCCCACGCCGAGGCTGGGAGCGGAAATCGGGTCTTGATCATCTGGAGCCCCGCCCCCAACACGAGATGACTGCGGCAGGAATGGGTGGGCGGGTAGAGGTGGACCGGCAACCGCGAGCGTCTAGCCCTGTGACCACGGCAGCTTGTCCAGATCGACGTTCCCTCCCGACAGAATCACGCCGATACGCAAGCCCGAGAGATCGACCTTCCTCCCCAGTAGAGCTCCTACGGGCACCGCCGCAGAGGGCTCGATGACGATTTTCATCCTCTCCCAGACGTGACGCATCCCCGCAATGATCTCCTCCTCGCTCACGGTCACGATCTGCTCGACGTGCTCCCTGATGATGGGAAAGGTGTTGTCACCAAGCGAGGTCAGCAGCCCGTCGGCCACAGTCTGAGGATTGATGGAGGGGATGATCCTGCCCTCCTGTAAAGAGCGATAGGCGTCGTCCGCGCCCTCCGGCTCAGCGCCGATGATCCTGGTGTCGGGAGACAGCCCGGCCACGGCCAGGGCGGTTCCACTCAACAGTCCCCCTCCGCCGACAGGGGCCAAAACCACGTCCAGATCGGACACCTCTTCCAGAAGCTCCAGGCCGGCCGTCCCCTGGCCGGCTATCACCAGGGGGTCATTGGAGGGGTGGATGAAGGTCGCACCCGTTTCCTTCAGCACCTCGGCCATCCGCTCCTCGCGTCCAGCCTCAGTGGGTTCGCAGGGGAAGATCTGCGCCCCATATCCAGCCACCGCCGCCTTCTTGACCTTTGAGGCGTCCCTGGGCATGACGATGAAGGCCTGCACGCCGCGCAGCCGGGCAGCGAGGGCCAGGGCAGCCGCATGGTTTCCCGACGAATGGGTGCCCACGCCCCGGCTCGCCTCCTCCTGAGAGAAGTGGAAGACCGCGTTGCAGGCGCCTCGGAACTTGAAGGCGCCCACCTTTTGAAAGTTCTCGCACTTGAAGTACAACTCGGCGTTGACCATACGGTCCAGACTGGAGCAAGTCAACACCGGCGTACGGTGCACATGCGGCGCGATGTGCTGAGCCGCCTCACGCACGGAGTCGAAGTCGGGCAAAGCTCTCATCATGATTTCCTCGCGTTTGAGCCAGGGCTGCCAGTGGCTACCGCGAGCATTCTAACACCTGGGATAGACCAGCACAAGTCACACTACGCGGCCGAGTGAGCCCGGCAATCGCTTGCCGCGGGCCGAAGGCTGGGCTATACTGCAACCCCAGTACCGTTCTCCAAATAGCAGCAACTTGCCTCCACGGAGGAATCTGCCATGGTCGAAGAAGTACGTATCCTGCTCGTGGGCCTGGGGAATCTGGGCCGCCGCTTCTGTGACATTCTCGCTCAAAAGGGCCCTCAACTGGAGGCCGACTACGGGCTCCGCTTGCTGGTCGTCGGCGCCGCCGACAGTGGCGGCACGGCATACGACGCTGTAGGTCTCGACCCAGCCCAGATCTCCAGCATCAAACAGGCGGGAGGCACCATTGCCGACTATCCTGGCCTGGGCACCACCAGCGAGACCGCTGCCGACCTCGTCGCCGGCACGGATGCCCACATCCTCTGTGAGGCCTCACCGGTGAACTTGAACCAGGGCGCGGAACCGGGGCTGACCCACGTCCGTACAGCCCTTCAGCGAGGCATGAACGTGGTTACCCCCAACAAGGGGCCCCTAGTCGTCGCCTACCAGGAACTGCACGATCTTGCCCACCGACACGGAGTGCAACTCCGCTTCGATGGCACTGTCGCCGGGGGGCTACCTGCCTTGTACATTGGCCAAAGAGACCTTCGTGGGTCCACCGTGCACCGCATCGAGGCCGTGCCTAACCTGGTGACAGGGTACATCATGGAGTTGTTGGGCGACGGGCTATCCTGGGAGGAGGCTCTGGAGCACGCCCGCGAGGAGGGTTCTCTGGAGGCGGACCCTTCTTCCGACCTAGACGGCTGGGACGCAGCAGCCAAGCTGGTGATCCTGGTCAATGCGGTGTTGGGCATCCCCGCAAAGCTAGAGGATGTGGACCGCACCGGCATCACTGGCGTGACTTCGGACGATGTGCAACAGGCCCGCAGGGAAGGCCGCGTCTACAAGCTGCTGGCCACCGCGGAGCGCCGTCCGGACGGCAGAGCGAACCTCAAAGTGGCCCCAACGCTGATGCCGCCGGACCACTTCCTCTCCCGTCTGGGTCGCAGGCAGATGGGGGTGGTCTACTACACGGACATCTATGGCACGATTATGGCCGCCATCGACGAGCCTACTCCGGTGCCGTCAGCGGCGACGATGCTGCGGGATATCCTAGACATCTACCTGACTTAGCTCTCAGGCGCAGGTACCGGCGTGTCTGCACGCGGCTCTTCCTCATACTGTCCAGAGTAGGTGACTTCAAGAGTGACCACCTCTCTCCGAATGAAGACCAAGAGGCTGGAGTTGATCGCCGGCCCATCGGACCTCGTTCGCGCCCAGATCAGCGGCCGAGAGCGCTTCGGGCGCCTGCTCGAGGCCCGAGTCGCCCGTGCCCGGGAACAGGAGGCCGACCACCAGGAGACCATGGAAAACATGGCGCAGGCCTTAGAGAAGGGACCAGAACAGGTCGGCTGGTGGTGCTGGTATTTCGTGCTCCACAACAAAGTGACCAGGCACAGGGTCCTCATCGGAGACGGGGGGTTCAAGGGACCGCCCGACGAGGAAGGCACGGTGGAGATCGGCTACTCCCGGCTTCAGCCGTACAGAAACAGGGGCTACACCACCGAGGCGGTGAAGGCGCTGGTCGGTTGGGCTTTCCAGCACCCACAGGTGACATGGGTCATCGCCGAGGCCCGCCCGGGCAACACGGTGTCCATTCGAGTCCTTCAGAAGGCGGGCTTCAACGAGGTTGGACCGGGCTCACAGCGTGGTCACCTCCGCTTCGAGATGGCTCGGCAGGACTTTCGCAGCTAGCTGTACCGTGTGCGGTGCAGCTACTCCTCCACCTCGTGGACTACGAGCCTCCCGGCTGTCTCGTTGAGGTTTGCCACGTATTCCTCCAGCGAGACCAGGGGCCTACCCACTGCGCGCAGACTCTCCTCGGAGATCCGCTCATCCCTCGCCAGTTCGCGGCCGGCTCTTCTGGCAGCCTCCAGCACGTCCTCCACTGGCCCGCCCTGCTTCAGCAGATCCCGCAGGGTTTGCCCGTGGGGTCTGAGCAGCGCTCCCGCGAACTCCCTCCCCACGTGCTGGCAGAACCCCTTCACCTGGGTGACCAGGGGATCGAAATTGCTTATCTCCCACAGGCCGCAGTTGGAGACCAACACGACCTTGCCACCCTGCACTTCCTCCTCCACCAGATGGCGACTGCGACCATCCCGCACTTCCGCGGCCAGGCGAAGGAAGGTCGTCATTCTGTCCATGACGTTCTTCAGCGGGCCGCTGGCGCCATCGAAGTACAGAGGAGTGGCCAGCACCCACACGTCTGCTTCGCGCAGCCTAGGCAGTAGGTTCGCCATGTCGTCCTCTTGAGCGCACTGGCCCAAGGTCTTAGTCCAGCAGCCAAAGCATCCGAGGCACGGGTTGATGTGCAGATCGCGGGTGCACCGGAGTTCAACCTCCGCCCCTCCGTACCGCAATCCCTCAAGGAAGGGATCGAGAATCAGCGCGGTGTTCCCTTTGCCCTTGTGGGGGCTGCCGTTGATCGCCAGGACCTTCATTCTTCGCGTCCCGATCCCCAGTTCACCAGTGCGAGCGTTTTCTCACAGCGCGACGTATCTGTCGACGCGCTCCTCGATGACCTTCATGCTGCCTTCCCAGAAGGAAGGCGACTTAAGATCTATGCCGAAACGCGCAGCCAGCTCCGCGGCTGTCCCCTCCCCGGTGGACCGGAGCAGCCCCTCGTAGTCTGGCAGGAAGTCGCTGCCCTGTCTCTGGTAGATGGCGTAAAGACCCAGCCCAAAGAGCAGCCCAAAGGCGTAGGGGAAGTTGTAGAAGGACAGCGAAGGGATGTAGTAGTGCGGCTTCCAGGTCCACATGTAAGGGTGAAGATGCTGCGGGTCCAGCGCCTCCGCGTAAGTCTCCTTCTGGGTCCGGCCCATGATCTCGCAGAAGTCGTCCGCTGAGAGCTCCGCCTTCTCGCGACGCTCGAACACCTCGCTCTCGAACAAGTACCGTGAGTAGATGTCCACAATGACCTGACTCGAGTTGAGCAGGAACGTCTCCAGAATCGCCAACTCCTCCTCTGCGTTCTCCGCCTGGGCCAGGGCGGCGTCGGTGACGATGGTTTCGCTCATAATAGAGGCCGTCTCGGCGAGCGTCATGGGCGTTCGCCGCATCAAGGGGGGCTTTCCCTTCTGAGTCTCGTTGTGATAGGCGTGGCCTAGCTCGTGGGCGATGGTCGTCACTTGATCCAGGGAGCCGTCGAAATTGCACATCACGCGCGACTCCTCCACGCCGTAGACCCTCATGCAGAAGGCCCCTCCTCTCTTGCCATCCCGCGGCTCGGCGTCGATCCAGCGCTGGTCGTAGGCACGCCGGGCGAGGGCCTCCATCGCACCTGAGAAGGTGCCAAACTGCCCAACGATGAACTCCCTGGCCTCATCCCAGGTGTAGCGCCGTTCAAAATGGCCCACAGGCGCCCACAAGTCCCACCAGGCAAGAGTAGGCTTGCCCAGTCTCTCCGCCTTGGAGTGCCAGTAGCGCCGGATCATGGGGAACGAACCACACATCACGCTCAATAGGGCATCCAGCGTCTCCCGGTCGATACGCGCCTGATCGAGGGTTTCATGCAGGGGATCGGTCCGACCCCGGCGCTTGTACAGGGTGATCACGCTGCCCTTGACCCCGTTCAGGCAGGCGGCCAGCGGCTCTCTCACCGTCTCCCAGGCCTTGATCTCAGCTTCGTACGCCCTGCGCCTCACCTCGGCATCGGGGTCGTTGCGCAGGTTGATGACCACTGTCACTGGAAGGTCCTCGACCTTCCCTTCTCGCTCGAAGGGCACCTTGACCTGCGAAGAGACCACCCCCTGGAGTTTGGCCCACGCGGTGGCGCCGCTGAGAGCCAGCTCCGAGGCCAGCGTCTCCTCGGGCTCGCTCATCAGGTACTTACTCTGCTCGGCCGCCTCCTTGAGGAAGAAGGCGTGCTCCTTGACCGAGCCTTCGCGCTCCAGTGCCGCGGGCAAGGCCTGGGGATCTTCCGTTATCGTGCGCAACCATCCCTGGAAGAAAACCCCCTGACGCTCCAAACGTACGCCCAGCATTTCCAGTTCGGACTCCAGGCGCTTGGCTATAGTGTTGTATGAGTCCGTGGACACGAAGCTATGGACGTAGGCCTCGAGTGTCCCGAACAGCCGGATAAGTTCGTTCATTCTGCGGAGAAAGCCGGCGATGACCTCGGCCAACTCCTTGGCGCTGCCCGGCCTGGCACCAGCCCTGCTGATCTGGTGCTTGGAGATGTACTCGTCCATGTCGTCCAGTTTGGCCTTCGCCTCGCTGACCGAGTCGCTGAAACCCTTGGACTCAAGGCCAGGATAGACGTTGGACAGATCCCAGTGTGGTAGAGGGCCCAAGTCAACCTCTGACTTCATCTTGTTTTCCTTTCTTCCTTTGCCTGTCACTGTTTGGCACGCAGGCCACGGGGAACACAAGAGGGATACTACCCGCTTCACCTCGAGGAACGCAAGGCCAGCCCAGTCCAGTTGGCGCCCAGTAGGTCTATCAGGCCAAAGAGGACCAGAACCGGCTTGGCCATCCCTAGAAGCACGAAGGCCGCGAAGCACACAATGACTGCGGGGCGACCGTAGACGGAGGCCTTGAAGAAGGGCGTGAGTTCGTATCGTGCTGCCACAATGTAGTAGTAGCCAAGGACGACCACAATGAATCCCAGGATCCTAATCCACATCTCCGTCGTGGCTGGATAGGCAAAGAGACTCAATAGCACGTTGGGGACAACAAGCAGCGCCAGCCCCAGAACCACCATGTAGATCCCAAAGACGAGAATGCTGACTCTGGCCTTCTTCACTGTTACCTCCGAATGATCGCCGTGCGCACCATCCAACTCCCTGGAGCCGCCGGGCATGTGGGCTCTCCACCGTCGCCCCGCGCGAGGGTAGCTGACCTCGGTCGGCGCCAGCTACTCTCGTCAGACGTGCACGGCCGCCCGCTACCTAGAGCGACCCGCGACGATTCTCCTCACAAGCTGATAGATGATGGCCGCCCCCGAGACGAGGAGAAGGAGCCACTTGATCAACGAAATCGTGGACATCAAGAACACGAGAATGGGCCCATGGTAATGGCCTTGTCCGAGGAGCCAGATCAGCAAGCCGTTCTCAAGCCAGTCGAGAACACCCGCGACCAGAGGGAGCGTGACCAGGATGGAGAGCCCCAGCTTCGGCTCGCCCGAGGACGGCAATGCCAGCATGCCAATCAGACAAGTGAGAAGCCCCGCATAGGCCAAGGGAAAGAGGAGATCCAGCCACAGGTTGCGCTGCTGGACCGCGAGAGCGCCAGCCTCGGCCCACTGGTCAAAGATGGCGTTGAACCTCTCCTCGGTGAAAGCCAGTTCGAGTTCGACAACTCCAGGAGTGCCCTGCGGTGCTGCCCGCTCCGTCGCCGAGAAGTAGAGCAGAAATAGTGCTGTCAGCAGCCCGCATAGAGCGACAAGGGGCCAGCGGGCCAGCCTAGTGAATGTCTTGGTTAGTGACACAGGCGGATCATACCAGCTTCGCGTCCCGAACTGAGATCAACAGGCCGTGTGCCACCGTGCATCCGTCTGTCGCCTGCAGGTGCGATAATCAGCCTGCCATCAGCCCGACACCACGCCAACGAGAATCTCCTCCCAGTGGTCAAAGAGGAAAAAGCGACCTCCCCCAAGCAGGTCCAGAAGGCCAGGCCCAGTCAAGCTACCAGCCGAGGCCGACCTCAATCTTGGGCGCACCGTCCTTCCACGCCCCCTGGGGGTCAACCAGCACGATACGCACAATGTCCCCCTTGGCTTTGGAGATATTGAGCGGTCGCTGCCCTCTCCGCCGCAGGAGATCACCCAGCGCCATTCTGGCGCGTGGTGAAGCCAGATCGCCCACGAAAACGACCAGGGCCAACCCAGGATCTAGCGCACTGCGCTCGGGCTCTCCGTCCGGGAAGCGCACCTCTATCAGACGGATGGTCGTTGATTCCGGAAGCCTCCCCGCGTCCTCGTCGCGGGAGGAATCGAACAAAACGGCCTCGCTCCCCACGAAGGACGGAATCCCGGAGAAGATATCTGTCGGCTTCGGCGCCTCGCCAGGCTCCGGCACGAAAGGAATGATGGAGGCAAGCTGGTCGCGCCTGCCCAGGGCAGCGCCGAAGCTCTCTGGCCGAGCCTGGCGGAAGACCCTCGCGCTCGCAACCGACGGACTCGCAGCCGCGAACAGTGCTCCAGCACCCCGTGCTGACTTCATCATACCCGGACCGGCCAGGAAGTGATCTGCCCACCCTAAGGGCAGGGCGTTGGCCACAGGCACCGTGCCCTCTACCGGCTTGCCGGCCTCCGTTCGCACCGCCACGAAGGCGGTCTCCGCACTGGCCAAGCCGTACTCCAACGCCTCTCGCACCAGCAGCGAACGCAGGGCCTTGCGGGCATCCTCTCGGACGTTCTCCGCGTACACCTTTGACGGCACGACCTCCCCGGGGAGTATCTCCTCAGCATCGTATTGCAGACGCTTCAGTTGCTCCCTCAGCTCATCCACGGAGTAGCCGGAGTTGATCAGATACTCCAGTCCCAGGACCCGTCGCGCCCCAAAGAGGGCCTTGAGCGCCGGACGCACATGGGCCTCCTTTCCCAGTTCGACCTTTTGGGAAGTCACTTCCTCGCCCGTCGCCGTCGCTGCCCTAAAGCGCAACGCACCGTTGTCCCCGCGCGCTGCTCTGCCCGCCACCCACAGTGCCCGCCCGCGAGGCAGATCGCCCAGGTCGATGAAACTCCAACCTTCTTCGGCACCGCTCATCGTCTGACCGCTCGCTGACTGGACGCCACTTCTCTCCACCCCCAGTCGCAGATCGGCCAGGACCGGCTGTGCCCAGTCCTTGAGCACCTCATCCAGAGCGGTAGTAATGTCCATCTCATCTGGGGAACTGGTGAGGAACCTGGAGACGCCGCCGCCCCGCTCCGCGAGCTCGGAGGCCAGGAACGAATTGGGCGCGGCATCTATACAGAGCACGCTGATCCTTCGCCGGTACTCGCGCCGGGCCTCCTCGTCCGACATCCGCAGGATCCTGGCCGCATCGCTGACCTCCGCATCGGTGACGATGACCAGGTGCCTGGCCCGCTCGTCACTAGATCGTTTCAGATGAAGGCCCTGCTCCAAGGCCACACCCAGCTCTGTGCCACCGCTATCCTTGTGCTCCAGCAGAAACTTGACGGCCTCTTCGACGGCCTTCTGCTCAGCACGGCGCGGCTGATCAGCGAACCACAGAGGGGAGCTGTGGAACAAACACAGGGCGAACTCATCCTGGGGAGTCAAATCCAGTAGGAACTGCTCCGCCGCCCAGTCGGCTGCTTCCCACTTCGGTCCCGACATCGACCCCGAGTGATCGAGCAGCAGGATCACCTCACGCGGCACACCTGAGCCTTGCGTCTGGCCCGCTGCCGGAGCGACCAGTGCCAGGAAGTATATCCAATCCGACGAGGGGTCCTCATGGAGTCTAACTTGAAGAGCAGCGCGCTGTTCCTCCTGGCGCGCCCGCCACGACAGCACACAATCACGGTCAGGGATCACCTCGCCTTGCGAGAGTTGCACCCGTTTCTCGCCATTAACCTCGTCTACCTTGAGCTCGTGGGTCTCGCTGGACACTGAAGCGGCACCAGCAAGGGTCAAATCCAGCGTGAAGCGGTGGCCCGGGTCCCGCAGTAGAAGCAGAGGCTGCCCGTGGGCCTGGTGCGTCGTCGCCTCATCGCTGCGTACGTATCTTGGGGAAGTCGTCAGGGGCACCCTGAGCGACCACCCCTCACCCTCCGCTCGGGCGAGTTGCACGTAGGAGGTCTCTACCCGCACCTCCTGGTCCGGCTGGATACCAGCCACCCGAAGTGTGAAGACGTCCGGGGCTTCGCGGGTGGCCAGCGCGGCCTGCCGGCCCTCCTTTTTGGCCTGCTCGTAATCCTCCTCCGCCTCCTCACGCTCCTTCAGCTCAGCCTTGATCTCCACGTCGCCGAAGGTGACCATCACTCCGGTCACGGCCGCGTCGCCAGGCAAAGGGAAGCGGTAGACGGCCTCCAGAACCTTGTCCATCTGCTCCTTCGAATACCCATAGATCTGGGTCAGGTGCAGCGAGGCCAAAGGACCGGCTATCTCCCCCTTCAACTCTGTTCTCTTGAGGGGCACAAACAGGCGCGGCTGCTCCTTGCCGGGTTCCTCACCGTTCGCCACCTCCAGCACACCGATGCCGTCCGGCCTCGAGTTCATGTAGACAGCGCGGTTGAACATGGCTATTCCTCCTCAGTTTCCTTTTATTGGCACACGGTGCGACGAATCCCACTCAACGCCGTCCCGGCCACTTGTATCAGACCCTTGGGACCTACGACTACAACATGGTGAGTGAGCACTTCATCGGCGACCGGGCGTCCCTGGCTCTTGAAGGGATGGTCGCCAAGTTGCTGCCGCCCTATCACTCTGCTATAGTAACCGCGAACAAATGCAGTTGCCCAAGTGGTACCGCTCGCGGGCTCTGGCGCTCACCAAGCATCTTCTTCCGTCCGTGCCGCAATAGATACTAGCATGCGGCGCGCCCGCCGGCAAGCCAGATGGCGCAAGAGAAACCGGAGTGCGCTTGAGAGCCCTATCCAGGGGAGCCACATATGAACATACCCCAGAGAATACGCAACATATCCCCAGGGTTCATGGACGAGCTTGGTGCCCGCGTAGCAGCCTTGCTGAATGAGGGTGCAGACGTCATCAACCTCGGTCAGGGAGTGCCCGGCTTCCCCCCAGTGGCCACCGCCATGGAGGCAGCCCGGCAGGCCCTGGAAGAACCATCGACCCACGTGTACAGCGCCGATGCGGGACTTCTTCCTTTGCGTCAGGCCTTGAGCGAATGGCTGGCGGAGCGCAATGGCCTCGCGGCCGACCCTGAAACAGAGATAGTAATCACGGCTGGCGGCAACCAGGGCTTTCTTCTGGCCCTGCTCACTCTTCTGGAGCCGGGCGACAAAGTGCTGTTGCCCTCGCCCTTCTACTTCAATCACGAGATGAGCTTACGCATCGTAGGAGCTGTGCCCATCGAGGTGCCCCTGCGTGAAGAGACGGGTTTCCAACTGACCGTCGACGACCTGGAACCGTACCTCAAGATGCAGCCCCGTGCCGTGGTCGTCGTCTCCCCCAACAACCCGACGGGCGCAGTCTACGACCCCGAAGAGTTGGAGCGCATCGCCCGTATTATGGCCTCCAGAGGCGTCGTGACCATCTTCGACGAAACCTACAAGGACTTCCTCTGTGATGGCGCTCAACACCTCAGTCCAGGCTCAATTCCTGACGCCCGCTCCTATGTGATCACCATCGGCAGCTTCTCCAAGACCTTCAGCCTGGCAGGCTGGCGCGTGGGCTACCTCTTAGCCGAGTCGGACTTCGTGCAACAGGCGATCAAGGTCCAGGACTCCATGATCGTGTGTGCACCGCTTATCTCCCAGAGGGCCGCACTGGGCGCGCTTCAGGCTCCCCTCGAGGAGCTAACCCGGCGCCGTACCGTCCTCTCTGAGCGCCGCCAACTGGTCGCCCAATCCCTGGCAGAGATACCCCGGTTGCACTGGCACCCCACCAGCGGTGCCTACTACGCCTTCGTGCGAGTGGAGGGCTGCACCGACTCGGTAGCTCTGTCCTGGGATCTGCTCGAACGGGCCCGCGTGGCGGCGGTCCCCGGGAGCATCTTTGGGCAAAACGGGGAAGGCTATGTACGCCTGTCCTACGGTTCGGTGGAGAGGTCAGACCTCGAAGAAGCGTGCGTGCGTCTAGACAGATACTTCAGGAGAACGCATCCTTGACCGAGTCGCACCTGAAGCGCTAGCTCCGGCCGGGAACCCCCGGCCCAGGGAGAGCGTCTTGTTGGTGGGGAGCTACAACAGGAGGTACGACCCATGCAGCGTCTTCTCGCCGTATTCGCAGCTCTTGTAGTCTCCGCCGCATGGCTGTCGGGATGCTGTGGGTGCCCGGCTGCAGTCGCTCCACCCTATGAACCCACGCCGAGAGCGACCGGCAGCCCCGACAGCGGAGATCAGGGTAGGGGTTCCGACGAGGGGATGGCCACACCCACGCCGTCACCGGCAGTCGACGCCCAAGCACCGACTCCCACGTGCCCGGCTGAGGCCACCTTGCCCTACGAAGCACGACGTTTGGTCCAGATGGCGAAAGAGGACCTGGCCCGGAAGTTGGACCTGTCCATCTCGGAGATCTCGGTAATCTCCGTCGAAGCCGTGGACTGGCCTGATACCAGCCTGGGCTGTCCCCAACCGGGCATAATGTACGCCCAGGTCATCACCCCTGGGTTCCTCATTGTGCTGGAGGCAGCAGGCCAGACATACGACTACCACACCGATGAGGATTCCTCTGTGGTGCTGTGCCAAGGGGATGGGCAAGACGTCGTTCCCCTGATGCCCGTGGCCCCTCACGGTGTACCCGACAAGCCGAGGGCGCCTGGCGAGTGACGTGGTGCCGGCCTGGAAGTCGTGTCTCGCGGCCCAGGCGAGCACGGCATCGCTCATGCGGACGACACACCAACGGTCTCGGCTCGGCGTCAGTGCGGGGACGACAAGGCGTGGATTCGCCCTGCCATGTCTCACCAGACAACATCGAAAGCGAGAGCCGCCCTGCAGGGCGGCTCTCTTTCGCGCTTGGGGTCTGAATCGACTCACTACTGCAGGAAGCCGTCGATCCAGTCCAGAACTTCTGGGATGTCGACGCGAGCCGAATACCCGACGCCAGAGCAATTGACGTTGGTCACGTAGGAGTTGACCGCCAGTACGGTGTCCGTGCCACCCAGGAGATCCGGTCCGCCGGAGTCCCCAAAGCAGGTGCCGCCCTTGCCCTTGCCAGGGTTGAGGCTGAGCCGCATGTATTCAGCGCTGTGCACGAACTTGCCCGAGACCAGCACGCTTGGGGCATATAGGCGCTGTCTCAGTCCCATCCATCGATAGTACGGAGGAGGTTGCGGCAACCAATTCCCGGGAATCTGGGCTTGATACTGCACGCCATAGCCCACCACGTCAATGGCCGTCTTGTTCTTCTGCTCGTCCACCAGGCCTGACGTGGGCAGTTGGGCGTACTCGTCCACCACTTCGGTCGGGACAGGCTCAGTGAGGACGACGATTCCCACATCCCGATATGAGAATGCGGGGAGCCCATTACCACCCCCGTAAGGGTTTTCGGGACTGTCGTAATCTGGGTTGAGGTATGGCATTCCTTCGTAGGATTCGTCGCCACCAAAGGGATACTCACCAGGGGGATCATCCCTGTAAGATGGTATCGGCCCCTCATCGAACCAGACCCTCGCCGCAACTGCTCCATCCGTGCAGTGTCCGGCTGTCAAGACAACGTCTGGTGCAATCAAGGCCCCGCTGCAACGCCAAGCGGGGCCAACATACGGGTTGCCCTCCTCATCGAGCTGCCAGGCGTCAAACACCAGCAGGCCCACGTACGGGTGAGCGCCCCCGTCTGGCTGCCCATTGGTGATCGCGTAGGCGATGCCCACAGATCCCACTAGCAGCCCCAAGACCACCGTCGCTACGATAAGTGATTTCCTCGTCATTCGATTGTCCTCCCTTTCCTACCTCGTGAGCTCGCGCGAGTCGTAGTCGTTGCCATGCGTGCCCCAATGGCAATCATCTGTGTGACCCGTGTCTCTGACGGAATCCCGTAAACCACTATTCGACAGACATCACCTCCTCTCCTACCATACGAAAGCTGCGCTGCCCGGAGATGCTCCGTTGGACAAAGTCGTCAGTATGACAGAGTAGAGTGCGGATTGGCTGCTTGCCTGCCGCATCGCGGGGCTAGCCCCAGCATCTACGCCGGGCTCCGTGTGCGCCGACGGTGTCTGGCAGCGGTGCCCCTCGCTCCGGCTTCGGTGCTCCCAAGCCAAACCAGAATCCCAGCGAAGGACACCAGCCAGTACCAAAGTACTAGTCAAAGATAGGTCAAATCGTACCTGGTGTCAAGTCTCCACCGCTCCCATCAAAGCGATAGCGGGCCAATAGGCCCGCCATCAAGGGCGACGCCACAATGCAGGCGAGGGGGAAACGGTAGGGGCACGGCAGACCGTGCCCCTACCAGCGGACCTATGGTCCGATCGACTTTAGTCGACTCACGAAGCAGCGCTCGTGTCCGCCGGAGGCAGTTCTCCGGAGTTGTTCTTGAAACCCTCCAGGGCACGCAGTTCCCGGTAGGTCAGGGTCCACACGCTGGACTTGTAGACCTCCGCCAGTCCTCCGAGGAACACCAGGGGTGGGGCCATGATAAGGATGAACAGGGGTATGCCCACGGCGAACCCCGCGATCCAGGGCACCGCCCCGTGGGCGATCAGGGCCGTCAATCCGCCAACCGACAATCCGGCCAGCAAGGCCACCACGACACCTACTACGGCAAGGAACACGACGATGGGAATCATCACAATCACCCATCCTATCTGCAGCCCGATCATGATCAGCCACATCACCACGGTGTCACCAAGATGGGCCTTGATGAAGTCGAAGCCCAGGCGGAAGGAGTCGATCACGCCTCGCTCCCCCAGGGCGCACACCCGGAAGATCAACGGTCGCACCAGAGATATGGGCAGGGCGAGAACGATGCTGGCCAGGATGACCAGGAATCCCACCCCGATGCCGGCGACCGTGCCGATGATCTTCAACACCACCCCGTCTCGAACCAGGACGAACAGGGCGGCGATGCCTGCCCCCACCAGGACCAACAGCAACACGGCAATGAACCCCGGTACCCGGGTCAGCAGGTCTATGACGAACAGTCGCAGAGCCGTGCGCGACCAACCGAGGCGGAAACCCTGGCGTACGCCTCTCTTCTCGCCCGTCTCTTCGTAGTGATC